>Ga0222718_10000047_pt1 | contig 125107 bp, 202 predicted proteins | sample C33_27DmetaG_FD_165045 | JGI IMG/M metagenome (GOLD analysis project Ga0222718, IMG submission 165045) | Estuarine water microbial communities from San Francisco Bay, California, United States - C33_27D | ecosystem: Environmental > Aquatic > Marine > Unclassified | place: USA: California...
TATCTGTAAATGACCTCATCAAAAACCTCAAGGAAAAGAACTTCTCCGAAGTTCGCAAGTGGGTTGTTTCTAACCTGGACAATGATGCTAGTGTCCTTTTCCGTCGTATTTACGATGCTCTTGTTGTTTCCCTTGAAAACAATAGTATTCCTGCTGCTGTGTTGGTTCTTGCTAAGTATCAGTATCAGGTTGCGTTCGTGGTAGATCAGGAGATCAACTTCCTTGCAGCCCTAACAGAAATCATGGTGGAGTGTGAATTTAAATGAAAAGGATGAGATATTACTTTAGAGACTCTGTGATGAAAGAAGATCCTCCGAATATTGGTGGTAGGGCAGAACATCTAAATCATTGTCTTAGGGAAATTGATAGTAAATTAAGAGTCAGTGTTCATTATCCATATGTCACTGTTTTGGATGAAATTCCATCAGACAATCTTCTAAGTGACACTTTCTTAGAATATGTAAAATGTGAAGAGATTGATTTTGAGTATGAAGAAAAGGTCACCAAACTCAAACCAGGTCCCGTAAGGGGGCAATTAAATTGGAAAAGTAGTAACAGAGGTCCTGTTAGACTAAAACCTTCTCTAAAAACTAAAAATGAAGGTCCGATTAGGGAATATAAGAAAGTGAAGGAGGATGGATTCACAAGGTTAAATAAACCCAAAAATGGTCCTCCTAAAGGAACGTTAGTTGGAATTTTTACTGGAGTGTAATTTCAAATGACAAGTATTCCAACTAAAATTGGTATGACCCTTATCATAGTTTATTGGTTGGCTATGGGGGGTATGGTTATTAATGCATACTATAATCAGGATGTTTTTATTGATAGAGTGAGTTTAAGTGACTAAATCTAAAACAAAGAAAAGACACCAAGTAAAATCCAGATGGTACTATATCTTCTGGGGTACGGCAACTATATCTGTAGTTCTAGGTCAACTTTATGTTGGAACCGGATACTATCAGATGGCTAATAAAGTAAATACCATATTGGAAAAATTAAAATGAATGTAAAACTATTTCGTATTATCACTGGTGAAGAAGTGATTGCAGAACTTCTTTCTGAAGATGACTCAACTGTGACTCTTCAGAATGGTCTAGTTGTTCTCCCTTCAGGACAGAGTGTTGGGTTTGCTCCATGGGCAATGGTGATTGATAAGGATCAACCTGAGATCACGGTAAGTAGAACACATATTGTATACATTGCTGAGGTTGATGAAGGTATCACCAAGAAGTATAATGAAGTGTATGGAAGTAAACTGGTAACACCAGACAAAAAGAAATTGATTCTTTAAATTATGGAACTTAAGGACTGGTTGAACTCAATTAATTTTACCAAGGAGAATCTGATTAAAGATGAACCTTCTTTGGCAAAAGAATATCCACCATACATCATCAATCGTTGTCTCTCTGGACACATGGATTGTATTATGTTCGCCAATGAGATGAACAAGTACAGTTTTTTAGATAAAGATATGCAATATGAATTTTATCTAAATATATTGAGAAAGAGGAAGAGATTCTCTCCCTGGCTCCGCAAAGATAAGATCTCAGATTTAGAGATTGTGAAACGTTACTATGGTTATAGTAATGAAAAGGCTTCTCAGGCTTTGAAAATTTTATCCAATGAGCAACTTAATTTTATTAAACAACGACTTGAAACTGGTGGAAAAAAATGACACAGACTGTTGAGCCTCAGGTTGATTGGTCGAAAGATCAAATGGTAGAGGTTAGGCTAAATCAACCTGACGATTTCTTAAAGGTTCGCGAGACTCTGACCCGCATTGGGGTTGCCTCTAGAAAAGAAAAGAAACTTTACCAATCCTGTCATATTCTTCATAAGCAAGGTAAATACTACATCGTACACTTTAAGGAGTTGTTTGCCCTTGATGGTAAATACGCTAATCTTACTGTTAATGATGTTCAGCGTAGGAACCGTATTACTCGCTTGCTTGTTGATTGGGGCTTGATAGATGTTGTTATCGAAGAATCAATTCAAGATATTGCACCATTGAATCAAATCAAAGTACTCCCTTATAGAGAGAAGACTGAGTGGGTTCTAGAACAGAAGTATAATATTGGTAAGAAGAATAATGTGAAGGTTGGCCAACCTGAATAAATAAGACTGAGACTCCTTTCGTGCGGTCTCTACAAAAGTCGGAAACCCTTATGAGGTGGTGTGGTTATCTACACTACCTCTTTTTTGTTTTTTCTGTTATAAATAATAAGTGAACGCCTTCGGGGTTCACACAATCAAATCTCGCTTATTTAAGGAGAAGTACATGACCAATCTCATGAAGTATAATGCTGCCGACCTGGACAAATTCATGGACAGGATTACGCGCAACACAATTGGAATGGATGACTACATTGATAGAATCCTAAGAGGTCAAGAAACATCAAACTATCCTCCATATAACCTCATCCAAGTCAGTGATACAGAATCACAACTAGAGTTAGCATTGGCAGGATTCATCCCAGAAGAAGTCAATGTCTACACAGAAGAAGGAAAACTTTTCGTCGAAGGAAAACGAGAAGAATCCACAAAAGAAACAACATTCATCCACAGAGGAGTGGCTGCAAGATCTTTCACCAGAGCTTGGACACTGGCAGAGGATACGGAAGTTGGATCAGTTAAATTTGAGAATGGGCTCTTAACGATTTCTATGAAGAGGATTGTTCCAGAACATCATCAACGTAAGAACTGGTTTTGATCCCCTGACTAATTTTTGCTGCAGTTGATACAGAAGTGTATCATGATGATACATTATAATCTATATAATTATGTAATCTGATGGAGACCATTATGAACTTCACCATGACTACCGTAATCTTCGGCACAGCAGCTTCCCTCTTCAGTTGGGGGGTTCTGTATCCCGTTCTATCCTAATACGTCTTGAACTATGGAAATTCTAGTAATCATTGCAGCAATCTCAACAGCATCATTCGGTGCATATAAAATGACATCAACAAAATGATAAGTGATATTAAATCATCAGCCCTTGCTTTTGTCTATGCTTGGGCAATCATTCTTGTTCCACTCACACTTGTATCATCTATTATTAGTTTGACAAATCCACAGACACAAGAATCGATCTAAATAAAACTGAATATCGTCGCCGCAGAGGGGTAACTGGCACAATCCAGTGACAACCCCTCTTTTTTATGTTATAATTTATAAGAGGTATATTGTAAAAGATGACTGTTAAACTATTACTATTGAAGTCTGGAGAAGACGTTATCGCAGACGTAAAAGAGATGTGTGTTGGTGATGAGGAAAAACCTACGGTGGTTGGTTATTTTCTTAGATACCCTTGTCGAGTAAAATTGGTTGGACAAGATACTGATCATAAGGGAGATAAACAGCACCCGTTTAGAATGCAACTTACTCCATGGATGCCCCTAAGTAAAGATGAAATGATTCCTGTTGTTGCAGATTGGGTTGTCACTGCAACTGAACCAATTGATGAACTAAAAGAAGCTTACGAAAAAGGAGTAGAAAAAAATGAAAATAGAAAACTTGAAACTACTGTCACTGACGGATCAGAGACTAATTCTGACACAGATTGAAGAGGTTTCATCAGACCTGGGCGAACCAGATTGTAAACTGATAGAACCTTTTATTCTTAATCCTGATTCAATGGAGTTGACTCCATGGTTTGTTAACCTTACAAATCAGAATGAGTTTATGATTAGTTCTGAAAAGATTTTGACAATTATGGAACCTAACAGTAAACTGAAAGTGAAGTACGAGGACCTACTGAAGGAATGAATTTCTACACAAACATACAGATGATTGGAAATCAATTCCTTGTTCGTGGTTATGAGGACGGTAAGAGAGTTCACTATCGTGATACCAACTATCGTCCAACACTGTATGTTAACTCCAAAGTACCCACAAAATACAAAACGCTAGAAGGTGAATATGTTGAGGCAATTCAACCTGGAACAGTAAGGGACTGTAGAGACTTCTATAAGAAGTATGATGAGATTGAGAACTTCAAGATCTATGGTAATGAGAGATATATCTACCAATACATTTCTGACAAGTATCCTCAAGATGAGATCAAGTTTGACATCAAGAAGATGAAACTTGTGACCATTGATATTGAGGTCTCATCAGAAGAAGGATTTCCTGACCCAGAACATTGTTCTGAAGAGATGTTGACCATCTCCATTCAGGATTATGCAACCAAGAAAATTACAACTTGGGGCAGAAAACCATATACTCCTAGTCAGGATAATGTGACCTATCATTATTATCCTGAAGAAAGAGAAATGCTTGGTGCATTCATTGATTGGTGGATGAATGACTATCCTGACGTTGTGACTGGGTGGAACACCCGTCTGTATGACATCCCATATATCTGTGGAAGGATCGATAGGGTTCTGGGTGAGAGGGCCCTTAGGAACCTGTCTCCATGGGGTCTAGCGACTAAGAGAGAGACTTGGATCAATGGCCGTATGTTTTATATCTACGACATTGGTGGTATCACTGACCTAGACTATCTGGAGTTGTATAAGAAGTTTACTTATGTGAATCGTGAGTCTTATCGACTGGATTTCATTGCAGAGGTTGAACTTGGTCAAAAGAAATTAGATCACTCTGAATTTGATACATTCAAAGACTTCTATACTGGTGATTGGAAGAAGTTTGTAGATTACAACATCGTTGACGTAGAACTTGTTGACCGTATGGAAGACAAGATGAAACTGATTGAGTTGGTTATCACCATGGCCTTTGATGGTAAGGTGAACTTTGGTGACCCAATGTTCCAAGTTCGTCTATGGGACTCCATCATCTATAATTATTTGAAGAAGAGGAATATTGTTATTCCTCCCAAGACACAGACTGACAAGAGTGAAAAGTTTGCTGGGGCCTATGTAAAGGAACCCAAACCAGGTGTATATGATTGGGTTGTAAGTTTTGACTTGAACTCTCTGTATCCTCACCTGATCATGCAATACAATATCTCACCTGAGACACTTCAGGAGGAGAGACATCCATCTGTCACCATTCAAAAGATTCTTGATGAGAAACTTGATTTTCAGATGTATAAGGACTATGCGGTCTGTGCCAATGGTGCAATGTATCGTAAAGATGTGAAAGGTTTCCTACCTGAACTGATGGAGAAGATGTACGGGGAACGTAAGGCATTCAAGAAGGAGATGTTGAAGTCTAAACAGAAACTAGTTGATATTGAATCCAAACTTAAGACCAATAAGGATCCAGTTCTCCGCAGACAGAGAGAACAAACCATTAAAGATGTAGCAAAATACAACAACTTCCAGATGGTGAGAAAGATCTGTTTGAACTCTGCCTATGGTGCAGTAGGTAACGCATACTTTAGATATTTCAAACTTGCCAATGCAGAAGCGATTACGATGTCGGGCCAGACATCTATTCGTTGGATTGAAAATCATATGAATGAATATCTAAATAACTTACTCTCAACAGAAGATGTAGATTATGTCATCGCATCTGACACCGATTCAATCTATCTTAACTTTGGACCTATTGTTGATAAATTTCTTGGTGATAAAGTTAGTGATACGAGCAAGGTTGTTTCTATCATTGACAAAGTCTGTCAAGAGAAACTGGAACCGTTCATCGAAAAATCTTATCAAACTCTTGCGACGTATGTGAATGCATATGATCAGAAGATGCAGATGAAACGGGAGAATATTGCTGACCGTGGAATCTGGACTGCCAAGAAGCGATACATTCTCAATGTATGGGATAGTGAGGGTGTTAGGTATGAAGATCCTAAACTTAAGATCATGGGTATTGAGGCAGTCAAATCATCCACTCCAGCACCTTGTAGGAGTATGATCAAAGATGCTCTCAAACTAATGATGAATGGGACAGAAGATGAGGTGATTGAGTATATTGATAAGTGTAGAAGTGACTTTAAAAAACTTCCTATCGAAGCTATTTCCTTTCCCCGATCTGTTTCTGATGCCCAGAAGTATAAGGCACATGCAACGATCTACTCAAAGGGAACTCCTATTCATTGTCGTGGTGCCCTACTGTTCAATCACTACATAAAAGAAAAGAAGTTAACAAACAAATATTCACTTATCAATAACGGTGAAAAGATTAAATTTTGTTATCTTAAAAAACCAAATATCATCCATGAGAATGTGATCTCATTTATTTCAGAGTTTCCAACAGAGTTGGGACTTGACCAATATGTGGATTATGACTTACAATTTGAAAAGGCATTCTTAGAACCTCTCAAGGTCATTCTTGATGCCATTGGATGGAACGTAGAAAAAACTGTAAACCTTGAATCATTTTTTGGATAATGGATTTTTTAAAAGACATAGTAAAAGAAATCGGAGATGACTTTACCAAACTGGCAGCAGATATTGACGAAACTGAAACATACGTTGACACTGGTTCGTTCATCTTTAATGCTCTTGTATCTGGCTCTATCCGTGGGGGTGTTTCTGGTAATAAAATCACTGCAATTGCTGGTGAAAGTTCTACAGGAAAAACTTTTTTCTCACTCGCAGTGGTTAAGAATTTTCTGGACTCTAATCCTGATGGATATTGCTTGTATTTTGATACTGAGGCAGCTATCACTAAGTCACTCTTAGAGAGTCGTGAAATCGACCTTAATCGTCTTGTCGTTGTTAATGTAGTGACTATCGAAGAGTTTCGTAGTAAGGCACTCAGGGCAGTTGATATGTATCAGAAAAAACCCGAAGAAGAACGTAAACCTTGTATGTTTGTGTTAGACTCTCTAGGTAATCTTTCAACCAATAAGGAGATTGAAGATACTCTAGCAGAAAAAACTACTAGAGATATGACAAAGGCACAATTAATCAAAGGTGCTTTTAGAATGTTGACTCTTAAAATGGGACAAGCAAAGATACCTTTCATTGTAACTAATCATGTTTACGACTCAATGTCTTTATACGAAGCAAAGAAAATGGGTGGAGGATCGGGATTATTTTACGCATCTTCCTCAGTCATTTTTCTCTCAAAGTCAAAAGAAAAAGAGGGAACATCAGTTGTTGGAAACCTTATTAAGGCAAAAACTATCAAGTCGCGTCTAAGTAAAGAGAATAAAGATGTGACTATTCGTCTATTTTATGATGAACGTGGTCTTGATAAGTATTATGGTCTACTTGAGTTGGGAGAATTGGGTGGACTTTGGAAGAACGTTGCAGGACGTTATGAGATGGATGGTAAGAAGGTGTATGCCAAAGCCATCTTGAAAGAACCAGAAATTTACTTCACACCAGAGGTGATGGAGAAACTTGATGCAATTGCAAAGGAACAATTTAGTTACGGTACTTGATGGATAAGGTTGAATTTTTGGTTCTGAAAAATCTAATACACAATGAAAAATACTTGAGAAAGGTTCTCCCATTCATTAAAGAAGAATATTTTGATGATACTAAATATAAGGTAATCTTCGACGAGATCTCTACCTTTACTGCTGAGTATAACGAACTCCCTACAAAAGAGATTCTCAATATTGAGATTGAAAAGAGAAGAGATATTAATGAGGACTCTTATAAACAGATTTCTCATGTAGTTAATTGTCTTGAGGACGATGTTGTAGAGTTTGATTGGTTGGTTAACACTACTGAGAAGTGGTGTCGTGAACGTGCCATTTATCTTGCTTTGACGGAATCTATTAATATAGTCGATGGAAATAATAGTAAAAAATCTCAAGATGCAATTCCTAGCATTCTTCAAGATGCTCTGGCAGTTAGTTTTGACAACCATGTAGGACATGATTACCTTGAAGATTATGAATCACGATACGAGTCTTATCACAGGAAGGAGGAGAGAATTGAATTCGATCTCGACTATTTTAACAAAATCACGAAAGGTGGGCTCCCTAACAAAACTCTTAACATCGCGCTTGCTGGGTGTGTTCATCCAGAAACCAAAGTTAAAATTAGATTTAGGAAGATTTCTTGATTGTGGAATTTGGTGCTGGTTCTCCAGTTCCAAATTTCCAGCCCTCATTTAACTTCATATTAACTTCTTCTGGAAGTATTCTTTTCCATCCTTTTGTTCCTGGTAAGTGCATTACCTTTTTGCCTTTATGTGCTTTACCTCCAAGAGATGCTCTTTCTTGTCTTCCTTGATTGGATGCCCAGTAATTAAATTCTTTGGATGCTCTTTGCTTTCCTCCAAGAGATGCCCTTTCTTTTCTTCCTTCTTCTGTGCTCCAATAATAAAAATTTTTAACTTTATCGTTTAGATATTCTTGTTTTTGAGTTTCTATTCCTCTAATCATCCATTCTTTTCTTTCTTCTACTGGTATCGAAAAGAACCCAATCTTATTATCTCTACAAAACTCTCCTGTTATTCTTCTGTGTTGTGGAGATAGGTTTGCTCCTAACATTTTCATAGACCTTAAGTCATTTGGATTTTTGTATATTTTCCATAACAAATAATGTGCTATGATATGTTCTCTAACATTTAAATATGTAAGGTTGTAATCATCATCTGTTCCTCCCATATGTTTAGGAACAATATGATGTTCGTGTAGTCCTGAATATTTTTTGTAATCTTCTCTTCTTGACCTATTGCCTTCGCATAAGTTAGAATAGATACGATTAAACATTCCTTGTCCCTGCTACTGCTATTATTTATATAAAATGTGGATTGAAAAAGAAACAACAATTGCTGAAATCAAAACATTACTTGATAATGGATATGAGATAGAAGTTGATTCGCCTGATGGATATGTTCCAGTTAATTTCTTTATTAACAAAGGAATGTATGATGAATATGTTTTGAGAATCGATGGCATTGATGAACTTATAAGATGTAATGCTGATCATTTATTTCAGACATCTTTGGGGTGGATGAGTGCATCGCATCTTTATAAAAAATATAAAATAATGCATTTTTTAACCGAGAGTGGTTATAAACTTGGTAGTGTATTTAAAACGGGAAATCAAATACCTATTGTTGATATTAATGTAAATCATCCAAATCATAGGTATTATACTAATGGAGTTTCCTCTCATAATACTGGCGTCGGCAAGTCTTTATTCATGTGCCATGTGGCTAGCTCCGTCCTGCTCCAAGGGAGGAACGTTCTCTACATTACAATGGAGATGGCAGAAGAGCGCATTGCTGAAAGAATTGATGCGAACCTCCTCAATGTAAATATCCAGGAGATTGTTGACCTTCCAAAACAAATGTTTGAAACAAAGGTTACAAACCTGGCACAAAAGACACAAGGTCAACTAATTATTAAAGAGTATCCTACGGCCTCTGCTCATGCTGGACACTTTAAATCACTTCTTAATGAACTTGCACTTAAGAAGTCATTTCGACCTGATATTATTTTCATTGATTACCTTAATATATGTTCTTCCGAAAGATATCGCGGAAATAGCACTGTCAATTCATATTCATATATTAAAGCAATTGCTGAAGAACTTAGAGGACTTGCTGTCGAAGCAAACGTCCCTATCATATCTGCCACTCAGACCACTCGTTCTGGTTATGGTAGCTCTGATGTTGAGCTTACTGATACTTCTGAGTCCTTTGGTCTCCCTGCTACTGCTGATCTTATGTTTGCCCTTATTTCGACTGAAGAGTTGGAATCATTGGGACAAATACTTGTAAAACAATTGAAGAACAGATATAACGATTACTCTGTCCATAGACGTTTTGTAGTTGGTATTGATCGTGCTAAGATGAGACTGTATGATTGTGAACAGTCTGCACAGGACGACCTTCTTGACAACAATAAGGAAGAAGAGTATAATAATGAAGAGCAACAAAAACCTAAAAAATCCTTTAGTGGATTTAAGTTCTGATATGGGACTGACTACTAGATCATTACAATCTTCACTATCATTACGTGATCAATCTTTTATCTATGAGGTGAGAGATCTTGATGGTAACCGTTATCGTCATTGCGGGTCACAGAAAGATGCTGATAATCATGTAATGAGAAATCCTGGTTTCACTTGGGAGAAAGTTTACCTTTCCCCACCACCAAAGACGGTGGATGTGGACAGTGTTACACTTCCTCCTGACCCACAACTTCCCGAATCACAAGCACAACCCCTAAATTTATGACTGTAAATACTAAAGCCTATCTTGAATTTGTCAATGCCGTCACCTCACAACAAAGTAAAGATCACGAAGCATTCCTCTATCGTCTTCAAGAATTGGAAGGTCAAGAGTTTCCTACCGAGCGACTGTTTACTGCTGCTGTAGGTATGTCTGCTGAGGCAGGTGAGTTTACTGAGGTAGTCAAGAAGATCGTTTTCCAAGGAAAACCTGTAAATGAAGAAAACCTATTTCACCTGAAACGTGAACTTGGTGATATTATGTGGTATGTCGCACAAGCATGTATGGGTCTTGATACTACCATTGATGAGATTATCGAGATGAATGTTGATAAACTCAAGTCACGATATCCTGGTGGAGAATTTTCCGTAAAACATTCCGAAGTCCGAAAGGAAGGTGATGTATGATTAATCTTGAATTAAATTTGCAACAAGCAGCAGTAATTCGTCAGGCACTGTTTATAGAACAGAAAGGTTATACTCTTGATCCTACCTGTATTCCTCCACGAATTGTTGATGTTCGTAACATCATTGCTACACTTGATAAACATATTGATGATCAGTTAGAATACGATACAAGTGGAAAATAATTTATGACATACGACTTTTCATTCGCACACTCTCCTGAAGGATTTGATAACCACATCAACGATAGTATTCGTGGGTATTCAAATCTGTTGGAAGACACTGTATCGTTCTCTCGATACTTTGTGGAGGATCATACTAAAGTCGTCGATGTTGGATGTTCAACTGGTAAACTTACCAAGATGATCATTGCAAACAATCCTAATCGTCAGTATGCACATTATGTGGGTGTAGAACTTGCTGGTAGTTTTTACGACGATCTTGAGGAACGTCATATTGAAGTTCGTAAGGAATACCCTAGTGCAATGTTAGAATGGGTCCGTGGTAATGTCACTAACTATGAGTTCAAGAACTGTTCTCTGGTGACTTCACTATTCACTCTACAGTTCATGCCCAAGACTACCAGACAAGAGACTATCAATAAAATCTATAATGGTCTTAATGAAGGTGGTGCATTTATCTTTGCAGAGAAGTTGATGTGTGAGAATGCATTCTTCCAAGAACTTCTTACCTTTAATCATTATGATTACAAGAGAAAGACCTTCAGTGCAGAACAAATCATGGATAAGGAAAAACAACTTCGTGATATGTTGAAACCTAATACATGGTCTGAACTAAGAGATATGGTGATGACTGCGGGGTTCAAAGACTGTCAGATCTTCTGGAGAAACCATCAGTTCGTTGGAGTAATTGCAATTAAGTAATGTGTGGTATTATTGGTGGATTTGATATTCCACAAATTGAAAAAGGTCTAAAATCTATTATTCATAGGGGCCCAGATAACCAACAGATTGTCCAAATGGAGAACATCTACTTTGGACATGTTCGTTTGTCTATTATTGATACCAGTAGTGAGTCAAATCAACCATTTGTTTATGGTGACACCACCATGATCTTCAATGGTACCATTTGGAACTATCGTGAGTTAAGAGAAGAATTGAATATTGAAACAAAGACTTCAGGTGACACTGAGGTACTTTGTGCTATCTTGGATAGGTATGGTATTGAAGGACTGAATAAAGTTCAGGGAATGTTTGCCATTGCATTTACTCAGGGAGATGGTTCTATTACTATTGTGAGAGACCGTCATGGAGAAGTTCCTCTTCATTACTCTCTCCTTACAGGTCTCTTTCCATCATTTTCTTTCTGTTCAGAGATCAAAGGTCTTTTAGCAATGGGTGAGATTGGTCAAACAGTTAAAATGTTAGAACCTGGATCATTTATTAAGGTTTCATCTGATTACTCTGTAAAAGAGGGGTATTGGTATAATGTCAGAGAACATATTGAAGATACATCTACATGGAACTTTAATGATTCTAAAGCGATGGTTTATAGAAACATTGTGATGGGTTCATTTGAAAGAACTGTTGCCGATGTTCCTGTTGCATGCTTACTCTCTGGTGGTATTGATTCTGCTATCACAACTCTCATTGCATCTAAACACATCCCAAACTTGGTAACATATACTGCAGTTCATGATGAGAACTCAAAAGATTTAAAGTCTGCTAGAAAAGTTGCTAAATATTTGGGAGTTGAACTCAGAGAAGTTATAGTTCAACCACCTACCATCGATGATGTTAATGAGGTCATCAATACCATTGAGATGCCATATAAGGCCCAAGTAGAGATTGGATATCCTTGTATTCAACTTGCAAAAAGAATCCATGAAGATGGTTTCAAAGTGATTATGTCAGGTGAAGGTAGTGATGAACTCTGGGCATCCTATGGTATGAGTTACCATGGTATTAAGGATAAAGGTTGGACTGACTATAGAATCGGACTCTTTGGTTCACAACACCGTAAAAATTTCACAAGATGTAATAAGATCTTTATGAAGTATGGTATTGAATGTAGACTACCTTTTTTAAATACCCAGTTAGTAGAGACTGCACTTGGTCTCAGTCAAGATACTGTTTGGGATGGTAAAGCTAGACCTAAAGCAATTCTCCAAGAGGCATTTAGAGGTCAACTCCCAGATGATATTGTTGATAGAAAGAAGGTAGCATTTCAGGATGGTATGGGAATCAAATCTCTTTACGAAGACATTGTAGATTCTCCAAAAACATATTACACTACACACTATAAGAAACAGTTCTCATGAAACTCCCCTACAAATTACAAGATGTTTATGATGGTGAAGCTCAACAGAAGTTCACTGTTATTTCTACGTTCGCTGGTGGAGGTGGTTCGTCCACTGGTTATCGTCTTGCAGGTGGTAAGATTCTCTGTATCAATGAGTTTGTAGAAGAGGCAAGAAATACATATTCTGAGAATTATCCATCTACTACTATTTTACCTGGTGATATTAAGGAGTTGACAGGTAAAGACTTTCTTGAAGCCACTGGTCTCAAGCAAGGAGAACTTGATATTCTCGATGGTTCTCCACCATGTTCTGCATTCTCTGTTGCAGGTTCTATGTGTCATAACATCTATGAAGAAGAGAGAGTGGACTTGTTTGGAAATACCTACACCACTAGAGTTAGTGGTAAACATTCTGATGGTTGGGGAAAGACAAAAACTTACTCTGACGGTAAACAAGTTGAAAATATTGAAGATTTGTTTTTTGAATATATTCGTATAGCAAAAGACATTCAACCAAAAGTAATTGTTGCAGAGAATGTGAAAGGATTGACTGTTGGTGAAGCTAAAACATACTATGCAAAGATTACAAATGCATTTACAGAAATTGGATATCTAGTCACTTCTAAAGTAATGAAAGCATCAAATCATGGTGTGGGACAAGGACGGGAGAGACTTATCTTTATTGGAGTTCGTGAAGATATTGCAGATAAGATTGGAATGTTGATTACTGGAGTCAATAGTATATTTCCCAGACCTTCAAAAGAATCAACTACAATTTCTGATATCATTGATGGTGTTCAGAATAATTCTGAAGATGTTAAAACTCTTACTGAAAAGTTGGTGAGTAGTAACATATACAAAAATGTTATCAGTAAGATGCCCAAGAATCCAGATAAAGTTTTGACTGGTATGGACTATCACCCTAAAGGACATTGTTTTAATACAAAGAGAGTTTCTTTAAAAAAACCATCTCCAACTCTTACTGCTAGTGGTGGTTTGATTCATTGGAATGAAGATCGTCCATTGACTGTTCCAGAACTGAAACGTATCCAATCACTTCCTGATGACTTTGTTTTGACTGGTACATATTCTCAACAGTCTGAAAGAGTTGGTAGAATGGTTCCACCACTCATGATGAAAGCAATTGCAGAAAACATTTACAAAGAAGTTCTTTCTAAACTATAGAAACTCTTAAATATAAATAATGGTAATAGAAAGTTGTTAGAACTAAAACCATGTCGGATATGAGTAATCTGTACAGAGCTTATTCAGCTGTACACAGTTCTGAAGTTAGTGATCAGTTGAATGAGTCTAGAGACCTCATTTCTGATATGCAGTTCAACCAACTGAACTCCTCTGATCTTCAGGAAGTTGCTGAAGAAATTCTAGAAGAGATGTTTGAACTTAGTCTTGATATCGAACAATCTTCTGATATCATTGCTGATATTTTGAGTGAATCCTTGAAGACCAGTCAGTCTGATCTCAAGTCACAAAAGATTGACTATATTGGAGAAGCATTTGATGCTGCTCTTGAGAACGGTCATACTGTAGAAAGATTCCTTGGGTATAGAAGGTCTAAGAAAGTTCAAGAGAACTTTCATAATACTTCCAACGAAGATCGTAGTAGTAAGAGACTTCACGAAGCCCTGATTGCTCAAGAGAGAAAGAACATCAAAGAAGGTATTCTTTCCTTGATTGAGAAGAAGACAAAAGATTCTTCTTACCTTGAGACCAACATGAAGAAGAGAGCAGAGAATAACGAGAAGGCCCGTAAGGACATGGAGAAGATGGGTTCAATGAAGAACCCTCAACTTGAAGAGTTCTCTCAAATTAGACAGGATTGGAGTAGTGCTTACTCTTCCATTTATGAGAAGAAACTTGATCCCGTTGGTCAGGAAGATGGAGACATCGATAATGATGGTGATGAGGATTCTTCTGATAAGTATCTTTCCAAGAGACGTAAGGCAATCGCCAAGTCCATGGGTAAGAAAGGTAAGTGTGAGAGCTGTGGTGGTAAGGGATGTGAGAAGTGTGAGGGTATGAGTGAAGAGTATCTTGATGAACTTTCCAAAGGAACTATGGGTTCTTATGTAAAGAAAGCCGCTAAGGATGTTGAGAAAAGGTCCTATTCTCAAGGTGAGGTTGATGCCGAGGATGCTGAAATCGGTTATCCAGGTAACACACCTAAAGATAAGAAGATTGATAAGAGGCAGAAAGGTATCGGTCGTGCAGTGAAAAAAATGAGTGAAGAGTATCTTGATGAAATGGGTAAGAGTGATCAGGGAGTTCGTGATAGAATGAAAATTTCTGGCTATGAGCCACCTACCAACTGGGATCCTAAAGCAAACAAAGGTAAAGGTGCTACTGTAAGTCCTAAACAAGCAAAGAAGCGTCATCGTAAGTCGCTTCGTGAAGAAGAAGTAACATTCTCTGAAGCTGAACTGAAAGCCATTCAGGCAAAGGTTGATGCATGGGATGTTGAAGAAGGTTATCAACGCAATCCTGAGAAGGGAGAAGCTGAAGCAAGAAAGTCTCAAACCCCAGAGACAAAAGTTCGTGATAGACTGAAGACTATGGACCCTAAGAAGGCTGAAGCAATGAAAAAACAGATGAGAGCTGTTGGTTTAAGTGTTTGATATCTCGGAGTCCCGATGAAAGACGTATTTAAATATCTAAAGGACTCTAGGAAACTCCTGGAGTCCACAACCTCTGAGAGGGCGGCTGAACTTGGTTACGAATATCGTTCTAGAGGTGTTTGGGGAGACCCAAGGACTGGTAAGAGATATAGGACTGATGGTACTCGTTTTGTAGAAATAGAAGAACCTAAAAAACAAGAAAGAGATCCTGAGGAACAAGAACCCAAGACACTTTCTCAATTCAAGAAAGATGTTCCTCAACAGACACAACCTGAAGAGGAAGTACCTTCTGTTGCAAATCAGATGGATAGAGTTGTTCCTGGTGGACCAACTGAAACTGCAATAAGTTCAGGTGACCAGAAGACTGTTGAAAAACAACTCTCTCGTGGTAGAGAGAATGTTCAAAGTCCTGAGAGAAAGAAGCAAGTTACTCAACAGGCATCTGATATTATTGCTCAGTTACGGGCAGAGAAAGAAGAGGAAGAGAGTGCTGAATTAGAAACACAGGTCGAATTGGAAACCCAAGAACCAGTAGAATCGGAGAAAGAACCAGAAGATTTCAAGACTATTGATGATGTAGTCGCAGAAAAGGAAGAAGAAACTGACTACAATGACGATGAAGAGGCTTTTGAACAAGAGTACAATACCTATGAAAAAGAAGCTACAGAGATGATGAAGACGTTGACTGATCGTCAACAAAAGATGATGGAGAAGAAGTTTGCTTCTTTCACAGAAAGTCTAAAGAATATACCTTCTGTAACAAGTAAAAGGTCATTTCTTCAGTCAATGGCTCATGCAAAGTCATATGAAGGCCGGGTTAACGCTGGTGCAGGTAAGAACAATCTTGGTTATGCAGATGTTCAAAATCTTATGGCCAACCGTGACCGTCTGATACAAGGTTATGGTGACGGATCTCCAGAACAAATCAAAAAGTTTGTTGATTCTGTGAGGACGAATGAAGTATCTGATGAATTTGTGGATGCGTCATTTGAAGTTCTTCCTGAAGCCTTTAAGAAATCACTGAAAGGTAAGGGTCAAGTTACCAATGATAAGTATGTGTCTGATGATAAGGCACATAAGGATATACATTATCTTGGTAAGAATGATGATGGTACAATAAGAAGAGGAATGGCTAGTACCAATGATAGGGCCAAGTTGATGTGGAGAATCTACCTGGAACAGAGTGGTCGTGATGCATATACGGGTCTTCCTCTTGACATTCAATCAATGGATCTAGAACATGTCCGTGGTTTTAATAACAAAGACGGGGGAAAGCCAGGTAAAGAAGAGTGGGAACAGAGAGAGAATAATGATAATATGACTCTCATTAACTCCAATATCAATCAAACAAAGGTTGATTTGTCTATGAAGGACTTCTTTGAAAAGAAAGTTGATCCAAATAAGGACAAAGGGGAAGATGATTTTGGTGGTATTGAAAAACTATTTGATAAACAAAACCAGATTGGTAGTGTTGGAGATGAACTAGTTAAGACACTTTTGGGTGAAGGTAATAAAGGTATAGGTGAAGGCGTTACAATGGATCTTCTTGACGAACACTTCAATAATGATGATAAAAATTACACAAGCTTGAGAGATGAGTTCCGTAGAGTTGCAACTACACCTAAAGATAAAGCAAAAGCTGCTGGTATAAAGTCCAAACTTGGTAAAACACTTCTTAAAGCAACCGGTCTTTCCCGTGGTATTACAGACAAAAGTGGTAGAAGAACTGTTGCTCTACAGGAAAATGTATATCGTGGGTTCTTGAAGTCCATGGCAAATGCAAAACCAGCAGATCGTCAGAAGTATATGGAAGGTTGGGCAGAAGCAATCAAGGTTGGTAATGAGGAGAGGGAACCAAAGGCAGTGAACCGTAAGTTACTTGAACTTGGTTTGATTGATGAAGATATCTTAAATGATAAGAAAGCAGGTAAAGTTTTTAAAGAAGAATATGATGAAACTAAGAGAACGTCTGAAACATATGGTAGAATGTTCATATCCAAGTACCACAAAGATAATAAATACTTCTATGGAATCTGATAAAAGATGAAAAGTTTCTTTAAATTTATTACAGAAGCAAGAAGTACACCTGTATCTGAGAAGGCCAAGAAACTTGGTTTAGTCAGTGATGGTAGTGGTGGATGGAAAGATAGAGCAGGTAAGACTGTTGCGAGAACAGTTGGTGGTGAACTTAAGTTTACTGATAGAGGGACATCATCGGTTCAGTCTGATGGTGGTCAACAACCCACAGCACAACAGAGACAAGAAGTTCCTCAACAGAAGAGAACATCAACTGAAGAACCTACTGAAAGAAGAAGTGGTGCTGATGAGGAAGAAGGTGGAGATGGTAAAAAGACTGGAGAAAATGCAACCCTAGTATTTGGTAGATTTAATCCCCCAACTGTAGGACATAAGAAACTTCTTGATGCTGCCCTTCAGATTTCAGGTGATGGTGACCTGAGAATTTATCCTTCCAGATCGGTTGATCCTAAGAAAAATCCTTTAGAGACTGATCAGAAGACAGAACTCATGAAGAAGATGTTCCCTGATCATAGTGATAATATTATCAATGATGAAAGTATCAAAACTATCTTTGATGCATTGAAGTTGGCAAATGATGATGGATTCTCAAATGTCAAAATTGTTGTAGGTTCTGATCGTGTTGCTGAATTTGACAACCTAGCTCAGAAATACAATGGTAAACTATATGACTTTGAAGAGATTGAAACTATCTCCGCTGGTGAAAGAGATGAGGATGCAGAAGGTGTCTCTGGTATGTCTGCCTCTAAGATGAGAAAGGCTGCAACAGAGAATGATTTTGAATCTTTTAGAAAAGGTATTCCTGATACTTTGGATGATGCGGCAGCAAAACAGATGATGAATACTGTTCGTAAAGCAATGCAGGTTCAAACAGAATCCTGGAGTCTATGGGAAATTGCTCCTAAGTTTGATTGGAAGAACCTAAGAGAGAACTATGTGACTGGTAAGATCTTTAAGATTAATCAGTTGGTAGAGAATTTGAATACAGGATTTGTAGGTAAGATTGTTCGTAGAGGAACTAACTATCTTATCTGTGTAACAGAAGATAATATTATGTTTAAGTCCTGGATCCGTGATCTTCGTGAATATGAAGAGAAGAAACCTGATACCCGTGTTGGAAGTCCTGGTTACTTTAAGTATGCTGCCAAGATGACACCTGGTTTTGATAAAGGAGATAAGACCAATCTTCAACCTGGTGGAAAACCTTACAAAGGCCCTAAGACAAATATCAAGGAATTCATAAATAGATACAAAAGTAGAAATCTCTGAGATTCATGAAAAGGAAAAATAAATTCTCGGATTGGAGAGAAGACCTGATTGAAGTTGCTGGTATTCCTGAACAGGAACCAAAGACTGATACTGATTCTGAGAAAGAGATTACTGAGAAGAAGATAAAGAATAAGATTACAATTAATCCTTCAATGAAGGAAGCCTTCGAAGAAATTGGTGGTACACTTCTTGAAGTTACAGAACTTGATGAGAAGATGGACATGAAGAAGGCTGATATGGGAGATGTCATTGACGACTTCTATAAGTCTGATGCACCTCAGTTCAAAGGTAAGTCAAAGAAAAAAAGACGTGAGATGGCTATTGCTGCCAAGTTGAATACTGAAGCCATGAGTGTAGTTGATCAGATGAAAGCATCTGCAAAATATTGGAAAGAGAATCCTCGTAAGGATTACAAAGCTGGTGATGGTGTCAAGAGAAATGAACGTGATGCTAGAGCCAATGCAGCAAGAAAACCTAAAGATACAAGAACTTCACAACAAAGGATGAACGATGCTGTTGGAAAATCACGTGCAGGAGAGAGTGATTGATATATAGAGTATAGATACCCAATGAGGTTTATCATGCTCGCATTCCTACTCCCACTCGCATCCAAAATTATTTCTGATGCTGTCAATAAAATTCCAGAAAATGAAGAACTGGGTGAGAAGATGGTTGAGATCTGTCTTGTTATTCTTTCTAAGGCAGTTAAGTTAACCAAGACTGATATGGACGATCAACTTCTTGAAGTTGTAACCAAGGCAATTAAGAACAGAGAAGAGTAAAAATTTGGAGAGATACAGTCTCTCTAGTTTTTATAAATATTTCTATCTAACAAAGTTTATTAGGAAAAGACATGGCACTTTGGGGAAATAATGACAATGTAGATAGCGTAGGTGCTGTCGTCCTAGATTATGATACTGGTGTTGTTACTGGAACCGGTACTTCTTTTGGTCAGACCGGATCTGCTCAAGAGGGTGATGTACTCCGTTTTGGCACTAAGGCAACTACTTACTTTGGTGATGCAGTAATCGTTTCGATTGCATCTACCGTCCAATGTACTATTGGTTCTACTGCAGGTCTTTCTGGTGCTGCCATTTCCGGTGTACAGTTTGGAGTATCACAACTTCCAAAATATACTATTCTTGACAATACATACAGTGAAACAAGAGCAGAAAATACATCTTTACTTGCAATTGTAAATACTTCGACCAGTACTATAGCAGTTGGTGGAACCACATTGATTCCTGTAACTTCTGCTGAGGGAATCATTGTCGGAGATAGTCTTGAGGGTCCAACGTTCTCATCAACTTTAATTTCTGTTGTAGCTGATACACAACTGACTCTTGCAAGTGCTATTGGTGCAGGTGCTACCGTTAGCGCTGGTGCTGCACTCACAGTCAGCAGAGCACAAGGTGGGTATGACGCATTTGTTTACGGTACTAATGAAGTTTCGACTGAAGCTGAAACAGGTACTCAATATGAACTAACTCATGGTGGTTGGGTTGGTGTTACAACTTATACTGATAATGAAGGTAATTTGAGAGTTAAGAAAGAAACTCTGGTCGCAATGTCTGGTATTACCACAGGCGGAACAGACTACCACACTCCCTGATAAGTAATGATTTTCAATGAATTGAATGAAGGGAATTTCCTTCTCTTTGCTATTAAATACTATGAAAATCCCCAGGCCTTAACAAAGGAGGATTTTAATAAAGACTTGAATCACTTCAAGTATATCAAAAGACTCCTGAAAAGATATAAGAATAGCGGTGAACTAAAGATACACTTACTGATAAATCACTTTATTATATTGTATAATATCTTTGGTGATGCCGCTACTCCTATGTTATTCTATAAAATTGAAAAAGATCTGTGGACAACTGTAAAAACATTCATTGTTTTTATGGACAAACTACCTGAGTATCCTCATACTTATATTCATGATATTGAGATAGATCAAAGGTGTCAAGAAGAACTAGAGAGAGTTACTAATGGACAAGGACAAGATTGATAAGTTTGTAGATGCATTTCGTTCAGCAATGTATAATGAGTTCAGTGTCAATGAGGAAGGCATGGTGGCAAATCCTCCTGGGGGATCTGGTGGATTTAGTGGTTCCTCCGCTGCTGCTGGTCCTACTGCTGGTTATGACCCCGTTATGAAATTAGATGGTAGAAACAAATATGTTAGAAAGGCTATCAAAGATCTAATGGATAGGAAACAGAAGAGAACGGACAGAAAGGCTAAGAAAAAAGCATTAGAATTTAACCCATACTTCAAACCATTCAATGGATCAGGTAAAGGTAGCTCTAATTGAGCAAAAGTTAGACGATCTTAAACCTATCATTGTCAAATTAGACAGTGCAATAGAGAAATTAAGTGAGGTAAATATATCAGTTAGCAGGATGCTTGCTGTTCATGAAGAGCGAATATCAAAACAAGAAAAAGTTGACGTTGTACTCTTTGCAAAAATTGACAAACTCCGTGATAAAATGGACGCAGATCATGACAGTGTGCTGCAAAGACTACGTGGACTAGAGAAACGTGTTTGGATGGCAGTTGGTGGATTGGCAGTCCTGTCATTTATCGTGTCACCAATGATGCAGAACATGTTGACACCACCCCCAGTATCCTCTACAATGACAAGAGGTTCCTCCAAATGATTAATGGATTTTATTGATGTCAAATATATTCAACTTATATCATCAAGACTCCAAAAGTTCAAGAAGATAAAACCAAACCTGTATAACTGTCGTTGTCCTATCTGTGGGGACTCCCAGAAGGATAAGAAGAAGGCTAGAGGGTATTTCTACCGTATTAAGAATAACACCAACTACAAGTGTCATAACTGTGGGTTGAACATATCATTCAATAACTTCCTGAAACAGTTTGATGAACCTACTCATAAAGAATATATCTTTGAGAAGTTTAAAGGTAATCATACTGGGAAAAATTATCCAGTAGAACAACCAAAAGATATCTTTAAAAGGGTTGAGAGTTCTAAACCAACTTTTAAGAAAAAGGTAAAGATTGACTTACCTAATGCCTTTGATGTTAATATATCAAAAGAGTATCTCCGTAATAGAGCTATCTTTGATGGGAACTTTTATTATGCAGAAAACTTTCAGGTGTTTGTAAATACTTTGAAACCAGGGTCATTTACGAATACCAAATATGGTGAGAAAAGAATTGTGATTCCTCTTGTTAGGGATGACAAACTTATTGGTGTTCAGGGAAGAGCACTCTCTTCAAACCCTGTTAAATACTTAACCATTATGTTGGAAGAGGATGAACTCAAGGTGTATGGCCTTGATACAATTGTCAAGGAGAACCCAGTTTATGTCACAGAAGGACCATTTGACTCCACTTTCCTATCCAATGCTATTGCTATGTGTGGTAGTGATGTTGACCTCAGCACTTTGGATTATCAATTCATATACGTCTATGACAACGAACCAAGAAACAAACAAATCGTTGATCGAATCTCAAAACAAATTGATAGTGGGGAAAGGATAGTCATATGGCCATCTAACATTAAGGAGAAAGATATTAATGATATGATCCTATGTGGTCATAATGTGAAAGAGGTGGTAGAGAAGAACACCTATCAAGGATTAGAAGCAAAACTTAAGTTTACAACCTGGAAGAGAGTATGAGTAACGGTATCAAGGTACAAAAAAGAAATGGTGATGTAGAGAAACTAGACCTGGACAAAATGCATCTCATGGTTGATGAGGCATGTAAAGACCTTGCAGGAGTCTCAGCATCACAGGTAGAGATGACATCTGGTATTCAGTTCTACGATGGTATTACTACTGATGAGATTCAAGATATTCTTATCCGTAGTGCCAGTGACCTGATTGATTTGGAACATCCAAACTATCAGTTCGTTGCCGCACGTCTTCTTCTCTTCACTCTTCGTAAGCAAGTCTTTCAGAATAAGAAAGGTGATGCACCTAGTCTGAGAGATCACATTCAGAAGTGTGCATATAATGACCACTATGACAAACAGATTTTTGAAAAGTATTCTCTTGAAGAGATTGACAAGGTAAATAGTTTTATCTATCACGATCGTGATATGTTGTTCACCTATGCCGGTCTTCGTCAGGTGGTGGATAAGTATCTGGTTCAAGATCGTAGTACTGGTGAGGTATTTGAATCTCCTCAGTTCATGTATATCATGATTGCTCTTACTATCTTTCAAGATTATCCCAAGGAAACACGTTTAGATTATGTCAAGAGATACTACAACGCAATCTCCAAACACCGACTCAACATCCCAACACCAATCATGGCAGGGGTCAGGACACCCTTGCGTCAATTTGCATCTTGTGTTCTCGTTGATGTTGATGACTCCCTCGATAGTATCTTTAGCAGTGATATGGCTATTGGTAAATACGTCGCACAAAGGGCTGGTATCGGTATTAACGCAGGTAGAATTCGTGGGATCAACAGCAAAATCAGAGGTGGAGAGGTACAACACACAGGTGTTGTCCCCTTCCTTAAAAAGTTTGAAAGCACTGTCAGATGTTGTACACAAAACGGTATCAGAGGTGGTTCTGCTACAGTTCACTTTCCTATCTGGCACCAAGAAATAGAAGACATTATTGTTCTTAAGAATAATAAGGGAACAGAAGACAATCGAGTGAGGAAACTTGACTACTCAATCCAGATTTCAAAACTTTTCTACGAACGTTTCATTGCGAATGGAGAGATTAGCCTTTTCTCACCGCATGACGTACCAGGTCTCTATGATGCTTTTGGTACTGATACATTTGACGATTGCTATGTGGGCTATGAATCAGATCAGTCTATTCCAAGAAAGACTGTCAATGCCCAAGAACTTATTCTAGATATCCTAAAGGAGAGAGCAGAGACTGGTCGGTTGTATCTTATGAACATCGATCACTGTAATAGTCACTCTTCCTTTAAGGATAAGGTTTACATGAGTAACTTGTGCCAGGAAATTACTCTACCCACATATCCTCTTCAACATATTGATGATGGTGTTGGTGAGATTGCTCTATGTATTTTGTCAGCAGTCAACGTTGGTAAGATTCGTTCTGATGAGGAACTTGAAGATTTGTGTGATCTTTCAGTCCGTGGTCTGGAAGAACTGATAGACTATCAGGAGTATCCTGTAAGGGCCGCAGAGATAGCTACAAAGGCCCGTAGATCCCTTGGTGTAGGTTTCATTGGTCTTGCACACTATCTGGCTAAACTGGGGTATAATTACGACAGTCAAGAGGCATGGGATGCCGTTCATCAACTCTCAGAATCCTTCCAGTATTATCTTTTGAAGTCTTCAAATGAACTTGCTAAAGAAAAAGGACATTGTGAATATTTTGGTAGAACGAAGTATTCGGACGGGATTCTTCCTATTGACACATATAAAAAAGATGTGGATGAAGTTTCATCACAGGAGTTACAACATGATTGGGAGAGTCTACGATCATCTATATCCACCTACGGACTTAGGCACTCAACACTGTCTGCTCAGATGCCATCAGAAAGCAGTTCCGTTGTGTCAAACGCAACAAATGGAATTGAACCACCTAGAGACTATTTGTCCATTAAGAAGAGCAAAAAGGGTCCGCTTAAGCAGATTGTCCCACAGTATGGTTCTCTTAAAAACAACTATACTCTTCTTTGGGACATGGCTTCTAATCGTGGTTATATCAATGTTGTAGCAGTGATGCAGAAGTTCTTTGACCAAGCCATCAGTGGTAACTGGTCTTATAACCCTGAGAACTATCCTGACAATGAGGTTCCAGTATCTGTAATGGCACAAGACTTCTTGACAACATACAAGTTGGGATGGAAGACTAGTTACTATCAGAATACATATGATATCAAGACTGACGAAGCACCAGAGGAAACTCCTGAACTTCAAAATCTCCTAAATGATATTATGGAGTCCGACGAGGACGATTGTGAAAGCTGTAAAATTTAGACTAGAGGCGTAAATGCAGTACGATTTCGTAGCAAGTAAAGAGTATAATAATGATAATAAGACTATTCAGGGAATGACAGTCTTCAATACCGAAAAGGTCAATACCAAGAAACAACCAATGTTTTTTGGTAAACCACTTGGTATTCAAAGATATGATTCGTACAAGTATCCAGTTTTTGAGAAACTAACAACTCAACAACTGGGATATTTCTGGAGACCAGAGGAAGTTTCTCTCCAGAAAGATAGGGCAGACTATCAGTTACTTCGTCCAGAACAGAAGCATATCTATACTTCTAACCTGAAGTATCAGATTATGTTGGACTCTGTTCAGGGTCGTGGTCCTGGTATGGCGTTTATTCCTTACTGTTCCTTACCTGAACTGGAAGCTTGTATGGAGGTATGGGGATTTATGGAGATGATCCATAGTCGTTCCTACACTTACATTATCAAGAATGTATATCCTGATCCTAGTGATATCTTTGATCATATTATCAATGACCCACGTATTCTTGAAAGAGCTTCAAGTGTTACTGAGTCCTATGATGACTTTATTAATACTGCCCAACAATGGGGTAATGGTAATTTGTGGAAGGAAGATTTCCGTGACACATATACATCCAAAGAAGATATCAAAAATGTCAAAAGAAAACTCTATAGAGCAGTTGCAAACGTAAATATTCTTGAGGGTATCAGGTTTTACGTTAGTTTTGCTTGTTCTTTCGCCTTTGGTGAACTTAAACTCATGGAAGGATCTTCCAAAATCATTTCACTAATTGCAAGAGATGAGAACCAACACCTAGCCATTACTCAGAATATTCTGAACAAGTGGAAAGATGGTGATGATCCTGAGATGAAACAGATTGCCAAGGAAGAAGAAGAGTGGGTCTACGCAATGTTTGACCGTGCAGTAAACGAAGAGAAGAAGTGGGCAGACTATCTGTTCCGTGATGGATCAATGATTGGTTTGAACGATGTTCTTCTTCAAAGATATGTTGAGTGGATTGCCAATCGCCGTATGAAGGCTATTGGTTTGAAACCTGTGTATGATGTTGCTGCTAAGAACAATCCTCTTCCCTGGACACAACATTGGATCTCTTCTAAGGGTCTTCAAATTGCTCCGCAAGAAACAGAAGTCGAGAGTTATATTGTTGGAGGTATTAAACAAGATGTCAAAAAAGACACGTTCTCAGGATTCCAACTCTAAGGCTAAGGCCAAGAGACAGGATGATTGGTGGTTCCATGAGGAGCCACTAAATACCACAGATACAATGGATATGTGTGTGATTACGAAAATCCGTGGTTGTTTCAAGGACAACCTTTTCTATCTGAGGATATTGGTGATTCTTTCGGCTTTGTCTATAGGATTACAAACCTCAAGAATGGTAGAAAATACATCGGGCGAAAGTATTTCTGGTCCAAACGAAAGCCTAGAGCTACAGTTAAAAACAAGTCAAGGCGAAGAGTTACAACTGAAAGTGACTGGAAAAAATACTACGGAAGTTGTCCAGAGCTTAAAGACGATCTTACAAAGTATGGAAAGGAATCTTTTAGTAGAGAGATCATCTCACTCCATATAACACTGGGAAAGGTAAACTTTGAGGAGACCCGTCAGTTGTTTCTGAACGAGGTTCTGTCCCAAAAGTTGACAGATGAGACTCCTTTGTATTATAATTCCAACATCCTTGGTCGGTACTACCGCAAGGATTATTTTAACAAGTAAACTGATTTGGATTAATGATTAAGAAAATTTTTATGGGGTTGGTTAGTGTCACTACCCTTACTACAGCATGTGTGGCATCAACAAACCTTGATAAAGAGCTTAATGACATTACAGGAACTACTCCTACCATAGAAGGTGTAGAGGAAACACCTACAGAGGAATTGGTAAAGGTAGAAAAAACCTGGAACTGTCCTGCATGTTCTCCCAATGAACAATATGTTCTTAAGAAACTTCAGGAATATACTAAAATTAGTGATCGTAATGCTCTTGCAACGATCATGGGAAACATTAAATCAGAATCAAACTTTCGTGCCAACATCTGTGAAGGTGGTGCCCGTGTCTCCTACACTGAATGTAAGTCTGGTGGATTTGGATTGATTCAGTGGACTAGTATCGGACGGTATAAAGGTCTCGGAAATTTCTGTGCTAGATATCAGTGTGATCCTAGTAGTTTAGAAGGTCAAGTTCGTTGGATGGTTAATGAACCAATCTTCCAACGTGTCCTCCCTGAGTTTGAAGGACATGGAGATACTATTCCTCAGTATATGTCACATGCATATTACTGGTTAGGATGGGGGATCAAAGGATATCGTGAACAGTATGCATATGATTATAGTAAGAAAATGGTATTGATATAACTGAGTCACTTGACAAAGACCTCAGAGTAGTCTATATTATAAGGGTGGTTGAGAGACCACTGCGGTGATCCCCTTGGTAGTTCAGGATTAGCGGCGATAGGAACTACCATTAGGGTCAGTAGCTCAGATGGATAGTGTTTTATTGGAACTTATTAGTATTATAAATAATAATAGTCATATGTTCCATTATGAACTCTTGTTTGAAATGTGGTAGTCCAACTAAAACTAAATTTTGTAGTAGAAGTTGTTCTGCTTCTTACAACAATAGAGTTAAACCAAAACGCAAACCAGAACACAAGTGTATAGATTGTGGAAAACCTATAACTGCAAAGAGAGCACGTTGTAGGGAACACTACCTAATCTGGAAACAGGAACAGGTAGCAAAAGATATGACACTTTCTGAGGCTATCTACACCAATCACCATAGGTCTTCTGCATATGCGTTGGTTAGGTCAAGAGCAAGATCCTTATTCAAAAAACTGGGACTTGACACTTGTGAGTGTTGCGGTTATAATAAACATGTTGAGATTGCTCATAAAAAAGCAGTATCAACCTTTGAGGGAGACACTTTAATAAGTGTTATAAACTCAAAAGAAAACTTAATGGCATTATGTCCTAATTGCCATTGGGAGTATGATCACAATCTGTGATTAGTTTGCCTCCGTAGCTCAGCTGGATAGAGCAACGGTTTAGTAAACCGTAGGTCGTCGGTTCGACCCCAACCTGAGTCGTTAGACAGGGAATGAGCTCGCCTGCGGCGGTGTTAACCACACTGTGATCTGAGAGTTGGTTACTCTCTTTGCTCCTTTGGAAACTGTTGGTATGTTAGGGTTGGAAAAATGCCCCATAGGAAGCATACCAATAAGTCCATCGTATAATCCTCTATAGCTCAGTTGGTAGAGCAGGTGACTGTTAATCACCCTGTCCCTGGTTCGAGTCCAGGTGGAGGAGCCGGGTAGGTGTCCGAGTGGTTAATGGAAGAAGTCTGTAAAACTTTTGGCTCTGCCTACGGGGGTTCAAATCCCTCCCTGCCCATTTCACGGGTTTATAACTCAGTTGGTAGAGTAGCGGGCTTTTAACCTGTAAGTCGTCAGTTCGAACCTGACTAAACCCACTTGACAATCTGATCAGTTTTTGATATGATTGTCACATGCCCCGTTAGCTCAGGAGACAGAGCACGAACCTTCTAAGTTTGCGGTCGGGGGTGCGAATCCTCCACGGGGCGTTGTCTTTTATTTTTATGAGTCTTCCAGAATATTCATTTGGTGGTCGTCCAGTAAAGTCTACAAATCTTCTTCTGCTTATTAGTGAGATGGAAGGTACATATCAACACCTTAAGTACATGGGATTTGAGGATGATATGAATACTCTTGATGAGATGAAGAAGAGATACTATAAGTTATACTTCAAGACAAAGAAACTAGAAAACACTCCTACATAGACTAGAGATTAATTTCTTATTGAAATTTGATTATCAACAATGAAAAAATTATTTGCTGCATTATTGTCATCAGTAGTTCTTGCTACTCCAGTGATGGCTGACCCTGAAGTGAAGGGTTGGAAGACATATGATTCTATGGGATGTATGTTGCTCGGAGATTGTACTGATGATATTCAACAAGTCAGATCAATTAGAGACGTTCAAAAGTATTATCCTAGTGATAGTTATAGTAATGTCGCTTCTGAGTTTGATTCAATTGTCAGGGCCCTTGATAAGATCGGAGTTAAAGTTTTTCTAGCGGATGAGAAATACTTTCCATCAGGTCATAGAGGGGTATATCATACAGTAACTAACAACTTCTTCCTCAACACTAACTTCATGCACAAAGAGGGTGTATTGATGAGTGTGATGAGACATGAAGGTTGGCATGCTGCTCAAGACTGTATGGCAGGAACCATCGATAACAGTATGATTGCAATCATACTTCCAGAAGAAGAGATTCCAGCAATCTGGAGAGAGATGGCAGAAAGGACATATCCAAAGTCTGCTGTTCCCTGGGAAGCAGAAGCAGGTTGGGCAGGTAGAACTGAAGCAGTAACCGCAAATGCACTTGCAGCATGTGCAGCAGGTAAAATGTGGGAAATATATGAGCCTACCCCAATGACGAGAGAATGGTTAGTTGAGAATGGATATATCAAATGAAAGAAAAAATCTTGATGAGATTATTTGGGATAAAGATCAAAAGGAATATTCTTTCGGATGAAGAAAGATTGAAAGCATTAGACATCTTTACTCCCCATTTATTGGATCTTACATCTTTAGGAGAATCAAATCCTGCTCTTCAATCTCTTCCCAATCTTCATACATTTGAAGAATATAAGTGGTTTTTTGATATAATGAAGAAGAGATTAAATATAAAGGGAAATATTCTCACGTCTTGGATAATTGGATGGAGAAGTGATTGTGAAAATTGTTGGCACAATCATGGAAACTTCAACCGTACCAGTGTTTTATACTCTCTTGAAAATCCTGAAGAAAAGGGGACATGGTTTAAAAAATACAATTTGATTTTAAAAACTAAAACACCTACAAATTCTGTATTGATATTTCCAAGTAAATTATATCACTCCCCACCAGATAAAGTTAAATTACCTAGATATACATTGGCAATAGATTATGATACAAAATAATTATATTCAAGATGATTAGAAAATTCATTTCAAACAAGAGGTTATACTATCATGTTGGTAGTAAGATGCAAACAATGTAACACGGAGATCCATAGCACTAACAAAACACAGTCGTGTGGATGTCCTAACATGATGACAGTCATTGGAGAAAAAATTTCTGCATTTGACTTAAACAAAGTCGTTATGTTAAATTCACAGAAGAACACTAAACAAAAAGATGTTCTGTCTTCTCAAGACTTGATGTATCAAGAGGAGAGAAGAAGCCGAAAGGTAAAAAAACTTGATTTTGAAATTAGGTGATTATGTCTCATAACTGTATTACCGAAAAACAGTGTCAGGAGATGATCGATAAAGCAATCGATAAACACAACAAAACTGCCTCACTCATTAGTGCTTGTATAGGTTCAGTATTACTGTTCTTCTATGCTCAAGGACTCTTGATTGTGGTAGGATTGTGGAAATAATAATCATATACATATTACAAGAATGAAATTTTATTCCGTGGAACACTGGCAAGAGAACTGGGAAGAACTAATCTCGAAGGTTGAGAATGGTGAATCAATAGGAATAACAAACGGAAAACATAAAGTAGTAATGGTTCCGGCAGACGAAGAAATTATAAGAATTCATACTGAACATAATGACGCGTCGTAAGAATAGATCATATAAAAGAGTAACAGATGATCGTGAACCAATCACAATCAAACATTCTGATATATGTTATCCAGGGGCTATCAAAGAGAAACAGGTAGATGATGCTGATACTTCTTATCCTGGTATTGTCATCAAATACGATACTGGATATCTGTTGGAAGATGGTCTTCATAGGATAACCAAACTTCAACGTGAAGGTATCTATGAATCTCTTTTCTATGTGGTTACAGTAGACGAATATAAAACTGGCCTAGTAGAAATGATATGTGGTTCCAACTCTGTTATATTAGGAGAGTGGAACCACAACAAACTGGACTCACAACCTCAATGAGGTTAAGGGGGTTTAGCAATCTGGTGAATGCAACGTGCTCATAACACGTCGAAGGTGGGTTCAATCCCCACAACCCCCATTGACATTTCGATGTCAAACCCTTATAATACTAAGGTCAACAAACAAGCAAATGACTATCACTTCCAAGTTTAAAAAAGATCTTCAGACCCTACGTGGTGCTGCAAATGGGGACTTCTTCCTGGATGTAAAGAACCCAAAACTTTTCAAAAAAGTTCGTAAGTATTATGACAATACTGGTGTAGTATTTTCTGGTGATCCTCTGGATGACTATGATATTCTCATCGATTGTATTGCAGCAGATCTAGAAACTATGGAGGTTGCGTGAACGATCTGGATCCTAAGTCTGTTGCCTCAACAAAGACTATTGTTATTCATGAACGATTTCCTTATCGTTTTGTTCAACGAGGTTATATTCAATTGAACGGAAAACCAGATTTCCGTATGCAAAAAGCAAATGAGTATACTAAAAAATACTCAGATGTTTATTTGTTTGATAATGGAGACCAGATGCTTCTTGCTATCGAGGACTCAGAATATGCCAAGTGGTTAGATCCAGATGATGTACCTTGTTATATTAAAGACTCGGTAAGTCGTTAAACAAGCCCTGGTGGAGTCAATAGACCCTATGGTTTCTTGTTTCCATATAAAGAACAAGTGGCGTGCATGAAAGACCGTATGTTTAAAAGGAGGGTTATTCAAACTCTCCTTTTTTAGTATAATTGTATAAAGGATATTATAAAATGAAAATAGGATTTAACTGTAGTTCATTCGATTTGTTTCATGCAGGTCATGTGACCATGTTGAAAATGGAGAAACAGTTGTGTGATTATCTCATTGTTGCACTTCAAGTCGATCCAACTATTGATCGACCTGGAATCAAAAACAAACCAACACAGTCTGTGTATGAGAGATATGTTCAGGTACAATCTTGTAAGTATGTTGATGAGATACTTGTTTATGAAACTGAAGAAGATCTTCTTAATATGATTAAGACTCAGATAATTGACGTTAGATTTCTAAGTGAAGAGTATAAGGATAGAGACTTTACAGGAAAACAATATTGTATTGATAATGACATTGAGATTCATTATCACAAGAGACAACACAAATACTCTTCTACTGAACTCCGCAATAGAGTTTATACACTTGAGAAACAGAAGTTGGATCAACTTAAAGAAAGTCCTGAAGTTAGAGGACCTGAACAATATTCACCTAAACTGTTGGAGAAGTATAACGAAAAATGAGTCTTAATGAAGGATTTAATGAAATAGAGTCTACTAAATACCTCTAGTTAATAATCTTTGGGAATATGGCATACAAAGGTACTGCAGGTAAGTCTGCAAGTGGAGCATCTATGTCAAAGTATGATGTAGAAGTAGAAGCTAGACTTCAGGCACTAGAGTCAGAAACACATACAAAACCAACTGGTGCAACACACGCAAAAATTGAAGAGAGACTGGCTGCTCTTGAAGCAGCAGTGACAGAACTTAAGTCTACATCAACTGTCTCTGCACCATCTGGTAGTGTTGAAGCACTTATTAAAAGACTGAATGATATTCCTGCAATCACAGAACATTGTACTAAAGATGCTGATGGTGTCAGAAGACTTAAGGTGTGATATAATAAATTAGTTGTAGTAAAAAATTATGAGTGAATATAATAAGACTGCACTAGTGCTTGGTGCAGGTGGTTTTATTGGTAGTCACATGGTAAAGAGACTACGTGCAGAAGGATACTGGGTTCGTGGAGTTGATCTCAAGAACCCAGAGTTCACTTCGACTGAAGCAAACGAATTCATTCGAGGAGACTTGCGTGAAGCTGACTTTGTTCGTCGTGTTCTTCGGTTCAAAGGATATCAAGGTAACTTCTATCATAGTGTTCCTGAAAGACTTCATCTTCCTTTTGATGAGATCTATCAGTTTGCTGCTGATATGGGTGGTGCAGGTTTTGTTTTCACTGGTGAGAACGACGCAGACATCATGCACAACTCTGTTACAATCAACCTAAATGTTCTTGAGGAACAACGTAAACTCAATGAGACTGTAGGAAATAAGACTAAGATCTTCTATTCTGGGTCGGCATGTATGTACCCAGAGTACAATCAACTTGACCCTGATAATCCTGACTGTCGTGAAGAATCCGCATATCCAGCAGCACCAGACTCTGAATATGGATGGGAGAAACTCTTCTCCGAACGACTATACCTATCTTATAATCGTAATCATGGTATTCCTGTTCGGGTTGCTAGGTATCACAATATCTTCGGACCAGAAGGAACCTGGCAAGGTGGAAGAGAGAAGGCTCCAGCTGCTATCTGTAGGAAAGTTGCTAACCTCCCGTCACAAGGTGGAGCCATCGAAGTGTGGGGAGATGGTCTACAGACTCGTTCCTTCTTGTTCATTGATGAATGCATCGAAGCGACTAGAAGAATGATGGACTCTGACTTCATTGGACCAGTAAATATTGGTTCTGAAGAGATGGTTACTATCAATCAACTTGTAGACATTACTGCAAGAGTTGCAGAGAAGGAAGTCACTAAGATCCACATTGATGGACCTCTAGGTGTTCGTGGCCGTAACTCCAACAATGATTTGATTCGTGAGAAGTTGGGTTGGAATTATGAACAAACCCTTGAAGAAGGTATCCGTTACACATACTATTGGATTAGTGAACAGACAAATATACAGGAGACAAAATAATGGCTGGTATTACACATAGTCAGATTAAAAATCTGATGGCAGGAAGAGATAAAATTACTATTTTTGAAATTGGTTGTGCAGATGGTAGAGACACTAAAAAGTTTCTGAATACTTTTGGTCCTGAACTTACCATCTATACCTTTGATCCTGAACCTATTAATGAGGTATTTGTAACACAACTTGGTCAGAAAGATGCATTTGGTGGTGGCAATGACCAACTGGCAAATGATGATAGGCATATCTTCCATCCTTATGCGATGTGTGATTATAAAGGAACCATCACATTTAACAGGTCTCAAAACTTGGATGGACCTGGACAAGGTGAAAATTGGGGTAGATACTCTGGTTCGATTCACCGTCCAGTTACTCACTTGGAAAGTCCTAAGTATGGTAAGAGGTGGTCTGCATGTATTTTTGAGGAAACTGTAGAAGCAAAATGTTCTTCAATTGATATTTTCTGTGAAGAAAATGGTATTGATCATGTTGATTTTGTTTGGATGGATACTCAAGGGGCAGAAAGAGATGTTCTCAAAGGTGCTCAGAGAATGCTCCCAAACATCGATTATATCTATACTGAGTACTATGATGAAGAGATGTATAAAGATTGTGCAGGATTAGAAGAGATCAAATCACTTCTCCCCAACTATGTTCTTGAACACAATTGGAGATGTAATGATGCTGATGGTGGTGATGTTCTAATGAGGAGAATATGAAGGTATTGATTCTCGGTTCCAGTGGTCAGATTGGAGCCTATCTAACTGAGTATCTTAGTAATAAAGGACATCATGTCTTTGAGTATGATATTGTTAAATGTGAAGAACAAGATCTTACACAAATTCCTAACCTTACACTAGATCATTTAGTCAAGGAATGTGACTTTGTATTCTTTCTTGCCTTTGATGTTGGTGGTTCTAGGTATCTGAAGAAGTATCAACACACCTTTAAGTTCATTGACAACAATGCCAGAATGATGGTAAGTGTTTTTGGTCTTCTAGAGAAGTATAATAAGAGGTTTGTGTTTGCATCTTCACAGATGAGTAACATGAGTCACTCTCCTTACGGTGTGATGAAGAGAGTTGGTGAGTTGTATACTAAAACATTGAATGGACTTCTTGTGAAGTTCTGGAATGTTTATGGTATCGAGAAGGACATGGACAAGGCTCATGTTATCACTGACTTTATCAAGAGGGGATTTGAAGAAGGTGAGTTTGAGATGTTGACTGATGGTACAGAACAACGTCAGTTCTTATATGCTGAGGACTGTTGTGAGGCATTGGAAACAGTAATGGAAAACTATACTGACTTCAAACCAGAGGATCCACTTCATATTACATCATTCCATTCAAACTCTATCAATGATATTGCTGATATTATTCGAGGTCAGTTCAACTTAATTGGAAGGTATGATGTAAGAATCAAACCTGGCGTTGCAAAAGATACTGTTCAACTTGATAAGAGGAATGAAGCTGACAACTACATATTAGGTTGGTGGATACCAAAGACAGGAATTGACGTAGGTATCTCAAAAGTGTTTAACGAAATGAAGAAGAATTATGAATAGACAACAGGTGTTGGCAGTAGCAACTTCATCAGATCTTGGATCAAATGCAAACGTATTGTGTGAGTTTATAGGTAAGAAAAAAGACTCTACCTTTGTTGACCTTGGTGTTCGTGATGGTTTTTCTTCTGCCCTTCTTTCTTTGAACTCCAAGAAGAATAACAATAAAATCTATGGTGTCGATGTAAACTTCAATAACTTTAGATCTGAACTTGTAGATGGTCAGAATTATCTACAACTAGAAGGTGATAGTTCCACTATTGGTAAGTATGCTGACATTGAAGACTTGAAAGAGATTGACTTCTTGTTTGTTGACTCTCTTCATGTTAGAGAACAGGTTCTTTGTGAACTTTATTACTGGGTTCCTCGTTTGAAGGAAGGTGGTACTGTCGCATTCCATGATTCTCATTGGCCAGAAGGTAAACTGGTGGTAAGTCTTGGAACCGTGTTGATGATGCCATTAGAGAGTTCTTTGGTTTAGATGTTCTTGAAGACTATGAGGATGACAACCTTGAGGTTATGTGTTATCCTCCTAGTTGGGGTATGACGTTTGTCACACTTAAGACTAAAAACTTTGAGAGCACTGTGAAAGATTGGAATAAAGTATTCAATACTCGTAATGACTTGATTTCGGTATTTTGGAACAAGGAAAATGTTGGAGATAGGACAATTGAATTGGAGATGAGTTATGAAGTTAATTGATGTTTTTAATTTTTCACATGAACCTATTGAACTTCTAGAGATGAGACTGAGGATTGTGTATCCTCATGTTGATCTCATCTGTATCAATGAAAACGCCACTACCTATACTGGTATTGAACGTGAACTACAATTTGAGAAACATAAGAAACATCTAGATTTTTATTTTGGCGATAAGATTGTTCATCGTGTAATTGATACCAGAGAACGTAATCTAGACTTCACCACATTCCAACAGGAGTATCATACTAATAGAGATAAATCACATCCTGCTAGACCTGCTACAAGAGGTCTTCCAGAACGTTGGCATCGTTCAATGTATGGTCGAGATTGTCTTATTGAATCTCCTTTAGAGGTTGCTGAGGATGAGGACATTATCATTCAGAGTGATTTGGATGAGATTCCTAACCCTGAGTTTCTGAAAGAAGCAAAAGAGATTGTGGAAGATGGTTATATGTATACTTGTATCCAGAAGTTTTACATGTGTCATGTGAATAGAATCCAAACCGACAAGGGTAAGGATGTTGATGACTGGAGAGGTTCACAATTTTGTACATTCAAGTATCTGAAAGAACATGGTGGTTTTAATGATTGTAGGAATCTTCCTCACGAACATGAATACACAATCGATAATGGAGGGTGGCACTTTAGCTTCCTTGGAGGAGAGGACAAGATCAAACAGAAACTCAATGGTTATGGTCACCAAGAACATAACCATGACGGTGTGAAGAACTCTCTTGGTTCTAACATCACAGGTAACCAGGATATTCTTGGTAGGACTTGGATGGGAACAAGAATTGTTCCTCTCGACAATGATCTCCCTGATGAGATTGTACATCACCCAGAACGCTATAAGGAGTTCATTGCATGATTATATCTGAAATATATTATGGATCTGGTATTGGAAACCAGATTTGGCACTACGTTGTTACCAGACTCATTGCAGAGAAGAATGGTTATAAGTATGGGATCATGGGTAAAGATAGGTGGAAAGGTCAAGCCTTTATGCCTATCGACTTTGGTGAAGAAGTAGTAGGTGGTTCAGGTCCAGAAGGAGGACCACCTGAGAGTCTTCCAGAAGGTATCACAAACTATTATAAAGAACACTTCCTACGTCACCCTGTGACTAATGGAAACGTAGGTCTTCCTGATCCTAATCTTTTCAATGTTCCTGATGGAACTAAGATTGAAGGAACCATGCAGAGGATGTCATATGTTGATGAATTCCGTGAAAAGATCTGTGAATGGTTGTCTTATTCTGAGGAATTGAGTTTCCCTGAATATACTGATAAAAATTCTTGTGTCATTCAGTTTCGTGGTGGAGATTACCTGACTGGCAACTCTGCACTTCCTCCATCGTATTATGAAATGGCGATGGATAATATGAGGAGGGTGACCAATAATACAAAGTTGAAGTTCTATGTTGTTACTGATGATCCCACTAACGCAGCAAAGTATGTTCGTGGTGCAGAGGTTATTGGTTCTGCCATCACTAAAGAGAAAGACCCATATCAAGGAAGTATAGGATGGTATAAGTATCCTGGTGGTCCTATTGGTATTGATTATGCTATTCTCAATCAGGCAGAGAATGTGATTATCAGTTCATCCACCTTTGCCTTCTGGCCAGTATGGACTAACACCAATGCAGAGAATGTAATCGCTCCTAAGTACTGGTTTGATTGGAACAACTCTGATGGTTGGTGGAGACCTTCTGAGGCAATTGTTGATGATTGGTTCTGGATGGATAGAAACGGTGACCTTGACAATGGTGTAGACTGTAAGAAACAGTTTGACAAATACAAAGAAACTAATAACTTGTATCAATGATTGATCTACCTAATGTAACACTTATTTGTGTTTCCAGTGTGAATTTTGAACAGACCCTGTATGCCTTTCAAAAGAGTATGCAGGGTATTCGTTTTGGTGCTGTGAAACTTGTATCAGATCAGGATCGTCCTGACTTTGAGGAAACAGGTATCACTGTAGAGAAGTGTCCAAAGATTACTTCGATTGATGAGTATAGTCATTACATGATCTATGATCTACAGAAACATGTAGATACAACTCACTGTATTACTATCCAGGCTGACGGGTTTATTATCAACCCTGAGAAGTGGGATCCACTGTGGTTAGAATACGATTATATTGGAGCACCATGGGAACACTCTGACGGGGCATACATTGACCCTTGGGGAGGACACCAGAGAGTTGGTAATGGTGGATTCACTCTCCGCTCTAAGAAACTCCTAGAGGTTCCTAACAATGCATATGTTCACTTTGATGTAAACTGGGGTAACTTCTACAAACATATGGATGCGAACGACACCGCAGAGGATGGATGTATCTGTGTCCATAACAGACATATATATGAAGTATTAGGTTGTAAGTTTGCTCCTGTAACTGTTGCCGCCAGGTTTGCCCATGAGAAACCTGTTCCAGAAACCAGAGGTATCACACCTTTCGGATTCCATTATCATCTTCCTCCAGGAACTGTATTATGAAAATTATTATTTGGGGACACTACCCTCTCCATAGTTCGACACACGGATATATTCACGACATATATTTCAAAGCATTTGAAAGTCTTGGTCACGATGTAATGTGGGTCTCTAATGAAGACCATCTCATAGACTATACAGGTGCTGTCTTCTTTGTAGAGGACTCTCAGAAGTCTGCAATGCCTCTTAGACCTGACTGTAAATACATCACTCACCACGTAGACACCAAATACTTAACAGACCGTGGGGTTCCCTTTGAGAATGTTCTGAAACTAGGTAACTGTATTCGTAACACAGTTCACTTTGAGAAGATTGAAGACCTATGTCATTGGGATGAGTCAACTAGAACTCTCTATCAAACATGGGGAACTGATCTTCTTCCCAATGAGATCAACGTTGATGAACCTACAAAGTTTGACGAAAGTAATCGATACATCAATTACATTGGTATGATGTATGAACAAGGTCCATATTGGATTCAATACTTTGCACACTGTGCAGAAAAGAATGGTAAAGAAGTCAAACTCTACACACAGTCTGTGTCTCATCAAGAGAATCGTATGTTGATTCGAAACTCATTTATCTGTCCTGACTTCAGAAGTGATTGGCATCTACAGTGTGGTTATATTCCTTGTAGGATTCAGAAGAATATTAGTTACGGAAGAGTTCAAGGAACTAACTCTCCATTTATCAAAGAGGCCTTTGGTGACTACGTGGTTTATGGTGGAACACCAGAAACTCTTTACCATAACTTGATTGATACAGAAAGAGGTGGTAAGATCAATATGAAGGAGGCAATGCAGTTCATTAAAGACAAGCATACCTACATTAATCGAATCAACAATATTCTAAAGTTCTTATGATTGGTTTTAATCACCTTGGTATTATTGGAAGACTGGGTAACCAGATGTTCCAATATGCAGCACTCCGTGGTATTGCTAATACTCACGGTTATGAGTTCACTATTCCTGAAAGTGACTTCAATGATGAGTGGAATGACCATCAACTTTTTGATGCATTTAACCTTCCACATCTAAAGAGTAAAGGAAGAGTTTCTGACAAGTTTGTACAAGAAAGACAGTTCAATTATGATTCTGAAATGGTTGAACAGTGTCCTGATGATATTAGTCTTTATGGATACTTTCAGACAGAGAGATACTTCTCACACATTGCAGACTCTATCAAAGAGGACTTCACATTCAAGAAAGATGTAGTCACAAACTGTAAAGAAGTTATGGAGGAACTCTCAGAACCCATTGCACTTCATGTCCGTAGGACTGACTATGTGGAGAAGTCACAAGACCATCCACCTTGTAGTCTAGACTATTATCATACAGCACTAAAACGTTTCAATGAAAAGAGACCTGTTGTTATCTTTACTGATGATGTACAGTGGTGCAAAGACCAGGACATCTTTACACCTGATCGTTTCCTTATCTCAGAGACAGGAAACAATGTGTATGATTTGTGCCTTATGACTCTATGTACTGATTATATCATTGCAAATTCTTCATTCTCTTGGTGGGGTGCATGGTTGAGTCAGAATCCTGATCCAGAAGTTATTGCTCCCAAGACTTGGTTTGGTTCTACTGGATATACTGCAAAGAATAATACTGTAGATATTATCCCTAATCGTTGGACTAAAATTTGATGTCTAAACTTTCTATTGCAATTCCAACCTATGAGATGAACGGTAAAGGTTCTACATATCTCACAGAGTTGTTTGAGACTATTAAGTTCCAAACATTTCAAGATATTGAAGTTTGTGTATCTGACCACTCACAGGATGATAGTATCCTGGATGTTTGTGGTGAGTATGCAAACTATTTTACTGTTCAATACTATAAGAATGAAGAGAAGAGAGGTAATGGTCCAGCCAATACTAACTCTGCTGTAGAGATGTGTGGTGGTGACATTACTAAGATTATCTTTCAGGATGACTTACTTATTAGTTCTATCGCACTTCAAAGAATTGTAGAAACTTATGAGGAACAAAACTGTAAGTGGTGTTTCAATGGGTTCTTACACACCAGTAACGGTAGAGAACACTTCCGACCAATGATTCCTAAATGGACACCGGAAATGTTAGAAGGTCGTAATCTTCTTGGTAGTCCTTCTAGTGTTTCTTTTCTTACTAAAAATTTTCTCCCATTCGATGAAGAATTAGTATTACTTATGGATACTGATTTCTACCACAGAATGAGGTATAATCATGGTATGCCATATATTATTGAAGAACATTTAACATCAAATAGAGAACATGATAATCGTATTAGTTCTTCGACTGTTAAATATAATGCGAGGGTAGAACATCCTGAAGGTCCTTGGTTAGTTAATACCGAAGAACTTAATTATGTTATTGACAAACATTTAGAAACAAGAAAGTATCCAGATGAAGAAGTTTGATTTAACAAGGGCGACCTTTATCATCCCAATCAGAATAGAATCTGATGACAGATTGAGGAATGTAATTACCTCAGTCTGTTTTTTGTTGTCTAATTTTGATACTAATATAATTATCAAAGAGGTTGATAAGACCTCTGTGTTTCATGAGAAGGCACTCCCACAGATCAAAGATTTTTGTGAGGACATTAGTGACCTAACTCATGTGTTTGAACAGTCAGACTTAACTTCTTTTCATAGACAGAAGGTTCTGAATGATATGATTATGATGTCCACCACATCGGTGGTTGTGAATTATGATTGTGATATTATCCTTCCTATTGCTTCTTACATGCAAGCATATGATAGGATTGTAACCGGATCATCTGATGTTGTTTATCCCTATGGTAGTGGAAACTTCCAACTCCAAGTATTTGGAGATGATCAAGTTGTTACTAACTTTCTTGTGAATGAGTTTGATTTCTCTGCATTCAAAGATGTATTAAAAGTCTATGATGCAAAGTATGGATTTGTTCAGTTCTTCAATAGAGATGTCTATATTGAAGGTGGGTTAGAGAATGAAAACTTTGTTGCATATTCCCCAGAGGATGTTGAAAGACATTATAGATACACTACACTGGGATACAGTGTTTCTAGAATCAATGATGTAATCTATCACTTAGAACATTCTAGAACTCCAAACTCATGGTTCAGTAACCCATTTATGCATTCAAATAATGTTGAGTGGGAGAAGATTCAGAGGATGGACAAAGAAACTCTAAAGGAATATATCACTAGTCAGGATTATTATAAGGTGAGAATTGATGGACAAAAATAAGGCAGTATTCAAACTCAAAAATATTGGCCCAATCTATTGTATCAATCTCGATGATCAACCTGAAAGATGGGAATACATGGAGAACCAATTTAAGTATTGGGAGATTGAAAACTACACTAGAGTCTCAGCATATGATGGTAGAGATGATGACCTGAGTGAGATTCTTAAGGGTCGTTATCCAGACATGATGAGTTCTGGTGAGATTGGTTGTACTACATCTCACTTGAAAGCAATCAAACAATTTTATGATTCGGGTGAACCCTATGCAATCATGATGGAGGATGATTGTGAACTTGATTTGGTAAGATTCTGGAACTTTACTTGGCAAGACTTCTATGCCAAGATTCCTTATGACTGGGATGTGTGTCAAATTGCAATTATATGTACAGGAGATATTCATATCAAAGTTCACAAGAGGTTTGTGAATGAGTTCTCTACTGCATGTTATTTGATCACACGTCATCATGCTGAGAAGTTAATTCGTCTTCACTGTAGAGGTGATAAGTACAAACTGGATAATGGTGTCAGACCACGTCCAGTTGCCGATGACCTGGTGTATAACTCAGGTAACACCTATGCCCTCCCACTCCTGCTGTATAAGACGGAACTAGGATCAAGTATTCACCCTGACCATGTTGATGCATTCCACAAAGGAAACTATCAAGCCCAGATGAATTTCTGGAGTCAGAAGGGAGCACAGATGTCCATCAATGAACTGATGGAGTTTGATCCCTATCTGGGTCGGGTATCTGATCCAACACAACAAAAGGGTTGACAAGACCATAAGCTTATGGTACATTATAAATATACTGGTGTTAGGGGTTATCTTAACACTAAGTAATAAAACCAATCTCCGCAAACTTGAGCAAGGTTTTATATGATAAAATCGGAGACATGTCGAGTCTCTTAACATCCGTAGGTTAATCTCTACGAGACAAAAAAGGTAAAACAAAAATGTTCAAATCTGTATTCACAGCAACCGCTGCTCTGTCCATGTCCGCTGGTGCCGCCCTAGCCGGACCCTATGTCAACGTCGAAGCTAATTCTGGTTGGACGGGATCTGATTATGGTGGAACTGCTACAGAACTTCACGTAGGTTATGAAGGTGAACTTAGTGAGTCTGCTTCCTACTTCGTTGAAGGTGGAGCTACTGTAGTCTCTCCTGATGGTGCTGAGAGTGATACTGTTCCTTCTGGTAAGGCAGGTTTCGGTCTTGCATTGACTGATGCACTGGGTGCATATGGTGAAGTTTCCTTCGTCGGTTCAGGTGATAGTGACATTGACCGTGGTTACGGCACCAAGTTGGGCCTGAAGTACAGCTTCTGATATTCAATATAGACACATAAACATCTAGATGTTATACTGGGGATGCGACGGCATCCCTTTTTTTATGGAATATACTCCACCCGCTCTTTGTATCAGAAGTATTACACCCTCTGATACTACAGGCAAAGTACTTGTAGATATGCCATCTATATGGAGAGATAGTGATTTTATAAACCCTGTAGAGATTGATGAAAAAATAGTTCAGTCTATTATGAGTGAACCTTACAGTGTACCTATGTGTCCTCCTGGATGGCCAAATCCCCCTACTGATGTAGAATGAAAAAATATATACTAACCATAGTTACAAATCCTGCAGCTCAAGTATCAGTCTCCTTGTTAGGGATACTGATATTGATAAGTGTATTACACAATCATGCTCACTATGAGATGAGTAATGATCCTGATGCATATGTGTATCAGTGGTGTAAGAAAAACCCTGAGAGATGTAAGTACACTCCCAAGTAACTTCACAAAACTTGACAGGTCTTTAGATTTACTATATAATATGTAAAGAAACATTACGGAGTGTAACATGACTGTAACAACTGAAGACGGTGGACGTACAAACATGTACGCTACAGAACCTAGAATGTATATCTCGGAGACAGACGCAGAACGTTATGGTTATGAGAGTTATGCAGAACGTGCAGAGAAAATGAATGGTCGTTTTGCCATGATGGGTTTCGTTGCCGGTATTATTTCTTATGCAACAACTGGTAGTCTCTTCTTCTTCGGTGCCTTCGGTATCTGATAGATGGTGATATCATCACATATTCATGTAAAAGGGAGTACTTGACAATGACACAATTTTTCTTTACTATAACTAGTGTAGCCTTCTTTGTTTTGTTGGCTTACTCAGTAGAAAAATTATCAGAGACTTACTAATGACATTCAGTGTTACTCTTCGATCTTCGGACGGATCTGAACAAACTATCGAATGTGATAGTGATCAGTATATTCTAGATGTTGCCGAGGAACAAGGTATCGATCTTCCATATTCTTGTCGAGCAGGTGCATGTTCATCTTGTTGTGGCAAGCTTGTAAGTGGTACAGTTGATCAAAGTGATCAATCATTCTTGGATGATGATCAAATTGAAGAAGGATTTGCACTTCTATGTGTCTCATATCCTACCTCAGACTGTGTAGTCGAGACTGAAAAAGAAGAAGATCTCTTTTGATTATGTCGAATCACAATGCTCTCTATGAAGACATGGAGAGATTAAATGCCCTTTACGAAGAACTCTGTTGGGCACATGATGATGAATTAGTATTCACTCATGAAAATGGCAGAGTCGTTATCTACAACAATACACAGGAGAAAACAAATGAACGAAAGAGCAGAACGTATTAATGGTTGGGCAGCAATGCTGGGTATCATCGCAGCCATCGGTGCATACGCGACCACTGGTCAACTGATTCCAGGTATTTTTTGATGTTAATTTTAGGTTCTATTCTTCTGGGAACCTTTATCTTCTACTCTGTCTTCTTTACTGATGACATTGACGATGATGGTCCCCCAGATGATGGTATGATGCAACCAGTATATCAAGGTGTAAGGTCTCATTAGAGTCCCTTTTTAATAAATAAATTAACACCGCTTTCATCAGATGCCAGAGGAAGTTACCAAGAAGGAAGAACCCAAAAAGAAGGGTATTCTAGGAAAGATAAAGGAAGCAACTGATGACAAACAAGAACAAATTGAAATTTTGTCTACTTTTGTTAGGCTTGGCATCCTTGTTTGGTCTGGCGGAATACTCACGTTGGCATACATTCAGTTACCCCCAGCACTTGGAATCCCCGAACAGAAATTAGATCCGACTTTTATCGCAAGTGTCTTTACTGGGGTGCTTGCGACTTTTGGCGTTCAGGCAGCAAAGAAAAATGGTGAAAGTGTTAAAGGTAATGGTAGTGGAGTTACTAAAGAAGATATGGAAAGATTGATTGAGGCAGCATCACAAACCGCTCCTTCACAGACAATTAGAATTGAACAAGCACCTGTTGTGATATCTGCTGTAGAACCTAAAGTGTAATGTATACCTTCATTAATTATGGTGTTGCTTTCTTTCAAGTAGTAATTTTGAATTGTATACAACCTATCAATTGGCAGTACTGTTATCGTGTGGATCAATGGTTGATCCAGGATCTTCAGTATGCATGGGAATTAAAGATAGGTAAGGTTCATCCCTATCAGACTGAGAAAGAATACTTAGACAGTTTTAAGTAAGGATCTCATAACAAACCACCACTTTCAAAGAATACCACTATAATAGATAATGTAGTTGAGTAAACTAATATGAAATTTATTTTTACATTAATTGCCACGTTATTTTTTGCATTTCCTGCATGGGCAATAGATGTCTCAATGGGTGCTGGTGGTAACTTAGCATTTGAACCTAATGAGATCACAATCTCTGCAGGTGACACAGTTCATTTTATTAACGAAGCACTACCTCCTCATAATATTATTGTTGAGGCACGTCCAGATCTTTCCAGAGAAGCATTATTGTTTGCTCCTGGAGAAACACAGGATGTTGTATTTACTGATGTAGGAGACTATAACTTCTTCTGTGGTCCTCATCAAGGTGCAGGTATGACTGGTGTTGTTCATGTTGAATAAAATTTAAATGACTTTATCACACGTATTACTTTGGATATCAATCCCCTTTGTAATCACTACAGTACTGTTTGGATTTTACAAAGGGGAGAATGTTTATTATGAATCAGATAAGTACGACGGGAATGGAACCGCACATTAAGTCTCGTTATGAATTTGCCATGAGTTCATTCGCAAGAATGTATGGAGTCAAGGGAGTACTAAATTCACCAACTATACCAACCTTCTGTATAGAGTGGGCTCACACAAGTAAGGATATTCCTGAAGGTAGTTTAACAACAGTTGATTTCTATTTTAGAGACTTATGGACGATGGTCAATTAATTATCATCAGTTTTTACACTTTCATTGGATTATTTTTATTTGTACTTTCTTTAATTTCAGAATAATGAAACACTATTATATTGCAGCAATGTTAATACTAACTTCAATAACATCATTTGTTTTATGGGGTATCAGTAACGCGTATTCATCATCATGAGTGGTCTTTTTGTATTATTATTTGTCATACTACTGGTTAGTGGTATGGAGTTAACATGGTCAGTTAAACAAGGAAAGAGATGATGTTACAGTTTGCTAGGTTTTGTGGGACTGTATTAAACAATCCATACGGATTAGGATTTCTATCAACTATTCTAGTTTTTGTTCCTATCCTAGGAATGTGGGTAGTTCATAAATATCATTGGGAACACTGGGAACCTTTCACGAGGAAGCATAAATGAATCCAGTTATTTTAATTGGTTGTTTTACACCACTAGTTCTAATATTTGTGATAATTAAACTTTCAGTATGGGTATCTGCAGTTAATTCTGAAAACACATATGTTAGAAAAGAACCTCTACGAAAACGAGGACCATTCGTGGCAGATGCATATGCAGACGTTGACGAAGATGAAGAGGAGTATGGAGATCGCACAGACTATAGATAATGCGCTCTATCAATACTATGTGGTAGAACAAGGAAAACCTGTCCCAAATTGGAGGTATATAAAAGATGCCGATTGGTGGTGTGAATATCTTAAAAATCTAGGATTAGATCCAAGAAATCGATGAACGAAGAAGAGTATTATGATGAAGATTGTGATTACACAATAAGTGTAAGAATAGAAGATATAAAACTCATGCACCACTGTGTGAAAGAAACCATTAAGTATTGGCCAGGAGCTCCTGCCAGGCCTTATGAAGAACAAGAACAGTTATGGGCGCTAAGAGATAACTTATTTAAAATAATACTTGAAGATCAATTTGAGAATTCATGAACTTATTACTACATCCACATACTAATGTAAACGATCCTGTGTGGTCAGTGATCTTTATGGTCTTTCTTTCTGTCTGTATGGCTGGTTATACTATCTACTATATATTAGGTGTTGATAAAAGAGAATCCCATGGGACAAATGACACCGCCAAGTAGAAAGAGTTGTTACAATTTTAGAGTAGTGGAGGTAAATCGTGTCCTTGATGGAGATACGCTGGATATAACTATCGACCTCGGGTTTGATTTATACAAGAAAGAAAGAGTTAGAGTTGCAGGAGTTGATACGCCAGAGAAAAGGACGAAGAACTTAGAGGAGAAAGCACTTGGAATCGACGCAACCAACTGGCTCAAAGAAAAGTTGGAGAGCACTATCGCTGGTGATGATGAGTTGTCTGTTAGGACTGAACTTGTTGGTGGCGTCGGCAAATATGGTCGTCTTCTTGGTTGGTTATACATTGGGGACGAGTCAGTGTCACTCAATGAACAAATGATTGCCGAAGGACTAGCGTGGGCATACGATGGTGGTACTAAACAAAAAGATTTTGAAACATTGAGAGAAATTCGTAGGGCACATGGAACACTTATTTGATTTTCAGTTATCGATGGAAGATTTTACAATCATCCAAAATGCATTACACTATTATAAACATGTCGAAAAGAGAGAACACTTCAAACAATATGATGTAGAACGTGTCAATAAACTAAGAGATAAGTTATCTTATCAACTTATCCCATCCACAAATAGTAATAGGGGAGAATAGTGATTGGTTTTTATCTAACTGTAGTAATCGTTATTTTGATGGTTTCATATGCTGGTGTTGAAAACACTAGAAATCTATTCATCTACATCAATTTACAATTGAGATATTTTCCAATAAAGATCAAAATGGAGATGATGAAAAGAAAGTTGAAAAGACAATTAGATATAGATAGAAAAGAACTTATGAAAAGGATAACAGAAGATGCAAAAACTAATTAATGTTTTGGCACTATTGTCGTTTACAGGAACTGCATCTATTGTAGGTGGTGGTACATATGTTTATCTCAATAAGGATTCTATTATTGAAAATGTAAAGGGACAGGTTACGAGTGCTGCAGCCGAAGCAATTGCTGGAGCACTTCCTGGTATGTTGGATTCTGCAATGCCAGAACTTCCTGGTACTACTGGTGACGCAATTCCGTCACTTCCCTCCACTACTGGTCCAGTACTTCCATTCTAATAGTTGATGGAGATTAATGAAATAAAAGTAAGAAGTTTAGATATACCTGATGTACCAGAGTATCTATTATCTCCAACATTATCTGTACCAAATGTTCCTCCGGTAACGACAATAATAGGAACACCTATTATTAACATACCTGGATGTGTAGAAACTTATGAATCAGATAATAAAAACTTGATAGAAGACGATCCTAACGGAGTACTCACTCTTTGTGATTCTAGCTTTCCTAGTTTTAATCCTATTCAGTTTGAACCTAATCAAGTAGTACCAACTAGACCTTCAAGTGTTCCAAAAATACCTGAAGCCAAAGGTAATACTTCATTACCGATAACCCCAAATCAAATTTCTGTCCCACAAATAGAAATTGAATGTCCTACACAATCTCAAAGATCAAGAGAACCTGTAGGAACTTATGTTGAGGGTTATAGAAAAAAAATTATTGAATATAAATTAATAGGTAATGAGTGTTTACAAATTACGGAAGAAGTTGGTATAACTGAGCAAATTGTTGCTGGTCTTCCTAGTAGTGGTCAAGTAATGTCTGTAGCAGGAATTGCAGTTGCTGCTACAACAGCAGCATTAGTTGCTAAACCTCTTTCTGAAATATTACTTAAGTTAATTAAACCTACTATCAAGAAAATAATGAAAAAAATTTCAACTATTAGAGGAGTACCACCTAAAATTCTATCTGTACAAGAACGTAGAAATATTCAACGTGAAAGAAATCAAATTATCCAACAATTAACATCTATTAAAAAAATAAAATAATATTATGACACTTGAATTTTTTGAAGAACATCATAATGCTTTATTAATTTGTTATTGCTCCACCAAGATCTTCTGCATTATTTGATGTTGGAATAGAATGTCTATGTGGTGGTATAACTCCTCCTGGATTAGTAACAATAACATCAGAACATATTTTTGCGTATTGACTTTTAGGATGAAAGTAAATACCTGCTTTCATTAACTCGCCACAATTTTTAAGACGAGCTATCTCGAAGTCTAATCTCTTATTTGCAGACTGTTGTTGCATTAATGCTATATTAGCTGCAGCAGCTTCTTTACATTGATCTTGTAACTTACTATCTAAAGGTTTAGACCACGTGGCTGAGAACCCCATAGAGATATTGTAGTTATCTTTTTGACCCGTTCTAACCGGAACAGTGTATAAGATGTCTCCTGGGTTATCTAGAGACCCGTCACCGTCTAAATCTCTAAGGTCATATATTGGATCATCATAATATGCTTCATATGGTTTTGATGCTGAAGCACTACCAGTAACAAAAGGTGTAAAATTTAAAGTAGGTCCTTGACATTGAATACCTGAACCATAGGTATTTGTAATATATGGACCTTGAAGAACTTGTATTGCTTGATTAGTAACACTACCAGAAGAATTTGCAACAGGTGAAGCAGTAGCTGAAACCCCACCAACGCTTTCTGCTAGTGCTACCGTTGGAGATAAGATACTAGTAGATACTAAACTGATTATTGCGTAAAAATTGAGGTTGTGTCGGTTGCGCTTTCTATTTCTGTCGTTCTTTGAATAATTGTTTGATTGCTTAAACCAGGACCTTGATATGATTCCGTAAACTGAAAAGCAGCTCCTGGTGTTGTCTGAGAGAATGCTGGTTTTGTTTCTACCCCTGTCCATGATGAGGTCACTCCGTTAATAGTTACATTGTTTTTTCCGGTTCCTGGGGAAAGGTTACCTGAAGCAGTAATACCACTACCGGTTATGGTATATTGATAACCTGTATTATAATCTACTGAGTTAATTGTTTCCTGAACAACACTTCTAGTTTCAGTACGAGATGTCATACTACCTTGACTGAAGTTAGGTACGACTGGTACTGCATATGCAGATTGAGTCGTACCACTAATAATGCTAAGAAACAATCCGATAAAGATTGTATTTTTCATAATTATCAGTCAACAGTAATTTCAGAAACAAATTGTCCAGTGGCACTTGTACCAGCACCACCAGCAGTAAGAGTTATTGCTCCAGCTGAAGTAATAGTACCGGCCAAAGTACCAGCAACACCACCAGCTGTGGTCGTTGTGTTTCCAAGAATGGGAAGAGTTGGAGTAACACCAGCCGTAACTGTTGTTGCCGAAGGAATTGAATCTCCTTCAAGGAATGACTCTGTGAAGGTGAATTGTGCACCTGGTGTAGAGATACTATAGTCTGCTGGTGTATATCCCACTCCAGAACCTGAAGTAAGGGTATCAAGACCACCAGCTGTATCCAGAGTAATGTTAGTGCCGGATACAGAATATTCTGAACCAATTCTTTTTACCTGAGAAGCTGCAGATTCTACTTGGAGTTGAATCGAAGAAGATATTTTAGAAGTAAGATCGGCATTAGCTGGTGCCGCCATCAAGAGCATGCCGAAGATAAGAAATCCTTTTTTCATTACCTTGGAGATATTGTATGAGTATTTAGAAACGTAAGTATTATACAAAAAAAAATATAGATTAAATATTTATTATAGTATCACTACAAACATAAAATGGATACAAAGAAATGTCCTCGTTGTCAAGCTACATGGATAGAAGGAGTTCACTACTGGGCAACAGGAAAAAAAGGAGATCCAGAAACACTCTCAAATTTAGTTTGTGGAATGGTAGAAGATCCTAAATGTATTAACCCTTCTCATATTAAAGGTCATGTCTATGGTGATAAAGATACTTGGGAGAAAAGAAGATCGTTTATAGATAGACAGGTTAAACCGAATATTTAATTATGCCACGTGGTAATTTAACTCGATATGAAATGCTGTCAAAGGTGTATAAGTTAAAAGATGAACTTAAGGATAAGAAAGTATTATCAGAACAAAAATACCTTGCTGATGAATATCTCAACAAGGTATTAAATTATATAGGAGAATTTACGTATTAGATATAACTTATCTATCAACCAGGACAAGCCTAGTCTATAGGGAAACAACCAGTTCGTCAAGTGGTTCCAGAAAAGGGGTTGACGGATGGGGTCAGATGGGTTATTATAAATAAGTCGAGAGGTTACGGAACAAACACATTTCTTAACCATTTGTAACACCCCCTCAACCAAGACCTATAGGGTGTATAAAAACGTCTTTCATATCTCTATCTGAGGGTGATAGAGAAATAGTAACTCCACCATTCCCTGATGGTCTTACTTTTTCGTACAAAACAATGGCTACAACTCTTTCAAGGCAACAATCAACCCCATGGCAGAATTTCTGTGAGTGGGTAACATCAACCAACAATCGTTTGTATGTTGGTTGGTTCGGTGTACTGATGATTCCAACTCTGTTGGCAGCAACTGTCTGCTTCATTGTTGCATTCATTGCAGCACCACCCGTCGATATTGACGGTATTCGTGAACCCGTAGCAGGTTCACTCATGTATGGCAACAACATCATTTCTGGTGCAGTTGTCCCAAGTTCAAATGCAATCGGTCTCCACTTCTACCCAATCTGGGAAGCAGCATCACTTGATGAATGGCTTTACAATGGTGGCCCTTTCCAACTAGTAGTCTTCCACTTCCTTATCGGTATCTATGCATATATGGGACGTGAGTGGGAACTTTCTTACCGTCTAGGTATGCGCCCCTGGATCTGTGTAGCATACTCTGCACCAGTTGCAGCAGCATCCGCAGTCTTCCTCGTCTACCCATTCGGGCAAGGTTCATTCTCAGACGCGATGCCCTTGGGTATCTCTGGTACTTTCAACTACATGTTGGTCTTCCAAGCAGAACATAACATCCTGATGCACCCCTTCCACATGCTGGGAGTCGCAGGTGTCTTCGGTGGTTCACTGTTCTCAGCGATGCATGGTTCACTTGTTACATCTTCACTCGTAAGAGAAACAACTGAAACCGAGTCCCAGAACTATGGTTACAAGTTTGGTCAAGAAGAAGAGACCTATAACATCGTTGCAGCCCATGGTTACTTCGGTCGTTTGATCTTCCAATATGCATCATTCAACAACTCTAGAAGTCTTCACTTCTTCCTGGCTGCATGGCCAGTAGTTGGAATCTGGTTCACTGCACTTGGTGTTTCTACCATGGCTTTCAACCTCAATGGTTTCAATTTCAATCAGTCCGTCATTGACGGTCAAGGTCGTGTGCTCAATACTTGGGCAGACGTGTTGAACCGTGCAGGACTGGGCATGGAGGTAATGCACGAGAGAAATGCGCATAATTTCCCGCTTGATCTTGCAGCAGCAGAAAGTACTCCTGTAGCACTTACTGCTCCTACTGTTGGTTGATAAGCGTCTGAAAAACTGAATAACAAGAAAGAGACCTTCGCGGGTCTCTTTTTTTTGTGCATAGATATATTTCACGGTTGAACTCCTACCTCCATGATAACCACTAATACTCCAGACAAGTTAGCTCAAATTATTAGAGATACTTGGCCACAGTTGTATCGACCACACAAGAAGAATGGGAAAGAAAAAAAATAAAGGAAAATCTATATGGAGAATCTGGGCAAAGGCACTTGGAGAAAAAGGATCTAAATGTGACAGAGAATCAGACATCATTGCTATGGTTAGGAGTTTTATATTCCTCACATATCTCATTACTAATGTGGCTATTGTTTCAAATGCAGTAAGACACTGGAACAATAATGGAAATAATGATATAATACATAGTGAAGTTCTTCAAAAACAATCTTGAAAATATTTTTAGATACTGCAGACCTTGACATGATCACTCCTGCGTATGAGACTGGTCTCATTGATGGTGTCACAACAAACCCCACACTCATTCTAAGAAGTGGTAGAACCCTTCAAGAGGTTGCACAGGAACTCTCCGGTCTCTTGGCACTAGAAAGTATCTCCACAGAGGTTGTAGCGGATACTGAGGGGGAGATGTTGAACCAGGCACAAGAGTTTATTACTATCTCATCAGCAATTACAATCAAAGTTCCTTGTACTGTTGAAGGATTGAAGGCGTGTAAGGAATTATCTAAAGTTGGTGTAAAAACTAATGTCACCCTTGTCTTCTCAGTTGCACAAGCAATCTTAGCAGCAAAGGCAGGAGCAACTTATATCTCCCCATTCATTGGTAGATGGGAAGATAATTCAGTTGATGGTTTGGAATTGATTCAGAAGATTAGGAAGGTCTATAACCAACTCAATGCAACAGGTCTTAAGACACCTCAAATTTTAGGAGCATCAATTCGTGATGTGAGACAGGTAGAGAAATGTGCAGAGTATGGTGCAGACGTTGTTACCATTCCTCCTATCGTATTTTGGAAGATGTATAAGAACGTTATGACTGACAAAGGACTGGAACAGTTTCAAAAAGATTGGGAAGATGCAAACAAGTAGAAACACTCATTGACTTCTATTGTAAAGAAATATAAAGATACACTTAAGTCACTAAAGGGTCTTATGGACACCTGAATAACCGTCCACCACCTCCTTGACGGGGGTGGTTTTTTATTGTATAATAATCTCATACACATCAGACCCATGTCCTACGAAGCAACTGTTGAATTCAAATTTGATGCCACCTACACTCATGATTATAGTCGTGGGTTTGGTTCTACCATTGATGACGACTTCATTCCAGAAGAACACTTTGTAATCACTGCACCTGCTGCTGACCTCAGTGCCCGACAATACTTCAAACTATTTGAGAAGTTTATGTTGGCAGTTGGTATGACTCCTCATAACATTCGTGAGGGTGCTATGTCTTTGGTCTTGAATGAATGGGTCAATGATGCAGACCAACGTAAAATCTGTGAGGAGTATGAAGTCACAAGGAATGAAGACCTCCATGAAAAGTTTAAGGAATGGAAGGAACGTGATGAAGAGATTGAGTCCATTCGCAATTCGCAAATAACGAATGACATTGACTCTGCAAATGGTGTAGCATGTGTTGATGGAACTTTTAATGAGGTTTGACCTATGGGTATGATATTGACACTGGTAAAGAAGAAGTCATTCCTATGGATGAGGACTTTATGAACCGATTGCAAGACCTGGTAAAAGATGTGGAGTTAGACGATTAGTAATGGGGCAGCAAAGTCGGGTAGGGGTATTTGGCTTGCGTAAGTCCCCATTTTATTCTATAATATAAATAGTAATACCCCTACTAAAAGAACAATGTATTATACTTACGCATACCTGCGGGAAGATAAAACTCCTTATTACATTGGAAAAGGCAAAGGCGATAGAATTTATAAAAAAAGCAATAGGGAAATTAAACCACCAAAAGATAGGACAAGAGTAATTTTTCTAAAACAAAACCTCACTGAAGAAGAAGCATTTAAACATGAAAAATATATGATTGCCGTGTTTGGTAGGAAAGATTTAGGAAATGGTATTCTTCGCAACAGGACTGATGGTGGAGAAGGAAATAGTGGGTTGATTCATAGTCAAGAATCAAAAAGAAAAATAAGTGAAGCAGTAAAGGGAAAAAATCATCCTCTATATGGAATATCTCCTTCAAAAGAAACGAGGAAAAAAATGAGTAATTCTTTGAAGGGAAGAATAATCTTTCCAGAATGGAGAGAAAAAATGAGTAAATCTCATATTGGAAGACCAGGAACTTATGGATTTGATGGAAAGTTTCATAGTCAAGAAACTAAACAAAAATTGAGACAAATAAATCTTGGTAGAAAACATTCTGAAGAAACTAGAAGAAAAATAAGTGAATCGCATAAATGCTCAAATCATTATCAATATGGAAAACCTCTTTCAGAAGAAACAAAGAAGAAATTAAAAGAAATAAATATTGGAAAAAATAATCCAAATTATGGAAAACACTGGTGGAACAATGGACATATTTCCAAACTTAGTATAGAATGTCCTGGAAATGGTTGGATTCGTGGTAGAATTGCAAATAGATAGGAGGTAATTTTACTTTGGGAATGTTTGATTATCTGAGAAGTTCTTATGATTTAGGCGAGCAGTTTACCAATACTCGTCTTCACACAAAAGACATAGAAGAGCATGGAATAGGTGGCACAATGACTCAATACTGGTTGTCTCCTGATGGACAACTATATTGGATTGATTACTCTCATACTGCTGACTTTGTTGAATTCAAAGAAGGTGATGAAGGATACACTGAAAAGAATTCCTGGACAAACTTCCAGTGGATTCCAAACGGAACCCGTGGTAGAGTGAGACCAACGAACCTCACCAAATACATCACCGTGTATCCTGAAAGTTGGGATGGTGAGTGGGAACACTGGCCTGAGTGTCGTATCCATTTTAAAGGAGGTGTCCTACAAGATTATGAAAACTCTTATCTATGAGGAAGTAAAATGACTAAAGAAGAAAAACTCTTGAATTATATTCAAGATAATATTGATGATTGGACTAACGAAGCAATTTACGATTATAACCTGTATGGTGTGGTTGATTACGAAACTGCTAAAAAGTTAATTCTTTTTGGTGCTAGTACTATTGCTTATGAGAGGGACACTTGAAGAACTGGCACAGGGATGCTCCAAGTGTCCCTGTATTGACTTTTTTGAGGGTGTTGGGTTAGACTTGGGAAAATGTTTTGAACAGATTATCTACCACCGCACACTGAACTCTTTGCATTATACAAATGACTAACGAACAAATTGAAATGCTCCGCCTTCTTATTCAAGATGAGATTGAAATTGCTGGAGTTGGAGTTGAAGGTATGGAAGATGGTGTCTGGGACTTTATGGATAGTCAATTAGACAAACGATGGAAAGAGTTTCAGGAGAGTTTCAATGACTGAACACAAGATTGACTACAAGATTAAATACAAACCTCAATTCCCAGAACCTTCTAATTGGCAGTGTTATTTGTATGGAAACAGACCTGGAGGATGGGGATTGGTATACTGTCCAGAAAAAGGAAAAGTACCAAATCGTTTTGTGAGATTTATGATGAGAATTTGTTTTGATTGCTATTGGGTAAAGAAGGACAACAATGACTGAAAAAGAAGGACAACTTTACTTTGTTATATCTGAATGGTGGGATCAAGTTTTCACATCAGGAGATAGCAAAGACGTGAGCATCCGTACACTTGTAGAATACATTATGGAACTGGAGGATGAAGATGATGATTGATTATGACAAGTTTAAGCAAATGTTTCTTCAGGGTGCTGCTTTCAGTATTGGTATTGTAGGCATTGCAATCATCTGTATTGTTATGCTCTCTGGTGGTGAAGATGAAACACTCATGAAACCACATGCCGAAGTAGTTGACACCTACAAAGGATGTGATATAGTAAGATGGTCTACGAGTAAAATGGCTGAGTATAAGTATTTCCTCTACTGTGAGAAAAACAAATGACGTATTTTAAATACATCACAGATCATCTGCTTCGTGCTTGGGTTCAGTCCTGGACTTATAACTTCAGGATTTGGGCAGACCTAATGACCAATAACTATGAGACATATGCTAATCCTTATGGTGAAAGTCCAGAACGAGAATGTTATGAATGGTTCTGGGCATCTATCAATATGGATGAGACATACCCTAAAGAGTTCCTTGAATATCTTCAGCAGATGGTAGATGATATTGATAGTGGTAAAGTGAAGACATATCCTATGGATGATGTTCTTAAAATATGGACAGAAGATGCACAAAAGTATTATGACTGACAACTGGAAGAAATGGACTATCTGGACTTCCATTTATGTTTTTGATTATTGTGTGTTTTCTTGGAGAAATCACATGTGGCCACATCTTGATGGATACGCAGATGAAGGTATGATGAAAACACTTTTCTGGCATTACCTAAACTACGGCAATACTACAATCTACTATGAATGGGACAACTGATGACTGATTACGAACAAAAACTCTATGATGTGATTGCTGATTGGTGGGATGAAGTGTTTGTTGTCAATCCACCATCAGTAGATCGTGATGGTGAGTATATGGATAAGAACCCTACCATCATTGACCTTGTAAAATCTATCAGTGAGATAGATGATTGGGATAAACCAATCCCAGAAGGTGTTGATCCTTACAATTTAACTGGAAGAGATCCAACACGTTCTGTATGGAAGAATGGTAAACGCCCTTCCCCAGATTATTACGAAATATGGTATACAAAAGAACAATGACACACAACCTCCCAGATAAAGATGATGCTCCATGGTTGAATACAACTCTGGATGGATTCAATGAAGAACTTGCATTAAAATCTCTTGGAATTGATCGTGAAACTTTTGGACAGAAACCTTGGAATGAAGGTGATTTAGATTATGAAGCACCAAATGGTGATCACATCAAGAACTATCCTGATGTCACCCGTGTAGAGGTGATTGGTAGTGATGGACGTGAGTATGTTCGTTATGAATGTTCTAACGTTCAGGTGTCACTACAGGATGACGGACAAACAATCAAAGTATTTCTATTTTCTACCTATGACAATCCCTAATTTCAAATCCCGACATGATTGGGAAGCATTTACATCAATGTTTGATGCACGTTGGCATTGTAAGAAAGCATTGCTAGATCGTGTCAAAGATGATCTCTATCCCAAATATAGATGGGAAGAACTCAATGCAGGAACACTTGAAGTGATCAATGACATCACACAATCTCTGTTGTATGATGTAGAGCACACATTCAAAGAAGAGCATCCAGAGTATAAGACTGAGGATGATGAATGTTTTATCCCTCGTTCTTCATTCAAGGAGAATGTAACAGAAGCTCTTCTGGAAGCAAACCAGAAGTTCTGGAACTCTGCTAACGAATGCCCTCCATGTGACACTCTGCATGTAAAGAATGTGATAAAGCAAGAGTGAAGGCAAGACATCAAGCAAACCCAGAACGCACAAGAAATAATGATCTGAAAAGAAACTATGGTATAACTCTTGAAGAACATACAAAAATGTATGAAGAACAAAATGGACGATGTGCTATTTGTGGTAATGAAGGTAATGGTAAGTGGAAAAAGTTATGTGTAGACCATTGTCACACCACTGGTAAGATTAGAAAACTACTCTGCAACAACTGTAACACCGCACTGGGGCTGGTAGGAGACAATGTAGATACCCTTCAGAAGATGATTGAGTATCTTGCTGCTGCTGAGTCTACACCTGTAGCACTCGTAGCACCATCTGTAGGATGATATGCCTGATGGTAGTCTTCACCACTCCCTTGACGGGGGTGCTTTTTTATTGTATAATGACCACAGATAAAACTAACCAAGAATGTCATATGTCATATGAATACGGATCAAAAGAATTCTATGCAGAACAATTTGCTGATTTGATTGCAGATGTTCAACATGACTCGCCAGAATTTAGTGACAATCTAGTTGCTGGCTTCTTGCTTGCCCTTGATGACTGGCGTCAGTATCACGTCAAGCAAATTCTAGAACTAGACAGAGTTGAATTTAAACTCAATGACCAAAATAGTGACCACATGACAAACACCCCAGATGAAATTTAAAGCATTAGTATTCATCCGTCTACGATCACAGGTTGATGACTCTCCAGGTAATGCTGTGAGAGATGGTAGTAAGCGATTGTCTGAGCTGAATATCAAGAAACTTAGACTTGGTAAGGTAATTGATATTTGGTTGGAAGCACCGACCAGAGAGTATGCAGTGAAAGAAATTGAAATGCTTTCTGATCGTTTCTATGCCAACACAGTCATGGAAGATTGGGACTATGAATTGACTGAGATTGAAAGTTTCCCCAAAGGTATTGACAATGGATGATTTTAACGCACCAGGATCCAATAAGAGTTGGATGGACGATGGTTTCAAGAAGTATGCTGCTGAATGGCAACTCAATAATATTGAGAAACTATTAGATGCTAAGGTAGAACGCTGTCATGTATACAACAGCGACGACCGAGATGTAGTATACAATCAAATTACTATTACATACAAACAGGAGGACTAATGGAAGTAATTGTAGAAGGAAAGGTAAAAACAGTATATCAAGGTGACGATGCTGATCGTGTCATCATTGAGTATCACGATAAAGTGACTGCAGGGAACGGAGAGAAGGAAGATCATCCTTTAGGAAAAGGATCTCTCTGTTGCAGTATCTCATCTGTTATCTTTGAGAAACTTACTAAAGAAAATATTCCAACCCATTACATTGATATGGTTGGTGCTAATAAGATGATCTGTAAGAAGGTAGAGATTGTTCCACTAGAAGTTATTTGTAGGAATCGTGCTGCTGGATCTATTGTTCGTGAGACAACTCTCAAGGAAGGTTATCCTCTTCCTCATCCTATTGTAGAATTCTTCTTAAAAGATGATAGTAAGCATGACCCTTTACTTACACCAGATCGTGTGCGTTTGATGGGATATGATCCTGAACCTTTCATTGAGATGACACTAAGGATTAATGATTACCTTCGTCAGATGTTCTACATCATGGGTATTGATCTTGTAGATTTTAAAATTGAGTATGGATATACTGCTCATGGTGAGTTACTACTTGCCGATGAGATCAGTCCTGATAGTATGAGACTATGGAAGATTGGTAGTGACGAAAGATTTGATAAAGATCTATTCAGAAACGATGAAGGTGATATTGTCCCTGCCTATCGTGAGATCCTTGACCGACTACAACCCCTTGCAATTCAATGACTGAAGAACAACTTGACAAGATCCGTTTTAGATTTGGTGGAGACTGGTATGATACTTGGTGGTTAGCAATCAGTGAAAGGTTTGATTCATTAAACTCATTAGCATCGTGGGAACCAAGTTTCTTTGATCTCATCAATAAAGGATGGTTAGATATGTACTACATACCCCCAAAGAAACAAACTCAAGAAGAGTATATTAAATCCTTCCTTAACTCCAACCCATACTATAACGAGAAGTATTACGGATATGAAACATGAAACTAATTAAGTTCACCCGTGATTGTGATTTTGGACAAGATTGGTATGTCCAAGTATTATTCACCAAACGATGGGCACTTTTTCAAGCATCAGCACATTGGTATGAGTATCCTGTTTGGCCTTTTCTTCAAATCCAATCTGGTATGGGCAATCTAATTTCTATTTTGTTTAGTTTCTATAAGTTTGGATTCAATATTGGATTACTGGAACGCACTTGGAGATTTTAATAATGACCATCAAAGAAAAAAAGACCCTACTTAAGAAACTTGAAACTGCCTATAAAACTTGTTTTGATTGTGGACACAAGTATGGAGTTTATTCTGTAGGTTGTTCATCTGTTTATGAATCAAAGTGTGGTGTATGTGGTGAGACAAAACCTATTACAGAAACCCGAGACTTTGGTTTCTTCAGTAGTACAATACGCAAACTTAAAAAAGAGATTAATGAAACACGAAATCCCTGATATCATTAGAAAGAATTCTTTTGATTGCTTCAAGAGTTTGAATGAAGCAGAACGTGCTGTTGTTATGTTTGGTGAGGATGAGTATCGTAAGTCATTAGACCTTGATAATGATGATGCTCCCTGTTGGAAGATACCTAGTGGAGAGTCAACTACCTTTGTTGGTTGGAACCCTATGTGTATCCCAACGATGGATTACATAGTATGGAAACTACAAAACCGTGAGAAAATTATTAAAGGAGAAATTTACTGATGGACTATAAAACTTCTGGTGTTGACATCATTAAGGGACGATCTTTTGTAGATTATATCAAAGCACTGGCACCTAACATTGGTGGGTTCAATGGAATAATGGAAATCCCATCGGGATATGAGAAACCTGTACTTGTATCTGGTGCTGATGGTGTCGGAACTAAAATTAATATCTGTAGGATTGCTAATGATTACACCACTATTGGTCAGGATCTCGTTGCTATGTGCGTCAATGACGTTATATGTTCTGGTGCTAAACCATTATATTTTCTAGATTATATCTCTACCAAATCACTTGATGATAATGTCAGTGATATTGTGCGTGGAGTTGCCACTGGTTGTGCAATGGCTGGAATGGAATTACTAGGTGGAGAAACTGCCGAACATTTTAGAGCAAATGATTATGACCTTGCTGGTTTCTGCACTGGTATTGTAGAGAAGAACCAGATTATTGATGGTAGTGAAATGTGGCCGGGTGATGTAGTCATCGGTATTGAGAGTAGTGGTCTTCATAGTAATGGATACACACTGGTCAATGATATGCTGTGGCGAAATTATATTTACTATAAGGAGATGCCGGAACTGTTGGTGCCAACCACCATCTATGCCCGTCTCATTCAGCACCTGTTGGACGAAGTTCCTATCCTAGGAATGGCACATATTACTGGAGGAGGACTGCCTGAGAACCTCCCACGATGCCTTCCAGAGCATCTGACTGTCGATGTTGATTGGTCTGCTTGGGAACGACCGGAACTCTTTAACAAGATACAGGAGGCAGGAGAGATTGCCGAGGAGGAGATGCGTAATGTATTCAACTGCGGTATTGGATTCTGTTTAGTTGTACCACCAGGTGCAGTAGAATTGGTCCAGAATTTTATTGCCGATACTCCATTTGGTATGAGGTCTTGGGTCATTGGAGAAGTGGTGTCAGTATAATGACTGTCACATGGTTTGACAAATACTACTAAAACCTGTTATAGTTAAGGGAGTTCAAAGCCTCCCTTTTTTTATGGAATACTCTGAGTATATTGAGATTAAAACCAAAGTGGATGATGCCAAACAAGCACGAGTCCGTATTGGAGTCTCTTGGTTACTTCATATGTTCACTGTTCCACCTGTTGTTTCTGTTGTTTATTCGGTAAAAACAAACAACTGGATTCCTACTCTTGCAGCAACAGGTGTTGCATTGCTTGCAGCACCAATCTCACTGGTTGACTTTGGTCTGACACTTGCAGTTGCACCTCCTGTAACATCTGCGGTTCTTGTTCATACCAAGGCACAAGAAAAACGTCGTAAGTTGGGTATTTTTGGTCCTGAACAGGCAGACAAACTTGTATATGAGGCACTATGATGATCGAAAACCTAGAACCTGAAGATCGAGTACTAGATACTCCATCTGTTTACGAACAAGTTGCTTCTCTTGTCCAAAAGTACGGATGGGAAGTAGGTGACAATATTGTAGTTGAAATGGCAGGGACTCAAGTTTCTGGTATTGATGTGGGCGAAGTCTATAATAAGAAATGGCAATCACCTATTGGGACTCGTAAGTGTAATAAAGAAGCATTTATTGTTATTAAAAATCTTTCACGAGACCCATGGACACCTTCTCAACCTATGGATAGAGAACACAAACCTCAACACCCCTATGAGAAAAAAGACTAAGTTCCCATTCAATCATGTTGTTCTGGAAGATAGGAAAGAAGTATGGATTAAGAGAGGTTATCCTAGTTCTATGGGTGTTCCTGCTGCCATGAAACAATTCTATCCCGGATACACATCTCATTTGGCTAGAAATGAATTTATTGAAGAACTCAAAGTAAATCCAGAGGCACGAAACAAACTAGACATTTGATTATGACATACACAATTTATTCTAAGGATGGTTGTCCTTTCTGTACTAAAGTCCAACAGGTCCTACAACTTACAGAACAGAAACATGTAGTCCTTAAACTTGGTAGAGACTACACAAGAGAGGAGTTTTATTCTAAGTTTGGTAAGGGTTCTACATTTCCTCAAGTTATATTGAATGTTGAGGGCCCTGATGACGGAACTCATCTTGGTGGATGTACAGAAACTGTTAAATACCTGAAGGAAAATAATATTGTTTGATGGACAACCAAGATCTCTATGATATCATTGAGCACACAATCGATTATGCATTTAATGGAAAGTACATGCTCAACATGTATGACTACCTAGTACTTAGTAAGTCATCAAAAAAAGATGTTGAAGAGTTTCTTGAAAGTTCATCAAGAAAAGAGATTGATGAACTGATTAGTGACCTAGATAATTATCTTGAAGGTGGTTCTGATGAGAAACACAAACAATTGAGAGAGGGTTATGGTTATCTGGGTAAACCAGAAGCCAGAAAAATAAGAAACTATTTGAATGGTATTGTTGAGGATGCTGTAAAATATGGAAGAGAAAAAAGACCAGGAAGAAAAAGAAAACCCTCTAAATAAGAGAAATGATGATGAACCTCAAGAAATTAATAGAGGTTTAGAGTTGTTATTGAGAAAAAAACAAAGGAGAGAAAGACGACCAAAGACTTTTGAACTAAGGTTTGGAAAGTTGGTTTCTCTCTTCAATAGAGAAATTAACTTTTACTTTAATGTTCATCTAGACATAAAGAAAGTAAGTTCTCGGAGAGATTAAATGGAAACAGCAATCATTATATTGTCCGTTGCAGTCACAGCACTTTTTCTTTTAGTAGGAACTCTCCTAGGTTGGTTAGTAAAAGATTACCTAGACCAAACAAGAATGCCATTCATTCATCCAGAATTTTTTGATGAGAATGGTAACATCATACCAGACGAAATTTTATCAGTGAGATTTGAAAATGACTTCATCAGCGAAGACGAAGAAAACGACTAACACAAAACTACCACCAAATCCATTTATCTTTGAGATTTTGGACTTGGTAAGTGCGCAAAGATCAAAAGCAAAGAAGATTGCAATTCTTCAAGAGTATTCCACAGAGGCACTCAAAGCAATTCTAATTTGGAACTTTGATGAAACTGTAATTTCTATGCTTCCAGAAGGAGAAGTTCCCTTTGAGAAGAATGATGTTCCTCTAGGGACTGACCATACTTCTCTAAGGAAGGAATGGAAGAACCTTTATCACTTTGTAAAGGGTGGTAATGATTCACTCTCCAAGACCCGTAGAGAGACTATGTTCATTCAGATTCTTGAAGGTCTTCATCCTCAAGAGGCAAACATTCTTATTCTTACTAAAGATAAGGCTCTAGAATCCCAGTATAAGATTAATAAAGGTGTTGTTGAAGTGGCATTCCCTGACATTCAGTGGGGAGGTAGGTCTTAATGGGAAAAGGCGTTAGAGAAATTCAAAAGGATTGTGACCCTACATTAGCACAAGATAAAACTCTTCCAACCAGTGCGTTCCTGGTTGAGTATCTTCAAGATGGTATGACCAAATTTGATATTGTCATCGCACAAAAAGTATCAGAAATATTTGATCAATATTGGGACAACTATCGTAGTGACCTGATGAATATTACTCAAGCAGATGGGAGAGCAAACCCTAAACTTTGGAATCCTTCTAAAAAATGAAAGACGAAGAACTGAGAGAACAAATTAACTCACTTATCCGAGGTGAGATTCAAGAAGTCATCAATGATTATATTGATGACAAAGAGTCTCAAGTCTTCAGTATGGAACAATCTGGATTAGGATTTGTTGAGAAAGAAGATGAGAATGAACTTACAGTCAATGTTTCTAATCAAGAAGTTGAAAGACTCATCAAAGAATATAAAAAGATTAAGAAAGGTCAGAAGTCTAACCTTGGTCAGATAATGAAAATGGATAAAAAAAGTTCTTCTTGACTAAATAGATACAATGGTCTATAATAGACCTATCGTTCATCCAGGAAACTGGACGCAAGTAAGTCGCGGAACGGAGCGTTCATCCCATGCTAGAACTACTATTCTATTCAACACTCACTTGTTCTGAAGCTGACGCAATCATGCTGAGGATGCAAGCCAATGAAAATCTTAGTAGTCAAATTAAGATTGAGTTAGTAGAGACCGTAAAGGAATCTGTACCACAGTGTGATTGGTATTGGGACGCAAACGACTAAAGGAACGGATCTAAACATCCAACTACTTTAGGAGTCAATCATGAATACACTACTCATGATCAAAAAGCAGATCAACAAGGCATCTGCACTTCATGACGCACAAATCTCTCACGCCTCATATCGTGGTGTTGAGTATGATACACGTTGTGTCAAATCCAAAGAGACCCACGGAACATTCTGTTACAGGGGTCGTACTTACACCAAGTGAATTAAACTTACTACACAGAGAGAGTTAAGAACTCTCTCTTTTTTTGTATTTAAATAACAATTTAGTAAAAGTTAGGATTTCCTAACTAAATAATGATAGAATTAAGAGGTATGGATGTCCAACCATATTATGATGTAAACTAATGGAGAAAATCATGCATAACATTATCTCGTATAATCAACTTGCAGGATGGAAACAAAATGTTGACGGTCTTATAGGTAGTCTAGAAAAAACATCTGAGGAGTCTGATATTCTTAATGACTACTATGACTGTCTAATTGAATGTGATGATTCACAACAAGTATGTAAACGAATCTGTAGGAGGATTCTAGCTTAACTTCAAGGACGGGATTGACTCCCGTCCTTTTTTTGTGTATAATTATAATGTATACTCTAGATTCATATGACTACTGTTACTGATTGGCGATACAGTGATGACCGACTAGAGACCAGACAGAAAGTATATACATTCTTACTGAATAGGTTTGGTTCTCAGATAGATGAGAATGGTGAACCAGTGTACAGTATGAAAAGTATTACTGAATGCTCTCATGACTGGGTTTCTCAAGGTAATGTTGGTACATCTGGAATTATAAAATACTTTGAGGCCTACTATACGAATGGATAAGGAAAGACTGAGGGCAACAATTTGTAAAATGGAATTTCTTTTAGGAACACTAAGGGAAGAATTGTTTTCTGATGAATTGGAAAGTGTCGTCACAGAAGAACCTACATATACAAATGTTCCTGTTGATGATTATGATGAAGTGTTCTATGATGTTGACTAATGGTTTACTCTAGTCTATCAGAGTTTGAAAGAGCTCTTGCAAGATTTGGTGATAAAGTTTCTATGGTAGTAGGACTTGAAATTAGTGGTAAGATGTCACCTGAGGCAACATACCAAGAAATCAAAAGTATGATGAAAGAGTTAAAAAAACTCAGAAAAATTGAAAAAGATGAATGGGATGAGGAAGAACTAATATGAGTGTAAAAGTAATTAGTGTAACACCTGATGCTGAAAAGCATATGGCATACTGTGCCAGGGTAAGTAATCCAAACAACCAGGAGAATGAAAAAATTTCTGGTCTACTTGGGTATTGTATTAAACATCAACACTGGAGTATTTTTGAACAAGCATACTTGACTCTAGAGATTGAAACTAATCGTGGTATTGCAGCCCAGATTCTAAGACATCGTTCTTTCACCTTCCAGGAGTTTTCACAGAGATATGCTGACAGTTCTATGTTAGCAGACGTAATCCCTCTTCCTGACCTTCGTAGGCAGGACACAAAGAACCGTCAGAACTCTATTGATGATATCGATCCTCATATTCGTCAAGAATATGAAATGAAAATTCAGAAACATTTTGAAGAGGGTATGGAACTCTACAAAAGTATGTTAGAATATGGTATCGCAAAAGAGTGTGCTCGCTTTGTATTACCTCTTGCAACTCCTACCAGAATTTATATGACAGGATCAGTGCGGTCGTGGGTGCATTATATCGATCTTCGTTCTGCTAATGGAACACAGAAAGAACATATGGACATTGCAGTTGCATGTAAGGAGGTATTTAAAGAACAGTTCCCTACCATTTCAGAAGCTCTGAATTGGTAATAAATATTTACTTATTGTTATTGAGGAGAATAAATTGGCCACATATCCGGTAAAACATAATGAGACTGGTGAAACCAAAGACGTGAAGATGAGTGTTCATGATTGGGATCAGTGGAAGATTGACAATCCTGATTGGGAGAGATATTACACTCCAGACAATGCACCCAAACTTGGAGTAGAAATGGGTGACCCACTCAGTAAACTTTATACTAAACATCCAGGATGGAAGGATGTTATCTCCAAAGCGAAGCAACAACCAGGATCAACCCTAAAACATTACGACTAATTAAGTATGCCTAGAAAGAGTAAGTCTGGTATTGGAAGTACTAACCCAGTTCCATTTGGTATGAGTAACAAACAAATGAAAAGAAAGAAACCAATTAATCTTGATTACATCAAGAAGATTGAACCTCTTACAGATAATCAGGAAATATTTTTTGATCTGTATAAGAAAAATCAAAACTTGGTTGCATATGGTTGTGCTGGCACTGGTAAGACCTTTATCACCCTCTACAATGCTCTTCTAGATGTTTTAGATCCAAGGACTCCCTATGAGAAAATCTACATCGTCAGGTCTCTTGTAGCCACTAGAGAGATTGGTTTCCTTCCTGGTGACCATGAGGATAAGTCTTCCTTGTATCAGATACCATATAAGAACATGGTGAAATACATGTTTGAGATGCCTGATGATAATGCATTTGATATGTTGTATACCAACCTCAAATCACAGGGAACTATTTCATTCTGGTCTACTAGTTTCATTCGTGGAACAACATTGGACAATGCAATCATTATAGTGGATGAGTTTCAGAACCTGAACTTCCATGAATTAGACTCTATGATCACCCGTGTTGGTGAAGATTCTAAGTTGATGTTCTGTGGAGATGCAACTCAGACTGACTTAGTGAAGACTGCTGAGAAGAATGGTATCATTGACTTCATGAGAATCTTGAATAATATGCCATCCTTCGATACAATTGAATTCCAAGCAGAGGACATTTGTAGAAGTGGTCTTGTCAAGGAATACATTGTTGCAAAACTTGAACTGGGTATGTAATGTTTAATCATGTTGAAATAGAAGTCCCACAGTTGTCACGAAAGACAATCGATGGGGTTAGGTATTATGATACACCCTCTGGTAAGAAGTTAGTTTCTATCACATCGGTCATCAGTCACTATAACCGTGAGATATTTGTTAATTGGAGGAAGAGAGTTGGTAATGAAGAAGCAAATAAAGTAACTAAACAATCCACCAGTCGTGGAACTGATACTCATACTTTGATCGAACATTACTTAAAGAATGAGGATCTTCCCACAGTTCAACCTCTTTCTGATATGTTATTCAAGATTGCCAAGGGCGATCTAAAGAACATAGATAACATACATGGACTAGAAACTCCTCTATACAGTGAGTATCTGGGTATTGCAGGAACCGTAGATTGTATAGCCGAGTATAATAAAGAATTGGCTATCATCGACTTCAAGACATCCAAGAAACCAAAGAAAAGAGAATGGATTGAAGGATATTTTGTACAGTGTGCAGCCTATGCTTGTATGTTGTATGAACTGACTGGTTTGACAGTCAAAAAATTCGTTATTATTATGACCTGTGAAAATGGAGAGTGTGAAGTCTATGAAGAGTATGATAAAGCCAAGTATATCAAACTACTCACAAAGTATATTAGAGAGTTTGTTGAATTTCAATTGCATGACACTAATGCCTGAAGAAAATGACATCAATAAACTTCTGGAGAGTAAGTTCTACTGTCCTAGAAAGTTTACAGAAGAGATTGAAAAAATTCATTCTGACAATGCCGGTATGACATACATTGATTCTATTGTTTTCTTCTGTGAGAAGAATAGTATTGATGTTGAGTCTGTTCCCAAACTTATCTCAAAACCTCTGAAGGAAAAGATTAAATGTGAGGCTATTGAACTGAACTTTTTGAAGAGAACATCTCATGCAAAACTTCCTATATGATTCCAAAATTGAAAGCATTTGACGTTTATAAGTCCTATCTGGGATTAAAAAATCATTTTACTAAAAAGACTTATGATTATCACAAATATTGTGGTAAGTCAAGAGCATCTTTACAATCCTTTTACAAACGTCGTGACAGATTTTTCTTTGAGAAATTGTCTAGACAGAAGGATGATAGTGAGGTTGTAGAATACTTCGTTGCAAACTTTGTCTCCTGTGATGACCCTCAGGCTCTCTGGATTGGTCAGATTATGAAGGAAGGAGAAGAGAATTACTCTGACTGGAAGAGAAAGAATCAATCAATGTCTTATGTCTTCAAGAATGAAGTCAGTGATTTATTTGATATGAAAAAGTTTGATGATGTGTTCTTCATTGATGGAACTAGACATCCTCTTATTGTAAAGGAACACCTCGCAAATAAAGTTTCACTAGAGACACTGATCATTCTGGATAGGATTCTAGGATTCAAAAAGAACTTTGATAAGAAACTGAAAGATCCTGTTTGGGAATTTCTGTCAATGAGGATTGACAAATATAGTCCCTTCATACATACTGATATATTCTCATACAAACGTATTTTAAAACAGGTAATAGGAGTCTAATGAGTAGTTTCTTTGATTCAGAATTAGTTCAAAAGGAGATGGGGAATATTACTAAACTTCAAGAAGAAGTTTATAAAAAGGTCTTTGAATTTCCTACAATGACCAAGCAAGATAAACTTGATCATGTTGAAAAACTAAGTAATCTTTTAGAGAAACAACAGATTCTTTACACACGTTTGAAATTATCTGATGATCCAGAGGCAAAGAAAATGAGAGAAGAGATTATCAATAATGCTAAGGAGTTAGGTTTCTCACAGGATGTGGATATTAGTTACGTCTTCTCAAACATAACCAAGGTTCTTGGTCAAATGAAAACTGCCATCCTTGACAACCCCTGACCAAAGGGTTATGACCTGGAATGTCATTAAACTTATCCAGGGGTACGAGAGACGGTAAGAGACATAGTAGGTAAGTCTGGGGAGACATAACTCTATAAGTCTTACCTTCTCTCTTAACCTTTTGACTTTTTTTGAAAAATAATCTATAATAAATAGTGTGAGTCTCCCCGACTTTGCAACCTATTATAGAGTTATCTTATGAATTATCAGAAAATTTATGCTGTCCACCCTGACGGAAAAGTAATCAGGGAGGATGGAAAAGAGATGAGACAATATGAAAGAGATGGATACAAGTCCGTCTGTCTGAAGTGTACCGATCAAAAGTTTCGTTTCTTCTATATTCACAGATTGGTATGTCATGAATGGGTCTCCAACCCTTCTAACTTACCTATTGTACTTCACTTAGACGACGACCCTTCCAACAACCACTGGACCAACCTCCAATGGGGAACACAGAAGGATAATATTCGAGACATGATGAATAAGGGTCGAAGAGGAAACCCCCGAAGGATTAAACATTATAAACTCGTATCACCCGAAGGAGTGCTGTACGAAATAACCAACATGAGAGAGTTTTGTAAGGACAAAGACCTTGATCCTGGGGCAATGACAAAAATGCATGCTGGAATAAAAGGAAGAGCAACACATAAAGGTTGGACTAAATACCAGGGACAGTTGGGAAACTGACCGTCACATAGACACTACCCTTTTATTCTGTTATAATAAAGGGGTGGGTTTCTCGGACAACCGAGAGACACACACTATACATACACACATTTCTAATACGGAAAATACGAACATGAACTTCAGCAATCTTAAAAAGAACTCCTCTCTGGGGAACCTAACACAAAAACTTATCCAACAAGTCGAAAAGGATAACAAGGGTTCAGGTGGAGGACCAGACGAAAGACTCTGGAAACCTGTAATGGATAAGTCCGGTAATGGTTATGCCGTTATTCGTTTCCTGCCTGCTCCCAATGGAGAAGATCTTCCTTGGGTAAAAACATTCTCCCATGCTTTCCAGGGCCCTGGTGGATGGTACATTGAAAATTCTCTGACCACTATTGGTCAACAGGATCCTATCGGTGAACTAAACCGTGAACTGTGGAACACTGGTAATGAGAGTGATAAAGATACTGTTCGTAAGCAAAAGCGTAAACTGTCTTACTATGCAAACATCTATGTCGTAAAAGATCCTGCCAATCCTCAAAACGAGGGTGGAGTATTCCTTTACAAGTTTGGTAAGAAGATCTTTGACAAGATCATGGATGCAATGCAACCTGAGTATGAGGATGAGACTCCTATCAATCCCTTTGACTTCTGGCAAGGTGCCAACTTCAAACTGAAACTGGCAAAAGTTGCTGGTTATTGGAACTATGATAAGTCTGAGTTCGCTGCAACATCTGCTCTTCTGGATGATGATGATGCCTTGGAAGCAATCTGGAATAAGGAGTATTCTCTCCAAGAACTGGTTGCTCCCGATAAGTTCAAGTCTTATGATGAACTGAAGAAGCGTCTTGATTATGTTCTTGGTAACAAGAAAGCAAAGGCCGTTGAAGCAGAAGAGACTGAGTATGATAGTTATTCTTCTACTGAACAAAGTCGTGTCAGTGAAGAAGATGCTTTGAAGAAACTGGAACAACAAATCATCCAGTCCAACTCTGCACCTCAGACTTCAACTAATGATGATGAGGATGATGCCATGTCATATTTCTCAAAATTGGCTGATATGTGATACCAAAATCGGCAATTAAATCCAAAAAAGGGCCTTTAATTTTTCCCAGGAAAAATTGGGCCCTTTACTTTTTTTTATTGGAACAATCTAATGTTCTCTCCCCTTACCAGTCTCTTATTAACGTATTGACTACTACCTTTTTTGTAAATCATTGACCCCCTAAGGTCATTTTCAATAATATTGACATATTCCTCTTTTAGAAGAAAAATGTTTCTCTTTTCATCGTCTCTTTTTACTTCATAATCATGATTTGTAAATTCTTGAGTAATACCAGTCTTTGTCAATTCAGTTCCTAACTTGGTATCATAATAGGTAATACTGAAGTCTTTATCAACTTCAAGACCTTTTGGAACTACAACAAACCCAGATTGGTCTTTTACTTCAATAGTCTCATAATGATGAATTGCGAAGAGATTTTGTTGTGTGACGTATTTTGTATCTAAGTAGTTTTCAAATGACTTTTGAGATAGTGGCCATTCGTCTTGAAAGTGAATTACATTGTTACAAAGAAGAACTAACCAATCATAGTATTGAGAACCATAATATTTGTATGCAACATTATCTGGTCTATCATCACCAACTATAGAGTATTTCGTAAAATATGATAAATCTGTAAATATGTCTTCGCGAAGAACACCTCTCTTGAAGAGGTTTTTGGTTTGAATATATGCAGATATAGTCTTATTATCTCTGAGCCTATTGACATACTCAAAGTTAGGAACATATCTAAAGTATGGTGTTGACATTTTTAGTAACCTGTTGGGTGGTTGTCATTCTTATAATCAATATCGTAAATTGGTTCAAGTTCACTGAAATTTAGAGTAAGTGTAGTTTGAACCATAGAACCACCACCAGCATATGTCATATATGTACCATTTGGTGTATAATTCACACTAACGTTAGTAAGAGCACAAGGTTTAATTTTATTTAAGTATGGATGAGTGTTACCGTCGGCGGTATCACTACCATCTCCATTATATATGTACTCTAACTGAAATATTTTTGGTGTTCTGAGGAAGATATTTCCAGTTTTTTCAATAACTGGGGCAGAGAACTTTTTGAATGTTTTAATAATTTCTCTAACCTGTTCTGCCTCTTTTTCAAATCTTGGTGCAAAATTAAATTGGAACGCAAATGATCTTAATTTTGGACCACTAAAGAGAAGTTCCATATTTGGGTTGATTGTGAGACCACTTTGTCTTGTGGCAAAAGATGTGTTTCCAATAACATATCCTGCAAGAAGTGCTGCAACACCATCTTTCTCTTTTTTTGCCTCATTAAGAAATCCTTTGGCACTGTTAAGAGTATCTCCTAGAATTTCTGTTGCTTTGCCCAATTTATCATCAAAATTAGCTTCAGAAACACCCTTCAGTAAATCACCAACACTAGCTGCCATTGCTAACTCAATTGCATTTGCATTACTTTCTCCCCAATTTATACCATTTTGTGTTCCTAAACCGTTGGTCATTGGAAGAATAATCGTTCCAAGACTTCCTTTTGTTTCTTTGTATCTACCTACTGCAGCACTATTATTATTACCAGCACTCATAGAACTCACCCAGTCTTGGATGCTTATTTTAATGTAATCATAGGTAATACCAGTAATATCTTCGACAACTTCTAAGTTGACAAGAGGGTACTTTAAAACACCTACGCTTTCAAATTTAGGTTTTGATGTTGATTCGGTTTTTTTGGAGATATCTTTTGAATCTTCTTCTATTACTGAAGTATTATCTGTAGATATTGGTTGATCGGCTACCGGTGAAGAGGATGGTGGTGCATCTTCTTGTCTTTCTGTTTGATCGTCTTCTACCGTGACTGGTGGTGTTACTGGTTCTGTAGTTACTTTACCGGTAGTAGGACTGACTGTCTGTCTAGTTTTTGGATCAGTAATACCCGGTGTCTTTTGATCAAAAAATCTTTGACTTGCAACCACATAGTCTCTATTGCTAGGAAAATTTTCGGGATTCTTTAATACTGCAGCCCTATCATTATTAAAAACTTTATAACCTTCTAAAAAGAATGCTTTCTGAACTTCTTTAACAGAACTCCGAGTATTATTTCTTCTATTATATACATCTGTAAAACTCTGAGGATTATTTAATTTCCAATCACTACCCTTTCCTTCACTTGATGCAATTAGTACATCTACACCAAAAAGTCCAGAACCAATTGCAAAAACTTCTATTTCTCCAGTTTCGGTATTTACCTCTTGTTTAGTCTGAATCTTATTCCAGGTTCTATATTGGGGAATTATTGCCATTAACTGTGGTTCATCCAGTTTAGTTATTTATCCTAAATTTTTGATAAGGTATAGACCTCATATCTTGTAATTCATTTGGATACACGACAAGTAGGTCATTATTTGCGACTTCTTGCCAGGTATAGTTTCTAAAATCTCCCCAATGGTAGTTAATACCTTTAAATCCCCACTTATAAACACCGACACATGCAATTAAAGGAAACTCATCATATTTAATTCTTGGTGTTTTTGGTTGATATATGAATGTGTAGTATTTACCAACTTCTGGAACCAAATCTTTGGTTGTCAATATTTGCATTATTTCCAAAAACATATCATCTGGACCACCAGAAGTTCTGATCTTATCGACGAGGTTTTCTACTCTTTGTGTGTCGCTTGCCAGATAATCTTCTTGTTCCATTAGTTTTAATGCCCAACTCTATTTCCGTAATGATCTTAAATTCGCAACCATTATCTAACGCAAATTCACGAGCCGCATTCCACTTTGCTTCATTGACAGCATAAGTGATACTCTCCATAATAAAAGATTTTGTCTCCCTTTGAGGTTTTGAAGGAGGTACACATTGTTTTGCAGGTTTCACCTCTACTATGTATTTTTTCGTCTTACCATCTCTGGTTTCTACTTCTACTAAACCATCAGGATAATATCTATGAACTCTATTATCCTTTGGTGAAACATAAGGAATACTAAACTCTTCTGATGCCCACTTTTTAACACTCTCTCTTCTATCACACCATCGAAAAAATTCTAATTCCCAACTACTTCTGTAAATTATATTATTGATATCACCCATATACTTTTTAGGGTTTTGGGGATGAAATCTCCCTTGATGAAATTTACTCATCCCTTATACATAGTATATAATAGTCAAGTGTATTTATAGATGGCTGGTGCATTACCTAATGGTATAAGAACGTCAGACCTAAAGAGTAGGATAATGCATCTTGCTCAAACTTCTGTATATCAAATTAAGATGAGTCCTACACCAGAGGTGATAGCACTCATGAACACAAGAGGTTTTAATTTTAATTTAGACTCACCGAATATTGAACTCCTATGTAATTCTGTAAGTCTTCCAGGTACAAGTCTTCAAACGGCAGAAGTAACTAATAATTATGCTGGTGTAACAGAAAAGATGGCAAATCGTCGTTCTTTTGATACCACCATGACGATGACATTTTATGTTGATAGAAACTATAAAGTGATTGATTTCTTTGAAAGTTGGATGGACTGGATTTCTAATCAAACAGACACCAGTGCATATAAGAATGTTACCGCATCTTATAGAATGAATTATCCAGCCACATATAGAGGACAGGTATTTATTAGTAAGTTTGAAAAAGAAGGTTATGGGACTGCAAATAGTTATACCTTAGTTGGTGCATATCCTATATCAATTAACTCCACACCTCTTTCATATTCTGCCAGTCAAATTATGGAATATACCGTGAACTTCACATTCTTGAGATACACTAGAGATAAACTAAGGTGGAGGCAGAGTTCAAATTCATTATTGAACAATGCTAGTAGAGTAACCTCAGAAGTTCTTGCGGCATTTAATAGTAATACAAATCTTACCGGATTTTTGAGAGATGATGTGGGGGATGAAGGGAATACAAGACCTGGAACTGCCAACTAAATACTAATAACTGATTTCTTTATTAAGTCATTATGCCTTTACCAAAAATTGCAACTCCAACTTATGAGTTGACTTTACCCTCTACTAAAAAGAAAATTAAATATAGACCATTTCTTGTTAAAGAAGAGAAACTTCTGGTTCTTGCTCTTGAAAGTGATGACACAAAACAAATCACTAATGCAATCAGGGCAGTTCTAAAGAGTTGTATTGAAACCAGAGGTGTGAAGGTAGAAACCCTTCCTACATTTGATATTGAATATCTTTTCTTAAATATTAGAGGTAAGTCTGTTGGTGAAGAAGTTGAAGTAAATATTCTTGCTCCTGACGATGGTGTGACTGAAATTCCTATTACTATCTTATTGGACGAAATTGAAGTAAAGGAAGGTGAGGGTCATGACAAGAAAATTAAACTTGATGATAGTTTAATGATGGAAATGAAATATCCGTCACTAGATGAATTTATTAAAAATAATTTTGATGTTAAGGGTGAGGTTGACGTTAATAAATCATTTGAATTGATTGCAGGTTGTATTGATAAAATCTTTAGTGAAGAAGAAGTTTGGTCTACTGCAGATTGTTCAAAAAAGGAAGTTATTGACTTTTTGGAACAAATGAATTCTGTTCAATTTAAACAAATTGAAAAGTTTTTTGAGACTATGCCAAAACTTTCTTATGAAGTTGAGGTTACTAATCCCAAGACTGATGTAAAAAGTACTGTCGTCTTGGAGGGCTTATCCAGTTTTTTCGCATAGGTATGATCCACATGGATCTTGAGAACTACTTCAGGTTAAATTTTGCCCTGATGCAGTATCATAAATATTCATTAACGGAGATTGAAAACATGATGCCGTGGGAGAGAGACATTTACGTAGCCCTCTTACAGCAACACTTAGAGGAAGAAGAAGAAAAAGCAAAGGCACAACAAAATGGCTAGAGATCCTCAAAAACTAAGAAAAGCTTATGAATATAAGTTAGGGAAGGATCTTGCCGATAAGTTAAGTGATGCTCATATTGCATCACTATCAAATTACTATAATCGTGCTTCAAACGAAGAACAGAGTAAGATTGATAGTGAACTTATAAAGGGAATGGGAGACTTTCTGAATAGTGCCAGAGACCTGGCGAAGGAAGGTTTTGTTCGTGACCCAAAACTTCCTATTCAGAAGTATCAACCAGAGGATTTGAGTGAAGTTAAGGCAAAGGAAGATGCCTTTCAGAAGTATCAACCAGAAGATAAAGCCAAAGACGATTTTGTAGAGAGTGTAGATAAGAAACTGGATGAAAAGCTGAGTGAGACTTCTGACTCTATTATGAGTGAGATTGATAAACTCATTGCAGAGTATCAGAAAAAGGTAGATGATTATAAAAAACCAAAAGAGGAAGAGGAAAAAGTTCCTGAGGGTCTTGATTCTCTTCTAAAAGATATTAGAAGTGAAGTTGGTGGTGACACTCCTAAGAAGGGCGGTGCTCTTGCAGTTATACCTAAACCAGACAACGCTAAAGAAAAGAAACTTTTAGGTGATGAAGATATTAATCCAGAAATACTTAAAATTCTTGGTATTGATGACGTTATAGACCTAGATTATGGTGAGTATCATACTCTCTTAAGAGAGTCTATGGTAAAAAATAAGGATAAATTTTCAGCCGAGCAACAGGCTCTATTTGCCGAGGAGAGGAGTAGGGTTCGTGGAAAAACAGGTTCATTTAAAGTTAAGTCTAAAAAAATTAATGCACAATCTTTTGTAGCAAAAACAAAACCAAGTTCTTATGTTAAAAAAGTAACACCATTATTACCATCAGTAACACCACAAGAAACTGAACAACCTATTCAACCCGAGAGACAGGGGATGGATAAAACTCTTGCATTGATTGCAAGTAAGTTGAATAGTGTTGATAAGAATGTTCAACAAACTACTAGGAATCTTCAGGATAAAGATGCTGCTGAAAATAAACAGAAAAACCAGGATAGACTTACTGCAGAAAATACAGCTGCTCAAAGAAAGGAAGAGAGAATAGAGAGAGCGGCGGTTCTGGGTGGGGTAGTTGCAGGTGTGAAGAAAACTGTTAAACCATTAACTGATATGATGGGTGGTTTATTTGATTTCTTCAAGAGACTTGGATTTGCTATGTTTATTATGGAATTGTTGAAATTCCTTCAAGATCCTGCAAAATATATTAATGGTATTACCAAATGGATAAATCTACAGATTGCCAAATTGGAAATGAAGATAGAAAATTTTGTTGTTGATCAGATTATCAAACCTACGAATGATATGATAAGAGGTCTTAACACAAAACTAAAAGAGTTTGTGGATGGTATTAATCCGTTCATAGAAGAGTTCAAAAAACTTCCTGGTATGGGAAATATTCCTAATTTACCAACACCACAAATACCAATAATTGAAGAATCCATTATCAGAGATAAAGTATTCTTAGGAAGACTTCCAGAGGTAGATGATGATTTTATGAAATTTGATAAGGCACCACCTGCACCAGAACTTCCTGCACCAGGTACAACACAACCTGGAGGTGGGACTAGGGTGCAACCTCAAGAGACTTTAATGGGACAACAACCTTCTCAATCAGGAAATGGTTTAACCCCACAACAACCTTCTCAATCAGGAAATGGTTTAACCCCACAACAAAAAGCCTTTGCTGAGACTGTTAGTTATGCAGAAGGAACATCTGGTAGTGCTGGTTATAACACCTGGTTTGGCGGTCGCACTGATTTGGATCTAAGTAAACTGACGATCAATCAGGTTGTAGAGGAACAGAAGAAACGTATGAGGGAGAAAGATCCATCAGCACAATTTATAAATGGTGCAGGTCAACCTGATGCCAGTTATGCTGTTGGTAAATATCAGATGACACATCCAGAAACTTATGCCAAAGCCGCAGGCCTTAATCCGGCAGTAGATAAATTTACCCCAGAAAATCAGGATAAACTATTCTTATATGGTTACATAATGAAACAAGCCGGTGTGACAGAGGCTGAAATCAATGCTCCTGAAATGTCGGACCAGACTATTGACAAATTGGCACCAGTGTTTGCATCTTTCCCTAATCTTTTTGGTCCTGATTATAAAGGAAGAGATATTCAAGGAACCAGTTATTATGGTCAGGGGGGTAAATCAAAAGAACAAATAAAGGAAGTATATAAAAAACAACGAGAAAAAATGCCGACCCAAACTACTGAACCGGCACCCCCACCAACTTCGGCATTACCAATAACTGTACCCCTAGAAGATGTGAATAGAAGGTTGGAAAAAGATCCAGACCAATTCCTTAAAGATCTAGATGCTGGAAAATTGACCCGTCCTAATCCTTATGCAATAAACCCACCAGTTCAAAAAGCTTCTTTGACTACAATTGGAGGTTTGACCGGTGGTGATGCTCCAGGTGTTGCTCTTGCAGCTGCAGGTGGTTCACAAAGTCAAGTGTTTCCATTTTCTGCAACCAATGGTGCAGATCTAAGTGTACTTTCTACAAAAGAAACTTTACGTGTGGTGGGGACATAATATATGGCACTTCCAATACTGGCAAAGGGGATTACAAGTGCATTGGTAAAGAAGGGCAAGAGTGCAAAAAAAGATGATAAGGTATCAGCACAAAAACTTCTTCCTAACTCAACTACTTCTCCTGCAAAAAGTAGAGCACAATTCTCTAAGGTTGAACCTAGAAAACTTGCACCCTATAGAAAAAAAGTTGAGACGACTAAGTTTCTTCCCCCCTCAAAAGTTGATGAAAAGTTTAGTATCAATAAACTTGATGCTCTTCTCACGTCTTTAGTTGGTTCCACCGCTAACTTACAGAGAATAACCAAGAAAGATTTAAGTGACGAGAGGAAAAATAATAGAACTAAGGAGAATATAAAGCAGAAATCAAAACGTCAAAGAAATGAAGAAAAAACAGAATCCAAGAAAACTGTAGCAAAAGTTTCAAAACCAATGAAACTTACGATGCCTTCCCTTTTTATGGATATTTTCAAGATAGGTGGCAGACTTATCTTGTCGTTGGGTATCATGGAGTTATTAAAATTCCTTGATCCAGAGAAAAAAGAATCTATTTTTGGATTCTTGACGGAACACCTTGACAAAATTATTTTAGGAACTCTTGGGATATTGGGTATTACATTTGTAGCTTCATTTTTACCTGTTATTAGTATGGTAGGGACTATTCTCTCAATCGTTAGTCCAATTATAATGGCCATGGCAGGTCTTTTGTTAAATCCTATGATTTGGGCCCTTCTTGGTGTAGGATACGCCGCAACAAAACAGAAATTGGGTGATGGTGAGAAAGAAATGGTGAGACAGTTAGAAAATCAACTTCCTAATAAAAAAGATCGTGACAATCCTTTGAAAGTATTTGCTAAGAGTAATAGAAACAAACTTATTGAAAAATTGAAAAAACAAAAAGAAAACCTAAATCCATTAGAGATTGTTCAGGGTGTAGGTCTTGAAATTGATGAAAATATTGGTTTCTTGGAAACTGGAAAGTTTAGACATGGTATAGAAATTGAAGGTTTGAAAGTACCTGGACTTCCCTTTAATTATGAAATGGGAGGTGAATTGGATTTTGAAACAGGAGAAGCTACTGGTGGTTTCAGTTTTAAAAAGTCACCTGAAGTACAAACTCAACCACAATCACCTATGATGGGTGATACCAAATTGGGTGGTGTATCTGGTGATAGTGGTAGTGCAATGTACAAGGGTCGAGGAAAAAAAGCGGCATTGTCCACAGGAATAACTCCATTCCTTCAGAGTGATATTGATAAACAAGGTATATCAATTATATCTGGATTTGGAAAAAGATTTGGTAGAGATCATAAAGGATATGATCTACCTGCGGCTGAGGGAACTCCACTTCATGCATACTTACCAGGAGTTGTTGTAAGAAACATGCCAAATGTAAGTGGATATGGAAATCTTGTGGAATGGAAAGATGATGTATATGGTCAGACTCATATGTTTGCTCATATGATGGAACCATCCGAACTCAGATCTGGAACTAAGTTTAAAGCAGGAACTGTGTTGGGAAAAGTTGGTACTACTGATGGTGGAACTGGCATATCTGAAGGTCCTCATTTACATTGGGAAATTGGTCCTCAAGGTTCTGAAGTAGATCCTGGAGAATGGCTCAAATCACATCCTATCAACATGGCACCAAAAAAACCACCCAATAAAGCACAGGAAGTTAGTTCTACTACATCTTACGAAGAAACAGGAACACAGGTTGCAATGATTCAAGTACCTTTACCAGTTCCTATGCCACTTCCTGGTGGCGGCGGTGGTGCTTCTTCCGGTGGTTCCCGTAGTTCTGGTGGTATTGATGATATAGATAGCATAATCTTAGGACGATCTTTTTCTAACGCATAATGGCAAATACTCCATATAAACAATCCATTAGACCTGGAGATATAAAATTCTTTAAGATCAAAGGATCTAATGGTAAGTCCACTGATCTTAGTGGTTCTATTGCAGAATTTTATTATTATGAAAGTATTCTAGCCAATACTGTGACGGCTACGGTTGCCTTTATAGATACTGGATTTGAAAAAGAAGGTAATACTAGACTGAATACCAGTGGTATTATTGATGACCTTGAATTGGTTGGTGGTGAAGAAATTGAGTTTGAAGTTATTGATAATAACGATGTAACTTCTGAAAGTGAAGGAACACTTACCTCTGCAGTCTGTGATTCGGACGTAATGTACATTAAGAAGATCAGAAATGTTGCTACTCAAGGTACAAAGAAGATGTTTGTTTTGGATTTAGTTACTAAAGAGTACTGGACTAATGAAGAAACAAGAGTTACCAAGAGATATAATGGTAATCCAGGAGACCATGTTAAGGATATTCTTCAAAATATTTTAGGTTTAGGAGCAGATGTCTTTGATATTGAACAGAGTAGTTATGATTATAACTTTATCGGTAATACAAAGAAACCACTTTACACCTGTACCTGGTTAGCATCTAAGTCTGCAACTTCACAAACTGCATCAGATGATCCAGAGAAAGGAACTCTTTTAGGTGCTACTGCAGGTTTTTTCTTCTTTCAAACTAGAGATAAGTATTACTTCAAGTCGGTTGATACTCTTGCTGACCAATTGGTAAAACCAGGTCGTGATTTTATTTACAATAATACAGGTAAGGAACCAAAGGGTGGTATTGGTGGAAAGAAAATTAATATTTTAGATTATACTACTCAACAACAGGTAGATATTGGAAAAGACTTATCATTAGGTGTGTATAATAGTAAGACGATTTTCTTTGACTTATATTCGCTTAGTTACAGAGTAGTGGATTTTAGTTTTGATGAAAATAAAAAAGGCAAAGTAAAATTATTGAATGAGAGCACAAATAATCCACAAAAAGAAATTACAGAAAAACCTTCAAGGTTATTTTTTAGTTATCTTGATGTTGGAACTTTGCCTAATGATAGTAAAGATAGTAAAGATAGTAAATTAATAGATGATAGAAAGGATCCATCGTCTACCACTAGGTCTCCAGAGTCAATGGTTCAATCTATTACGAGATATAATGAACTATTCAGAACTAAAATAAATATAATCATACCCGGAGATTTTAGTATTAGGGCTGGGGACGTTGTAAACTGCACATTTGTAAATTTGAATACTGAAGTTTCTGGTGGTAGTCAAACTCTTTCTGGAAGATTTATTGTTGCAAATGTCTGCCACAAAGTAAATTCAGAACAAACACTATCAAGCATTGATATCATTAGAGATAGTTTCGGAGACATTGGATAAATGTTAGATCAAGTTCTACAAAATAAAGAATTTATAGGAAGAGACGGATTCTATTGGTGGGTTGGTCAGATTCCTAAAGAGGAGGTTTGGAGAGACAACATTTCTGGTTTTCCGTCAAATGATAATACAGAATCAAAAGGATTTGGTGAGAGATATAAAGTCCGTATTATGGGTTCTCACCTAGGTGGATGGGAGAGTCAATCTGCATCAGAAGATCCTGATATTGCTGATGAGGATTTACCTTGGGCAGTTGTGATGTATCCTGTGACTGCTGGTGGAGGAGGAGGTGGATGTTATACTTCTGCAAATCTAACACAAGGATCATTCGTATTTGGTTTTTACTTTGATGGTAAGGATGGACAACAACCTGTTATCATGGGTACCTTTGGGTATAATGATTTCAACCAAGTTAGTGTCATTCCGTCATCATCATTCGAGCCATTCACAGGATACGCTGATGGATTTGTTCCATATTACTCTCAGAAAAATAGTCTTGGTGGAACATTTGCTGATGCACTCCGAATTACTGGCAATCTTGCTGAGAAACAGTCAGAGTCTGTAAATGGTTCTAACACAGCATCGGATATTGGTTCTGTTAAGAGCGGGGAAGATGGTAAAGAAAAAACACAACTTCCTCCACCACCAGATTGTAAGTCTCCTTTGACTTCAATGCAACTTCAAATAAAAAATACTATTCAACAAATTGAAAAGGCAAAGAAAAGCGTATATGATTTTAGGTTTAATTTAAACAAAGACATTGCAAAAACACAAGAATGGATTGATAAAAAAATTGTAGAAGGTGCAAAAATAATTGCAGGTGCTGTCAAGTGGTTGTTTACGGAAATTGAAAAGTTTGTTATTGGAAAGTTTAATTCTGTTGCAAAGAAATTTTATAACTTGTTGATGCCTAATGAACAACCTACCATGAAAGAGGCCATGGAGAAAGGTAGTGACATTATTGCATGTCTTTTCAAAAAAATTATTGGTAAATTGTTTGACATGGTTCTTGGATTCCTCAAGGGAGCAGTTGATAGAGTTGTTAACACTGCCGAGTGTCTTGTTAATAACTTCTTAGGTGGATTACTTGGTCAACTTGCTGGTTTGATTGATGGTGTAGTAAGTCAAGCCTTCGGTGCAATTCAATCTATTATCAATGGGGTTGGTGGTATTGTTGATAGTGTTCTTGGTATTGCTGGAGGAGGTCTGCAAATTATCTTGGATGTTATTTCTTTCTTGAGTTGCGAGGAGAAACCAGAGTGCTCCACGGTAGAAAACTGGAGTATATGGGATGGTAGTAATTCTGGAATAATTGATAATTTTGATTCATTGATTGAAAATATTACAAGTACGGCAGAATCATTTACCAATGCAATAGACATTGATAATTTTAATTTCAACTTAGATTTTAATAATTTATTTGATGCGGGTTCTTGTTATACTGGACCAAGAACTTGTGGAACACCTACTCTTGATACTTTTGGTTCAGGTACAGGTGCTGCTATCAATCTTATCGTAAGTGGTGGTGGTGAGATTCTTGGTGGTGATGTGGTTAATGCGGGTTATGGTTATGTTGTAGGAAGTACTTATACAAAGGTTGTCGATGATTGTGGTATAGGTCAAGGTGGTATTGTAACTCCTGTATTTGGAGGAACACTTCCTGATGGAACCCCAATTACTTCAGGAGATGGAGGAACACTTCCTGATGGAACCCCAATTACTTCAGGAGATGGAGGGACACCTGATGTTGACGTTAGGGATCCTAACGGCAATCCTACTGTTGGTATAGTTGATATTATAGTCGTTCAACCTGGTAAAGATTATCTTCCTACACCAAATGGTTCTATTGGTGGTGATGGTAGAGTATGGGCAAATCCAGAAGATACTAATATCACTAATGGAGATGGAACTATTAGAGTTCCTATTCCTCCAGAAAACCCTGTTAATGTAAGTCCTGGTGATGAGGTTACTATTCCACCGGGAACAGAGATTGAAACAGATGCTGGTCAAATTATTCCTGGTGGAATACCAACAATCATTACACAAGAATCAGTTCTTACCACTCCACCACTTACTATAGTAAAACCTTTTGTAAATTACCCATCACTGGATACTGGTTCTTATCCAGTTATTCTCTATCTTTGTGAGGTAATTATTGACAATCCAGGTATTAATTATAGTGAAGGTGATGAAATTGTTATTGAACCCAATTTTGGTGCCAAGGCTGTACCCAAACTTGGAGACTTTGGTAAAATTGTATCCATCAAAGTTACTGAAGGTGGTGAAGGATTTACTGAGATACCAAAGATTACTATGAAATCTCAGTCAGGCTTCAATGCAGAACTGATTCCGAAGTTCTGTATAGATAGAATAGGAGAGAATGATTTGGAGAGAGAACCAGACTTCCAAGATAAGGTTATTTCTGTTATAGATTGTGTAGGTAAGTTTAATGTCCCAAACTAAAGATTACCATGTCATAAGATATGGTAACATGCATGGCGAGATAAAATTTGGTCACATTTGGCCAGATAATAATCAGTCTGCTGCACTCTTAAGAAGTGGTAAGAATGAAAAACATTATATCACTTTAGAGCAAAAGGGTGAAAATCATAGGAAACATGGTACAATCTGTAGATCACCCGGTGCATTTCAGGTAAAGGCTGGTGATAATTGTACTACAAAAGATGAACCTGCTGTCTTTATTGATGCGGTAAGTGGAAACCTGGTTCTCAACGCACTTAACGGCAATGTTGAGATTAGAGGAAGAAACGTTCTGATTCAAACTACTGGTCCAGATAACAAGGGTGGTAGTATTAGAATGTATGCCAATGAGAAGATCATTGGTAAGGCACAAACCATTGATTTTAACTCAAAAATTTCTACAAAAATATTCTCTGAAAAGTCTGTAGAAGTTATTGGTAAATCGGTGTTAAATATATACGGTGGAATGATTGACTGTGCCGATGGTGCTACAGAAGTCAATGGATCTAAAGGAACACCATCATCTAATGAACAAAAAAACAGAGCAATAGTATAATGAAAGTACCTGACATTGCAGTAGGAAAAAGATTATTTTGTGGTTTAGGAAAACCTGAACTTCTTGGTCGTGGACCTTTAGAGGTTCGTGGTTCTGCTTATGTAGAGGGCCCGGAGATTGTTGGTGATCCTACTGGTCAGTTTGACCCTGTGACAGCTGTTGCCGATGGTTTACCTGCAGGACCAACTAATGGTATTGCCAATGTAATGATTGGTCAGAACAAGAATATTGAGATGAAACCCATCCCGTTTTATGCGTTGATGGTGAAGTCATTTGCAAGAATCAAAAGTTTTTTGAAAGTTGACACTCTTCTGACTGTAAAGACAATCAAGTCAAAGATTATCTACACTGAAGTTCTTCTTGCAAGATCAAAGAACTTCATGATCCCTCATCCAGACGACCCTAACAAACAACTTGTTTATGCTTGTTTAGAAGGTCCAGAACATTCTGTATATGTAAGAGGACAACTAAAGAACAAAGATACTATTATTCTTCCAGAAGTTTGGAGAAACCTTGTGGATGAAAGGACTATCACAGTTTCCTTGACTCCAGTTGGAACTCATCAAGAGTTAATCGTGAAGAGAATACAAGATAATCAAATTGTCGTAGGAACAAAACCAGGTCTTCCTATCAACTGTTATTACCATGTATTTGCAGAAAGAAAAGATATTCCTAAATTAGTGACGGAGGTAGGTTGATGCCAGGACCATTTCAGTTAAGAAATTATGCAACATTTACTGGACCTCTCCAGAAAGATGAAGCCGCATATAATTATGAACTTTCAGAAAAAGAGGGTATTTGGCATACTGACATTCCAACAGACACATCATTTCCGTTGACAGATGTTGGTCTTGTCTTTTTTAGAGATTTTAGCGACTTCAGTTATTTCCATCTTTATGCTTCAGCACCACAAATTGTTGTTCTTGAAAAACAAGCAGGACAGAAACTTCCCAGTTTGTTTCTACAGGTTCTTAACACTATTGTAAATGGTAATATTATTGTTAATGGAACTATTGTTGCCAATAAAACAATTACTTGTAATGGCATTGTTGTTTGTAATGGTGTGATGAAGAATACTGGAGCAGTTATTCATGGATCATCATCAACTATGAATGGTGCAGTTGCTATGACTGCTACCGCAACACTGGCAGGTGTTGGTGACATGGCATCATACATGACCACCACTAGAGGTATTGCATTATCCAAGAAGTCATTTGATATTCCACACCCATCAAAGAAAGATCATAGACTAAGATATGTCTGTGTTGAAACTCCAAAGGCAGATGTATATGTTAGAGGTAAGTTGAAGGGTAGTAATGTAATCAATCTTCCTGAATACTGGAAAGGTTTGGTTGATCCTGATAGTATTGATGTTGTCCTTAGTCCCATTGGTTCTTTTCAGGAACTTTATGTAGAGGATGTTCAGTGGGGAACTAAGGTGATTGTGAAGAATAGTGCTGGTGGTCCTGTTAATTGTAGTTATGTTGTCTATGGTGAAAGAAAAGATACTGAACCTAACATTCCTGAGTATAAAGGATTGACAGAAGCAGACTATCCAGGTGATAATAGTGGGTATAATATTAATAGTGATTGATGAATAAGGTACATGAGATATTCCCTCTGGTAATTTATCAAGATAGTATTGAATGTCATGAAGAGTTTAAAAAAGAAAATATAATCTCTATAAAAAAGTATTGGTTCAATGGATATGAGAATGAGAGCCCAGAATACTCTGGGAAAATCTTTTTACACCTAGATCCACAATATAATCTTTTCTTCAGTGACCTAAAAAAATCTATTGATAATTACTTTTATCATCTGAATGTTGACTACTCAAAACTTGATTATCATGTAACCAAGTCTTGGGTTGGGTATCATAACAAAGAAATACCTGGATTGAATCTACATAATCACAATGAGTCAAACATAAGTTTTGTTTACTATCTCAAGTCAAGTGATACCTCAGATAAATTTTGTGTATCACAATCTCGAAATGTAAATGAGAATACTGGTGGACTATTTGAAACTAGTAAACAAAGGAATACAATCAAAGGATTTAACAAATACAATTGCAATAATTACACTATTACACCATATGAAGGTAGTGTTCTCATCTTCCCAAGTAGTACTCTTCACTCTACATTGAAAATATCAGAAAAAGAAGATGAAAGAATTGTAATAGCTGGTGATGTGAGAGTCACTCTTAAAGAAGAACATTACAATCATCATCAAGGTTCTACTCATCCAAATCAATGGAAACAGATCTAAATAACAAAATAGTAGTTTTATAATATGTCTACATTATCAACAACAGGACAATTTGTTACTACCGGACTTTCATCTGAAAAATCTGCTAGAGATGAGGAGAATAATGTATTTGACTATCCTATAGGAATTGCGTCAACTGCGGTAAATGAATTTCAGAAGGTATCGAGAGAACTTGACTTAAAAGTTCTTGAAGAAGTTACAGGACAGATAGAGATAATCAACAGTAAGAAGAAAGAGTTGGTTGATTTAGGTAATTCTGCACTAGGATTATTCAAACCAGGAGTATTTCCACCAGCTTGTGGAACATACGAATCTGTTGATAGTGGTAATAATGACATTTCTTCAGGAAATGCATCAATTGGTGCAGAAGAAGATGCAGGTACACCTGGTATTGGTACAGCAACTCCGAAAGTTGGTTATTCGGTTGTAAGAGCTGATGCGATTAGGATAATAAGATATCCTTATCTAGAGCAAAGAATTGCTCCTAATGATAATGCACTGGAAGGGTTGAAATATCCTATTTTGACCAATGGAAATGCGGGCGAGGGCGAAGAAGATATTTGGGTCAAAAACTCAATCTATGCTGATCCTGTAGGACTAAACATTTACATTAGTAGTGATGATGGTGACTGGGATGTTACTGGATTTCCTAGTGGTTTGGAGGGAGGAGATACATTAGGAAGATATTATCCCATTGATCCCACAGGAGTAGGAGTATCAGAATATAAAGTAACTGGTTCATGTACTATTGGAGGCCAATTTAATATTGATCCTTTGTATGAATCTGCAACTAGTTTCTATGTTGGAGTTCAGACAGGTTGTACTTGGTCTGTTGGTGTAGGATCTACTGGCAGTATTCAAATCGTAAGTTGGGATGTTGAAGATGGTTCATTAGGATTGACTACTTCTATTCCTGGATTTGGACCGGCGCCTGGAAGCGGAACACTACAAGTTCCTGTTAATCAAAATTGTTCTGATTTCCAATCAAAACAACAGACATTATTAACTGAAATTGATAATATCAGAGTTGGTGTTTCTTCTTATCTAGTTTCTGTTAACACAACAAAGGCAAGAAAGACGAATAGTCAACTAGAACTTTGGTCAGCAGAAAGAACAAAGACACGAAATAAACAAGAGAGTGAAGGTGTAAATAATAATCCAAGAGACATTCAAGAGACTATTCCTGCAACCGTAGAAATTGATCCACAATTACCAACCAATGAAAATACATCAGATGCAGATAGAGGTCAATTAACGGCAGACAGTACTGTATTTACTGCAGACAGTAAATAATAAATAACCCTACGGAGATAACAAATCATGGCAAAACAATTAGTTAATTTGGGTTCTGTTCCTAACGATGGAACAGGTGATCCACTGAGAACATCATTCGATAAGACTAACGACAATTTTAACGAGATCTATACAACTTTTGGTAATGGTACCACTCTTGGTATTGGTACTATGTCTGTTGGAACTGCAAACTACGCAAACGTTGCTGGTATTGCAACACGAGCACAAGGACTTACAGGTGGACCAGATCTTAACGTTGGTATCGTAACTGCCAATGGATTCATTAGTACAGCATCAACAACACCCGTCACAATCACCCATACAGGCGGCGTATTGACCTTTACAGTGTCTGGTATTGGTTCTACAAGTCTGACACTCTCATAAGTGTCACAGTACCCTTGACAGGTCGTCTTACACACCCTATGATAAGAGAGTTCATAATCAAGTTTATGCAATACAATAAAGAGGATTTTCTCATTGAGAGTCCAGACGACGAGTATATTACAACTTGTGTTATTGATGTAATGAGACGTAAATTCATACTTTATTCTAACGAGGGTGGCAAGAACACTGCTAATTGTGAAACTCCAGAAGAGTTTATGAATGTACTTGAAGCAATTAGATCGGTAATTCCAGAAAAAATTATTAAGTATGTGGATCCTCAATGATTCAACATCAATCTAATTTATATCAAGAAATTCTAACCTGTTACGATTATGAGACCAGAAACCCGTCAGTCTATGGAAATGTTATTCACAGCAAAATGGAACTTACCCAAGGCAGCAAAGAATGCCAACTTGACAGACAAGGAGATGAAGATCACCTTCAATGAATATTGTGTTCTTCATCCTGTAACTTGGACTAGTGAAGATAAATTGAATAAATTGGAATAATATTCGTATGAAGGATTATTTCTGTATCATGACATGGAATTTTATGCTTGAATGTATACGTTATCATTGGATACATAAGTCAGAAAAAGATCCTGTGCAATTCGTGAAAAATCTCAATCCTGATGAGGTAGTTCTTTGAAACAACTGTTTATAGTATCTATTGGTGACAACTCCTGTGTTACTCATGACGGACACGTTCAGATGGGGATCTTCAATCATTCTGTAGAGAAACATCTTGAACTATGTTCCGAACAAGAATGGCAAGTAACGTATTGGATGCCCGATCCATTAGGGTTACGATATAAGAGAGCAAACTTCCAGCATACTATGAAGGCAAATGAAGGTTCTGCTAGAACTGATAATGCTGGTGATAGTCGTCCAAGAGACTTTCCTGACCAAGCAACAAATAGATTAGAGAGAACCGTCTAACTATTAATAAATATCTCAAACGAGGGGTTTCTTATGAAATATAAAATTGAAACCAAGTTTGTTTGGCTCAATGATACTTCTAACTTAGTGTTGATGTATTTCATTCAAGGTATACCATTTACTTTTGATGATGCTGAAGAAGAATATTACTATAACTACGATGTCATTGATGCTGCAAATAATTCTCCAACATATACCTTAGATGGTTTGTATAAGGCTTCATCATATTTGTTGGCAGAAGAATGTCACCCCATGTTATATGACCTAGAATTAGAAAATCCCGAACTTTTACCTATAGAGTAACATGCAAATAAATCTGTGGTATTGTGATAAAATGGAACAGTGGAGATGGACTCTTTGTGGTAATGATAATGATGAGACTCTTTGGCAAGAGTCGGGTCAAAGAGAAGATTTGAGAATAGCAATGAATGATGTGGCAACAACAGTAGAGTATTTACTTGAAGAGAAAAGTGTGGTAAGATAATAGAGCCGTGTGAAGGAAGGCGCCACTCTGTGGTAATGTATCCACCCTTTTTGGGTGGTTTTTTTATGGATAAATAACTCATAATGAAGACGGCCTGTAGGTAAAATGCCCTTATCACGTTTAGACAATTTTCTGAAGAACGTTCGTGGAAATATTCTTTATGTTGATCCTAACAGTCTAGATGCTACTGATAGTATCACTAATCAGGGCAATTCACTTGCAAGACCCTTTAAAAGTATTCAGAGAGCTTTAGTAGAATCCTCTAGATTTTCTTATCAGAGAGGTTTGGATAATGATAGATTTGAAAAGACAACTATCATGTTGGCTCCTGGTGAGCACTTTGTTGATAATAGACCTGGATGGATTCCAGTCAATACCAATAGTTACAAACTAAGAAATGGTACGACTAGTAATGATTTTTCACAGTTTGATGTATATACTAACTTTGATGTAAAGTCTTCCACTAATCAACTCTATAAACTGAATAGTATTCATGGTGGTGTTATCATTCCCAGAGGTACTTCTATTGTCGGACAAGATCTTCGTAAATGTAAGATTCGTCCTCTGTATGTTCCAAACCCAGAGAATGATGATATTGAAAGATCTGCTATTTTTAGAGTAACGGGGGGTTGTTACTTACAAAGTTTCACTGTATTTGACGGTAGTCCAAATGGTAATGTTTACAGGGACTATACTGAGAACACGGCTGTTCCTAATTTCTCACACCATAAACTAACCACATTTGAATATGCAGATGGTGCTAATAACGTAAGCATTAACGATCAATTTATCAGTAACTATACCACTAATAGAACTGATCTTGACATGTATTATGAGAAGGTTGGTAAGGCCTACGGACCTTCTTCCGGTCGTGCAATCAGTCCTGACTATCCTTCATCTGGTGTAGACATTGAACCAAAGATTGATGAATTTCGTATTGTTGGACCAACTGGTGGTACTACAGGTATTAGTAGTATAAGATCGGGTAATGGTTCAGTTGTAGATACAACAATTACTGTCAATCTGAGTGATGGTATTAGTGGATTAAATGTTGACACATATTTCCAGGTCAATGGTGTAACTGACGATGCATATAATGGCACATTCGTTGCAACCGAAATTCTTTCTCAAGATAGTGATGGAAAAACCACATCTTTTACATACGAGTCTTCAACACTTCCATCAAATGCTCTTCCATCAGTAACTGGTGTTTCTATAGAACTTTCGACGGATACAGTTTCTGGTGCTTCACCATATATCTTTAATGTGTCAATGAGATCTGTTTATGGTATGTGCGGTATGCATGCCGATGGCTCTAAGGCAGCTGGCTTTAAGTCAATGGTTGTTGCGCAATTCACAGGTGTCAGTGTTCAGGTTGATGACAATGCATTTGTAAAATATAATTCAGTTACTGGTTCTTATGACGATTCGACAACAGTAACAAATATTCATTCTGATACTGAGGCACAATATAAACCAAGTTATTCTAACTTCCATATCAAGGCATCCAACAACTCTATCATTCAGTTGGTGTCTATCTTTGCAATTGGTTTCTCAAATCATTTTGTAACAGAATCTGGTGGTGACTTCTCCGTCACCAACTCTAACAGTAACTTTGGACAAACTTCTTTAACGTCCAAAGGATATAGAGAAGATGCATTTGATGTAGATGATATTGGTTACATCAGTAATACTGTTCCCCCAAGAAAAATTGACACTACAACTGTTAATCTTGAATATACTTCAATTGATGTTTCTAGAACTGTTGGAGTAGGGTCTACAAGTAGACTTTACTTATATAATCAAAACAATCCAGACATTAGACCCGAATCCAGAATCCAGGGATATAGAGTTGGTTCCAAGAGTGATGATAGACTTTATGTTCTAATTCCTGATGGTGTAACTACTGAGGCATACAATGCAAGAATTGTGATGCCGGAGACTCATATTGGTTCAAGTAATGTAACCAGTGTGAAGGTCTCAAGAGTCGGTAGATCTGTAGGAACAGGTAATAGCATTGCAAGTAATATACTTACATTTACCGAAGATCATAGTTTTCAGAATGGTGAATCTATTAGAGTTGTGAGTGATAATTCAAGACTTCCTGATGGTCTTGAAAATAGTTATGTTTACTATGCGATCACAAATGGTCTGAATGATGATCAAATTAAGATTGCACAAACTACAAAAGATGCTGAGTTTGGAACAGAGTTAGTTCTCAACAATCTTGGTGGTAATCTGAGTGTTCAGAGTAGAGTTAGTGATAAGAATTCTGGTGATATTGGACATCCAATTCAGTTTGACTCTGATGTAAACCAATGGTATATAACTGTTGGAACTGCAACATCCGATAACACACTGTATTCTAAACTGGTAAGTCTTGGAACTACCACTCTTGGTGATTCAACTTCTAGAACATACATTACAAGAACACCTGATACCAGATCATCTGACGATAGGATTTATCAGTATAGATACATACTTCCTGCTTCTTCAGGTATTGGAACTGCTAGAGTTCCTAAAGATAGTTTCATTGTTCAAGAATCCAATCGTGTCAATGGACAAACAGATATTGAAGTAGGACTTCAATACAATCCAGGATCTGTTACTATGAGTAACAGTGGACAACTCCGAAATCCATCTTACATCACTAATGCAAAGTATAGTGGTGGAATTGCATTCTATGAGACAGAAAGAAATCATCGTCTCTCTATTGGTTCCACTGTTGAAGTCAATAATGTAACCAGTACAAACTTTACTGTTGGTACAGCACAATCTGGTTATAATGGCAAATTTAGAGTTGTTGGTATTCAAAGTGCCAGATCATTCTCTGTAGAAGGTGTTTCTACTGATCCTGGAACCTTTACTAATAATGTTTCTAACAGAACTACAAGTCTTCCTACTTTCAAACGTAAGAACTTTAATAATGATTATTTTGTTTATGATGTTCAACAGGTTAAGGAGTATGTTCCTGGTCAACAGGATGGTGTTTATTATCTGAATATTCTTAATACTTCAAACATACCTCAAGTATTACCATTTAATGATTCTCAGGATCATAGTTTCAGACAACCTATTATCAATCTTTACCCACAAGTTGATAGAGATAATCCAATATCAGATCCAAGTCCCTCTATAACTTATGCACTTCCTGATAAGATTGGTAAGACCGTTATCAGTGAACCAAAAAATAGTACTACCAAAGAAACACTTGACAAGATTAATAATGAAAACAATTTGGGTGTTGGTATCACTGATATCCAATCTGCAGCGGATGGTTCAAACATTGTTATCTTTACTGACCGTGACCATGGACTACAACAAATTACTAGAGTAAGTATTAATAGTAGTGGTTCTGGATATGGTAATGGTAGTGGTGGAACAGAAAACCTCTATAATGCAATTCTGTCTGGTTCAAGTTCCGGTACTGGTGGTTTAGCAAGAATTACCGTTAATGCATCTGGTAGTATTACTGATGTTCATATTATGAATGGTGGTAGTGGTTATGTTCTATCAGAAACATTGAATGTTGTCGGAACTTCTCAAACCACAGGTTATAGTCAAGGTTCGGTTACTGTTGATAAGGTTTATAATAATCTCAACGACACTATTCAAATTTCTGGTGTCGTATCCGATGATCATGTACAATATAATCAACTCTATAGAATTTCTGAAATCATCAGTAATAACTCTATTAGAGCAATCCCTGTCGATACTATTACCTCTGGTATCAATACCACTGGTATTGGTTCTGTTACAACTACAGATGCACTATTCAGTCTTACAGGTCCAACTCTTGGTATCAGTACATTTGTTTATGATAATGTTAGTGGTCTGGCAACAGTCACCACAAACCAGGGTCATGGTCTGAGAGTTAATAACACTGTTAGAATTGGTGGAGCTACGACAGATTTCTTTAATAAAGATTTCCTTGTTACTGATAACGTAGGTATCAATACATTTACAATCAACGTGGGTGTCAATACAGTTAATCCAGGAACCGGTGGAACTATTCGTGCATACTATCCTGGTAACACTGCTCAAGGTGGAGCACTTCTATCAGGTTCTGATGAAAACTTTGGTGGAAGAGATATCACCCCTTATATTGGTATCACTACTGTTATTTCTTCTCCCATCACTAATGCAACAACAGATGAAATTAATATCAGAAATCTTACCGATTTTAACCTTCAGATAGGTGATTATCTGAAGATTGATGATGAAATTGTAAGAATTAAGACAACCGTAACCTCTAATCCTGTTAAGGTATTCAGAGGTATGATGGGTACAAGACCCACCAGTCACCTAGATGAGAGTGTGGTCAAGAAGGTTTCTGTCTCACCTGTTGAATTTAGAAGAAACTCAATTATCCGTGCTTCTGGTCATACATTTGAGTATCTCGGTTATGGTCCTGGTAACTATTCTACTTCACTACCTGTCAAACAGAAGAAACAACTTTCTGTTGATGAACAATTGACCGCACAGTCACAAACTACCTCTGGTGGTGTTGTTGTTTACACTGGTATGAACGATGCTGGTGACTTCTTTATTGGTAACAAGAGAATTTCCTCCAATACTGGTAAAGAAATTGTTTATGACACTCCGATTCAAACCTATACTGGTGAAGACTTTGTTAATGGTGAGAATGCATCATTTGGTATTGATGTTCTTGAGACACAAGAGGTCATTGCTTCTAGAGCACTGAGAGTTAATGGTGGTCCTTCAAATAATATTCTTTCAGAATTTGATGGTCCAGTTGTATTCAATCAAAAACTGACATCTACCTCAGACAAAGGTATTGAGGCAAACTCATTATTCCTTCAAGGTGATACAACTGTTTCTAGAAACTATACTGTTGGTATTGCAACTCCTACAGACTCAGGAAACCCTGGTGATGTGGTCTACAATGCAAACCCAACTAAGGGTGGAACAATTGGTTGGACTTATACTGTAGAAAATGGTTGGTATGCCTTCGGTGGTGTTACCTCTGATGGTGACGAGTTTATCTTTGAAAAAGTTGGTATTGGGACTACAACTGTGGGAGATTGTACTCTGAAAGTTGGTTCTGGTTCTTCAATGTTCTGTGTTGATGAGAACGGTGTTGGTATTGGTACTACTTCTAGTGGTTATAACTTAAGTGTTGAGGGTAATGTCAATGCAAACTTCTATTATGGGGATGGTTCAAACCTTTCAAACCTATCATCCGATAGTCTTTGGAGTAATACTGGTACTGCAGGAACTTCAATATGGTATGATAAGAATGTTGGTATTGGTACAACAGTAGTTAATACTGAATATACATTATTACTTGGTACTCCTGGTACAGGAAAAACTGATTTATATGTCAGTAATCAGTCTAGATTTATCTCCACTGCCACATTTGATGGTGATGTTAATTTTGATGGACAAGTAAACATACAAAATCTGGTGTCTAATGGTGGTAATGTTCTTGCAGGATTCATTACAGCGACAAACGCACTGAGAGTCGGAGCAAGTAATACTACATTCTCTGCTGTAACTAGTCAGGGTGTTGGTATTGGAACCGCAACTCCTAGAGAAAATCTGGATGTTGAAGGTAGAGCAAGATTTAAGTCATATTATGAGATAACTCAACAACTTGTCTCTGTAAGTAACATTGTTACTATTGACTTGTCTCGTGGCAATTCCTTCACACATACTACCACAGAAGATGTTGGTTCATTTCAAATTATCAATCCTCCAGCGGGTGGTACATTTGCATTCACACTGAAAATCTCACAAGGTTCTACACCTACGTCAGTTGGTATTTCTACATTTACTAATAGTGTTGGTGGTTCCGTTGCTGTCTATTGGCCTGGTGGATTGATACCTGAAGTTACTGGAGTTGGAACTGCTACAGATGTTTATTCCTACATGAGTTTTGATGGAGGTGCTTCACTGTTTGGTGGAGTTATTGGTCAGAACTTCATTACTGGTGTTGGTGGAACTGCTCCATATAGTGGTTGGACATATGATTCCACCTCTAGGACAGTCACCATCTATGACAATCTCACTACAATTGGTGACATTAACTCTGGTACCTAAATATCAATGTAGGGAAGTAGAAACTAATGATACCATTCGGTCTTAGGGCATTTAGAACACCACCTACAGAGTTGTATTTGAATGGTCCTGAGTTAGAAATACTAACTCAACCACAAAATACAATATCCGTTGTGGGTGGTACGTCTACTTTTACATCATCTGTTAGAGCTTTTTTTAAAAGTAGTCATGAAAGTGCGGTACCTGACGGTGTAATTTTGTATCAATGGTTTGATCAAAATGGTCCATTGAGTGATGGAACCAAAATTAGTGGTTCTCAATCAAATACACTTACCATAAGTAATGTACAATCTCCAAATGATAGTAGATCTCTTTACTTAAGAGGAACTTATATCCCTGGTGGATATGATAATAAGAAAGAAGATTACTACTTAGAACTTAAAACTTCAGGTAGCGCACACAATAGTCCGATATTTACAAATAATGTCTCACTGAATATTATACCTACAATTACAATTACAACTCAACCTGACTCACAAACTGCGGGTTTGGGTCAGGATTTAACTTTCACAGCAGCTGCTTCTACTTCAGACCCATCAATACCTCTTAATTACTATTGGACTATTGACGGTACAATTCAACCTAGTTCAAATTCAACTTCTTTCACATTTACAACAACAACTATTGGAACACAGAAAATTCAGTTTCATACATTTGTAACTATTGATGGCACCCAATATGTTACTTCATCAAATGAAGCAGACATTATTACAGTAACACCCAGAAGTATTGTTAAGTTTGAAGCTTTTGATACCATTAATAATCTGATGGTATCACAAGAAGTAAATCTTGATGATGGTGTTTTCGAATTGACAGATTCTATCTTTTTGAGTAGTTACAGTGTTGTGACTTTCTATGCAAAAGAGAAGAATCTTACTCTAAACTTGAATATTAAGGCGTCTAAAGGATCTGATAGTTCAGGTAGTTCTGGTGGTCAGGGAGGAACATCTGTAATTGAAATTGATATGTTAAAAGATGTAGAACATACACTATTAGGTGTAACCAATAATTCATCAGTATTCCTTTATAAAGGGTCTCAATTATATGTGGTTGTTGGACAAGGTGGTCAAGGTGGATTGACAAATGGCGGTGCTGGTGGTGGAATTGGACTTGCAGGAATAGATGGTATAGGAAGTAATGGTGGAACTGGAGGTCAGGTACCTACTGTCTCATTGAATGGTATATTTGGTTCAGTTCTTTCAAGTACAACACTACAGTCTGGTGACAGTTTAGCAACAACACCTGATGGTGGTAGAACTATTTCATGTAGTAAAGGTCAGTATTGGTTAAGTCAAGGTGTTTCTCCATGTTCTGATAACTCTAATAATTCTATTAAGTTTAGATCTACTGATGGAACAGAAATTTCTGGTAGTGATGAGATAATTAGAGGATTCAAACCAGGATATACTATAACAACAACTGCTGGTGCAAAAGGTTCAATTAACGGTGGTAATGGTGGTAATGGTGCTGAAGGTGGTCAAGGTGGAACCACTGGAGGTGGTGGAGGAGGAAGTGGATATACTAATGGTTCAGTTACTCTTATTTCTTCAACTTCTGGTGGAAATAATACTAATAAGTCGTCTGTGTTGTTCTCTTTATAAATATAAGAAAATGTGGGGTGGATAGTGAAACCCTAGGAGAACCATGGCTGTAAACAAGAATTTTGTAGTCAAGAATGGTATAGAGGTCGCAACAGATCTTATTTTTGCCGAAGCTGTATTAAATAAAGTTGGTATTGGTACCACTATTCCTAATGCTGAACTTGATGTTATTGGAGAATTAAGATCAGAAAATTTAAATATAACTGGAATTTCTACTTTAGTTAGTGTTTCGTTAAATGACTTACAAAGTAATGAAATTTCTGTTGGTGGAAGTATTACCGCAGTCAATTATTATGGTGATGGTTCAACTTTAAGTGGTATCACTACTACACTAACTCCTGCAGGAAAAACAATATATGTTACTAAAAATGGTGATAACACTAATGATGGTTTAAGGGAAGCATCTGCGAAATCATCAATCGAGGCAGCACTTACTCAAGCAGTTTCGGGAGATACTATCAAAGTATTACCAGGTGTTTATATTGAAACTAACCCACTTGTTGTACCAGAAGATGTTTCTATAGAAGGTGCAGAATTACGAAATTGTATCATAAGTCCAGCAGATCCAAATTTAGATTTATTTTGGGTCACTAATGGTGCTCACATTACCGATTTATCATTTCAGGGCCAAGCAGCATCTGCATCACCATTCCCTGCAATAATTTCATTTAAACCACTCATTAATGCGAATTCTGATAGATATTTTGATGCTGCAAGATTGATTCGATATAATTTAGATTTTATAGCATCGGAAGCGGTTGGGTATATCACAAGTACAGATTATAAAAGTCCAGCACTTACTTTAACACCTGGTGATTATATATCATATAAAAGTAGTATTAGAGATAGTATGAGGGCAACTGCCCATGATATCACTAGAGGTGGAAATTCAAAATGTGTTGGTGCAGGTGTATCTTATGTTGGTGTAGCAACAGACACTGCGGCTGCCATTTATTACGCAGCAGGTATTGCAGTTTCTTGTGTTAATAATGTTTCTTGGAATGGAAATTATCAGTCAGAATTTTATCAATTAAAGGATTTAAGTATTCAAGCAGATTCTGCAACAGGATCGAATACAAATATTCATTCATGTGCAAATGTGGTTTCAGCAGTTTATACATGTAGTAGTATTGTTAGAGACATTATTTTAAATGGATCTACTTCTGGAATTACAACCACATATCCAGGCGGGGGTACAGATCCCAACGCCATCCCATCTCAAGGTGTAGGTGTAGTTACAAAAGGTCCATATATTCGTAACTGTACAAACTTTATTCCAAATACAGTTGGTATGAGAGTTGATGGATTCCATGCAGATCCTGGTAATGAGGAGGATATTGGTGTCCAAGGAGCAATGAGTGTTGATTCATATACTCAATATAATCAAGGTGGTACTGGTGTAGAAATTAAAAATGGTGCTTATGCGCAATTAGTTTCTATATTTACAATTTGTACAAATGAAGCAATTGTGACAGAAGGTGGTGGCCAATGTGATGTATCAAACTCAAATTCCTCATTCGGAACTTTTGGATTAGTATCTAATGGTGTTGGAGGTCCGACATCAAAATCAATTTACAGATATAGTGGAGAAGTAATTTCATCAGTATCAGAAGGAGATACTACTATTAGTATTAGTGGTATCGGAACAAATAAACCATATACTGGACAAGTCGTTTACTTTGATGAACTTTATTATGATGTTAAAAAGGTAACTATTACTAATGGTGGGTCTGGTTATGTAACCGCACCACAAGTATCTTTTACTTCTCCAAGTGGTCCTAGTGGTATTGTCGCAGAAGGTATTGCAACAATAGAAAATGGTTCTGTTACGGGAGTTACTATAACTGGTAATGGAAGAAATTATCTTGAATCTGAAGCTGGAATTGTATTTACTTCTCCAGGAGCGGGAACAACTGCAGCTGGAGTAGTTATTGAAAGACCCTTGTATTATAAAGTTAGAAGTTCCACAACTCCATCATCAGGTGTTTCTACTGTATCTTTGGCAACTCAATTATTGACAGATGTTGGTATCGGAACAATAGCATATTTTTCAAGACAAAGTTTGCAAATTGTTTCATCACATTCTTTTGAATTTATTGGTTCTGGAAATACAATTACTTTAGCAAGACCTTCATTGGGAGGTGTAACTATTACTGAGAATGAAGTTATTAAAAATAATGGTGGTGAAGCTGTATTTACTAGTACAGATCAAGATGGAAACTTTGCAATTGGTGAAGATGTATTAATCGATCAATCAACCGGAACTATTTCTGGCAGAGCCTTCGATAAAAGTCTTCTAAATACAGTAACCCCTCTTATCATCGCATTAGGATAATAAAATGGCAGCAATTGCACTCAATACATATAAAACAGTAAGATCAGATGTCACAACTGGTATAACAACAGTTTATACTGCTCCAGTTGGTGTTGCTAGTATCATTCTTTATTCTCAAGTTGCGAATGTATCTGCAGGAATTGTGACGTTAACTGCATATCATGGTAGAGGTGGAAATCCTGTGGAACTTTTTAATGATTTTGAAATACCTGCGAACGATTCTTTAAATCTTGTTGATGGAAGACTGGTTCTAGAAGGTGGAGATACTTTTGAATTAGAAGGATCATCAAATGGTACTATGAGAGCTGTTTTAAGTATTCTAGAATCTGCAAAATAATCAAATGGCAAGACTAAAAAGCGGAAAAGTTTTAAATTCTGATGGGAATTTTATAACTTTAGAAGAAACACAAAGATGGCTTAACAACCCAAGTTTAAATGGTCAGGTATTATCATCAGATACTGCTGGTAATCGTTTTTGGATTAACCCACCAGCAGGAGCTCAAGGTGGTCCAGGTGCTCAGGGTTCTACAGGTTCAACTGGTCCTCAAGGTCTTCAAGGACCTCAGGGGCAAGATGGACCTCAAGGTTTTCAAGGTGTTTCTGGAATAAGTGGAAGTCAAGGATTCCAAGGTGTTCAAGGTTCTCAAGGTGCTGCTGGAACATCAGTAATCATTATTGGATCAGTTCCTGATGTTTATGTAAATCCACCCAACGATCCTCAAATAACATTAAATGCAGCATTTCCTTCTGCAGTTACTTCAAATGCTGCAATTGATCAAGGATTGGGTGAATTGTGGGTTTATGATGGAGCAACTTGGAATAATGTCGGACAAATTGTAGGCCCTACAGGACCTCAAGGAAATCAAGGAAATCAAGGATATCAGGGTACACAAGGATCTGTAGGACCTCAAGGTAATGTAGGTGCTCAAGGATTACAGGGGGTTCAAGGTTCTACAGGTTTCCAAGGTATATCTGGTGGAGCTGGATTTCAGGGAAATCAGGGTGAACAGGGTTCTGTTGGATCACAAGGAGTTCAAGGTGCTCAGGGATCTCAAGGTCGTCAAGGTGTTCAGGGATCAGTTGGTGCCACAGGTCCAACGGGTCCTCAAGGGGTCCAAGGTTCTACAGGGTTAAGAGGTTTTCAAGGTTACCAAGGTCGTCAAGGGGCTCAGGGATCACAAGGTTTTCAAGGTTCTCAAGGTAATGATGGAACATCAGTAAGTATTATTGGCGCAGTTCCTGATGTCAATGTAAATCCACCAAATAATCCACAAACAACATTAAATACTGCTTTCCCATCAGCTACTGTAGGAAATGGCGTAATTGATGATGCTACTGGTGATTTATGGGTTCTTAATTCACAATGGAATAATGTTGGCCAAATTGTAGGTCCACAAGGTTCACAGGGTATTCAAGGTGTTCAAGGTTCACAAGGAAATCAAGGAATACAAGGATCTCTAGGATCTCAAGGAGTTCCTGGAATACAAGGTAGTGTTGGTGCACAAGGAGCACAAGGTTCTACCGGTACACAAGGACCACAAGGTTTCCAAGGAGTACAAGGTGCTCAGGGAGCGGGAGTACAAGGTGCAACTGGAGCAACTGGACCACAAGGTTTTCAAGGTTCTACAGGTGATGTTGGGGCAACTGGGCCCACTGGAGCAACTGGACCACAAGGTGTTCAAGGTTCTACGGGTACTGGCGGAGCAACTGGGTCCACTGGACCAGCAGGACCACAAGGTTTCCAAGGAGTTCAAGGTGCTCAGGGATCACAAGGTCGTCAAGGTCGTCAAGGTTCTACAGGTACTGGTGGAGCAACAGGTCCAACTGGTGCTCAGGGATCTCAAGGTCGTCAAGGATCTCAAGGTCGTCAAGGATCTCAAGGTCGTCAAGGATCTCAAGGTCGTCAAGGATCACAGGGACAAGGTGGTACATCAGTCACCATTGTAGGATCAGTTCCATCCGTAACAACATCAAGTCCAAACACAACACTAACTTCTGATGACACTGGATTTTCTTGGTACCCTCCATCAACTGGTAATGGTGTAATTGCAACAGATACTGGTGATTTATGGGTCTACGATGGATCTGATTGGAATAATGTAGGTCAAATTGTAGGTCCCCAAGGTTTCCAAGGAGTTCAAGGTGCTCAGGGATCACAAGGTCGTCAAGGTTCTACAGGTACTGGTGGATCAACTGGACCAACTGGACCAACTGGTGCTCAGGGATCTCAAGGTCGTCAAGGATCTCAAGGTCGTCAAGGTTCTGCAGGTCTAACAGGTTCTACAGGTTCAACCGGTCCAACGGGTCCTCAAGGTTTACAAGGTCGTCAAGGATCTCAAGGTCGTCAAGGTTCTACAGGTTCTACAGGTTCTACAGGTTCAACCGGTCCAACAGGTCCTCAAGGTAACCAAGGTCGTCAAGGATCTCAAGGTCGTCAAGGTTCTACAGGTCCAACAGGTCCAACAGGTCCTCAGGGCAACCAAGGAAGACAAGGTTCTCAAGGTCGTCAAGGTGCTGTAGGTGCTCAAGGTTCTACAGGTCCAACAGGTCCAACAGGTCCTCAGGGCAACCAAGGAAGACAAGGTTCTCAAGGTCGTCAAGGTTCTACAGGTCCAGCTGGACCTTCTAATGTAATATCTGCATCGGCCACTACTACTAATTCAACATTTTATCCAGTATTTGTTGCTGGAACTGGTAATCGAACACCAAGTATTAGAACGTCTTCTGTTGCATTAAGTTTTAATGCTTCCTCTGGAACTTTATCAGCAACTAATTTTAATTCTGGTTCTGATGAGAGACTTAAAGAAAATGTGGAAACTATTAATAATGCACTTTCTACAATAGAAAAAATACGTGGTGTTAAATTTAGTTGGAAGTCAAGTGGTAATCAATCAATTGGTGTAATTGCACAAGAAATTGAAGAAATTTTACCAGAACTTGTTGAAGGTGATGATAATAAAACTGTAAACTATAGTGGAATTATTGGTGTTCTTGTTGAAGCTGTGAAGGAACTTTCTACAAGAGTAGAGGAATTAGAAAATGATAAATAATAACAGTATAACGTACCGAGTGGAGACGCGACGATGGTAAGAGACAACTTTTCATTGACATGGGAGGGTGACTAATGGCTATTCAGATTTCAGGAACTACTGTTATTGACAACAGTAGGAATATCACTAATTTTGAATCTGTTTCTGGTAATGGAGTAGCTACTCAGGCAGAGGCCGAAGCAGGTACAAATAATGATCAAGTAATGACCCCATTAAGGGTCACACAAGCAATCGCAGCTGCAGGAGGCGGTATGGTAGACGACGACATTAACTGGTCAGGGTGCAATGTAGGATGTGCCGTCAGAGGTGGCGGTAATGTATTCCGTAAAACTACAGGACTCATTTGGATTGTAGCACCATCAACAACACAAGTAGGTTCCACATGGCCTATGGGTTATTGTAATGGTGAGGGTGGTGCTACTCCAAATCAAGCCCAAAGAATCACTGGTCGTTCCGGGTGGTTTATTCCTGATCTAGGAATGCTTCAATGTGGTTATGCATGTAGAACTTATTGGGACAGTTACTCCACGACCAGCTACTGGAGTTCTACTGAGTTCACTACCAGCACTGCGTACGTTGTGTTCTTTAATAGTGGCGGCGCGCTCGGCGGCAATAAGAGCGGCATCCGCTGTGTTCGTCCGTTTCGGGTCGTGTGCTATTGAACTTTGTACTTTGATTTTTGTATTTTGTAACGAGATTTTTTATGGTAGAAGAATTGAAAATATATAAAGATACAAGTGAATTAGTTAAAAGAGTTTTTATAATAGTTAAAAATTTTCCTAGAGATTATAAGTATACTATTGGATCTAGAATTCAAAATACTGCATTAGATTGTGTTGAGTTGATTTATAAAGCATCTAGACATAAACAAAAGGAAAAAGACTTAGATGAGTTAGTATCTTCTTTAGATTTTTTATCTTATTTAATTAGAATTTCTAAAGATATGAATATCATTACTGAAAAACAATATGCTCTTTATATTGAAAGAAGTGTTCCTTGTGTAAAACAAGCATCAGGATGGTTGAGGTCTGCTAAATAGTTGAGTCATTCATAATGAGCAGAATATTATTTCATCAAGAAATAGTAGTGTACTCAACTCACGCGATTTTCATACCTTAATCGGGTAAAAGTTTTAAATTATATTTAAAACACTTTCTTCTAAAGAGAAACATGTGAATGAAAATCAAATTGATGTTCCACGAACAACTACTGGAGTTCTACTGAGAACAATACCAACAATGCGTACAATGTGAACTTTAATAATGGCAACACGAACAACAACAATAAGAACAACATCAACTGTGTTCGTCCGTTTCGGGAGTGAGAAGTTATGAATGACATCACATTTGAAGAAGTTGTAACAGCATATTACGACTGCAGAAGAAATAAAAGAAATACATCACAACAATTAGAATTTGAGTTTCATCTAGAAAAAAATCTCTGGAAACTTTATGAAGAACTAAATCAAGAAATTTTTATTCCAGAAGCACATAATTTTTTCATCATAACACATCCCAAACCAAGAGAAGTTTGGTGCTCAAATTTTAGAGATAGAATAGTTCATCATTTAATTTATAATAGAACAAATTATATTGAGAGTGACTATATTGATAATACTTTTGCATGTTTAAGAGGAAAAGGAACTTTAAGATGTGCTCAAAAAGTACAAAAAACTATGAGATCTTTATGGAAAGATAAAGATAATTACAAATTTCTTCATGTTGACATTGCAAACTTTTTTGTTTCCATTGATAGAGAAATTATTAAGAAGCAATTATATCCAAAAATAGAAAATGAAACTACAATAAAGTTAATAGAAATATTTTTAAATCAAAGTCCCACAGAAAACTATTATTATACTGGTGATCCAAAACTTAAAGAATTAATACCTGATAGAAAATCATTATTTGGGAAATCTACTGGTCTTACTATTGGAAATTTGACATCTCAAATTTTTGCCAATCATTACTTAAATGAATTTGACTGGTACTGTAAAGAAAATATATCTCAATATTACTTTAGGTATATGGATGATTTATTATTTTTTATTCATAAAGATCAAAAAATATATCAAATTATTGATGATATTAATGATTATTTGGCAACTTTAAATATGACTTTAAATTCATCAAAAACAAAACATAATAAACTTGAGCATGGTGTGAATTTTGTTGGATACTTTATTAGACCTTTCTGCAAATATGTAAGAAATTCAACTAAACAGAGAGCAAAATTGGCAACAGAATGGCAATCAATTAATTCATATTATGGACTCATGAGACAAGCAAACTGTTATAATTTAAGAAAAAAGATTGCTATTCAAAACAATATAAATATGATAAAATATGAAAAACTGAATCAATTAATATGAACTTGATAAGCATTTATTCAACTCCAATTTGGCAAACAGAATATCCAGAATTTGAAGAAAATAAGACACAATTTATTCAAGCAATAAGAGACTTAAAAGAAAAAAGTCCAGAAGGAATTAATAAATCAAATCTTTTTGGATATCATTCTTCTGAAAGAATTCATGAAGAAGAACCAAGAATTCATCCATTACTTCAATATGTTGGAGAAACGGTAGTTAAGGCAGCAGAAGATCTTGGTTTTATTTCAGTTGATGTTGCATTGACTTCTGTTTGGTTTAATATTAATGATAGTCGTCAGTGTATGAATGCAGAACATACTCATGGAGATACATTTTCTGGAGTATTTTATCTCAAAGCACCAGAAGGTAGTGGTAAATTAGTTTTGCAAAATCCAGGAATTAACAGATTGTGGCAAGGACTTTCTTTGGTTGAAAAGAAAAATCAATTTACTGGAGAAAAGATTAGTATTGCTCCAGTAGAAGGTAATATTGTAATATTCCCTTCATATCTTCCTCATTGGGTAGAACCTAATGATCATGATGATGAAAGAATTTCAATTTCTTTCAATGCAATTTGCTTACCTGAAGGTTCACTTGGAGTTCCTCAACAAAATGCAGAATAAGCAATATTATTTTATCTCTGGACTTCCAAGATCAGGTTCTACACTACTTTCTGGAATATTAAAACAAAATCCAGAGTTTTATGCAGATATAACTTCGCCAGTATCTGGAATTATTCAAAGCACAATTAATGGAATTACTGGAAGTGAAAATAATCATAATGTCAATGAAGAAAGAAGAAAATCTGTTATTCATGGAATCTTTGATGGTTATTACTCATCCATAGAAAACCCAGTAATTTTTGATACTTCAAGAGGATGGACAAGTCAAACACCAACACTTAAAGCACTTTTTCCTTACACCAAAATCTTATGTTGTGTAAGAGATATTGGATGGATTTTGGATTCCTTTGAAAGAATTTCTGCAAAAAATCCATTTCATACAAATACATTAATTGCACAAGAACACAATACAAATGTCTTTTCAAGATGTGATGCAATGATGAGTAAAGAAGGTGGAATAGTCATGAGTGTCTGGGCACTACTTCATGAAGGTTATGCAATGAATCCGAATATGATTAAGTTGATTGAATATGAGGACTTGTGTAAGACTCCAGAGAAAACTATAAGATCAATTTACAAATTCATTGATAAACCATACTATGATCATGATTTTGATAATGTAGAATACTCAAATGAAAATTTTGATTTATCATGCAATCTAAAAGACCTACACACAGTAAAGAGAAAAGTAGAGTGGATTGAGAGAAAATCTATTTTACCTCAAGATGTTTGGGAAAAGTATTCTAATATGGAATTCTGGAGACAAACAAACAAAAAACCTACATTAGATTATAACTGACATGAACATTTTAGGACTTTATGGTGGATTTGATTGGGATGCAAATAAATCCTTTGATGAATATCAAGATCTAACATGGACACATGATTCAGGAGCAACACTAATTTCTAATGAAAATCATGTTACAAGTATTTCACAAGAAAGACTTACCAGAATTAAATACGATGGAAACTTTCCACAGAATTCAGTAGATTATTGTTTATCAGCCGGAAATTTATCTTATGAAGATATTGATTTAGTTTGTGTTCCTTCAATGTGTCTTACTATTTGGTATAAACAATATTATGAGGGAACCATTCATACCAAATTAAATACATTATTTCCCAATGCAAAACTAAAGTTTGTTTCTCATCACTTAAGTCATGCAGCATCTGCAGTATTCTCATCAGATTTTAATGAGGGTTCTTTTTTAGTTCTTGATGGTGCTGGTTCACTTTTATATGCTCATAATTACCAAGATGTAAAGCATGTTGAGACTAATTCAATAGGATATTTTAATAAAGAAAAAGGAATTTTTAGATTCTTTCCAGGTCTTCCAAATGTCAATGAATTTGGTTCTTATTATCACTCATTGTCCCACAAAATCTATTGTGAAAAAATACAAAGACAAATTAATGGTCATGATGAAAAATATAGAGAATCTTGGGATGGTAAAATCATGGGACTTTCTGCATATGGAAGTCATTTAAACTTTACAGAAGAACTCAAAGACTATCAACTCTCAAAAGATCTTGTTTATGAAGATGTTCCTTATGTGACTTTTGATAGTAGACCCTATAAAGAAAATCATACCTTTAAAAATCCAGATGAAAAAGCATATATTCTCCAAAGAAATTTTGAATGTGCTTTGATTGATTATGTAACCGAACTGAAAGAAAAATCATATCTTGATGATTATATTTGTCTTGCTGGTGGTTCTTTCCTAAATGTTCTTGGGAATAGTCTTTTAAAACAAAGTGGTTTATTTGAAGATATTCATGTTCCACCATATCCAAATGATGTAGGACTACATTTTGGTGCTGCTTGTTTTGGCGCATTCCAAAATAAAGAAGAAATTAATCTTCCAAATAATATTGCACTTCTTGGGAAAGAATATACACAAGACACTATTGAACAACAATTAATAAGAGGTGATCTGAACTATCAGAAGTATGAAAGCTTTGAAGAACTTTGTGATTTTACTGCAAAGGAACTCAATAAAAACAAAATTATTGGCTGGTTCCAGAATAGAAGTGAATTTGGTCCAAGAGCATTAGGATCTAGATCACTTCTAATGCATCCTGGTCCAGCAAAAAATAAGGACATCATGAACTCTAGAGTGAAACATAGAGAATACTGGAGACCTTTTGCTGGTATTATTCTTGAAGAACATCTTAATGATTACTTTGAAGAAGATTTCTGTTCTCCTTATATGTTGTATTCACTTACAGTAAAAGAAGAAAAGAGAGGTGAGATTGCTGCCATTACTCATGTAGATAATACCTGTAGAATTCAAACAGTTACCAAAGAACTTCAACCAGAAGTTACTACATTGATTCAAAAGTTTAAAGAAGTTTCTGGTATTCCTGTAGTTCTTAACACTTCATTTAATGATAACGGAGAACCTATCGTAGAAACACCAGAAGATGCGATCAAGGCATTTAATAATCTTGATATTGATTACTTGGTCATTGGAAACTATATTGTCAAAAAAAATGAGGTTGTATATTCATGAAACCAATACATGTATTTTTAAGACACTGCTATTATTCCAAACTTCAAGAACTTCCAACAAGGAACAGACCAGTTTGGTTCAACAAAGAAAAGGTATTTGAGAACTTTAAGAACACAATAGATCCAGAACTTGCTGATTATACTATTGTGTATGATGAACACTTTGGTACTGTTGAAGATACTTTTCTTAAAGATGAAAAGAATGTAGAAATTATCAACTGTGGAAAAGAGACTACAAGTTTCTTAAAGACACTGGATATTGTTCAATCTAAAAAATTTAATGATAATAAGATTATATATTTTTTAGAAGACGATTATCTACATCGTCCAAACTGGTGTAGTGTAATTCTTGAAGGATTAAATGTTAAACAATTTGATATCAGTTATATTAGTCTAACTGACTTTGATTTTCTTTATGGTTTTGAGGAATACAATAAACTCTTACATACTAAAACCACTCATTGGAAGTCTTCTAGTGGAACAACAAATACTTTTGCAACTAGATATAAGACACTAAAGGAAGATTTGGATGTTCATAAGCATTATTCATTGAATCCTTATATTCCAGAATTGGACGGACAAAAAATGATTGATCATGAGTTTTCAATTGATTTTGATAAGTTTGTTCAATTATTGGCAGAAAGAGATAGATTATTAATTTCTCCCATTCCGGGATATGCAACTCATTGTCAATATGGTAAAGAAATTGCAGATCACTTGTCTCCATGTATCAGGTGGGAAGACTATCTAAATATTCCCAAATCAAATAATACTTTATTATATTCATGAGTACTGTAATTGTTATTAGTGGTGGAGTCGGGAGAGCAATAGCAGCAATACCAGCACTTCTAAAATATCATAAAAATCATCTAGATGAAGAGTGGTATGTGATGGTTCATGGTTGGGATTTTATGTTCTGGGGATTTCCAGAACTTCAGGAAAGAACATTTAATCCTGATGATAAGTCGGTGTTTAAAAATTACTTTTGGAATGCTACTAAAGTTCTCTCACCAGAACCATATTGTCTTCCTGCATACTATAGGAATGAGATCTCATTAAGAGAAGCATTTGATATTCAAATTAATGGTTCCACTGATGAAGATTTACCAGAGATGCAATTAAAACTCTCTATGACTGAAATTAGAAATGGTCATAGAGTCATTGCAGAAGCAAAGAACCAACAAAAGAAAAATAAAACCATAGTAATTCAACCTTATGGAAGTGCGGCACTCATGTGTCCATTAGAAATCTATGACGAAACTTTAAGATCCATTCCACAAAAAATGTATCTTACTCTGGTCAAAAAACTATCAAAAGATTATAATATCATCTATATGGGTGCAAAGGAGTTTTATGATGGAAAAACATATAAACCAGATCCAGATCCATCATTAAGAGACTGGGCAGGAGTGATTAAAGTGGCAGACTATTTTATTGGGTGTGACAGTTGTGGACAACACTTTGCAAAGGCAGTAGGTCAAAATGCCTCTGTAATGGTTGCAGGAACCCATAAGAACAACACCACATACCCTGATACATTTCATATCATTGAGAGGGATCATAAGTTTCACCCAGATGCTATGAGAGTTTCACAAATTCAAGGACAACTTTCTACAAGATTGAATGAAGAAAGGTATATGTTCACTGATGAAGAGATTGAGAGCGCCTATCAAACTATTATTCAAAGGATTGAAGGTGAAAAGAAAGTTGAGATTAATGAGATTGAAGAATGGAAAACCAATTTGAATCCTCCTAGTCCTGGGAGGATTCAGTTAGATCAACAAAATTTACTTTATGACTAATTATGAGTAGTGAAATTTGCAAATATTCAAATTCTAATTGGATCATAGAAACTCAATATGATCAACTGGATCTATTAAAAGGTTTTTTGGATTCAAATGAAGGTGTTTCTTATAAAAAAGGATTAAGTACATCGGGTAATGCGGATCAACATTGGTTTCTTGGGAGGGGTGCTAATTACTTAAAGAATAAAACTTTTATAAAAATACACAAATCAATATCTAAAATAATATCTAAAGAACTAAATGATCATTCTCTTTTAGATGTTGATATATTTTTGAAACCAACTAATTCTTGGGAAGTTACTGGTAAAAAAGGAGGTTTTCATACAATTCATGAGCATTCATCTTCCCATGAAGTGATTTGCACAGTAATATACACACAAGTTCCTGAAACGATAACTGATACAAATATTGAAGGTCATGTTTATTTTGTAATGTCTGCCGATAGGAAATCGGAATTTTACTCATCCGTTCCAAAAGCAGTAAATATTAAACCAGAACTTGGTAAAATGATTATATTTCCTTCTCATATGTTACATGGGGTTTATCCATATCCAGAAGGAAATCGTCAATCTTTTAATATGGATTTTTTTATGATACCTTTGGATCAAATGCAAAATAAAACCTCATTGAGTTATGATTAAAGTTCCTATTTCAGTTGGAGAATTGTTGGACAAAATCACAATACTCCAAATCAAATCAGAAAAAACAAATAATCAATTTGTTCATAAAGAACTTAAAGAACTCATACAGACTGCAAAATCTACTAATGTTTATAATGAGGAATATCTCAATCAACTAAAAGATGTAAATTCTACATTATGGGTTGTTGAAGATGACTTAAGAGTTCTTGAGAAACAACAAAGATTTGATGATCACTTTATTCAACTTGCAAGGTTGGTTTACACTACCAATGACGAGAGGTCTTTCATCAAAAGAGAAATAAATAAAAGATATAATTCCACTTATCAAGAAGTGAAACTATATACAAATAAATAATCCAACAAGTACATTATAAAAATGGCAGTAACAAGATTAGTTCCAGAAGATCCATATAGTCCACCAAATATTCCTGTGGATGATATGAACAACACTCCATATGTTTATCAAAATAGATATTATCCAATAATGCCTCTTCCTTGGTATCCTATAGATTCTGGTGATACTAAAGATAGATTTGATTTGAGAGTTCTCCCTGATAGTAATCTTGCAGAACTTGGATGGACTCCTGCGCCAGCACAACCATCCTTTGATCCAGAAACTGAAATGTGTCAGTGGGATGATGAGACCGGTAACTGGACAGTATCTACAATTCCAGCAGAACCAGCAGAATAATTGAATGACTTTTGAGATTATAGATAATGTTCTCACTGAAGATGAATTGATCCCGATCAGGAACGTCATATTTAATACATCATTTCCTTGGAATTTTACTCCAGTGGTATCATCATTAAATGATAGTGATGATACTATCATGGGATCTTATTATTTTACTCATACTTTTTATAATAAATTTCATGCTGATGAATTTTGTCCTGTTTTTGCTCCAGTCTTAAATAAGATTGGTGTGAAGGCATTGATAAGAGTCAAAGGAAATTTATATACGTCTACAGAAAAACTGATTCATCACAATAATCATTGTGATTTTCCTTTTGAACATCGCGGTGCTATTTTTTATCTGAATACTAATGATGGATTAACTGTTCTTGAAGATGGTACCGAAGTTCAATCCGTAGAGAATAGATTATTACTTTTTGACCCATCTAAATCTCATCATAGTACAACTTGTACGGATAGTCAGTGTAGAATAAATGTAAACTTCAATTTCTTTTAAAAATATGGAAAAACTGAATAAGAATGATATTGTATCTCCAGTCAATTATGATGTGAATGATTTTCCTTTTCTAACTTATGAGCAACTTTTAGTTTTAAGACTTGAAGTTGCAGAAAGACTCACAAAACAGATGAGTGAAGAGGAAAAGTTTGAATTTGTTAAGGAAAGTACTTATCACAGTCTACCATTACAGCATATTGAGATTCAAGCATTATTAATTAAATGTGGTGTTGGTGATTTACTTGATCAAGTATTGAAAGAAATTCTTGGAGAAGATTACAAACAAACTGCAAAGAAGACTTCTGAGCTCAGAAAAGAGAATGGTCTTCCACCACCATAGGTACACTTCTTAAAGTGTCACAGAACCCCTCTGGAAACCCTCCAGAGGGGTTATTATATCTGGAGACCCACAGATACCATGAGACTTACAGGAACAGAAAAACTATTGTTCATCTCTTCCTTTCTTATCTTTCTTCAATGGGGCGTAAGACTTACAGAGAGGTTAGTGTATGCACTCTATTGAAGTCCTGGGTATACAAGAACACTCTAACACCTCTGAGACCCTCTCTAGACAGTTGTTTCATTGGTTTATGATGGAATACCTACCTGATAGGAGTATTGACCTTACACTGGTTCATATGGACTTAACTGATGAAGGGGTTTGTGGGTGGATGATGAGGGAGAGTGATTATGAGTTTATTATTCAAATAGAGGAGACTCTTGAGGGTAATGAATATACCAGAACTCTTCTTCATGAGTATTATCACCTCATGCAACATGTTCTGAATATTTCCAGGTGTGAGACCTGTGCATATCTCAGTGAAAAGATAAACCTTGACAAGTTGAACAAACTCCAGTAGGATAGGCTTGTCCGGGTTGATAAGGAATTTAACTTTAAGTAACTATGAAGACAAAATTTGTTACAGTTCAACCTAAGTCCAATAAAGCAAGGAACCGATTTGCAAACATGATGGATGGTCTTCACTCTTGTAAAGTTCAACAAGAAGATGATGGTCGAATGTTTCTTGAATCAATCACTGGAAGGTATTTCTTTTGGATGAGTAAGTTCAATGACCCAAACTGGACAATCATTAAATAAACACAATTACTAAAAGTAGAATGAACTCTTCTGAAAAACATGACAAAAGAAAAGATGCACTTGGTCTTTTCGTTGAATCAGTAATTAAACCAGACTCACAACTTCGGAAATGTGCTCACAATCAAGGATGTTATAATGAACTAATGGAATGGAGACAGGATATTTTGGAATACCTATCAAATAGAAGAAAAGAAGAGTTTGAGGGTTAAATAGACATAACCAGGAAAGATTGTTCATGTTGTCAACACAGTATCGATTAAAACTTGAATTTATTTGTAAATGTATTGCCAATGGTGAAGAAGTCAAACTGGATGATATGGTCTGGGCACAGAAACTTGCTAAGGCAAATACATCAGCCAATGAGATGTTAAAGATGGCAAGACGCCAACACTCTCAAAACATTGAAGAAGGTAGTATGGACGACTTTATGAACCGTATGGGACTAGGAGATCCCGACCCATCTAATCATAGGACAGGATTTGATAGTGCTGATGACATTAAAGATTGGTTTAAGAGGGATGATATTTCTGATTGGCGCCAGAGGGATTAGTTTTAATATATCTAAATTAAAATTTAATGAGAATTGTTAAATAAGACAACTGTTATTATATCAATGACTACATCAAACAGAAGAAAGAAAAGAGACGATGAAGGTAAATTTTTCTTATATGTCGCATTCCATTCTGCATTTGTTGCCCTAGCTAATTTTTTTAATGATGACTGATCTTTTTACAATTTCTAACGTAGAAGCTCCCTCTGGTGTCGAATATGATAAGTGGGGGTTTACAATTAAACCTACTATCACCGATACAGAATTAATCTTGATGTGTTTAAGAAATGCTCCCTGTGGAGCAGATAAAAAACAGGTAGAAAGATTAGTTAAATACTACGAACAAAATCCTGATTAACTATGTCTAAAGAACAATGGCAAGAAGTCATTCTATGTGTCAAGAAAGAACAGGACAAATCTCTTCAACACATGAACAAACCAAAGTATAAAGAACTGAGTGAAATCTTAGTTCAGCTACAAAAACTACAAAATACCTAATATGTCTAAAACTGCAGTCATTTATACAAATGGAAGTCAAGAATGTGAGAGAATGAGCTCTCTTCTCACTGCACTTCCAGAGGTGTCTGAATTTTTACAATACAGATTAGGTGAACATTTCACAGAGAAATCTTTTTCTGATGAATTTGGTGATGAAGCAACATTTCCACAAGTTGCAATTGGAAATGAACATATTGGGAGTATGAAAGAAACTCTCCAATTCTTATCAAGTGAGGGTTATTATGATTAGTACAGAAACTAAAGAAGTTGTTGTACCTGAGGGTGCAGAATTGATTGATGATGTATTTTATATCTGGAAGACCAAATATGGTTTGTATTCATCAATGACCAAACAAGGTAGACAGATGATGACAGGATTACATAAGAGTGATGTGACTAGTATGACAAGAGCTCATCTCATGTATGAACAGGATGGAACACTTGACCAACACTCAAGAGTTGTTGCTGGTGCCACTATGGGAGTCAAACTGTAACAGTTTACAGTTATTGATTAAAGTTGTATAATTATTACATTGAGGAAAAACTTGAATGAAACTACTTACACTTGAAGACTACCAAAAGGCAGGAGAAACTTTCTGGCCAAAATATTTTTATGTGGCAAAAGAACTTGGTGAAGGTTCTAAACCAGAAGATATTCTAAAAGTTATGGAAGCTGTTGGTGGTGTAGCACTCAAGTTGAAATTGGAAGAGGACAAGTCCGGTCCTTTTGGTTTCAACAAAAAGAAAGAGGAAGAAGATGAAGTCATCTGACATACAATTAACAAAAGTTTCAAAGAATTTTGAATTTGAGAAACTCTCTAGAGAAATTGATACAGTTAATGATATCAATACTCTCAAAGAGATGTTAAAATGTTATGTTAAACTTTATCTAAAACAACAAGAAACTGTACAAGCCATTGGTTTAATAGAAATTGAACCTCCAAGAAAAGAAGGTGAGATTCGTACTGGAGATAAAGTTATTTTTGTTGGTGGAACAAAAGAACAAAGAAATTGGGGAGGTTGTGACCCTGCACATCATTTAAATGAAGGTGTAACATATACTGTCACAAATGTGGAAGTTAAATCACAACACACTAGAATAGAGTTGAAAGGTCTTCAGGGATGCTTTAATTCAGTTTTATTTCGAGTAGATGATGAGTGACAATTATTGGAAAGAAAGATTCTTCTCACTTAAAAGATGGGTAGAACAACAACCTAACATTTCAGAGGCAGCTGAAAAAGATTGGGAAGATTTTTGGTATAATAGTATTACAGTACCCACACTAGAAGAAGTGTGGAATGAAGTGGAGGAAATTGAACCTCTTACACCTAAAATTAAAGGAGATACAAATGGCATTGAGTGACAGTGTAAATGAAAGTTTGGATGATGCAACATCAAGTCTAAGGAATGCCCTTGCATTTGCTGCTCGTAGTGAAAAACCATTCATCTGTAAAGAGATTGCAAATCTCATTCATAAGATTGAAAGTGTAAAACAATCAGAGAAAGTTCTTGACATGTTGGAGACCCGTAAAAAAGGTGATAATGGTCTATTTGGTTCCTTCTTTGATGGAGATGAATAAATATCAAAACAACCTGAAAACAATCTAAAGAAGGGAAAGTTTCCAGGTTTTCTGGTCTAAACTATTGGTGTTTCAACACATACTCCCATGACTCTTCAAAACAAAAATTCAAAACTAACTCAAAATGAACTTGATAGTATTGAAATTGCTGTAAAAGAGACAGGAATCAGGGCAATTCACCCTGAAAGAATGGAAGCTTATGCTGATAGTCTAGTAGAACGACTCAAAAATATCTCTAACGAAAATAAATAATAAGAAAACTGACAACCCATATGGAAAAAACTATCGAGGATCATATTAATAAGGATAAAAATATCCTTGATGATCCCACTATCTCACCTCAACAACGTCGTCACATTGAGTCTGAACTTCATGATCTTGAAGAGTATCATGAACACAATCCAGAAGATCATCATGATCCCACTCCACTAGAAATGTATTGTGATGCGAATCCTTCTGAACCAGAATGTTTGGTCTATGAAGACTGAACCAATTAAATAAGTGCCACAAGGAGGGTTGAAAGACCCTCTTTTTTATTGTATTATTGTTAGTAACCTCCAAAGTGTCCCAGTAGTGAATCCACACCACATTATGACTCTCAACACGCATTTGAACCACCCAGAAGATATGATCCTCACTGGTGACTTGGGTGTCATTAATGCACTTTATGGTGATGCATTCGTCAGCGTAAAAATAGATGGAAGCCCGGCTGTGGTTTGGGGCACTCACCCTGAGAATGGTGAGTTTTTCGTTTCGACAAAAAGTGCCTTTAACAAGAAGAAAATCAAGGTCTGTTATACCAAGAAAGATGTCATCCAACACTTTGGTCATCAACCAAATGTTGAAACTATTCTTATCAATTGTTTGAAGTATCTTCCTCGGACTGAAGGTGTCTACCAAGGAGATTTTCTGGGGACAGGAGGTAATACATCATACAAACCTAACACTATCGAATATGTTTTTGATGAGATTGTAACTGAAAATATCATCATTGCTCCTCACACATATTACACTGGTGATTGTCCTCTCTATGAGATGGAGGCTCATGCACTGGAGGGTGACCTTTGTGAGACTAATGACTGTAAGTTTGTTCAACCCTTTGTTGACCGTGTAAACTGTAACATTACCGCTCCAGTCATTGATACTGACAAATACACATTCCTCACAGAGAAAGAGGCTTGTCAGGCAAAGGTTGCCATCAATGCTCTTATCAGGTCTGGACAGAAACTCCATGAGGTTGACCTGATTGACATCCTTGGTTCACTTCAACTTGCCAATCTTTACCTATTAGTTGTTGAGATGAAGGAAGAACTTATGGAAGACATGATTGTCTACAACTGCCCTAAGTCTTACATTGGTGGACTAAAGGTCAATCAAGAAGGATTTGTCATGTCCACAGAGTATGGTATGATTAAACTCGTAGACCGTGAACAGTTCAGCTACGCCAATTTCGCACAGGGTAGATTTCAATGAGTGATGAACAACTTCAACAAATGGAACCGGTAGAACTTGAACGGTTCTTGGAGGAATGTGCCGATAAGGCCAAAGAATATGGTGTCTCATTTGAATACTACATGGCGGAGTTCGCATGACTGAAACCCAAAAGATCACCAGTGCATTGTCACAAATTGACAATCTAACTATTCTTCTTGAGGATAATGAATGGAAAACCTTTCTTTATTCACATCTCATTCCACTCAAGTATGAGCTACAGAGACAACAAGGTCTCTTGACTAATCAGACTAATTCCACTAACATTGAAGAGTAATCAAACCAAACCAATGAAGACCCTGTTTATTGTTGACCACTTTGTCCCATTCCCACAATCAGAGTATGGTGGAGTTTGGAATGTTATTGCCGATGATGAAGATGAGTGTTTTGATTTGATTACATCTGAAGATGACAGTAATTATTTTGAGTATTATGGTGTTTTGAGAGAAAATATTAGTAAGGCATATAAATATACTATTACATCCGAGGCAGAACCAGGAATTGTTACCTCATTCCTTACTTAAACTCATATGTCAAACTATTCAACAGAGTCTCTTCTGATTGATCTTCAACGTACGATAAAACATCTTGAAGACAATATCAAAGAGAAGAACAAAGAGATTGAAAATCTTAAAGGTCTAATTTTCAAACTCCAAGACAACATTCAAAAAAGTGACTAACTAAATGATTGAACTTGAACTCCCCAATGATTTTATTCATGAAGCCCCAACAGGTTATTCATATTCAGTTAGTGAATTCAAAACCAATGTCTTATCAATTTGGTTAAATCATCACAAAGAATATATCTACACATCAGAACCTGTTAAGACTATCTGGGGGTTCGTGCGGTTCACAAAGAAAGGTCACAAATACTATTCACCAATCAACTCTAAAAAAGTTGGTAAGGAAATAGATATTGATGAAACACGCCCATTCACTTCAATGAGACTTCACCTCAATCCTCTAGAGGCGGCATTTTTCTGATGGAAACCCGTAAAGATCGTATGGCCTACCCATATATCCCACAGGTTGATGATTACGTCATCTGGAGACGTACTACTGGACAGATTGATAAAGGATGGGTATATTTTGTTGATAAGGAATATATTACTATTGAGACTGGTGTAAAGGATAAACCCAACTGTGAATATACAAGAGAAGAGAAACATAAGAAGATTCACACTTTGGTAGTATGTCATCCTTGTTTCTGGAATCAGTTAGAATATGTCAAGAACAGAAGAGGTGATGACTAACAATACTGAATTACTAACCAATTATTGTTAGTAACCTCTAAAGTGTCCCTGTAGTGTAACCAATCAATCATCATGACGACTCCAATCGTAACCCAACTCTCAGAAATTCGTGACCAAGTTCGTAAACAGGATTACAAATGGACTAACGACCAACGTCAACGTTATGCCACCCTTATCGATCAACGTCACGCACAAATTGCACAATGGCGTGAGGAAGGTCGTGTCTGGGTAGGCCCTTCTAACATTGGTAAGGATAAGCCACAGGAGCAAGAATCAGACGATTGATAAACTGTCTATTACCTCTTGACTTTCACCAAGTCAGGGGGTATTATTGTTAGTAACCTCTAAAGTGTCCCTTTAGTATGACCACCACCACACCTGAAATGATTACTCTTCGGCCTCACCAGCAACGTGGACTTGACGCACTTGAAAAATACTCCAAAGGACAATGCATTGTCCCGACTGGAGGCGGTAAGACTCTGATTGCAATCATGGATGCAAAGAGACAACTAGAGACTAAACCTTCTACCATTGTTGTTGTCTGTCCTCGTATTCTTCTTGCAGAACAACTCTGTAGTGAGTTTCTTGAGGTTATTGATACTTCTACTGTTCACACTATTCATGTTCACAGTGGTGAAACTACTCACTTTAGTTCCACCAGACCAAAAGATATTCACCTATTCACCAACGTAGCACGTAGTGAAGGTGAGAGTGTCCTTATTTTCACCACATATCACTCTCTACATCGCGTACAAGAGGCAGACATTGAAGTCAATACCATTTACTTTGATGAGGCACACAACAGTGTTCAACGCCACTTCTTCCCTCCTACAGAGTTCTTCTCTAACGAAGCAGATCGTTCATACTTCTTTACTGCAACCCGTAAGACTTCTGTCACTATCAATAAGCCTGGTATGAATGATCGTGAGGTTTATGGTGACATTATTTGTCGTGTTTCTGCACCTGAACTTGTTCAAGGTGGATACATTGCTCCACCTAAAATTCATGTGAAAGAATTTGACGTTCATAACAATACCAAACTGATTACCTGTGACACTGATTGTGAACATCTCATCTCCACTGTTGATGAAGTTCAGATGAAGAAACTTCTGGTCTGTGTGAAGACTTCCAAACAACTGGTAAATGTCATCACTCATACCGATTTCACTACTCAGTTGTCTGATCGTGGTTATTCTTACCTTTATATTACCGCAAAAACTGGTGCAGTTGTTGATGGTAAGAAGGTCAATCGTGAGGAGTTCTTCAACGTCCTAAACACCTGGGGTAAAGATCCTGATAAAAAGTTCGTTGTTCTTCACCGTTCTATTCTGTCAGAGGGTATCTCTGTCAACCGTCTGGATTGTGTTATCTTCCTTCGTAATATGGACACCATTGAATTAACTCAGTCGATCGGTCGTGTTCTTCGTACCTGTCCTGATAAGGCCTTCGGTCTATGCGTCGTACCGATTTACAGCCGAGTGGGTATTGCCACAGAAAGAGCTCTTCAAAATGTTGTTGATGCCGTGTTTGAGAAGGGTGAGTTGTTAGATAGTGTAGTGCGGAAGTAATTATGGACATTAAAAGAGAACTGACTAATAGTTTATTACAGGCGTCATTGTGTAACACAAGAGAAGAAGCAAGAAATATTATCAGGAAGGCTGATCAGGCATCAATAAAGTTGTCAGGATTACCCTATGGATTCCCTATGAACATAAAAACAGATGAAACTAACTGAACACAGAAGTGATATCCTAGATGCCAAAGTTCGGGAACTAGGGTTCACTGTAGGTAAAGATGATGAGTATGCAGCCATACCTTTGACAGGTAGTGAGACCAAGTTGGTTATCATTCACAAGGGTAATATCCTGAAGACTTGTCGTAACCGAAAGGCAGCACTTACCTTTATCAAGAAACATAGTAAAACTAAATAAGACATAGGATAAAGAAAGAAGATGCAGACCTTTCAACAATTTCAAGAAAAATTGACAGAAGTCTATGACCCTGAAGTACAAGGAAGGTCACAGATTCGTAAGACGGGTGAAGGTGGAAGAGTAGGAAGAGACCGCAGAAAGAGTGAACCAGAACGCCGTAGAATGAAGGCCACTGGTGGTGGTAAGACTGCACCAGTTAGTTACAAGGACCGAAAGGACATTGGTGATCAGAAACAGGCAGCAAGTAGAGTTCAACAACCAACCAAAGAACGTGGCTCTGCAGAAGTCAAACAGTCATATGCTGATAAAGTCAAGGCAGAAAGAAAGGCCGCAGCATTGGCAAGACGCCAGGCCAAATCAGGTGGTGGAGAGGTAACTAAAACTAAAACATCTTCTAAAGACGCTGAGAAACAAGCATCCAAACTTCTGACCAAGAAGACACCATTGAAGAAAGTTGATCCTGATTATAAACCAGCCAAGGCGTCTGGACTTACTCGTAAAGAGAGAATGTCCCAGCAACGTAAGGGTGAGACCATGTTACGTGGTATATTTAAAGACCAAGAAACTGACAAATACCGCAAGGCAACGGGCAAGAATCCCGATGCCAAAGGTAGAACCAAGATTATGGGTAGAGTTCATGCAAGAATGAAATAAAAATATAATCAAAGTAACCAGTTTTTGAACTGTCACAAACCCTCTTGACTTTTTGTCAGAAGGGTTTTATAGTATGCATATGAACTACCAACAACTGACAGATACAATCTATCCAGACTTTGTTGAATACACTCTGGATAAACATTCAAAAGAAATAAAAGATTTGTACAGGGGTTTCATTGATGAATATCTCAATGAAAGTCTTGGTGAGTTGAATCCAAAGACACGTAATAAACTGACAAAAGAGTTACTTAATCGACTTATTAGTTGATATTATTGTTAGTAACCTCTAAAGTGTCCCTGTAGTGTAACCACACAAACAACTCATGACTTTCACCGCTCCACAATACAAAACTGAATTTCTGACTGAATCTCTTGTTGAACAACTAAACATCCGTTTTAAGGTTGATTCTGTTGAGTCTGGTCACAATCACACATATCTCTTCAAGTATGATGTGGCCAAGAAATACATCAAGGTCTGGCGTCATGATGTATACAATGGTGAGGTTCGTGAGGGTCGTTCAATCTTCCTCTTTGTTGATAAAGAGACTGGAGCTGTGTACAAACCTGCATCATGTAAGGCACCAGCCAAAGGTATCAGGTTCTACATTGATTTCCTGGTTGATCATCCTGAGCTTGTTGACCAATACGGTTCCTTCCTTTATCTTCGTTGATATTGTTAGTAACCTCTAAAGTGTCCCTGTAGTGTAACCACTCAATTATTATGACCACCACTTATCAACAATTTGTTGATGATCTTCATTCTATCCCTGATAAAGTTTTTATCGATTTTCTAATTGAATGTAAGAAAATTTATATGAGATATTCTGGAGTAGGACTTTATAATTTTGTCAAAGGTCATAAGGTTGAACATGAATTTGTGAAATATGTTAAATCATATATTGACTTGAGAGCCAGTAAAAAACAATCACCAGATGATCCCGATTGTGTTTATGGTGAGAATTATCTCCCAGATATTAAAACAAAGCAAGATGGTCTTAAGACAAAGAAAAATGGCGAATTTTATGCAAATCCATGGATCTTAAAGAATCCCTATTCAAATAAAGATGTTTTTACAACTAGGGCAGACTCATATATCTTAATTGATCCCACTTGTAGTAAAATTGCGGTCGTTGATTCAGAATATTTCTCTGGATGTTTTAATAATCAAAACTCAACTACTTGTTATTTCAATGTATGTCGAGATCAAGTTGACATGATTTTTGATGGTACCGGCAAAATTCCTTATGTCGAACCAATTGAACCCATCAGTGAGTATGATTTAATGGAGTCAATTCCATGAATGTTATTGTTAGTAACCTCTAAAGTGTCCCTGTAGTATAACCATCCAATCAAATGCCACTTTCTGAATCCACTGTCTCACGTATTGTCGATGCACTAAAAGATGACATCATCGAACACATTTATACAAATGAGAAATACAATGAGGTTATGCGTCAATGTATTGAAGAGGCATTAGATGCTAAAATGGGTGAGATGGATGAGGATCTATATTTTGACCTTGGTATGTGTTTATACGAACGAATTGAATTGAAATAAAGTTAGTAACCTCTAAACTGTCTCTATAGTATAACCACACGCCGAGCAATCAAATGAGCATCTATGTAAGATTCGATTCAGTTGAATGTGATGAGCCACAATTCATCGGTCCGTTTCAAACTGAAGAGGCTGCTGATGATTATGCAGACTATCAGAACACAGGTCTTTCACTAAATGGTGTTCCTGGTCATGTTGCATCCTATTCTGTATCTGGTTGTTGACATTATTGTTAGTAACCTCTAAACTGTCTCTATAGTATAACCACTCTCCCCCAACACCATGAGCAACAATATCAAACAAGAATCTGTTGATCTAATGGCAGAACAACTTTATCAACAGATGGTACAACATGTTGATAATGACAACTATGGTAATTCTGACGCCATCCATTCTGAATGGGTTGTTGATGGTCAAGATCCCGAAGATGGTGAATATGAGTTCATGTTCATTGACTATCTCTCACAAGTTTAATTTACATCACACACAAACTAAATCATGAAAAAGTTTCTCACCTCTGTTATTGCAGGCGCTTCTGTTATTTTCACACCAGGATCAGCCATTGCTGGTAACACTTATGAAGACCATGTAGATCTCTTTAATGCACTCAACGAAGTTGGTATTATTACTAGTATCAACTCTAAACTTCATTGTAGGTCTGGCGTAGATGGCAAGTATAATACAAGGTCAGGTATGTTGATCGTATGCCAAGACAATGGCGTTCCTGGTGGCCCTCAAGTAACCTGGACTTTAAATGACTTAGACACACTTAGACATGAATCTCATCATGTTGTTCAGGACTGTAATGAGGGAACAATTGCAGATGGGTTAACGGATAACCTTTTTTATGAAGAACAAGAGTTAATTGAATTTATCTCAAAGTCATCACTTACTACAGAGCAATTAAAAAATCTGATGGAGTCATTAAAAAATGATGGACTGAGTTACACCTCAATCATGATTGAAGTTGAGGCATACATTGTAGCAAAAGATATTGAGGCATCAAGTATTGCTAACAAAGTTAGGGAGTTCTGTTCCTGATGATTGATGGGCATATGTAACATGTTTTGGTGTGGTTACCTTGTTACATTGTAAGACCCATGTAGTAGAGGCATCAATCACATAATTGTGGTGGTTACAGTGATTGAGTAAGGCCTCATTGTTGGATAATAAAGTTAGTAACCTCTAAAGTGTCCCTATAGTATGACTAACACCAAAACCATGTTTCCACACCTCCACATTTCAGAGTCCAACCTTGGACCTCACACATCAACATTTTTCAAAGTATCATCACAACACAAAGATGAGTGGAGTAATGGTATTTTTCACAACTCACCTTATGGTATCTTTCATCTTCATTCTGAGAAAGGTGTTTATAAGTTAGAACTCACATCTGGTGGGTTAGGAACTCCCAAGTTCCGCAAGTGTAAGTGTCAAGACGAACTCACTGCACTCTCTAAGATTCGCAAATGGATGGATAAGTTCTGAATAGATTGTTAGTAACCTCTAAAGTGTCCCTGTAGTGTAACCGCAACAAGCATTATGACATTTCTCAACTGGGTTCAAGAATCAATTGGTTGTAAAGTAGAAGACGAAAAAACTGGAATGGTTCATACCATTACCGGTGGTAAGTTGTTAGCTGATTCACCTATGTGGCCTATGATTCAACTCACAGATGAGAATGGAGTTGTAAGATATGCAACTCTTGATAGGTTTGAAGAACTGATCTCTGTGGGATAAGTTTTGAATTGATAAGATAACACTTTCACCCTCTCTTTGAGAGGGTTTTTTTATGCGTAGAGACCATCACCCATCAGACAGAACAAACCTACTACTCAAGACCCCAGTGATACCAAGGGCTCTCACGATATCAAAAACTCTTTTTTCCATATCGGGGGTTTTCAGGTGTGATAGGTCGTTTGACCCGATAAAATTATGGAAAAATCAGTTTATGACACTAACTGGTTCAGGGTATTATTGTTAGTAACCTCTAAAGTGTCCCTATGGTATGAATACTTCTAATCCTTACATTGAAACGCTAACCCAAAAGGGATACTCTGTTAAAGAGTGTCAAACACCATCAAAGACTAAAAAGTCTTTCCCATGTGTGATTCATGGAAGAACATTCCAAACCGAAGAAGAGTACCACGAAGCTCTTCATGAGTTCCTGAATGGTAACTAACATTGTTAGTAACCTCCAAAGTGTCCCTGTAGTATGAGAACATCTTCAAACTAATGCGTTACACAAACCCCTCTGGTCAAGAGTACATTTTTCCTTATTCAATCTCCCGTGAAGAAGCACTACAACGTATGGAAGAATATGAAAAGAAAGTAGAACAAGATGAACGTTCTGGACAACAATTATTCGATGATATGTTCGGAGGTTGATTAACATTATGCAAGAGACTAAGTTTAT
>Ga0222718_10000048_pt1 | contig 124388 bp, 100 predicted proteins | sample C33_27DmetaG_FD_165045 | JGI IMG/M metagenome (GOLD analysis project Ga0222718, IMG submission 165045) | Estuarine water microbial communities from San Francisco Bay, California, United States - C33_27D | ecosystem: Environmental > Aquatic > Marine > Unclassified | place: USA: California...
GTTTTCGTGCCATGATTTTCCTCGGTCAATTGAATCCTGAATGGGCTCCATTTTTACCGATCAAAACGCAAATATTCTCTCTTAACCCGTGGTCCAAATATTGGGGTCCACTTCAAAGCGCATGACAACATTATTATTGCAGGCGCAGCATTTTGCGCAGAGACATTTCACACCAAACTCATAATTGTGCTGACAGAAATTCTGCTGAATTTCAAATCTTACGAGATTAAACGTTTCCTGTTAGCTCCCAATGCAAAACAGGTTTACGAGAATATTCAGACACGTGCAAAGGAACAGCCATGGATGCAAGACGAAGCCAGCAAATATTCGACACCTGCAAAGGTCCAACAAGGTTTAGAGCCATACAACAAAGGCATACTAAACCAGAAAGTGGACTGGCATGAGGTCTCCTCTGTTGAAATACTTCATGAGGACCTAGAATCACTCATTCAAAATTGATTGAGCGAACTGAGCACTTTCTCCTGTCTTCTTGTTTTCCTAATTCGAAAAATGAAAAAGCGAAGATTAGGAAGGCAGGAAATGAGTCAGCAAGCATTAGACGAACCTCGGATAAAATGAATCAAAATGGTTCAAACGGAACGATACAAAACCAAATTGTGTGAACAAATTCAATTCTTGGAAAGGTCCATTAAACTCTACGATGAAGGCCATGAAGATGAAGCATTCCGGCTATCAACTACGATTAGAGTCTTATTTCATGACACAAAGAATAGTGACTTTCTACTGAAGCTAATGAATCTTCGCGGTGGGAAAATGCTGTCTTCCAGTCGTGGACTAAGAGGTTGGAAGGACTCTCTGACTCATGAAATCGCACTCAATCGAAGTCCCCCCGATAAAGATGAAAGCGATTCTGAAAGACAAGTTTCATGAGGTCTATAATCTTGACTGGTGGGAAAGAGAATCTGTTTTCACATGCCAAGGGAGGCAATTTTCGAGAAAGAATATCGTCTTGAGTATGGCCAACAAAGACGGCGGAGCACATGTGGATAAAGAGTTAGAGGAATATTACAAGATTCTTATTTCGGAAAATTGGGAAGTAGGATTTTATGGCAGTTTGGAATTTTCGGGCGGTACTCCTTCCCCACAAGGCGAAACAATTTATCCCGAAAATGCTCACCTAGCACTTGTACGTCAGTTTGCGCATGAGGTTCTTTGCTCCTCCAAACATCTCAAATGGTTATCGGTGAACGACTATTAAATTTCCTCCTGCTTTCCTCATTCATAAAAAACAATGAGAGAGAAAATCAGGAGAGATTTCAATCAAAAGGTATCGCAAATTCATACTGTCCTGTGCCATTCCAAGTCCACAAAAAAACGGGTTCTCGCGATGTGCGAAAACCCGTTTGAGTGAATCAAAAGTGAGCAACAAGTCGATCAGACTTTACCGCAAACCGTTTTACCCACAGAAAGCAGATCGTTACATGCTTGTGACATGCGAGCCGCCATTGCTTCTTCGGCTTTCTTGAGGTAGCTACGTGGGTCGTAAACTTTCTTGTTACCCACTTCGCCATCGATTTTCAGAACGCCGTCATAGTTCTTGAAGATGTGGTCGACAATCGGTCGTGTAAAGGCAAACTGTGTGTCGGTGTCAATGTTCATTTTCACGACGCCGTAATCGAGAGTTTCTCGCAGTTCGTGTTCGGGAGTTCCTGAACCGCCGTGAAAGACGAGATCAAACTCGGCCTCTTTGCCGAACTTGGCCATGACTGCATCCTGACCTTGCTTGAGGATTTCAGGACGCAGTTTGACGGAACCCGGTTTGTAGTGACCGTGAACATTTCCAAAAGTCGCTGCGAACATGTATCGTCCGATGCCGTTGAGGGCTTCGTACACCGCGACCATGTCTTCGGGAGTGGTATACAGTTTGTCTTGTGGAGTATCGTGTGAGCCGGCGGCTCCATCTTCTTCACCACCGACAACACCCGCTTCAACTTCGAGGATAATGTCCTGTTCGGCACACAACTTCAGCAAGTCGACCGAGAGTGCCATATTTTCTGAGAGAGGCAAGTTAGAGGCATCGAGCATATGCGACTGGAAGAGGTTTCCATTTCCTGCTGCTCGACGATCTGCAGTCGCTTGGATCAGCGGCTTGAGGAAGCTATCCACGGCATCAGGAGGACAATGATCGGTATGAATTCCGACAAGGACATCATATTGTTCAGCGAGACGATGAGTGGCTTCCGCGAGCACGATTGCTCCCAAAACCTTGTCACCGCTATTCAAACCGGCTGCAAACTGCCCGCCACCGGTTGACATCTGAATGATACCGTCAGACTTGTTATCGGCAAATGCTTTGAGAGCCGCATTGATGGTCACGATTGAGGTGACGTTCACGGCAGGAAAGGCATATCCACCTTCCTGAGCGGCATCAAGCATTGCGGCGTATTGTTCGGGAGTAGCTACTGGCATGGGAAATCTCTTCCAACTGTTAATTTGATCGTCGCTAAGTTGTATTCAGCGCGAGTGTAAGACAATTTGACCGGTCCAAAACCCAGTCACTGCCTAAGAGTGTACGAAACACCCAGCCAACGATTCAAGCGCATGGGGAGTTTAACGTAAAATCTCCTCAGAGCACGTGACCAAAAGCGATGAGCCATATTGACGCCTTCGGGGTAAATTCCTAGTATTCTGGCCTGATTTCATTTCTCGGTCGCGGCTTTCTTGTTCCTACCTGACCAAAAATTAAAACACTGACATTCAGGACGTCTTCATGTTTGCATTTATGCATATCCGAAAAACCGGCGGATTGACAATGCGCGCGTTGCTTAGAAAAAACTTTGGGATCAAAAACTGTGACTGCCCCATTAATGATGTGATTCGCCCAGAAGATTGGGACTGGGTCAAGAAGTGTTACCCAAACCTGCAAAGTATTCAGGGACATTCCGTTCGTCTAACGCCAGAATTCGATCTCGCGTTCCCCGAGGCGCGTTTTTTTACAATCATCCGCGATCCCTTCAAACGCAGCCTGTCGCAGTTTCAACACTCCAACCACCATCGGTCAGTTCTACCGGTCCTGAAAGACTGGATTCCGCACCGCCGAAATGAACTTTGCAGGGCAATCTGCGGTGAAGCCAATAGTCAGCACGCGATTGATGTGATGGAAAGCCGTATCGGGTTTGTCGGACTGACTGGAAAATTCAATGAATCAATGCTGCTTTGGAGATCATGGACCGGGCTTCCCAATCTCAGTTTGACATATAAACCCAAAAATGTTGCAAAAAGCTCTGATGTAAAACAGCAGATTCTGTCCGACAGTAATATGGTCGAAATCTTCAAGGAAGCTAATCAGGAAGACCAGAAGCTCTACAAATACGTTGTTCAAAACATCTATTCACGCCAACAATCCAATTACGGTAATTCCCTGTCTGCGGATCTGGAAGTCTATGAACAAGAACTTGCTTCAGCCTCCAACCTTTCTTTCCAAGCACTTATGGGTTGTGCCAAACGCCATCTGCTCTACAAACGTGGCTTAAGAGACTGGAAAGCAGAACTTAGTGACGACGAGAAGCAAGTGGCCTAACTCTTCACTCTTCTTGTAAAAGAGATTTATTCTACGGCTTCGGGGGCTTCTGATCGAAACCAGGTATCGTCGGGATACTAGGCAGACGGTTGAACAAGTCCCTGGCACGATCACCAAATGATGGCTCGACAGGGCTTCCTTGATTGGTGATCCCCGGATCGGGAATCGAACGAGATTGCAGAGTCACGACTTGTACATCGTCGATTTGCATTTCCCCCAACCCTTCAAGGGCAAAGAACACCTGAAAGGGTTCGCTTTGATGCACCTCACGCAAAAGTTCGAACCGTTGCCAGTCCTGATTGAAATCAAAGCGAATTTGTCCAGCGGGGCGGCGAATGCTATCAAAAATCAGTGCATGATCGAGTCTGTTATTCGCAGGAAATCGGACGCGCACCCACCCCGAGACATACACAATGTCCCCTCCCCTTACATTAACGGGAGGAGTCGCCACTTGAACTGTCTTGGAAACCAAAACAGGCGGAGACTCCACATCTTCAGGAACCGTTGCTAACCTCAAACTATATTGGCCATCTGAACCTGGATGCGAAGTGGGGAAAAGCTCTGCTGCTGAACGAACACCCTTTACTTCGATCTGCTGATGCTGCCATCCATCCTGAATCATCTGCCTGGCATCCTCAAAGTTCCCAGATGTGAGCTGCGACAGGACTTCATACTCCGACCGCTGCCCGACTCTCTTAACGAGTTTCCAATGCGCGGGCAGAGACTGAAAACTCACCGCATAAGGACTAGTTGCAGGATGGGGAAGCACAGATGCTGCTTCCTCCCAATGTTGTCGCTGCAAAATTCTTAATAACTGCGTCGACAAACTCGCCAGATATCGCGCAAAGCTATATTGCCCGCGCTCAATTTCTTTTTCGCCTTGTTGGATCAACTGCTGACTCCGCTCAAGAATTTGCGTTGCCGATTCCTGAGGATGGCCGAGAGCCACCAGTTCCGCATCCACCTGACTCACTCGTTCCCACTTTGACTTCGCCAACAGCACCAAGTCCATGGCCGAGCCTCGGGCCATTTCGCGTGTCTTTGCTTGCAGCCGCCTTACTAACTCAATATCTGAGGTGACGAGGATGGCCGAAGTTTCTCGAAAGGCCATTCCATTCTCTGAGGAAAGTTCGATCTTCATTCCCCCCGTGTCGCGTTGGCGATCCAGATTGTTAATTCCGGTGGGTGTGATTTGGAATGCTGCGGCTGACTCTGAGACACCGGGTACAATGATTGTCGCTTTGTTCGCTGCCATTTGTCCTGGAACCGTCCCCGCCTGTGTGTCATACCACACCGGCAAAAGCAACAAACCGGCATCACTACGAATGACCGCCGCCTCGACTTGATGACCTTGAGACCGATCGTGCAAAGCGGACTGACTTTGCGTGAAAGGTTCGGACATCAATCGCTGCCGACTCGACTGAGATTGTTTTTGTGAAGAATTCGTCGTCTCACTATCAATACCAATCTGAACAGGGATTGTTCTCACGAGTGTTCCGGTGGAGAGCAGCGGTTCTAACAGTTGAATTTCCCGATTCAACTCTGCCATCATTAACCGAAGTTCAGTATTTCCTTTGTCGTCGTCATCGAGTGCCTCGCGAGTGTAATATCCAATCCCTCGACAGCCGGCTGATAAAGCGGCATAAACCTGCAACCTTAGTTGCTCTGGTTCGAGATAATCCTGACTTCCAAGACCGGCATCGAGATCAATCCAAGTCCAGAAAAACGAACCCGGCGATCTCCGATGTTTGGCAATCAACCAATCTCTATAATCGCGATACGAGAGACCAGTAAAGGGCAGCGGGCGACTTGTTCCTACCATGTCCAAATAATGAGAAAAGTAATCTTCTCGATCGGAGACATCAGCCATAATGGGCCGGTGATATTGACGATCAGCCTCTGAGACCTGAGATTGCCAAGAAACAAGTTCTGCCGAGGCAGCCTGCGGGATATTCGTCCCGAGATACCAAAACATGATCGATTCAGAACTCTGCCCGAACGGTGCCAAAGACCCCTCTCGTGCTCCCAACGATTCACCTCGCTCATTGGTCGGTCGCGGTGGAGTTGCCATCGTTAGCATCCCCGCAGACAACAAAGAATCTGCCAATCGTTGATCGGAGCTATCGGACATCCAGACCGTGTTCACACCCAACTGAGACAACACGCTAATTGGCTCTCCATGGTGTGGAACAATCACGGGAAAGCGGGGACGATCATTGACATACAATCGGTCCAATTCCATCCTTACTGGAAACGCTCTGTGGGGTTGTTGCTTCATTTGGACCAGACCGGGTTGTTCAACATTCTCTGCTCGGATATGGCCACTAACATTAAGTTCGTCCAACCAGACTGACGATTGGCCAACAGGTAGAACCAACTGGCAGACAACCGCATCCACGTACATATCTTTTGTGTTGAGCTCGGGAAGGCGAAGCCGACCTCGCACTAATTGCAGCGCACGCTCGGTCGGATTGCGCAAGAGTTGGCAATGCAGTACCTCCCAACGATTAACAGCCTGACTGGTCTCTCCAGGAACCAGGAAGGTAAGAGACCCCTCCGACTCAGGGTCCTTCTGGTGAGGCAATCTGACTCGAAAAGAAATTGTTGCAGTGGCCCGATTACTTCGAAATGCCAACTGCGCGGAAAGATCTTCAATCAGTCGCGACGAAGAAATGGGACGCACCAGAGTCACCTGAGTCTGATTGATCGCAGCCTGCAAACTAATCTGTTCCGCAGCCAAGCCATCATTCACCTCAACTTTTTGGCGAAGATGTTGCAACACTCTGGCCTGTTGAGCATTAAATTGAATCTGCCACGCAGGCTCACGTTCCTCGTGCGGGTACGAAAGCTCCTCGGCTGCAATCGAGACTGCGCACAGCAACATGAAGCTGAAAACAATGGTTTTTGACATCCGTGCCAGACCATCTTTGTGTATCGAGGAACTTGCTTTAAACGAAAATCGAATGTTGTTTTTTATAAACATCAATAAAATGCGTTTGCATTTTGCATCATATTAGTCGTAAGTGCTGAAATATAGAGGATTTCAGATTATTCAACAAGATCAGTATGTGGGATTGAGTCAACATAGGCAGACTGCCGCCGAGTTCTCAAAAAATCATATCTCATTTTATATAAATGACTTATAGAGATTCAAAGATATTTTTCGAATCATGGCATGATAAATGTTAGTTAGATACCTCAACTCCGAGAAACGCCATCAAAGCTAATTCCAGGAAATGACCATGAGTTCCTCACAGCGAGACGATGAACTGAGTAGCATCCCCCAAGAACTCATCGACTTGGGAAAAGCGATTGCTACCCTGCCCACCGATCTTACACCGGAAGTGAGCGAATCCTACGCGAGGGTGGTCCAAGCAGTCCAACGACGAAAAAGAATCCTGAAGCAAATCCAGGACTCACTCTCACAAGTTCGACTCGATGTTAAATATTTGATGTTTGACCTTGAAACAACCCGTTCCGAACGAGACGAACTTCGGTCAGAGATACACGAACTACGAGAAAGTTAATCTCGGGGATCCCCTCACCGAGATTTTGAACGAATGAGAATTTCGTTCAAAAAATAGCCCTGCTTCCCCTGCGGGGCTTTTTTTACGCGCTTCGCAAAAAAAGTCTGCTTAAGTGCTGCCCTCTGACAGAGCAGGACGAGCGCTCCAGATACGGGCCAGAACGGCACCCGTCAGCATACACCCAAACATGTACAAAACAGTAGGAATTGCTGCTCCTGGGTGATCGGGAAAAATCTTCACTGCCAGCAATGAACCCAAACCGGCATTCTGCATCCCCACCTCAAGAACAAGAGACCGCCTCATTGGCTCATTCAACCCGGCAACTTTACCCACGCCATAGCCGGAGAGATAACCAAGAAGATTCAAGAGAAACAAGCCAACCACAATCATTGCCGATAACTGAAAGTGGTCACGTGTCTTGGCAACAATCACGGCAATAATCCACAGAATGACAAGATTTGCAACGGGCTCGCTGATCTTCCGGGAAACGCTGGCCAAGCTCTTCGAAAAACGGGTCATAACGTGCCCCAGAACGACCGGTAACGCGACACTCCAGCTTAATTTAATGCCGATCTTAAAAGGATCGAAATACTTTTTCAGATCGACATCTTCGAGGGAGATGACTGAAGATAATGAGAGCATCAGCACCGTGGGAACGACTAGCGGGGAAAGCAATGTTGAGACCGTCGTCAGACTGACAGAATAACTGACATTACCCCTCGCCTGTAACGTCAAGATGTTTGACGCCATCGCTCCCGGAACCGAACCCACAAGAATGAATCCGATTTTTGTCGCGACAGAGACATCCAGCATAACAGCCAATCCCCAGCCCAACAGTGGCATGATGATGAATTGAGCCAGAGTCCCGAGAAAGACTCTGGGCCATTTCGCCAGAACCTGGCTGACCTCTTCCGCCGGTAGAAGAGTCCCGATTGCAAACATTGCCACCGCAAAAATCACGGTCAAACTCTCAGCATGCAATGCATCAAATGCGAGAAAGGGATCAAATTGAGAGCTTATTTTTGGCCACCAGAACGCACAACCGCTCAAAATCAGCAACCAAAGTGGTAAATAATTTTGCAACATCTATGATTCTCCCCGGAAGTGACTGGGCAAAATCATAGAGGGGATTCCCGCTAGAAACAATTCGCTTTCGGACAGGAGATCAACTGAATCTCCTGTTACACTGGTCTCCTGCTACAGTGGGAAGTCATCATCCCGACAACACGCCCTGACGACCGAGGCAAACACCGAGATGGCCTATGATACGTTGACCGATTTCCTGAGCGAACTGGAATCGCGGGGAGAATTGCTGCGCGTTTCCAGCCCCGTCAGTTCGCGATTTGAAATTGCCGCGATCACGCGAGAGATGTCCCTGCAATCGGACAACGCCCCGGCATTGCTATTCGACAATGTGGATGGCCAGAATATCCCCGTCGTCACCAACTTATTAGGAACGAAATCTCGCATGCTGCTTGCATTGCGAGTCAACCAGTTTTCCGAACTGGCCGACCAATTGATCAACCTCCTTTCCCCCGAGATCCCCGAAGGTTGGAGAAACGCTCTCCAATTGATTCCCCGGCTGAATCAGCTCATGAAACTTCCCCCTGTTGAAAGTCAAACGGGACGCTCACAACAGGTGGTACGCATTGGGAAAGATGTCAACCTGGGACTCCTGCCGACTCCCTATTCTTGGCAAGGTGAATCCGCTCCCGTGCTAACAGCGGGAGTAGTTCACGCGATCGATCCTGTTTCGGGAGTTCGCATTCTTGCTCGCACGCCGATTGAAGTCACAGGCTCCAATACCCTCGCCCTCCATATCCACCCCGGAAACGACTTATACCGAGCTGCCCGCGAGTTAAGTGCTGAGGGCCAACAATTCCCGCTGGCGATTTCAATAGGCCTCGACCCCGCCATCTGGTTCGCCTCTCAACTTCCTCTCCCTCGACAAACCGACCCCGCCATGATTGCTGGGTTTCTCAGAAACAAGCCACTCGAACTCGTGCGGGGACGCAGTCAGGATGTCCAGGTTCCCGCGAATGCGCAACTCATCATTGAAGGTTATCTGGACGCAACCGAGCGGTGGAACTATGCGGGACCAATTGCCTCTCCCACCGGGTTCTACAGTCCGCAAGAATCTGTTCCGACCATTCACGTGACCGCCATTACGCATTGCAGTAACCCAGTCTTTCAGAGTGCCATTGTCGGACCTCCCCCCAACGAAGACGAATGGATCGGCCGGGCGACCGAACAATTATTACTGCCGCTCGCCAAACTCTACATTCGTGACCTCGTCAATTTGCACTGGCCGCGTGCAGGCCTCTTTCGGAACTGGTTATTTGTCAGTATTCGAAAGACCCACCCCCACCACGCCAAGCAGGTCATGCATTCCATCTGGGGGCTTCACGGTTTATCGCAGGCCAAAATGGTCGTTGTCGTGGATGAAGAAATCGACGTCACCAACGAAGAACTTGTCTGGCATGTGCTGGGGACAAACATCAATCCTAAATCGGACTGCGTATTCGCCGAATCTGCCGCTGATGCCTATGATCATTCATGTCCCGAAAGATACGCGGGGCAAAAGATGGGCTTCGACGCAACACGAAAACTTCCCGAGGAAGGCTACTCGCGCGACTGGCCTAATCGTGTACAAATCCCCGAAGAAACCCGCGAAAGAGTTCTCAACCGCTGGGAAGAATTCGGACTTCCCGGATCGCCACGCAATGGAGACTCGCCATGAATGTCGACAAATCGGAACAACGCATCCGGCAGATGTTCGGTGAAATTTCTGGGCGTTACGACTTCCTCAACCATTTCCTCTCCATGGGTGTCGATTACTCGTGGAGGAAAGCAACCATCAAAGCCGTCCCCAAAGATGTTGCCGGACCAATCCTCGATGTTTGCACCGGAACGGGTGATCTGGCGATTGCATTTTGGAAAAAATTCAAAGGGCGAGTCCAAGTCGTGGGTAGCGATTTCACACACCAAATGCTGACCATTGCCAACGAGAAACGAGACGCTCGAAAAATTCCGACTGCCAACGACACCCAACAAAGCCTGACTTTTGTCGAAGCCGATACGCAATATCTTCCCTTTCACAATGATCAATTCTCAGCCGTCTCCGTCGCCTTTGGACTGCGCAACGTCACCGACACTCGACGCGGCATCGACGAAATGATTCGCGTCTGCAAACCCGGTGGACAAGTTCTGATTCTGGAATTCGGAATGCCGTCTAATCGCCTGTTTGGAGCATTCTATCGCTGGTACTTCAAACATGTCTTACCCCGTGTTGGTCAATTGCTGGCACGAAACAAACAGTCCGCCTACAACTATTTGCCAGCATCAGTCTCCGAGTTTCCACATGGTGACGAACTTGTCAAAATTTTGGAGGAACAAGGATTATCGAACATCCATTTCAAGCCGCTGACCTTCGGAGTCGCCGGGCTCTACATAGGGCAGAAATCGACAGACATGAAGACATCAGAAGAATCTTACGCACAAACAATTCAGCCCGCTGAAGAGGCAACTCTCTCATGAAACCAATTGTGCTGGCGATCACCGGAGCGAGCGGCTCCATCTACGCCATCCGCTTGCTGGAAACCCTGCTCACCACCAAGCGAGACATTCACTTGGTGATCAGTCACGCTGCAGGCGAAGTATTTCGCCATGAACTGGGGCTGAAAATTGACCTCAAGAATTTCTCTCTCGACCAATTATTACTCAGCCGAGATGCCGAATCGGCTCTCGATGATGGTCCTGAGCAAAATGCGTTGAGTTCGATCATCGCAGGAACGACCAGGGGACAGCTCCACTATCATAACAACCAGGATTATGCGGCGGGCATTGCCAGCGGTTCATTCCTCACAGACGGCATGGTGATCTGCCCTTGTTCGATGGGAACACTTTCCTCACTTGCGAATGGGCTCTCATCGAACCTGATTCATCGAGCGGCTCATGTTCATTTGAAAGAACGTCGTAAATTGATTGTTGTTCCGCGAGAAACTCCGCTGTCGGGAATCCATCTCGGCAACATGAAGACACTCTCTGATGAAGGTGCTGTGATTCTGCCAGCCATGCCAGGTTTCTATCATAACCCCATCACCATCCACGACTTGGTCGATTTCGTGGTTGCTCGGATTTGCGATCAATTAGGTGTCGAACAAAGTTTGACTTCACGCTGGAGTGAATGAGCGAGATCTTTTGACTCCCACACCCGGTCTTCCTATTTTCATCAAGCTCCTTCATATGACACACCCTGCTACGCGATGGACTTTCGAAACGATCTTCGTCCTGTCCTGTTTGCTATCCCCCTGTGTTGACCTGATGGCAGAAGAACCCATTAAGTTTCACCCCAGCAGCTTGCCAGACGTCGTCTTGTTTGTCGAATCAGTCAAGGGCATGGAAGTCACCACGAACGATTCACCCGACATCTATCACCTGAATACGGAATTAGTCCCACTTGAAAAATGTTGGTCAGATCAAAAACGATTCCCTCAGGGAACAGTACGCTGGTGGTTCGATCAATCCGGCTATCAGCGACCAGAGCAACAACTCAAACGAAAGCCATATAACCCTCATAAAACAGGGCGAGACCTCGGGCAGGATGATCATGATCGCCCAGGCTTCATCCCGGATGGCTGCAATGGTAAGCCGTGTGCGCGGGGAGGATTAATTCCAACCGAACCGAATCAAAACCCTGCCGCAAAACATGGTCAACAACCCTGCTACTTCGAAATTCAATACAAACAAGGCTATCAGGAAGAGACACCGTTCAGCATTTTTCTTTTAGCAAAACCAATCAAACAACAACACGAATTCGTCTATTACGGATCACACCATTGGTCGGTCCTGTCTCAAAATATTGACGACCGATCATTGAACTTTAAAAATGGCGCTCATAACAAGCAGAAGGTGTCAATTTCCAATGCGATCAACTGGAACGAATGGCAATTGATTGAACTTCATCGAGACGCTGAAGACCGAGTGACCATATATGTGAACGGCAAAAATGTCACTCTTGGAAAACACGCCTTCGATGGACCATTGCACATCGGCGTTTTGATGAACAACAACAAAGGGCAAACGATTCCCGAACCAATGGCCGGAGATATCGCCGCATTTCTCGTAACGGCTCAAATGCTTGACGAAGGCCAGCGAAAAGCCGTACGAAATTACTTCGACGGTGTTTACAAATATATGCCAGATCACTGACCTCTGTCACTCTTCGCTATCTGACTTTTTCGTGGTTTTTTTCTTCTTGGCAGACTTCTTTTTCTTCGTTGCTTTTTTCTTCTTCGTCGTCTTCTTCTTTTTCTTGGCGGCTTTCTTCTTCTTGGTTTTCACACCCTTTTTCTCCGCCTTTTCTGCAATCCAGACGAGAGCTTCTTCCAACGTGACCTGATCCATTTCCTTGTCTTTGGGAATCGTGGCGTTGATTTTCCCATGCTTCACATAGGCACCGTACCGACCTTCATAGATCCCTACATCGGATTCATCATCGGGATGTTTTCCGAGAACTTTAATGGGCTCGGCAGCTCCACGTTGTTTGGCTTGAGCAAGCAACTCAACCGCACGATCCAGTTCAATGGTCAGGATGTTATCCTCTTTGGCGAGTGACTTATATTTTTTGTTGGATAACACATACGGACCAAACCTTCCGATCCCTGCATTCACCACCAAATTGGTTTCAGGATGATGGCCCAATCGACGTGGCAGATTCAAAAGTTGAACAGCCGTATCAAACTCCAACTCACTCGGATCGTAATTTTTCGGAATACTGACCCGCTTCGGCTTGGGATGTTCTTCGGTCACTTCTCCCAATTGGAGGTACGGCCCAAACGGCCCGTGTTGAACGAAAATTGGTAATCCTTCTTCGGGATGAACTCCCAAAGATTTAGGGCCTTCCTTCTTCAACGCAATCAACTTGAGAGCCACTTCATTATCCACATCGGCCGGGGCAATATCGGCCGGCAATGATGCAGTGATTGGCTCGTCGTTTTCGAAGGTCTCCAGGTAAGGCCCATACTTCCCGACGCGAACATCGGGATCAACGCCTTCAAATCGAAGAGTGCAGGCTTTGCGAGGATCGATATCTTCCTCGCGTGTTTTAACTTGATTCTCCAGTCCTTGATCACCGCTATAGAAACCTTTCAGATACGGCAAGCGATCCGCTTGCCCCATCGAAATATCGTCCAGCGTTTGCTCCATCTGAGCCGTAAACTGCAAGTTCACTAAATTCGGGAAGTAATCTTCCAAGAGCCGAGTGACTGCCAGCGCGGTGAATGTTGGAACGAGTTGAGAACCCGATTTACGAACGTATCCACGATCCTGAACCGTGCCGATGATACTCGCATAAGTACTCGGCCTCCCGACCCCTTCGGCTTCCAACGTCTTCACAAGAGTCGCTTCAGTGTAGCGAGCAGGAGGTTTTGTTTCGTGAGGGACTGCATCGGCTTCTTTGCAGTTCAGCTTGTCGTTTTCAGACATTTTGGGAAGTGCCGATTCCGTATCGTCAAGAGCCGCTTCGGGATCGTCAGAACCTTCCACATAAGCCCGGAAAAAACCAGGGAAATCGACGTGACGCCCAGAAGCTCGGAACTCACTCTCACCGGCCTTAATGATGACCGACTGGAAAGTCAGTTTGGCCTCAGCCATTTGAGTCGCCACCGTCCGTTTCCAAATCAACTCATACAACTTCGCCTGTGGACCAGAGAGGTTCAGCTCCTCGGCAGTCTTCATTTCTGTTCCGGCAGGACGAATGGCTTCGTGTGCTTCTTGAGCATTCTTGGACTTGCCTGTGAACTGTCGCACTGTGTCGTGGACGTAGTTATCGCCATAGCGTTTCTGCACGGTATTTCGTGCCGCATCAATCGCTTCCTTCGAGAGACTGACACTATCAGTACGCATGTAGGTGATATGCCCGTCTTCGTATAAACGCTGTGCGGTCTGCATTGTTTGCCGAGCCGTCATGTTCAGCTTACGGTTCGACTCCTGCTGCATGGTACTCGTTGTAAACGGAGGAGACGGCTTACGGGTTTGTTGTCGATCCTCAATAGATTCGACCGTCCAGTCACCATTCCGAATCTGATCGAGTAACTGCTTCGCAGCGTTTTCATCCAGAAGCCGAACGTCCACGGTTTTGCCATTTTTATCGACTTTGAGCTGACCAGTGTTTTCATCGAAGTCTTTACCACTGGCGACCCGTTTCCCCTCGACGGTGACAAGCTGAGCTTCAAAACTTCCTTGCTGGGGGACTTCCAACTCAGCTTTCAAGTCCCAATAAGTTCCTTTACGGAAGGCAAGTCGCTCCAGCTCTCGTTGTACTAAAACTCGTACAGCAACAGACTGAACTCGCCCAGCAGAGAGACCACGGGCAATCTTTTTCCACAACAGCGGGCTCAGGGTATATCCGTACAATCTGTCTAAAACCCGCCGAGTTTCTTGGGCCGAAACCAAATTTTCATCAAGATCGCGCGTATTTTCGATCGCTTCGAGAATGGCCGCTTTGGTGATTTCGGAAAAGACCATCCGTTTGATGGGCACTTTCGGTTTGAGTAACTGGATCAAATGCCAGCCAATCGATTCTCCCTCGCGGTCTTCGTCCGTCGCGATGATGAGTTCATCGGAGACCTTCAAATTGTCTTTGAGTTCCTTGACGATTTTCTTCTTGTCGCTGGGGATGACGTACAAGGGCTCAAAATCGTCATTGACGCGGACCCCGAGTGTCGCCCAAGACTCTTTTTTAAGCTCTTTAGGGACTTCTGCCGCCTTGGCAGGAAGGTCGCGCACATGGCCAAAGCTGGCCAGAACCTTGTATTTTGAACCGAGGTATTGTCCAATTTTTTTGGCCTTCGCGGGGGATTCGACGATGACCAATGCTTTATACTTATTTGCAGCCAAGAACCTGGTTCCTTACGTTAAGGTGGCGGTTGGACTTGTGTCGAAATCGACTCAAGTTACAATGCGTCTCCGCCAGCTTCATTATGAAAATGTTGTCTGGCAGAATTGAATGGCATAAAGCACGATAGGGCGACTGTCAAGGGCGGTGCAAAGATCCGACAGCCGCTTTCATGACACGGATGCACCCGCTCAGAAAGGATTGACCACGATGGCTTCTCCGTTTGCAGTCTTTCGCAGAAACCAGCAAAAACTGCTCGTAGTGCTGATTATCTTCTCGATTTTCGCATTCACCCTCTCGGGACTTTTCCAGTCCGAAGGCATCAATTTGCCCTTTCTGGGACTCATTTTGGGCACTTGCCTGATGACGGCCATTGGGGTCGCCATTAATAAACCGGCCCGATTAGCCGGAGCCGGTGCCGTTGGAGGACTGGTCGCGGGAGTGATCGCAGGAGCGATCATGCAACCCTCAATTCAGGGAGCCGTGGCTCAAACATCTCTCGGGGCGATTACTCCGCAAGAACAAGCAGGCATCCGAAGTGAGCGCAGTATTGCCGGTCAGTTTATCGCCATGGCGATTCAGGAAGCACTCGGGCCTCAAGCCGTCCGTCAACGTATGTCGCAATTCGGTTTTGGACTGGGTGGGCGGACCGAAGAAGAAGATGATGTTCTCTCAATCATCATGAGGAAAGAAGCTCAGGAACTGGGAATCGCCGTCGATCCAGACGCGGTCTCCAATTACATCGATCAGGCCACTGATGAAAAGCTGAGTAAAAAAGCTTATGAAGAAATTCTCGACTACCTTCGACTAACCGACAGTGAACTCTACCGTATTCTTGGTGAGCAACTGGCTCTCAAGACGGCACGTTATCAAATTGGTCCTCAAGCGGTCATGACACCGCAAAAATACTGGGACTATTATGCCAAGATGCAATTTTCCCAGACGATTCAATCGGTTTCTATTCCCGTCGACACTTTTATCGATCAGGTTGCCAAGCCGAATGAAGAAGAACTGAAAACATTTTTTGAAGCACATAAAACGAATTTCCCCGGTTTTCCAAGCCCTGAATCTGTGGGATTCCGACAGCCCAGAAAAATTCAACTCGCCTATATCGAATCTGCATTTCTGGACATCGAACAATCCATTCCAGAAGTGACAGACAAAGAAATTGAAGCCTATTACGAAGAAAACAAAGACGAACTCTACCTCAACAAAAAAGTCCCTGATCTCGATTTGAATATGGGTGCAGGAGCCGGTGGAACTGCCGCCCCTGACTTGTTCGACCCGAACTTGCCCTCTCCCAAAATCGATCTCGACAATCCCGGCAAATCTGTGCCGGACGACACTCCCGAAAAGAAAACGGAAGAGAAGACTCCCAAATCTGAAACATCTCTCTCACCTGAAAAAAACAGCGAGGAAGACCCGGTAGAGTCTCCTAAAACAGAATCAACAGAGGAAAAGAAATCTTCTGGCGAAAAAACTGAGAAAGAGGACAAAGCTCCCGAGCAATCCTCTTTGAATTCAACCAACTCGGATCTTCAAACGGTTGCTTTCCAGAAAGAAGAATCTCCGGCTGACAAAGAAACTGCTGAAAAGAAATCTACCGAAGAAAAACCAACTGAGACAAAACCAGAAGCTAATAAGCCAGCAGAGAATAAACCGGAATTGCCTCCCAAGCCTGAAGAAAAGTCTGAGAGTAAACCCGATTCTGACAAACAACCAGAATCAACGGTTCCTCCCGCTCCCCAAACGGGTACAGATGGCCCACTGGATGACGAGAAGCCCGACGAGAAAGCTCCCAAATATCGCCCTTTGGATGATTTTCTGCGTGATGAAATTCGGGATCGTCTGCTAGACACTCGAACTCGTGAAAAACAGCGTCAGCTCGCCGAAGAGGTTTCGCTGATCATGTCGGGCTTGGCCGAGAAGTACATTCAACTCAATGAAGAATTTATCGAAAGTAGCGACAAGGACAAACAGAAGAAACTCGATGCGGCTCGTGACAAGTTTGCTCTCGACACGAACAAACTGCTTGCCGAATTGGCTGAAGAAAAGGGGCTTCATTACGAAGTGACCACAGAAATCAGTCAGCAAGACCTCGCACTTTCCAATGAGTATTCCATCGGCACAGCGACGTTAGGAATGGATCCCTCCACACAACAGCAACAATCTGTGGCCGGGTATGTCTTTAATCTCACCCCAGACGACCTCTACAACCCCAAGGAAGCACGTTCACTCGATCCCGATAAAATTTACGTCTATTGGAAAACTCGCGACGAACCGTCTCGTGTTCCCGCGTTTGATGATGAAGGTATTGAAGCACAAGTTCTGGAAGCCTGGAAACAGATGAAGGCGAAACCTTTGGCCGAAAAACGGGCCAAAGAACTTGCCGATCAACTCGGCAAATCCGAAGCAACTTGGTCGGAGCAACTGCTGGAAGAGACCATTACGGGAGAAAAAGAAGGCGTCTTGATGAATCCTCCACTGATTGAAGATTTCAGTTGGATGCGAACTTCTTCTGCACCCGGCCCGATGGGCTTCCCTTCGCAAATTCCCGAAATGACGACATTGAGTACCATCGACACTGCTGGCGAGAAGTTCATGGAGGCGGTGTTTACTCAAATTAAAGTGGGCGAGGTTGGAGTTGTTGCGAATGACGACGAATCATCCTACTACGTCGTTGAGGTTCGTGAGCGTCGCCCTGCGAATCCTGCAGAACTTTCCGTGCAACGCGAGCAATTTCTTCGTACAGACATGTTTACTTCGCAAATTGGCTTCGAAAATGGTCAGATCAAGTTCCCGTCTCCTTACATCTATCTGGTTGGTGGGGAGTTACAGCAACTGAACCGACAATGGCTCGAAAGTCTGTTTAAGCGATACGAAGTGAAATTTCTGGAACAAGAAGAAGAGTCTGAAAATCTCTAGCCCAGACTCTACTCTCCTCGGGAAGTAGACAATTCGACTCCCGGGGAACCGATTTTCTTTCCCCCACCATCCATAAAATGGTCAGACTGATTTTTCTGTTACGCTGGACAATCTCCAACGCGGGGAGTATTTCTAAACGTATAAAGGATTGATCGGGATGCCCCGATTCGTTCCACTGAATATACAATTTGAGATTCCACACCCCAGATCTGAAGGTCCGACTCGATATGCCACAAGACAGGCAAACGTCAGACTCCGATCAAACGATGATCGAAGCTCGCGATCTGACAAAACATTATGGCAATTTTGCCGCTGCAGAAAAAGTCTCGTTCACTATTCCCAAAGGGGAAGTGGCTGGCTTTCTAGGCCCGAATGGTGCCGGAAAATCGACCACAATGAAGATGCTCAGCGGCTTTCTCGCTCCCACGAGCGGTTCTGCACGTATTGGCAACCACCACGTCTCTTCGGATCGATTGGAAGCTGCTAAACTCCTCGGCTATCTGCCCGAGAATGGCCCGCTTTACACCGAGATGACTCCAGCTTCGTTTCTGCGAAACATGGGACAGGCGCGCGGCATGTCACGAGTCAAACTTGAAGAACGGCTCGAATACGTGGCCGATCGTTGCGATTTGAAATCGGTTTGGGGCAAAGTGATCGGTAAGCTCTCGAAGGGGTTTCGACAACGTGTCGGTATGGCGCAAGCTTTGCTTCACGATCCCGAAGTTTTAATTCTCGACGAACCGACCAGTGGCCTCGATCCCAATCAAGTGGTCGGTGTCCGCGAATTAATTCTTAGTTTGGGTGAGCACAAAACCATTCTGCTATCGACCCATATCCTACAGGAAGTGGCCGCAGTCTGTAGCCGTGTTGTCCTTATCAACAACGGGCATGTCGTCCTCGATGGTCCTACTTCCGAGATGGGTTCCAATGTGGAGGCTATGGAAAATTGCTTCCACGAGTTGACCGGTGTTACGACCGCGTCGAAGGCTTCTTAACCAAGTTCGAGATTGAGTCTGAACTTTCTACTTTTTTGAAACATTCCACAGGAGAGCTGCAAACCATGATTCGCTGGTACGTCATTTCGGCGGTTTTCAAGCGCAACGTGATGAGCTATTTCTCCGGCCTGTTAGGCTACTTGTTCATCATCGTGTTTGTTGTCGCATCGACCTATTTCGCTTTTCAACCGGAATTTTTCACAGACAACATGCCGACACTCGATCACCTGACCGCCATCTTCCCGTGGCTGTTATTGTTCATCGTTCCGGCAATCACGATGACCACCTGGGCCGAAGAACGTCGCTCGGGAACCGACGAACTCCTCTTCACTCTTCCCGGCTCTGATACCGAAATTGTGATTGGTAAATACCTGTCGGTCGTCGCGATCTATACCATCGCACTATTTTTCTCGACCACACAATTGATTGTCCTGGCGAGTCTCAGTTCGAATGTCGATTGGGGAATCATTTTCGCGACTTACTTCGGCTACTGGTTAGCGGGTGCTTCTTTATTAACAGCCGGCATGTTTGCCTCTTCACTCACCAAAAGCACTCCCGTTGCATTCGTACTCGGCTCGGTCTTTTGCGTGATTCCTGTAGGTCTCGGTAGCTTCGACACAACATCAAACTTCATGCGTTCTCTCACTGTTGCAGAGAACATGCGAGACTTCACCGTCGGCCTCATCTCATTATCCAGTGTTTTGTATTTCCTCTCCTTTGCCGCTTTGATGCTATACCTCAATTTTATCGTCATCAATTATCGTCATTGGAGTTCTTCTGCAGAATCGGGAACCATCTCGAATTATTTCGCACGAGCGATTTGCCTAATGGTCACCTTCATCGGATTGACTTACACCGCCTCGTACGCACTTCAACCAAACGATCTCTCCGAAGAAGGGCTTTACACGCTCTCTGAAACCACACGCGATCTGTTGTCAGAACTTGACGATTCACGTCCTGTCGAAATTCAGGCGTTTATCAGCCCGGAAGTTCCCCGGCAATACATTGAAACCCGAAAAACGCTCATTAGTCTGTTAGACCGTCTCGACTCACTGGGTGGAGATAAAATTTCGGTCCGCAAAGTTTCGGTGACCCCCTTCGATGAAAACTCCGACGAAGCAGAAACACTCGGCATTCGTCCGGTGAGCTTGCAACGAGAGATTGACGGTCGTGTCAAATCAATCGATGTCTTCCTTGGTGCCTTAGTTCGTACTTCGTACGACGAAGTCGTCATTCCGTTTTTTGGAAAAGGACTGCCGCTCGAATACGAGCTCACACGAGCCATCGGAACTGTGAGCAAAGAAGAACGTCTCAAAATTGGGATTCTGCGAACCGATGCTCAAGTCGTTCAGGCAGATGCCAACTCCCAAGGACGGGAATGGCAATTAACGACCACGCTGAGAATGCACTATGACGTCGAAGCCGTTGATCCTTCTCAAAAGATTCCTAAAGACGAATTCGATGTTCTGCTCGCGGTCATGCCGTCTTCGTTGCTGCAGGAGGAAATGACAAACTTTGTGGAATACGTTCGCGCAGGACGCCCTGTCGTCATCTTTGAAGACCCCGTACCTCTCTTCATGAGTCGAATGGTGGGTGGTGGCCGGCGGATGTTGTCGGGCGCTCCGAAGCTTCCCAAGCCAACTCCCGGCGGAGGAGGAATGATGGGCATGATGGGCGGAGGCCGTCAGCAAGCTCCTCCAAAAGCCGATAATGGCAAAGCATCTTCGCTGTTAGACATTCTCCAGATCGCTTGGGAATACGATGAAATTGTCTGGGATCAATTTAACCCCCATCTCGAATTCGACATTGGTGGAGAATTCATCTTCGTCACCAATGAGAGTAGCGATAGTTACAAATCCATCAGTGAAAAATCCGCGATTACCTCGGGCATGCAGGAGCTTCTCCTCGCCTACTCGGGACGGATTCAACAGCGTGAAAACATGGATCCCGGACGAACATTTACGCCGCTCCTCACCAGTAGCGTCCGTTCTACGGCACTTGAATGGAAAGAATTCGCCAGCCAATCATTCGATCCATCCACCTTCTCACCAGCAGCCATGGTGATCCCCGTCACGAACCCCGAGCTCGACAAATATGCCCAGGTTCTGGCAGCACGAATTGAAGAGGAAGGGATGGTCAACGCCATCTTCGTCGCCGATATTGATATGATTTCGGACTGGTTTTTCATCACACGCGAAGACGGCGGCTTACCGTTCCAATTCGATAATGTCAGTTTTCTGATGAACTGCATCGATTCGCTGGCCGGAGATGATACTTATCTGGAACTCAGAAAGCGTCGTCCCGCGATGCGAATGCTAACGAAGTTGCAGCAGCAACGTGATGAGTTTATTCGCGAGAAGAATGAAGAAGAGCGTTCAGCGGAAGAAGAAGCCGAAAAACAACTCGAACTCGCAAAAGCACGATTCAATACAGAGCGGGAAAAGATTAACGCAAACCCCAACCTTGATCGTGGCACGAAACAAGCACAACTCGAGAATGTCGCGCGTGCTGAGCAACGCCGCGTTCAAGTCGCACAAGCCAATATTGATCGAGAGAAGAACAAAAAGGTCAAAGCGATTACTCGTAGCATGGAAAGACAAATTCACGACATCGAGGAACGGGCACGATATCAAGCCTTGTTTCTCTCTCCGCTGCCAGCGGTTGTGTTGGGGCTCGTGATGATGACAACCATCCTGCTTTCCGAGAAAAAGAACGTCTCCCCCGAAAGAGCCGTTCGCTGAATCGTCAATCAACTGACCAAGATTTATCAAGTATCATTCCGAAAGACGAAATTATTCACCATGACTGATCACCACTCAACGGAATCGAAATCTCAATCCGTGCGTACGATCATTTATGCAGCCGTAGCCGCTCTTTCCGTGGCTCTCGGTGTGATGACGTATCTGCAGAACCAACCTGCCGAGATGGCCGAGTTTGAAAAGGTGGGGGAAGAGTTTTATCCCGAGTTCAACAATCCCAACGAAGCGACCAGCCTGAAAGTCACCGTTTTCAATGAAGATCAGGCCACAATTGCCTCGTTTGAAGTGGAACAAGTCGACGGAGCTTGGAGAATTCCCAGCCATAACAATTACCCCGCCGATGCGACTGAACAACTTGCCAAAACGGCTGCCTCGATCATCGGTATCAAACGCGGCGCGCTCATCAGTCGGCGGGAATCCGATCATGCAGAGTACGGTGTTGCCGACCCGGCTTCGGACAACGATGAAATCCTCAAAGGTCGCGGGGACCGGATCACAATCCGCAAGGCCGACGCAGTGCTGGTCGATTTCATTATCGGCAACGAGTACCCAGAGAAACCTGGGGCATTCTATGTACGTGCTCCGGGAGAGAAAGAAACATATGTTGCAGAATTTGAAGTCGATCTAAGCACAAAGTTTCAGGATTGGATCGATACTGACCTACTGAAAATTGAACGAGATACCGTCACCGATATCATCATCAATAAATATACGATTGCCGAGATCACCGATGAAGAAACCGGACAAACTTACAAAGGTCCGACCGATGTCGAGGAATTCGATGTCACTCGTGATAAATTTGGCGAACCCTGGAATCTCAAAGACCTCAAACCAGAGACTGAAGAAGTCAACAATGATGCCGTCAAGGCATTAGTTTCGGCACTAGTCGATACTAAGATTATTGGGGTCCGTCCGAAGCCTGAAGGTCTGACCCCCGAACTGGGTGTGACTCCCGAAGCGGCCCGCAATCCGCTGATGATCGCCAACATCCGTGGCGACTTGGCCGAGCGAGGATATTACCTGATCCCCCAAGAAGAAAATCAGCTTGGCATTATCGCCCAAGAGGGAAGTTTCTATGCCGGGACCAACGAAGGTCTCGTCTATGAACTGCACTTTGGAAAAGTGTTCACCGGAGACTTAAAAGAAATCGAGATTGGCACTACGAAAGAGGGCAATCAAGATTCAGAGACGACAAAGCCCCAAGATGAAGACTCGCCCGCCGAACCGCCAAGCAACGGCGATGAGAAACAACAATCGCGATACTTGTTCGTGAAGGTGAATTTTGAACCGTCCTATTTGGGAGAAGAGCCAACTGAGCCGCAAGCTCCTAGAGAACCAGCAGCATTCGATCCCTCTGCCCCACTCAAGGCTCTTCGTCCCGGTGAGTCCGAAGTTGATGCTCAAAGTAACTTCGAAATTGCCAAGAAGGCTTATGAAGACGAGCTGACTCAATTCGAGAAAGACACGAAAGAGTTTGAAGAGAAACTCAAGAAGGGAATCGAAAAAGCCAATGAGCTCAACAAGCGACTCGGGGCTTGGTATTACGTTGTCCCTGCTGAGAATGTGGAAGCCTTGCGAGTGACTCGCGTCTCGCTGGTGCAACCCAAGGGAACGGATGACAAAGAGGCCCAAAACAGCGGTCCACAGGGAGGCGGGATCCCCGGAACACCCGGCCTGCCCAATCTGCCGCCCGGCTTACAACTTCCAAAGTAAAGCCAAGTCACGCTGAATTTTATCGAGAGTTTCCCTGCTGAGGTCTATCCCTCTCACCAGCAAGAGAATCTCTGCAACACTTTACCATTGTTGACGTTAAGCATAATCGGTGGCTCTACCCTCTCTGTTGGAATGAAATTCTTTGTAAAGTGTGAGCAATTCCACACACTCCACACGCCCAAGAGTCCGATAAATCGATTGGAAGGGTAAGTTCTGCATCTTCGTAACGCTTACCCAAGAATCGTCTATCGACTCTATCGAGGTGTGTTATGTTTTCCCGAATCGCAATGGCTGCTTTAACTTTTGCTGTGTGCGTGGCCATCAGCAATGCCTCGCCGCCTAAAAACGGCATCAACTGGGAAACCGACTTACTCAAAGCACGCTCGAAAGCTCTGCAAACCGGACGTCCTATCTTGATTGTTTTCGGTGCTGAGTGGTGTACTTTCTGCAAAAAGATGGAAAACACAACTCTCTCAGAAAAAGAGATGGTCGGCGTGATCAATAAACGTTTTGTGCCCGTTCATCTCGATTTCGACAAATCGAAACCGATTGCGAATGCCTTGGAAGTGAAAGGCATTCCCAGCTCGATTGTGATCTCAACCGAAGCCGACGTCCTCTCACGCAAAGATGGATTTGCCAAGAGTGGGGACTATTACAAAATTCTGTCCAAAGGTTTGAGAGCACATCAAATCCAAACAACATCTGGTTCACGGGAAATCAAATAGAAAAACGACCGCGTGATTTCATGAAGAGAAGAAAGTCAGGAAATCCCCCATTTTAACCACTCGACCATTCTCTCTCGCGCAATTTGTGGAATGGCGTGTCCCTGCCGGTGATTGAACAGTGCCAACGAAGTCTTCTTACCGAAGAGCTCATAGACACTCTGTGCCTCCGACACGTAAGGCCAGGAACGGTCACCATCTGCCGCTCCACTTCCTGACTCTCCTCCCATCAATAAAAACGGACGAGGAGCACACAGAGCCAGTAATTGATGATGATTGAGTGGAAAGTCCTCATCGTTGATCCCCTGCCCCAAATACCAGGGAGCATCCCAGTTGGTCGAATCAAACGCGATGCCTCCTTCACTGGACACCCCCACTTTGATCCGTTCATCAAAGGCCATCAAGTACAAAACTTCTTTGGCCCCCAACGAATGCCCAAAGGTTCCAATCTGCTCGACATCAACACCTGAGACCGATTGCAAAATATCCACTGCTCTTTGAGCATCCCAAAGCATCTTACTCATGCCGAGCGAGCCGGGGTGGCGTACCTGAAACGTAGAGACCGCCTCCTTGTAATTCGCGACGTTCTGCCAAAGAAAGTTTTCGGGACAAAGAACGACAAACCCTGCTTCTGCAAGATGCAGACCGCTCTGTTTTTCGGGAGGCCCCGACAATCCGGCAATCGGCTCGATAGTTTCTGAGGTTGTCGGATGCAAAGCCACCACACCCGGATGTTTTTGATGAGGTTTTGAATGTTTTGGTGAGAGTAAGTATGCGGGGACGCGAATATCCTCTTCGACAAGATAAGTAATTTTTTCACGGATCACATTTCCCACGGTTTCACGGGAGACGATTTCAAATTCATGAGCCGGTCGTTTCTCTCGGTCGAGAGGTTTCAAAAATTGTCTCCACGCCAACTGCAATTCAGTCGCCCGTTTTTCCCACTGTTCGACATTGCTGATTTGCTCTCCCGTCTCATCGACCAACAACGAAGAAAGTTTCCTTTTCGGTTCAGGAATATCGCCAGGCGAGCTTGTGACCGATTTCAACCAAGTGGGAGCCTCACCCCCCAATAGCAAAGAATCGCATAACATTCCTGCCATGCACTTCAAAAGGTTTCGACGAGTCAATAGATCGGTTAGCATGAGGACTCCTGATTCGAAAAACGCATCTCACGAACGAACGGATGCTGTCTTCATCTCATTGTCACCTGATCAGACCGGAATACTCAAGATGAACCCTTTGGAAATCGATACCGCAAGCGTCAAAACCAAGCAGGATGCCGGAGAAGAATTCCTATTTTTGGATTGTCGCGAACAGGACGAATACGACCGTGTCCACATTGAAGGTACAACTCTCCTGCCAATGAGCGAAATCCAGGAACGCGTTGGCGAGTTAGAAGACCAGCAACAAAAAGAAATCATCGTGCATTGCCATCATGGTGGACGGAGCCTGCAAGTCACAATTTGGCTGAAACAGCAGGGGTTCGCCAATGTCCGAAGTCTGGCGGGCGGAATCGATGAATGGGCTGAAAAGATTGAACCCGGCATGGAACGCTATTAAAGCACTTGCCACTTGACCGCAGATTCTCAGTAATCAAGTACCGCGCAAGCAATCACCCGGAGACTTTTTAACAAGACTTCGGGTGATTGATGATTTCAGTGAATCAGAAGCCTCATCCGTTGGCGGCAGCGCAGTTGCCTTCGCCTTCCATGGATTCCTTCTGTTCGGTGATCACAGGACACTGAGAGGCCAACTCTGCATTGAGTGCGGTGTAATCAGTCCACTGCTCGGGAAGATTATCTTCGTGGAAGATGGCTTCGACCGGGCATTCAGGAACGCAAGCTTCACAATCGATGCATTCTTCGGGGTGGATATACAACATCGACTGTCCCTCGTAGAAACATTCGACGGGACAGACAACAACGCAATCTGTGTACTTGCAGTTAAAACAAGGTTCTGCAACGACGTGGGTCATGTTTTCCCTTTCAAACGGGTATTTCGAGCCGTTCTTAATTCTTGAAGTGTCGTGTGACCGAATCCCAAGTGATCCTTGGCTGATCGTAGTGGCGGTTCAGGAGAGTGTCAAGACTCGGAATCGGCAGAATGACTCCCGAAACTTCAATTGAAACTGAGTCTCAGCAAGGGTTTATGGCAGTTCGCCTTCTCAAATTTGAGAGATGACAGGTCGGTCACTCGGCAATTCCTGGCTCTCGGGCTGAAAACTCCGTCTTGTCGCTATCTCGGACGTGAACTAACATAGTAATTGGTAAGTCTTTCAATTCATTGGTGTTGGATTCCCCACCGGGATATTCAACTGACAAATTTCTCCCGTTTTCAGTAAAGCCGAGTCAATGGCCCTCACTGAAATTGACCGTAATCTGATCAATCGCTGTGTCGAACGTGAACCCGGTGCGTGGCAAGATTTTGTCAAACGCTTTATGGGACTGTTTCTGCACGTGATCAATCACACGATGCACGCTCACAGTGTTCGTGCTCAACCCGATGAAATCGAAGACTTGTGCGGTGAAATCTTCCTTGAAACCATCTCTGACGATTTCAAAGTCTTACGGAATTTTCGTGGTAAAAGCTCGCTTGCCTCTTATTTGACAGTGATCGCCCGTCGAACCACCTTGAAGACTTTGTTAAGAAAAAACCGATCTCAGGTTTTTGGGCATGTTGATGTCCACTCAGAATCGCTTCAGCAAGCAGACGCGGAATCCATCGCGATCAAGCAGGAGGAATTGGAAGAGCTGGAAGCATTTATGAAGAAACTCCCTCCCGAGCACGCGGCTATTGTGAAAATGTTCCACCTCGAAGGACTGACTTACCAAGAAATTCACGACAAAACCGGTCTTGCGGAAAGCTCAATCGGTTCCATTCTCTCTCGCTCCCGAACCAAGCTCAAAAGCGATAATCTGCAAGTCTGATCGCAACTTTCGGGAACTATCCAGCTTACAAATCTGGTGCGAGACCTGTTTTTTCCCACTTCTGACGTGACACCGTTGACCTCACTTCGATAGAGCGGTACCAATGGAGTAGAGTTAACCCGCGTAAGTCTCACAGAATGCGGTATTTAGTCGAAGAGAGGATCTCTGGCTGTGTGTTCTGTGATTCAACAACCCCTCTTGATGCTTGAGCGGTTTTACTCTGTGCTTCGGCTTTTTTGCGAATCCTTTGGGACGGACTTCATGCAGGCACTCCAATCAATCTTGAGGTTTCACCTCCTTGCTGTGATCGCATTCTCTGCGTCAGCGACCACTCTGCAAGCGGGCGAATTTATTTCGCATATCCACAAAGGAGATTCGGGAACCTCGAAATACTCCGTTTACCTTCCCGATGGTTTCTCGCGTGATCAGTCATGGCCGGTGCTGCTGTGGCTCCACGGTGCCGGAGAACGCGGGGACGATGGAACACTCCAAACAAGCTTTGGGCTCGGTAAGATTCTCAAAAACCGTGAGTCTCCCTTTCCTTTTGTGGTTGTGTTTCCACAATCCCAGGATCGGCATGCACCTATTCTATCAGGGTGGGATGTGCAAACTGCCGATGGAGGTACTGCGTTAAAAATTCTTGATGAAGCGATTCAGGAATATGGATTGGATTCTGGCCGACAGGTTCTTTCCGGCTGGTCGATGGGAGGATTCGGTGCGATCGAATTGGCAACACATTCCCCCGAACGATGGAAATCAGTGGTGGTCTTGGCCGGTGGCCCTCCAAAAACAAACTTTGACAACGCAAAGTCGATTCCGTTCTGGCTCTTTCATGGTGAAGACGATGCCATTGTTCCGACAGAACAAACTGATCAATTAGCCAATCGATTACGCGAAGCGGGCGCTCAAGTGCGTGTCACCATACTTCCCGAAACCGATCATAATTTATGGAGAGATGTGTACCGTTGGAATGGCTTATGGGATTGGATGCTTCTCCCGGATAGCGAAGTGACCTATCAAACTCCTCCAGAGTTATCGGATGACTCGCCTTTGCTGAACACTTCGGAAGATTTCGTGGCCGCTTTGGAAATCCCCAATGTCGGTTATGTTCGACTCGGAAACAGAATGCTCGAAGCAATCTCAGCCTCGATCCCCGAAAGTATCCCCGCCGATGTTCTCGAGGGTAGCCTCTCCAATATTTGGGATCAAACTCAGGCTGCCGGTCGTTCTTTCAGCGTTCGGTTTTCCCGAATCAGTTATGAAGGCAACGTCGCCCGGGCATTTATCGGCGCTTATGAAAAAGATCGATTTACACTCCAGCTCGCTCTCTCCGACGTCAATTTGGTCATTGGCCGAACGGACGTGAGCGGTTCTGGAAAGTCGGCCGTGGCTGGGCCGATCCGCATTGTGATTGGTCATCGTGAGCCGGTCTGGCTAAGTGTCGCGGTCGAACCAACGGTCGAAAATCGACAATTACGATTCAAACTGATCTCCACTCGATTTCAGATCCCCCGCAACAACTGGTACGTGACAACTCCGCGAATTCTGGGAACTCGTGGATTTGGAATGACTCCCAAACGGGTTCGGGAAAGCCTCGTCAGCGGACTCTATTCTTCGCGGCGTCGAATCGAAGAACAGGTTCAGAGCCTCGTGCCTCAATTGATTGAACAACTAGAAAACAATCTCGATGCTTTACAGACCACAGACCAACTAAGTTCTGCCTGGCCACTCCCCGTCTATCAACCGCAATTACGCATGTGGCCTCAGGAAGTCGTAACCGACCCGAACGGTGCAACCATTGTGATGGGAATGAGTGTGGGTGCTTATTTCCCCAATGAACTTTCTACGACTCCTCGTCTTTCGCAGACCGGACAACTTGCCCGCGCAGAACTTTCCGACTCCTCCGATCTGGTTGTAGGTGTCTCCTCCGATGTCCTGACGCCTCTCACATCACAGTTAATCGCGGAAGATGTCGCTCACATCCACCTGGAAGACGTACCCGACCAACCCTTTACCAGTTTGTACGATACACAGAAGCTCACAGAAATTTTTTCGGCTTTGAAATCAGCCCCCGCAGGATGGAAAGTTCGGCACGAATTTATTCTCGATACACCTCTCATAATTGAAACACCACCACTGCGCGCACCTCGTTCCAATGATCAATTCACTCAAACCGATGATGGTGTTTTATTAAACCTGTCAGTCCCTACAGCCCGAGTGATCACGACTCTCCAGGAAACAGCGGGAGCCCCTTGGAAACCATTTGCTGAATTTGAGCTCGCAATCTCGCAAGGCGTACAAATTGATGTCAAACAGCTCAGTTTCTCGAAACGGGCGGCCGACATTGGCTGGAACGACAACGCCGTGATCACATGCCAATTAAAATCCGATGTTTCGGGTGGCTCCACTGATTTCAAAATATTCGAACAAGCATTCGCGAACGGGTGGACATCATGGATTCAGAATCAGAAAAGTCGAAATCTTGACATTCCTGACATCACTTTCGGAAAGAGTAAACTCCGTTTGCAAGACGCGGCATGGGGGTTTCGGCAAGTCTATGTTCAGTTCTCTCCCCCCGGGATAAAAATTCTCAACCAATCGGAAAAATCACTGAACTATCAGATAAAAACACTTGGTACGGATTGGAGCGAAACTTACGAACTACCTGCTGGCCAGTCACATCTCTTCGATGGGGCTCAGGATTTCCAGTTTCGCGAAATCGCCGAACAAACGGGCACTGCCGCTGAGGCAATGACGCTCCCGGCTGGCTCAGAAAGTGTCTACAAGAAGGCCATGCAGGCTGAACAGCCCCAACTCTTTCTGGCTGAGTAACGATTGTTCAGAATTCTCTTCGTTCGGGTCTGTTGATCCGTTGTATCGGTACTTGATTCCCATGAATGGGGTTGTCAGAATAGGACATCCTTTAAAGGGCCGAGCGAATGGCCCGATGAACGACGATCTGTACTGTCATTCGACATTCATCATCGACTCATCGGGCAAAACCGATTCTGTCTGCGAAGCCTGAGAAGGAATACAAAGTGTTGATGAAGTTCTTGAATCAAACACACAACCCATGATCGACAACTTAAGTATTCACGAAAGCTGATAGGATAAACATGGAATTTTTGGAAGGCCGAACAGTCGGCATCGACTTGGGAACGACATACTCCGCCATTGCCTACCTCAATGACGAGGGTGAGCCAGAGATCATCGCCAATGCTGATGATCGCACAATTACTCCTTCTGTCGTATTGCTCGCGGAAGACGGAAAAGTTCTGGTCGGTCCTTCATTCGAACGAATCTCTATCGAAGAACCCGAGCATATCGTTGAAGCGGTAAAACGAGAGATGGGTAACAAGGACTACTACGTTGTCTATCAGGGAAAGAAACTGACGCCAGAATTCATCTCCGCAATGATTCTCAAAAAGATGAAACAGGATGCGGAAAAACGAATTGGCCCCATCGCTAATGCCGTCGTGACCGTTCCCTATTACTTCAATGACGTTCGACGCAAAGCAACACAAGATGCCGGAAAAATTGCCGGCCTGAATGTGATCGACATCATTAACGAACCAACCGCCGCGACACTCGCCTATGCTTGGAAGAAGGGGGAATTTGGTCGCGTTGATAAAGATTTCGGTGAACGAACATTGCTGGTCTATGACTTAGGAGGCGGAACCTTCGACGTCACCGCGGTCAAATATACCAGCACAAGTTTCAAAGTTCTGGCGACCGATGGCGATGTCATGCTGGGAGGTCTCGACTGGTCTCAACGTCTTGTCGAACATTTGTGTGAACAGTTCAAGCAAAAGTATGGTGAAGATCCTTCAGGCAGCCCTGAAGCGATGCTGCAATTCACACAGGAATGCGAATCGGCAAAACGGGCACTCTCGAAGAAGTCACAAATCCCTATTTCAGTTTATTTCAAAGGCCAAACGCTTACCATTTCGTTGACACGAACCAAATTCGAACGAATGACTTCGGATATGTTGCAACGCACGAAAGACACGACCGAGTTGGTGATGGTGCAAGCGGGAATCGCTAAAGGGGGATTTGATGACGTACTGCTGGTCGGTGGTTCCACCTACATGCCGGTCGTCGAACAGATGCTAGAGGATGTCACTGGCACAGAAGCTTCTCGCGGTTTGAACCCGGAAGAAGCAGTCGCTCAAGGAGCCGCACTACACGCAGCCATTCTTGAAGCCCGAGCTTCGGGCGAGAAAAGCGGTATGGGCAATGCGTTGGTGCAACGCTTGAAACAAATCACGACCTCCGACGTCAACTCGCACTCTCTCGGCGTGAAGGTCAGTGATCCGGCAGACAAGTCGCGTAAAATCAATCACATCATGATCCCTCGGAACACCTCCATTCCATTTGATGTCAAACAAAAATTCGTGACGAATGTCCCGAACCAGACCAATGTCCATGTTGTGATTTTGGAAGGAGAAGCCAAGGATCCTGCCGCCTGTTCCGAAATCGGTGATTTTCGGGTCGTTAATCTACCTCCCAATCTCCCTGCGGGTTCCCCCGTCGAGATCACTTACAGTTACGATGCCAGCGGTCGTATCAACGCCACGGCCAAAGAATTGACCAGCGGTGCCGTTGCTTCCACCGAAATCGTTCGCAGTTCTGGATTGGACGCATCTGGTGTCGATGTCTTCGAAACTCTGGCAACCAGTTACAGCGTCGAGTAAATCATTGATGATTCGCAGACGCTCGATGATCGAGCGATCGCGTCAAGTTTTCGATCAGGTAAGGAGCCGCCGTGTCGATTAATGTCTATAAAGAATGGTTGGGAATCCCCGAAGAGCAATGCCCTCCCGATTATTATGCGTTACTGCGTCTGGTGCAATTTGAGGATGACGAAGAACGGATTCAAGGCAACTATCGCAAGCTGAATGGCCATGTTCGTAAATATGCGACCGGGCAATACAGTAAAGAATCGCAAGATTTAATGAACGAGATAGCACGCGCCATGTTGTGCCTGACCGATCCCATCCGCAAACGAGAATATGACAAGTCCCTGGGGCGCGAATTTGAGGAAGCGGCAGAAGGAGATCGCAAGTCGATGGGACAAGCGATGATTGATGATGGAATTATCAGTGTCGATCAGCTCAAAGAAGCCGAGTCTTATGCCGATGCCCGAGGGCTCGAACTTCGCGATGCCGTTGTTCAAATGAAGCTGACAGATATCGAAACAGCCACACAATTATATGCAAACGAGCTTGGCATCTCTTACATTGATTTGAATGAAACGCTACCCGACGATTCTGTTCTCGATCAGGTTCCTCGCAACTTGGTCAAGTTGAATACATTCATCCCGTTATTTATCGATGACGACATGCTGCTCATTGCCAGTGCCGATGAACCGACTCCCGATTTGGTCGATGAATTACGTCTGCGTTTCAGCATTCCTTGCAAATACGCCTTGGCAACACCACGTAGTGTCAATCAGGCCATCGCCAAATATTATGCTCCCGGCATGCGTGAAGAAGCCGTTGAAGCGAGTACCAAGACTGAAGCCAAAGGCGTCACTCGCAAATCGCCCAAAGAGAAGAAGGAGAAGGGAAAAGGGAAACCGGCTCCTGTGACTGCCGAAGATGCCTCACAGAAAAAGATGATGGGCGCCATGTTCATCTGCTGGTCGCTGATCGGTTCTTTCTTTCTTGGAAATTTTATTGTGGATCTTCTTAAGACCGGTTCCGCACTGACTTATCTGTTCATGCTGTTAGTAGGTGGACCGGTCACTGCTTGGGTCACACTGGTCTACTGGAAGAAATAAGCGGTTTTCGGGCCTCTATTCGCAATCGAAGCCAGCGTAAGCCCTTCCGTAAATCCCCCTTGATTCCAGTTGGTACAAACACCTACGATTCTCTCTCACGATCAAGGAGGAATCGTATGCTGAATCGACGCACATTTCTGATGGGGACTCTTCTGCTTTCGGCAGGGAAGAACTCACGCGCGCAACAAATCACGCCTCAAATCGTGAACACGTCTTCGGTGATCCCTGATAAACTTCTAAAGGGACCGAACTACGAGCTGGCCCCACGTCTTTCTCTGACGGCCCACCATTATCAATTCCAAATCATCACAACCTGGGGCGTCCTGCCTGCGAACGGGCTCAACCAACTTCGAGTCCGTCTCTACGAGATGGAGTGTTTGAAATTGGCCATGGACGAGCGCTGGCAACCTCAATCTATTCAAGGAGCGTTCGATAGCCTAGAGAAGACCCCCGAAGGTGCGTTGATGATTCTCCGCGACCCCATTGGCACGATTATCCGCACACCTCAAGGACTCAAAAAACTGGTTGAACAACGATTCAATGAAGCCGATCGTCGAGCAGGTGGTTCCACACGAAGAGAACTCGCCGCAAAACTGGGTTGCGATCCCGAAACCTCAAATCCCCTGCTCTCTCGTATGCTGGATGAAATTTCGACACGGAGTCGCGTTGGCAAAATTGCCGCACGCATTGGAATGTCGGTTGCCGTGCCGGGTCTCGGGTTGTTGGCCCTCAACACCGATATCAAAAAGAATGTGACTGCTTATCTGCCCTCTGAGATTAATGAATCTCTCAACAAACAACTTCATAAATCGGGAGTCGCCAAAGGCATCCGCGAACAGTTTCTTTCCAACCTCTCCTTCACAACCACCGAAAAACTGTATTTCATTGAGTATCTAAAAATGTTGGACGGCGTTCCGGTAAGATTCTCCTTGATTGAAAACGCGGCAGCCGCCACGAATGAAACACAATCGCTGGCCGTTCTGGAAGAAGCCGCTCATCTTGTCACATTACATCGTCGAGACGCACTCACCGAAATTCGTTTTGTCGGCCTGACGAGCTGCAAACGTAAACAAGGGCCACAGATTGTCATCGCCTCTGTCGATTATCTTTCCCCGACGGCTGATGTCGGACGCATGGCAAAAGTCATTAAACAAAACACCCCCAATCAATCTGTTGAACTTCACGTGATGGGACAATGCTCTCCTCAGGCACAAGAGTTTCTCGCTCAATCCAACATCACCGTAAAAGACAATCTGCGCGAACCTTTTTCCGTTCCCGGCCTTAAAGAAGATCTCCCAAGCCCGAATAAGGCTGACTAACAACGTCGATACCGTTAGACTAGACACGTTATAATCTGACAACCTGTCGTATCACCTCCGGGATGTAATTGCATGACCACTCCGCTCTCTCGTCGCGAATTGATGACTCACTCTGCCGCTGCCGTTGGGGCTCTGGCGGCAGGATCGTTCTCTGCAAACCTGTTTGCTGCAGAATCTACACAAGTCACACCGGCGGGAAAACGTCCGTTCGGATACTGTTTCAATACCAGTTGCATACGCGGTCAGAAACTCGATTTGGTTACGGAAATCGAGATGGTGGCGAAAGCTGGTTACGATGGAATCGAACCTTGGATTCGTGAACTCGATCAATACGTCCAAGATGGTGGCTCGTTACGTGATTTGCGAAAACGACTTAAAGATCTCGGTCTCGGCGTCGAAAGTGCCATTGGTTTCGCCAATTGGATTGTCGATGATGATCAGAAACGAACAGAAGCGCTCGAACAATCCAAACGCGAGATGGGAATGTTAGCCGAGATTGGTGCCAAACGAATTGCCGCTCCTCCCGCAGGCGCACATCGAGGCGACAAGCTCGATTTGATGGATGTCGCCAAACGCTACCATGCCTTACTCGATGTCGGACGCGAATCTGGCATCCTACCTCAATTAGAAATCTGGGGCTCCGCTACCAATCTGTCGAGAATTGGGGAAGCGGTATTTGTTGCCACTGAAAGTGGTCATCCTGATGCCTGTTTGTTACTCGATGTTTATCACATCTTTCGAGGTGGTAGCGATTTTAACGGGCTTAACATCATCAACGGCAAAGCAATGCACGTGATGCATATCAATGACTATCCGGCAGAGCCAGAACGCGAAAAAATGGGCGACAAGGATCGTGTCTATCCAGGTGATGGAGTTGCACCGCTGGATGAAATCTTGAGTACATTAATAGAGACCGGCTACACGGGAATGCTCTCTCTGGAACTGTTCAACCCCGATTATTACAAACAGGATCCTGCAATCGTGATTCAAACGGGGATCTCAAAGATCGACAAAGCAGTGATCTCGGCGGTCGGGTAATCGCTGTTCTCACGATTCGAGACGCACATGCTGCACTTTGTGCTCGATCACCCATTCCAACCAGCGTTCGAGTTCTTCTGAAAGCTCAAGTTCTGCCGTGCTGGAACTGTCGAGTGGCGAGACCAGTTTGACGACCCCCGAATCGTACATATCCTCCGCTTCTACCAAGTCAATCCAGTACTCAGAGAGGGCCAAATCGACGGGGATATTGTCGCCATTTCTCGAACCAAAATAGGCGATTTCGTGCCGAAAACGATCCGACATGGTCCTAGAAGGCACATTGGTGGGAGAAACAGAGATGACTTTGACACTCATGGGAAGGCCGTTCTCAGAAATTCGTGGAACACGCATTATAGGCTTCTCCATCGCAGATGACCTATTCGCAACACGCAAATTCGATAAATCTTGAGCCATTTCCCAATATCTGCTACCCCTTTCGGCAGAGTCTTTACTTGTTTGAGGAGAAATGTGATGCGCGGAACTCTGCGAATGAGTCTGTTTTTTATTCTCGCAATTTCGATGGTCCATCCTTGCTGTGACGGTGCCGTCCCTCGTAGCTTACAAGGCAAATGGGTCTTGGTTGAAGTCCATCAACAGGACCAGATCGTGAAGATGACACATGAGAATTCCGGGTGTACGATCACTAAAGACGAACTCATTCTCAAAGTTGGCACCCTTGCGCAAAACTATCAACTTCATGCCGACCCCTCAACCACTCCCCCTCAAATCAATACTGCCTTAAAAACAGACAACGGACTTCAAGTCAGCCCGGGGATCTACAACATTGTCGGCAATCAATTACGAGTCTGCTTCGCCGTTCCGGGAAGCGAACGACCGCAAGGGTTCTCGGCACATGTCGGCGAACCACATTTCATGTGGATTTTCAAGCGTTACATCGAAACACCACCATTCACAAAAAACACCGCGCCAACACCGGCACAATCAGAACGCTTGCGTCTGGCCTCTGATCAACTTCAAGGCACGTGGGAAATCGTGTCGATGGAATGGGATGGTCGAGTATTTCCGGGAAAAGTGTCTGGCAAGATTGTCATTCATGGTGACAAAGCAACATCGTTTGGAGGAGAAAAGCCAGTCACGTACTCGTTAGAGATTGATCCGAATGTCAAACCGGCACAACTCAATTTGTTGATGACGGCCGACAATGAACTGCAAATCAAACAGTGTATCTACAAAATTGAAGGAGAGACGCTTGTTCTCTGCCATCATTTCAAATCGAACCAAGCACGCCCGGAATAATTTCAAACACGCGCCAGCGATGGACTCCTTCTTACTCGTCTAAAAAAACAATCCATCCAGCAAACCGGCAACTAACGATTTTCGAGATACGTGTACTGCCCGACTTCTTTGGCATAAATTGAAACCAGCTTGTCGGCATCCTCTGAAGATAAATTGCCCGCGTCCACCTGTTGATCAGCAAGATCGCGCACATGCTCGAGCGCGACAATAGTATCGTAACCAGCGAACTGCATCATCTCCCCGACATTACTTCCCTTTTTTGTTTTTACAATTCGATATCCACCATCAGGGGAGATCTCTATCTGTGCTTCATTCGGTTGCCCGAACAGATTGTGATAGCTACCCATGACTTCTTGATAAGCGCCAACCAGAAATATTGCCAGGTAATAGGGTTCACCATTAAGTTCATGCAACGGAAGCTCTTCTCGTTTTTCAGATTGATCGATGAAGTTGTCGATGATTCCGTCAGAGTCGCACGTCACATCGACCATTGTGGCAATTTCAGTCGGAGTCTCATTCAGCCGATGAATGGGCATAATCGGAAATAGTTGATCGATGGCCCAATGGTCGGGCGCCGACTTGAACAATGAGAAGTTGCACAAATACTTGGAAGCCAGTTTACGCTTGGCTTCCACAAACTCTTCCGACTCGTCTCCCGCAGCATCCGCGTACTGAACCGCTTTCGCACTAATATCCCAAAAGAGCACCTCACCTTTACCGCGATCTTCGAGAGTGATGAGTCCCAGATTAAATTGAACGTGCATACTGTCTTTATCACTCAAGGCATCGTGATAATACTCGCGATAATTATTGGCATCAATTTCATCGAGCGTTTGCTTCATTTCGCCGATCACATCGGGATCGTCATCATCCACTTCGACACCAGGATGATTATCGGCGAAGGTTTCAATTTCATCCCAAATCGAGGTAATAAAAAGGGCGTGACAGGCCGTCAACACCCGTCCCGATTCCGTGATGATGTTCGGAACCGATATTTTCTCATTTTCGCAGACTTGCCCAATCGCATAGACCACATCGTTGGCAAACTCTTGCATGGAATAATTGACCGATGATTCGACATTGGTATTGCTACCGTCATAATCGACTCCCATCCCACCACCGATATCAAGGTAGGTCACCGGAAAATCGAGTGCACGAATTTTAGAGTACACGCGTGCCGCTTCTTGAATAGCCCCTTTTACACTACGGATATCGGAGATCTGAGAACCGATATGAAAATGCATTAATGTCAAACAATCTTCCATGTTGGCTTCTTTGAGAACTCGCAAACAATCGAGAATTTCAGACGTTGTCAGACCAAATTTTGACGCCTCGCCTCCCGAAGAAACCCACTTTCCCATCCCACGCGAATACAGTTTCGCGCGCAAGCCAATCAACGGCTTCACACCACTCTCTTGAGCTTGGCGAACCACCATGCGCAGCTCGTTTAACTTTTCGATAACGATGACAACTCGCTTCCCAATACGAGTTCCTAACATGGCAAGATCGACAAACGCGGCGTCCTTGAAGCCATTGCATATCAACAACGACTCGGAAGATTGCTCTAATGACAACGCCGCATATAACTCTGATTTCGAGCCACACTCAACACCACAATGGTATTTGGCACCCTCCTGCAAAAAAGTTTCGATGACTTCACGGCGAGGATTCACCTTCATCGGAATGACGGGATAATGACGACCTGCGTAGTCAAACTCGTTGCAAGCCTGCTTATAGGCATTATGCAATCGAGTTAACTGACTGGTGAGCAACTGCGGAAATCGAAGAAGCAGCGGCGTGCAAAGATTTTTATTTTCGACCAAATCTTCAACGATGTTGGCGATGTCTGCCGATGAGGGGGAGTCTTCTTCAGTACGGACACAAAGATGTCCTTCTGCATTCAGGGCAAAATAGCCGGCCCCCCACTCATTGATCCCGTAGTCTTCGCGTTCTTCCGCGAAATTGACCTCTGTCATAAATTTTCTAACCCTGCTTGTTGAGGTCTACCGATGCGAGGGAGGACCATTCATCGACCGATAATTCCAATGCCTCTTCTGCAAGTAATTGCGGAATTCCGTTAAGGATGGGAAACGAAAAACGATGCTCCGGGTTCGCACAAACCAAAGAGTTCTCAGCCAGAATTAAGGAAGCACCGCAGCCCGGACATTTCAACAATGTCGCAACTGCATCGAAATCGAACGTCATTTCAATCCTCCCTGTCTTGAGATCACCCTAGAAACCTCGATCTGCCTGAATATCCGCGAAATCTCGTAACTTGTATCCGATGTCCGCATAATCGAGTGCACTGCACAGAGCCCTGACCGCGACCCCCATCCCATCCGGTCCGCTGAATCCTCCAAACTGGCCGCCACCTTTAAGATGCGGTTCGGTTTCGAGAAAGAATCCGGGTACACCCAGTTTCTGTACTTTTTTGGTCATTTTGGGGAGATGATCACGCAGATCACGAAAGACCAACTCATGCCCGGCGTCGCCAACATTTGCTGGAACAAAATTTTTCAGACGTTCTTCATCGACGTGACCTTCCCACTTCAAACTTTTATCGATGCGATAGTCTTTAATATGAATCCAGCCGATGTAAGGCCGCATCGCCAAATACTCTTCGTAAACCTGAACCGGGTTTTTATTCTGAGCGGCCACATTCCCACCATCAAAAATGCAAACCATGTTGGGATGATTGACCTTCTTCGCAAGAGTGGCCAGCATCGGTCCGGTATCACCAACCAGATTTGGCTCGATCTCTAAACCGTAGATCAAGCCTTCTTTCGCACACAGATCGACAATCTGACCAATTTGATCGACGGCTTGATTAATGTAAGGCCCCTGGTCTTCTCCTGCGGGATGATAAAACGAAAACCCTCGAATGAGTTTTGTTCCCAGTTGTAATGCAGATGTAATCGTCTTTTTCACTTCACCCGAGAGATATTTTTTGAAGGGAACAAAGACATTCCGCGAGGAATCCTGTTGATCGACCAGTTTCACTTTACCAACACGAGAGCCAATACTGGTCACACTCATACCGTACTCATCATGCCACTTCAGCAACCGTTTGTTTTCTGATTTATTAAGGTCGACAACATGTTTCACCTCACCTGTTCCATTCACGTCGATAAATCGTGGCGAATAGTATCGCAATCCGATCGCAGACAGTGCCGTCATCTGTTCGAGTGCGGTTTTGTGATTGGCGGCTTCATCGGCAAACGCAGAAATTAAAACGTCAGGAGTATTCATGAGAAAACCAACGGTCAAAGTGCAATTGAAAGGCAAATAAAACGGTATCCTCTACTGTCGAGGAATCAATAGCGAGGAATAAACAGCATTGTTCAGTTTTCGGAAGGCCGATGCAAGCATTCCGACTTTTCATATTCTGCCGTCAACGGTGTTTTTTCCTCTGGACGCATTTCTCAGCGTACAAAGAATGGAAATTCTGACTGTACGGTCGTAGGATAAATTAATGACTACAAATCCCTTAAAAACAATCCGTGCTGGCATGGTCGGCATGGGCATGATCTTTGACGAAACTTACCGCCCGTTCTTTGAAACCGCGCGTGCGGAAGGACTTTACGATCGCAAGTTTGGCGATGTCAGTGTCGAGCTTTCCGCCGTCGCGACACGAACAGGAAAACGGGCCGAAGCGTATCGGAATCGTGCAGGAGACGCCATTCACTCGTTTGAAAGTTTTTCGGGAGAAGATTCAGTCGATCAAATGCTGGCAGCCAATCTCGACTTTGCCTGTGTCGCGACTCCCGACAATCGACACTTTGAAGCGTCAAAAAAAGTTCTCGAAGCGGGAACAAATTTGCTCGTAGAGAAACCCTCCGTTCTCAGATTGCAAGAACTCGATGAGCTGCAACGAATCGCCGAGGAAAAAAACGTACTGGCCAAGGTGGTCTATCATAAGCTGCTTGACCCCGATCACAAAAAAATGCGGACACTCGTGGCCGATGGAGTCCTCCAGCATGTCAACACGGGCTATTGCTCGTTACTCGAACCAAAGTCGATCTCGGGTGGTCAATTCGCAGAGTGGATCCGTGGTCGTAATCCGGGAACCTATGTTGCCGTCCATTATATCAAGCTGATCGATTTTTCATTCGGTGGAAAATTGAAAACCATCACCGCATCAGGCCAACGAGGTCTCGTAGGACCAGCCGATGGAAACACATGGGACAGTAACCAGATGAAAATGGTCTACGAATATGACGATGGTCGAGAAGCGGCCTTCGATATTCACACATCCTGGGTCACTCCCGACAACTTTCCCGGCTACGTCGAACAGGAAGTTCAGTTTCGTTTTGATAATGGACTCTGGAACGGTCACTCTCGCAAGCGAGGCGTCGAGGCAACCGTTGAAGATTTAACACCCTTCAAAATGAAGAACTCGATCAACAACCACTACAATGGAGAGTTTCTCGAACCGTGGGGACAACGATCCCAGCGAGGATACGGAATTGAAGTGATCGAACGCTACGCGCGGGAAGTCGCTTACCTCGAACATGGTGGACCGAAAGAAGAACGCCCAATACGTTTAGGCGAACTCCGATCCTTATCGTACAATGACGTGTCAGCAGATCGTCAGACAGTGGCCGCAGTCCAAGCATTAGAGGCCATCCTGGAAAAAGCCGCTGCCGGTGAACCCGACTGCACAGTTCGAGTGAATTGCCAACATGGAGGTTTGGTGCTTTATCGTCCAGGCTCATCTGAGTACGAAATCCTGTATGAAGGAACCGTTTAGGCAATTGAATTTCATCACTTTCCCCATAAAGTCCCACCCGCGTCTCATTTATTCCTACCCACCTGAGAGCAACTCATGACGACTCCCATTCAATTCCAGGGCGAAGACCGATCCAATCAGATTCGAGCCGACCTTTCAAAAGTCGAACCCATTTCCTTACGAACATTTACCCCTTCGCAGGCCGTTTTTGCCAAGTCTGCTGGCCCCTTTCATTGGACGCCCGAAGGACGACGGCTCTATGACTTCTCCTCTGGGGTTCTGGTCGCCAATCTCGGACATAACCCCAAACGCTGGACCAAGAATTTCACACAATATCTGGGATGGAAACCCGAACATCTCGCAGGCGAACCGCAAGAGGGGGAATATTTTGAAGCCGTCACTATGACCGCCTACAACGGCATCACAGAAATTGAAAACAAAGCTTCGCAACGCCTGCTGAAAAACGTGCAAGCCTGTCCGGGTGGAGAAAAGTTCGATACTGTAATGTGGGCCGCTTCGGGATCAGAAGCCGTCATTAAATCACTTTGGGCCTGTCTGCATCGCGATCATGACCGTGAAATCATCCTTGCGACTCGTTTCGGGTTTCATGGAAAGAAAGGACTTGCCGGAGCGGTCACTGGCTCCGAATCTGATCCTTCTCGTGATCCGCGTGTGAAGTTCATCGACTTCCCTCGCGATGAATATGACGACTGCTCACTCTATGGCCAAGAAATTGACCTGACTCCCTATCAAGACGAGCTGGAAGCTCTCTGGAACGAACACGGCCAGAACATTACCTGCCTGATCACCGAACCTTACCTCGGAGGAGGAGGTAGCTTTCATCCTCCGGCCGCCTATTTGCAGATGCTGCAACAATTTTGCAACGAACATGACATCCTCTTTATTCTCGATGAAGTCCAGGCAAATTTCGGACGCACCGGACGGATGTATGCCTTCGAAGCCTACGGGCTTTCTCCCGATTTTGTCGTTTTAGGAAAGGGACTCGGTAATGGTGTTCCCGTCGCGGCTGTTGTTGGACGCGGTGAGGTCATCAACCATATGGGATACGGGGCCACTTCCGACACTTGGTCTGCAAACCCTCTTTCATGTGCGGCAGTGTTGGCAACTTTGGACGAATTTGAACAAACCGATGTGCTCGAACATACTCGTTCACTCACTCCACTGTTTCTGGAAAAATTGAACGATCTGAAATCAACTGGAGCCATCGCAAAAGTCCGCGGCGAAGGAATGGTGTTCGGCATTGAATGCGCACCGATGGAAAACTTATCGGCTCCTGAAGTTGCCAATGCGATTGTCGAAGCCTGCTACCTTGGTGAAGCGGAAGGTGATGGAATTCATTTGCTCGGTGCTCTCGCTGGCAAAGTCCTCCGAGTCAGTCCTCCGCTGACAATCACCAAAGAGCAAGCTGAAGAGTCTCTGGAACTCTTGAAGCGACTGGTCGGAAAAGTGGCTGTAAAAACAGCGGCCACATTATAAGTTGACCATTTTATCCATCGACAAAAAAAACCGGCATCCACTGTTTCCAATGAATGCCGGCGCTAATCAGTTCCGATCTCTTCGCCTCACGCGAACGAAACAACTTAAATCATCTGACCAAAATGAAGGTCTGTTTCACGAGAACAGTTCTTCAGGCCGTATTGATGATTCGATTTGTGACGTTTGAATATCTGCGACAGAGACTTGATCGGAATTACAAAATCCAGAGAAGATCAGGAGACTCAGGATCGACTCGATCCAGAAATAGTATCGTCGTCAATCGATGGCAATCTTCACTCGTGCGATCAAGACGAGTAACTTTCCGTTTACACCCACTAATACTATTGAGAAAAAAAGTCCGATTATGACGATGGGCTCAAGGTAATTTCCCTAAGGCATCTCGAACTCAAGGTCATCGGGGCGCACCGTCAGCACAGGGCAAGAGGCCTTGCGAACAACTTTTTCGGCGACCGATCCCAGTAATACATGTGCTAATCCAGATCGCCCGTGAGTCCCGATGATAATCATGTCATATTCGCCTTCCCGAGCGCAACGCAAGATCTCAACAAACGGCGGGCCGTTTCGCAATTCAGTGTGGATTGTCAGTTCCGTGGGGTAGTTTTCTTTCAACCGTTGCAAAGAATTCTCGGAGCTTTCCTGTAACTCCTGCAGATAATTCCCGGGGGCCGGAAATGAGACACCCGGTTCGGGGAAAAGTGCCACTGCATCCTGCAAAACATACAACAGCGTAATTTCTGCATCAAACTGGCACGCCAATTCAACTGCGTAATTCGCAGCATACTGAGAAAATTCGCTGAAATCTGTCGGCACTAAGATTTTCTTGATGCTGAGTGTCACTCGACCTCTCCTACTACTAGATGTTTGATGCAATTGAAACACAAAGGGCTTACCTTCATCATAACGTACTTCCTCCGTTGATCGATCATTAATAATTCCACGATTTTTCCATTCTGCGGGATCTTGATTTCAATGTCTCATTCCCGATTTATGATTTTGGCGACGCTGTTTCAAGGAGGATTACTTCTCAGCGGCATCGTCATTGCCCACTGGCTCGAAATCTCTTTGAACATTAGTTGGTCCACTTCCGCCATGATTCGAGGAGTGTTGGCCACGTTACCAATGCTTGTGTTTCTTTGGTGGGTGCTGCTCACCACCTGGAAACCATTACGCGATCTCCGCGAAATTCTTATCGAACAGCTCGGCCCCTTGCTCGCTCAGTGCTCTTTGGTCGACTTGATCTACCTATCAATCCTTGCAGGAGTGAGTGAGGAAATCTTGTTTCGAGGAGCCATCCAAAACGGTTTCTTGGGATTTGGACTCTGCACGTCAGTTCTCCTGACAAATCTCATTTTTGGGATATGCCATGCCGCGAGTTTCACCTATTTCCTCTACGCGCTGGCTGCCGGATTCTATCTCACTGCCGTGGCTGGAATTTCACCACAAAATCTCCTACCAGCCATTCTGACTCATGCTTTGTATGACTTTGTCGCCTTGCGAGTCGTACAAAAACGTGCAATTTCTTTCGAAATGAACCGCGACGAAGAAGAAGGCCAACAATCTCATAGGGAAAGCCCCGACCTTGACCAACCTTCCGATGGTGATTTCTCTGAGATTATTTAACTTTAGATAATCTAGGAAGTTTGCCGTAACTGAATAACTGAACTCGACTGCACAATTGGCATTGCAAACAAAGGCCTCTTGCCCCGATTCTGCTAGCTGTTTTTTCGAGAATTACCTACGATCTGTCCCCTCATCGGGAAGTTGTCTGCCGATGAACATCAATGAGAATATAATCTGTGATTGATCATGGATGATCGCACAGCCGGTCTTCGTCTTTCAGGCGGAGCTGATTAAATCCGGGTTGCTGTATGGCCAAGGATGATACCCAACAATCAGGCGGTAATTTCCACAGTGATTTTTTGCAATCACTGACCCGCATGACGGTGCGCTGGCCCAAACTCAGCTTGCTGATCATGTTGATATTATCGGCAGCCTCCGTGACCATCACCGTTCTATGGATGGGATTCAAAACAGAACGAGCCGATCTGATCGATCCCAGTGCTCCGTTTCAGCAACGCTGGAAACAGTATGCAGAAACATTCGGAGATACTTCAGAGATCATCGTTGTCGTCGAAGCCGACGACCCTCAAACGATCAAAGATACCCTCGATGATCTCGGCAACCGCATCGAGAAAGAGCCGGAACACTTTCGCAATGTGCTCTACAAAATCGAGCCGGGAGATTTGCGCAGCAAAGGATTGCAATATCTCTCTCCTGCTCAACTTGAAAAAGGCCTCGATCAGGTCGATAAATATTTGCCCATCATTCGTGGACGTTGGGATCGTATTCGTCTGGACGAAATGGTTCGACGGCTCGCACAACAGGTTCAAGTGACCGTCGAACGAGACGGAAATCCCGAGCAACTCTTCGCACACGCGGAACAACTTAGCTCTTCCCTCTCTCGATATGTTCGCGACGGCAATGACTTTGGTAACCCCTGGCCCGACATTGTTCCCGTCGATCCCCGAATGCGCGAGAGTGCGCGCGAAGTTATTTATCTAATGAACGACTCGGGGAACATGGGGTTCCTCAAACTGTATGTGGTGCAGCAAGAGAAGGACTTCAGCGGTGCCACTGCGGGAATCAACCGCATTCGAGAGATCACAGGAATCGTTCAGGCCGATCACCCCGACGCATCGTTTGGCATGACCGGAATCCCGATTCTCGAAAATGATGAAATGCGCGAGTCGCAAAGCGATATGTGGGTGGCATCCCTGATTTCTGTGGTGGGAGTAAGCCTCGTTCTGTTACTCGGATTTCGCGGTTTCCGTCACCCGGCACTGGCCATGGTCATGCTGGCAATCGCAATGGCCTGGGCATTTGGTTACACAACTCTCGCCATCGGTCACCTGAATATTCTCTCTGTCTCGTTCGCCGCCATTTTGATCGGGCTCGGAATCGACTTTGCCATTCATTACCTCGCACGCTATCTGCAACTGCGCCACGAAGACGAAATGTTACGCCCGGCGTTGATGGAAACATCGGGCAGTGTGGGAGTAGGAATCGTGACTGCCGCCGTCACGACGGCATTGGCATTTTTCTGTGCCAGCTTCACCCAGTTTTTGGGTGTCGCAGAGTTGGGAATCATCGCCGGAGGCGGAATTCTGTTGTGTGCGTTGGCGACATTTCTGGTATTGCCGGCGTTAATTACATTGGCCGATCAAAATGTGGAACCGCAAAAATTACCCACACCGTTTCAGGGTGTCTATCTGAAGGCCATGATTTCACGAGCTCCCAAAACCGTCTTGGTAATCTCGATCCTCTGTGTGCTTGGCATTGCAGTCTTTATGGTTCGACTCGAAGAGGGTCGTCCAAAACCGGCCATCAAATACGATTCCAATCTCCTGAATCTGCAAGCGGAAGGACTGGAATCTGTCGCGTTGCAAAAACGTATCTTTCAGGACGCCCAGCATTCACTGCTCTATGCCGTCTCGGTGGCCGACAGCCCCGAACAGACGCGCGAACTCAAACGAAAATTTGAAGCCTTGCCGACCGTTCACCATGTCGAAGAACTGGGCAGTCGCATTCCTGGATTCCAGTCCGAACAAACCAAACTATTGGTACAGGCTTTTCAGGCACAGTTACAAAATCTTCCCGCACGCCCTCCCGAAATCTTGATTCCCAATCCCACAACATTTGGCCGGGAAGTCGACAGACTCTTGTCTTCCTTGAGGGCAGAATTTCACCCGTCTGCGGTGGAAGCCTATCGTCGGCTGGACGACTTTCTGGACCGTTTTTCGGCTCTTAACGGCATGAGCCAACAACAGTTCCTCAGGGCGTATCAATATCGATTTCAGGCCTCGCTATTAGGACAATTTCAAGCCTTATATGCCGCATCAAATTCAGACCCCGTACGTTTGGCCGATCTACCCACCGAACTCACAAGTCGGTTTGTTTCTCCTGAGGGGAAATGGTTATTACAGATTTACCCACGCAACCAGATTTGGGATGTGGAGCCGCTGGAAGAATTTGTCGATTCGGTCCGCTCTATCGATCCTGATGCCACCGGAACTCCGCTCCAAAACTACGAAGCTTCTCGTCAAATCAAACAAAGTTATCAGCAAGCCGCCATCTACGCTTTGGCCGTCATTGCGATTGTCCTGTTACTCGATTTTCTCGACACCCGATTCAAAGTGATCGGCATTATTCCCCCATTGGTTGCCGTTTCTATTCTCGCCATTGTGCTCCATCAAAAACAAATCGACCTCAATCCGGTCTGGTACGTCATCACTGCATTGGGGATGATCATCGGCATCGCCGGCTATCTCGACTTCCGAAATAGTCGAGACGCACTTCTCGCTCTAGTTCCTCCCATCTGTGGAGCATTGATCATGTTCGGACTGATGGGTTTGTTGGGCATCGACCTGAATCCCGCCAACCTGATTGTACTTCCTCTCGTGCTGGGGATTGGTGTTGATGATGGCGTTCACGTCATTCATGACTTCCGCGAACAGCGAGGCAATTACCAGACCTCCTCCTCCACCATCAATGCCATTGTGTTGACCTCACTGACATCCATGATTGGATTCGGCAGCATGATGGTCGCTTCTCATCGCGGACTTTATAGCGTCGGCATGGTGCTCGTCATCGGTGTCGGAAGCTGCCTGCTTGTGTCTTTGGTCATGCTCCCGGCATTGCTTACAATACTCTCGAACAGCGAAGCAAACTCAATCCGCTCCCGCTCATCAAAGTCGCAGAAGACACGCCAAGAAGTCGCCAAAGTGGCGTGAATCAGCAAATCCAACCACCGCCGAGAACTCGGTCACCCTCATATAACACGACCGCTTGTCCCGGTGCCACGCCATGTTGTGGTGCATCGAACTGCACATGGAAGCGATCTTCAGACAGCACCCTCACCGTGGCTTCCGCCGGTGTTTGACGATAGCGAATCTGTGCTAAACAACGAAACTCGGTCGGCACATCGGGAATTAACCAGTTTGTTCGGTCTGCTTCCAATGCATCGCGGCCCAACTCTTCATGCGTTCCAATGACGACCTGACGAGATTCAGGACGCACTTCGACCACATAGCGGGGAGTCCCAAAGGCGACCCCCAATCCCTTCCGCTGACCAATGGTGAAGCGTTCGTAACCTTCATGCTGACCGACCACATTCCCGAATGTATCGACCAATTCCCCCGCTGTCTCAGATGTCCCCCGATATCGCTCCAAGAAGCCAGCGTAGTCGTTATCGGGGACGAAGCAGATTTCCTGGCTATCGGGTTTATCCGCCGTACGAAGTCCTGCATCGCGTGCCAAATCGCGGATTTCTGTCTTGGGCTTATCACCCACGGGAAAGCGAATATGTTGCAGCAGATCGCGTTGGATACCAAACAGAACGTACGACTGATCCTTCGTTGGATCGATCCCGCGCAACAAGGCAGGCTGATCTTCTCCTTCGACCGGTTCCAGCCGCGCATAATGTCCTGATGCAATAAAATCGGCACCGACCTGTTGTGCGAATCCCCACAGCTTTCCAAATTTCAACCAGTTATTACACATGACACACGGGTTGGGTGTTCGACCGGCGAGATATTCGTCCGCGAAGTAATCCTTGATCCGACCGAACGCATCTTTGAAATTCAGAGCATGAAATGGAATGTCGAGCAGATCGGACACACGCCGGGCATCAGCCGCATCGGACGCCGAGCAACACCCCTGCTTGTGAGACGGCGTAGTGACGATGGGCAGAATATCTCCCGAGTCAGTCGCACAGACTTCTTCTTCGGTCGCTCCCGAGCGCATGAATAGACCGATGACCTCACAGTCCTGTTGCTGTAAGAACAGGGCCGCTGCGGAACTATCGACTCCTCCACTCATGGCCAGTACAACACGCTGAGACATCGGAATTGACCTGTCGTTCACTCGAATTTGAAGCTGCCAGTGTTTAGTTTAGACCTCGCCCGCATGGTCAACAAGTCAGAGAGACACCAAACCCCGCGAACTCGTTCGTTCATTTTTGGCTGACGGTCGTCGACTCCAGCATTCCCAGGTCGAGTAATGACTGTACCAATTGCTTCGCAAGTGGTCCGGCAGCACCTCCACCGCCACCACCATGCTCGACCACGACGGCAAACGCATACTTAGGGTTATCCGCGGGAACATATCCGGCAAACCAGGCGTGGTCCTGCTTTCCGCCACCCACTTCAGCCGTTCCCGTCTTTCCGGCGATTCGCACATTTGGCAATCGCACCGTTTTGTAACCGGTCCCACGATGCCAATTCACGACACGATCCATTCCCTCACGAATTCGCTGCAATGTCGTTTCATCCAGACCCGGAATGGGCTGCATGGAGGAAATCGCATGCGGAGAAGTGCCTGTTGTCGTCACAGAACCCGTTCGTTGCACTAAACGAGGAGTAAAGCCGTAACCATTGTTGGCAATGATCGACATCCAACGGGCAATTTGTAACGGCGTCGTCGTTAATCGAGATTGCCCGATAGCGAGCCCCAGGGTTTCCGATTGTTGCCAACGGTCGCGACTTCCGGGTGCCAAGTATCCGGGACGAGGCAAATTGCCGCCCGCTTCACCGGGAAGATCGATTCCCGTTGGTCGTCCAAAGCCGAGTTTGTCGGCCCAATAGATCATTTCATCTGGCCCTATACTCAATCCCGCCTGATAAAAATAAACATTGCACGACTGGGCAATCGCTTCGCGCAAACTGATCTCTCCGTGACCGATGCCGTAATGACGATACACGTAACACCGGTATCGTTCAGGACTATGTAAATACCCCTGACATGCGTACAGCTCATCCGGGTCAACCTTTCCACTTTGTAATAACGAGACCGATGTAACGGTTTTGAAAACCGAACCGGGAGCGATAGCCATGTTGGTCGCCCGCGAAAAGAATGGACGACGGGGATCGTCCATCATGTTTTGCCAAAGTTGAGCGTCGAATTCCGAGAAGACCTGTAAATCGTGACGTGGTCCGTTGGCGCACGAAACAACTTCCCCCGTCCGTACGTCAATCACGACAATACTCGCTCCTGCTTCAACAACGGTCGAGGGATCGACCTGCAACTTCCTGTCGATGATTTCTTCTGTCCGATGCTGTAATTCTGAGTCGATTGTCAAAATCACATCCTGTCCCGGTCGTGGTTTTCGAATCACCTCTGAACTCAGAATTTCTCCCTGCCGATTGCGGACAGTTTTTCGCTCTCCGCGTAATCCCCTCAGTATTCGATCATAAGAACGCTCGACTCCCGTCATGCCACGGCGATCCTGATGCTGATAATCCAGTGGATTCACTCCCTTGGAAGAGAGGCGATTCCCATCCGCATTTTGATCCATCGCGGCACGGTGCCCGACGACATGAGAGGCGAGTGAGCCATGCGGATACATCCGGCGTGTGCCGTACGTCACATGTAATCCGGGATAAAGTTCCGGGTGGGCTTCGATTTCAGCCACCGCTTCAAACGGGATGCTTTCGATCAGCAAGTGGTAATCGAGTTCTTCGCGGATGATGAGTGGTTCTTTGCTTCCACGTAAAGGTGGGGTCGTTAATTCATGCCGAACTTTTCCCGCCAATCTCTCCCACCATTCGCCTTCCATCGCCTCTTTAGGCAGAGACTCTTGTTCTGACTTCTGATCGATACGTTTTTGTTGGACGAGCCGAACAATGTTTTCGACACGCCTCTGAATTTGTCCTCGCTGTTGGAACAGTTCTTCTGGCGATTGGCCTGTGAGTTGTGACAAACGCTCCCACAATTTTTGGCGACTCTCCAGGACTGCTTGCTCAGCCTGCTGAATCTTTCCGGGGAGTCTTCGGTCGCCTCTTGAAAGCCGCTCAAAAGCCTGACTCCTCAACCATGCTGCATCGGCTGGCGTTTCCAGCCAACGATAATGGACCTCTAAATTGAAGTATTCTTCATCATGAGCCAAAACTTGACCATCAGAAGAAATGATTCGACCATCGGCTGCCGGGATCGATTCAATCATCTCGTAAGTTTCCGAATACCTCGCGAGAAACTGGTCTCGAACTTCGGCCTGCAACCAATAGACACGCCCCGCAACAGCCAACAGAGGAACAACCATCGCCAAGAGTAAAATCCCCAGACGCAGAGACGGATTCTGATCGGTTTGCCACGATCCGGCGGACCATGACTCCGGCTTGAGTTGGGGTTCAAAGGGATGTTGAGGTTGATTGAGCATGAGCTAGCGTGATAGAAAAAATGAACTGGTCTCGAAATCCGTACGAGTCGAAAACGATCGCGGCAAGACCAAACGACGAGACGCCATGACCAGCAGACCAATGAACAACCCGGCCATTGCCGTCACGACAGTTTCTCGGAAAGTAATCGCAACAATGCTGACAGGACTGACTCTCATCCCGGCTTGATACCAATCTACGACATGCAACGAAGCCAGCGCGATCACCATGAGGGGGACTCCCCCTAAGAGCCACGAGCGATGTGTCCGATGCGCTGGCAATTTCATCAAACTCATCACCCAAACGATCACCATTAAAATCCCCGACGAGACTCCTACCGGCATACCGAGACTCAAGTCTCGTAATAAACCCAGAACTCCCGCTTGTAGAATTGCTTTGGGAGAATCACTGCGAACCGCCACGACTGACCACAACAGAACAACAAGTTCGACAGAACTTCCCTGCCACGCAAGTTGACCGGCGCAAGTCATTTCGACCGCGACAGCCAGGTATGCAGCAGGAATAAATAACCACCAAAGCATTTCGTTTACAGTTCCTTATTCATTTTCTGTCACTTGCCTCTTAACATTTAGTTCGCAAGTGGAGCCTTCGGCGTGAAGGAGTGTTTGAGTATCTGCACGCTATTCAGTTCATTGAGATCAAAACCAGGTCGGACCCACACTGTCCATTCGTGAGAGTTTGGCTGTAAATCTACTTTCTCGATGCGGCCATAATACATGGGTGCAGAGGAAGAGGTCGTCGGGTCAGCCGTGTACACGTCGTCTCCCACTCGCACCGATTCTGCTTTGCCGATGTATCGAAGCTTGCAGAGTTCTTCACCTGTCCCTTCGAGAACTCCTTCCGGTCCGTACGCCAATCCCTCATTGAGTTTTCGCAGAATGCGGGCACGCCCCCGATATTCGGGATCGATCACCAATCGAACTCGACTGACTTGCTGCCCCACATCCATCAAAGAACCAACGATACATTGACCGGCAAACACCGGTAGGTTTCCTGTCAGCCCAGACACTTCTCCGTGATCGATCACTAGAGAGTCATCGTGATTCGCTGGCAGCAGAACCAATTGATCGATTTGTGATGCTGTTTTCTGTGAGGACTCGATCAGCAATTGCCGATGCAGAAATTTCCGTTGAGAGCCAGACAGAACTTCCGCGCGAATAACTTCTGTTTGAGCCCACGACTGGCTCTTCAACATATTGAAGGGCGAAAGCTTCGCATCCTGACGATCACTTTTTTTATTCAGTGCCGAGACCAGTTGCAACTCTTTTTGACGCAGGAGAAGTTGGTAATTATCTCGTTGATGTTGAAGTTTTTGTTGCAATTGTGCCACTGCCAGTTGATCGGTCGTACTCAATTGATGGTATTGATTGATCGCCCATTGTTTCGCCAACTGAACGGGCTGAATTGCATCCAGCAACATTGCCCGCGCGGACGATTGCCACGATGCTGGAATCATCGAGATTAACCAGCACGCAAACAGAAACACTGGAAGTAGCCCGGCGGTTGACGGTTTGGAACGAGTTGATCGTGTTGGAGCAGACATCCTGTCGTTTCCTGTTGAATCCGAAAACTTTTCACGCGGCGGCGTAACCATCGTCCAAGCTGTCTCGCCATTGGTCGAGATGCTCGACACAAATCATGGCCCCCTGAACCATCGTCGTCATCGGATCAGATGCCAGGCGGACTGGAACACCCAGTTGTTCTTGAAACAGCAAATCGATCCCTCGCAACATCGCCCCGCCCCCTGACAATACGATTCCCGTTTCCGCGAGATCCGAGACCAATTCAGGAGGACAACCTTCTATCGCCTGTTTGATTTTACTCAGAATTTGATTCAATGGTCCGCGAACCGCTTCGCGGATTTCTTCGCTTGTTAAAACCGTTTTTCGAGGAATACCGCTCACGATATCCAACCCACTCACATCGCGAGATAATTCTTGTTCGAGAGGAAAAGCGGCACCAATTTCAATCTTCAATCGCTCTGCCGTCGGAATACCGACCCGTAGCGAAAATCGTTCTCGCAAATAATCGACAATTGCTTGATCGAACTCATCACCGGCCATTCGTAGCGACTGAGACGAAATCGTTTCCGCCATCGAAAACACACCGATTTCTGTCGTACCACCCCCAATATCACAGACCATGCTGGCGAGCGGTTCTGAAATGGGTAATCCGGCTCCGATGGCGGCGGCTTTCGCTTTTCCAATCAGGAAGACTTTCCCACCCCCCGCTCGTTCGACCGAGTTGAACACCGCACGCCGCTCGACCATCGTGATGCCGCCCGTCACAGGTATCAACACGCGCGGACGAGTCCTCCAACCGGTCGCAGAGACCTTGCGAAGGAAATATCGCAACATCGCTTCACAAAGTTCGTAGTCGGTAATCACACCTCGACTGAGAGGCCGGACAGTTCGAATGGATTCAGGAGCACGCCCAATCATCTGACGTGCCAACTTACCAACAGCGGCCCCTTTACCGAGGATCTTGCGATTGTCTTTCTGTAACGCCAACACGGAAGGTTCGTTCAACACGACCCCCTCACCACGCATGGATATCAGCGTGTTCGTCGTACCGAGATCGAGGGCGATCTGCGGAGTCATCCAGTTGCGAAGATGGTGGAGCATCCTTGCTCGTGTGCCCTACAGAAAATGTTAGATAAACTTCAGGCTCGCCGCGCACAAAAAAAGCCCCGAACCTGAATCAGGAACGGGACTTATAGATGACTCTTCTAAATGTCGCAAGAGGCACTTGCAACCTCTGTTAACTCTCTCATCAGGCAGAGTTTTCTCCCTCTCAAATTGAATATCTGCGCAATCTGGGAGATCTACGGGGCGAGCTGACCGCCGTATTCTTGAATCTCCAGAAACAGAAAGATAATTCCGACAATGATCGCTCCGACTGAGAGAAGCAACAAACCGTCGTAAATTCCAGGGCTATCAGAGCTGCGTGGTGACATGATCGTCCTTTGAAATAGTTCCGTTTTTAGCTTTTTCAACCACCGTACCGACGGCACGGTTAGGTGTGACAGTAACCAAGCGGATCGAACCGAGATACATCGGTCGTCCCTGATTGAGGCCGGCTGGGCGAAAGACATACAACTCGTGTCCCGCGACCAATCCGTCTCGTTCGCCGAGTGAAATTTCAACCAGTCGTTCGGTTCCGCGGTCGTTGGCATCTTTGGCTTGAACGACAATCCCCTTCACCAATGGTGCAGGAGCTTGTGCTCGGGCATACTCTTTGGGGTCTTGTGACCAACCATTCGCACGAGCCATGAGCTTGTAAGTCGCCACTTCTTCGAGAGCAGCAACATGTTTGCGTTCCATCGCTTCCATCTCTTTACTCATGGAAAAGATTTCATCTTTGGCATCACGCAAAGCAATCACTAAATCTTCCAGTGTTTTGTTTTGTTGACGATTCACTTCGCGCTGACGGTAAGCTTCTTCACGACGAGCTTCCGCTTCTTCTTTCGACAGGCCCGATTCCGCTTCGAAGACTTTCTCGATGGTCTTCAGTTGGTCGTAATCGCGTTGCAAGCCGTCCAATTCATTCTTGGCGTTATTAAAGTCGGCTTGGGCCGTTTGAAACTTGTCTCGCAGGTCGGTGGCCTGATTCTCCAGAGCCGAGCGTTCTGTCTGCCACAAGGTCGCCTGCTCAGAGGCTTGTTGATTGGCGGTATTCACTTGCTCCTGCAAGGTATCCGCCTTTGATTTCCAGTTCACTTGAGCTGTATAGACAGCACCGGCGAACGCCATGAAAACAAAGCTGAACAGTACCTGAAAAACAATGAGCAACTTGCCGAAAAAACTCATAACTCTATCCCTTCGCGGTGGCGAGGAAACGGTAATTGATTATGCAAACAGCCATCACTGGCCAATTGTCGTTATTCTGATCGATCCTGAAGTTGTCGGGCTCGACGTTCCAATTGTGCGATACTGGCTTCCAGCAGGACCAGAATGTCTCCCAGTTCCTGTTTCTGTTCAGCCAACCGATCATGGTCGATCCGAACTAAAGCCAATTGATCGCGAAGCCGCAACACATCTTCGCGGCGTTTCTTCAACAGTTCTCCTTGAGCCGTCATCGCTTGTAACTTTTCAGCGACACTATCAGCTTCTTGAGTTGTACTGTTATTGATGGTTTGAGTGATTTGATTGTTGATGCTTTTGAGCTCAGCAGCAAACTCGGCAGCTCGGGCATCCATCGCAGCAACGTCTTTTTCCTGATAACTTTTCAAGGCTTGAATGTTGGCTTGCTCGGCGGCAATTTTTTGATCGAGTTCCTGCTCTTTGGCCGTCAGAACCTGACTCTCTTTGTTCAATGCCGCAACAACAACATCCGCTAGCGATTCAGATCCCGACTTCACACTTTCTCCTGTGGGACGGTATGCAGCCGAGTAAGTTGTTGTTTCACCAGCACTCGCCTCAAACGTAAATTCGGTCAGATCTTGCGTACGTCCCCACCAGTTAGGTCCGCCCAACGAGATCGCACCTGCCAATGCCATAAATGACAACGAACAGGAAGTCACGAAGACTATGAGAATTTTGACCGCTGTATTCATAATGATTTCAACGTCTGAAAAATGTAATCGTATCCCAAGGGCCAACTGAACCGAGATCTTCCATGCGGCAGTCGAATACTACTCTAATCTACTATACGGGCCGTGAAATCGCTTCGTCAATCAGAAAAGAAAGCTCCTCTCGATCTGTTCTCGGATTCTTCTCCCCTCAACCTGAGCCGAAATCTCCCTTACGGCATAACCGCTACAACCCGACATTACCTCCCGGATTTCAGTTCCGAAATGACCGGAAACTTTTCAGTCATGCGATCAAATACAGAAAAACCTGCCTCCAACTCATCAAGAACATCACGTTCCGGGTGTGTTAAAACGCGCAAACCCAGAAATTAACAGCGATTCCGGCGATTCAAACTGTTACGCTGTGGTCTGGAATGTTCACACCTCGGACTCCCGAGGAATTCCCCTTCAACTGTTTCACGGATCATTTTTTAATGGGTTGGAAGTCCATGTCAGTTACAATAAATGTTGTAATTGCGATCATTTCAACAAACTTCAGACCAAAACAGACCTTTCACACACGAGGGCCATCGTGTCAATGACTCAAGAACCGACCGAAACTCCCGATATCTCCAACTATTTGTCGTCAGAGGAGCAAAATCGAAAACTTATCTTTACGCTCCACCGAGAACTCGTAAATGCAGAATGGAACAATATCTCTCACGTCGGAAATCAAATGCTGGAAGAGGTGGAAGAACGAAACAAACCTCAGGTGATGATTGACCTTTCACAACTTGAGCACATGGGTTCCTCGATGGTTGCCCTGCTCGTGAGAATCTGGAAGAGAGCAGAAGCCAAGGGAGGAGCCGTCTCTTTTCTCTCAACCAATGAAGGAATCAATCAGGTTCTCGAACTGGCGGGACTCGCCAAAGTCTGGACCATTTGTGACAACCAGGAAGAAGCTCTCGATCAACTGGGCGGTACTACAGAACAAACGGGAAGAAACCTCGCCCCATTTTTGGTATTCACTTCTCTGATCTGCGCGGCAATCGCCGGTGCGATGTTGGCCATGAAATTAACCGGGCAACATCTGATTGACGTACAGATTGAACCACAATTACAAATCGCCGCTGGTGCTGTTGGAGGAATCCTCGGAATCTGGGCGTTCTGTACTTCTCATCGAGTCAGTAAATTCCTGGGATTGATTTCTGCCGTAGCTTGTATCGGCTTGGCTGCATACTCCATCTACTCGATGGTCGCTTAAAATCATCTGTCACTTCAATCGAGTTTTTTTAATCTAAATCCATTGGCGAACGACTCATGAGCGAAACGACACATTCTTCACAACATGCACTGCGAGATGAAATACAAGCACTTTCCGATGTGGTGGCACCGCGAGAGCTGATCGACTTATTGCTTGAAAGAGCTTTCCAAAACCGTGCCACCGATATTCATCTCGACCCTCTCCCAGAAGGTCTACGGATTCGCCTGCGAATCGACGGACTACTGCATGATGTGGTGACGCTTCCACAAGAGATGAAAAACCAAGTCATTTCCCGGCTGAAATTGATCGCCGAGATGAATATTACCGAACATCGATATGCACAGGATGGTCGTATCTCGGTCACAATTCTGGGTAACAATCGCGACATTCGAGTGGGTGGTGGCCCGACAATTTACGGCGAACGTCTCGTTCTGCGATTGATGCCCGATCAAAAGTCCTTCAGTAAACTTTCCGAACTCGGTTTCAGTGATCCACAACTGCAAATTATTCATTCTGCACTCGAATATCCTTATGGCATGATTTTGAGTGTCGGGCCTGTTGGGTCTGGAAAAACGACCACTCTTTACAGTTGCTTGGAACGACTCAATCTTCCCGAAAAAAGTATCGCGACCATCGAAGACCCCGTGGAACGAAAAATGAAAGGGATCAACCAGGTCCAGGTGGAACCCCACATCGACTTCGGATTCGTCCAGGCACTCAAAGGGCTTTTGCGTCAAGACCCGAATGTGATTATGGTCGGCGAAATCCGGGATCCTGAAACCGCTCAAATTGCCGCGCGTGCCTCGCTCACCGGAATTCTGACTCTCAGCACATTGCATGCGAATGACTCATCTTCAGTCATTGGTATTTTTCGCGAGTTCAATATTAAACCGCTCTTTGTCGCCGACAGTATTCGCTGCATCATCGCGCAACGGCTCATTCGCAAAATTTGCGAACACTGCCAAGAGAACTTCGAGCCCGATGAAGTCATGTTGGCCGAACTGGGACTCGAATCGACTTCTCAACTCGACCATCCTCTGGTTCGAGGAAAAGGCTGCGGAAAATGCTTCGGCACGGGCTATTTTGGCAGAACCGGAATCTTCGAGGTAATGATGAACACTCCCAAAATTCGTTCTGCCATTCTTCACGGAAAAGGACCAGGAGAGATCCGGGAAATCGCCAAGCAAGGAGGCATGATCACACTGGAAGATTCCGCCCGACAAAAAGTTCTCGCCGGCGAATCGACTCTCAATGAGTTCCATCGAGTTCTGGCCACGCAAATGTAAATGCCACTCACTCGATGCGAATTTTGAAATCAGTATCACAGCCTGCGTGCCTACTCGCTACAGTAGAGGTGAGAGAACCTGATCGGGAGACTTTTCGTGAGCTGGTGGTGGATAATACTACTGATTCCTATCATGATTCCTGTCGGGATCGTATTAACGATTTTGATTGTGTGGATGATTGATTCTGCCGAATCAAACAGCATCGCTTCACTCGCAAAACTGGAGTGTTATCACTGTGGTCAGGAAACAGATGCGAACCAGCACAATTGCAAACATTGTGGCGGAGAACTCCAATAGAACATCAGGTCAACCAGCTTCACGATGATTGAGACAGAAATTTTTATGAGCAAAATCGCCAATTATCACATCGTTAACTTTTCGGAAATCCCCGCAGTCCCATGTCCGTGTGGAACAGCCAAACGCGGCTTTGCCGAGGTTCCCGCAGCTCCAGGCACAGTTCATGTGACTGAAATCACGACCGATGCCAAGAAGCATTACCATAAAATATTGACCGAAACGTACTACTTTCTCGAATGCGGACCAGATGCAAAAATGGAACTCGATGATGATGTCATCGATGTCAAATCGGGGATGTGCGTCATGATCCCGCCCGGAGTTCGGCACCGGGCGGTCGGCAATATGAAAATTCTCAACATCGTCTATCCCAAATTTGATCCTGAAGATGAGTGGTTTGATTGAATCATCAAAGTCCTGACACTCGTCTACTCACTCGACTCGGGAATTGCTAAACTGGAAAGAACGCTTAATTTCTCTTTGAGGGGACGACCACATGACACGGATGTCAAACAACCTGCTTCTGGGGCTCTCACTACTTTTGACAGTTTGTGATCGGGGTCAGTCTCAGGAAGAAAACCCTTCTCCATCAACAAACGCGACATACGTGCTGCGCGAATCCGAACTCAATTCAAAAATTTTCGCGATCAAGTACGATCTCGATGTCAACGGACAAGTCGAAGAGCGCGTCCCCAATAACGAGACCCGCAAATTTGAAATCAAAAGCGATGCCCACTTAAAGTTTTCTGACAGGCATCTTCCCTCCGCAGGACGAAACGAATCGGCTCTCCGCGCGATTCGTTACTTTGATCAACATCAAACCAACGTCACCATCGGCGAACGTAAATCAGAATTACTGCTACCAAAACAGAATCGCCTTTTTGTGGTGGAAGGTCGGAATTATGAACTGATTTACTATCCTCCCTCTGTCTTGCTTTCGGCTCAGGTTCTGGAACAACTTCGCATCCCGTTTGACTCTCTGGCGTCGTTGGGGTTACTTCCGCAGACTGCCGTCAAGCAAGGAGACACCTGGAAACCCGACACTTGGGCGCTGCAATTACTCACGGGGGTCGAAGCCGTCCTCAAACATGAATGTATTTGCACGTTGTCGAAGGTTGACGGAAATGTCGCTTTCGTCACTTTCGAAGGGAATGTTTCTGGCGGTCGATTTGGTGGTTCCACCGTGGTGAAATTTCGAGGCCAGTACGAGTTTGATCTCGACAAAAAATATTTGCGAGATCTCACTGTCGCACAAAACGAACAGAGTAGCATCAGCCCAGTCTCTCCTGGACTCGACGTTGCCGCCAATATTCATTTCACGCGCACACCGCAATCATCTCACCCGCAACTGACTGACAAACTCACCTCATCTATTCCACTCGACCCCGATCCGATCCGTCTGCTGCTTAGCTACTCCTCTCCTTGGCAAGCACGCTTGCTTCACACGCGTAACTGGCACGTGATTCCCGGAAAGTATGTCCTGTTGAGATTGATGGACAATGGTAGCCTGATCACACAAGGAACCATGATGGGATTACCAAAAGACCAACCGGGCAAACACGTTCCTGAAGAGCAGTTCCAAAAAGATATCGTCCGCTCTTTGGGTGACAAACTCACGAAGGTTGTTTCCGCTGAGGAAATTGAAACCGATGATGGTCGCTTTCTTTACCGAGTCGTCGCGACAGGAAATTCCAATGGCCGCGAAATGCACTGGATCTATTATCTCTGCACTGACCCGGATGGCCGACAAGTTTCGTTTGTCTTTTCGACAGAAACAGAGTTACTGGAGACTCTCAACGAACGAGATATCGACCTGATCCGCACAATCGAGTGGCCGAAAGCCACAAGCTCAGACAAGTAAGGGTTTTCAGTAGAAGTCGAAATTTCTTACTGAGCAACAACACGCTCTACTTCATCAATAATGAATGGCCCCTGCTCTTTTCCCGTTTCCGAATCAATCAGAACCAGTTTTCCCTGAACGCTCTTTCGTCCGTCGGGGAATCCCGTGATCGTCCGACCGTCCTTGAGAGAAACTGTCACTTCGGCAGTCTCATTCACGCCGGTCAGACCATCGTGAGTCAGCACCGGGAAACGCTCCCAAGCCCACGTCCACAACGTCATTTCGGTTGCCACTTTACCACCGATATCCAGCCATTCCTGCTCGGCTTGTTTGAGATCTTTGAGCGTCGCCTGTTGGCACCAAGGACGCAGAACCTCTTCAATCCAGTCCTTCCGAGAGGCAATCATCTCTTCAAATGACGACATGGGCAATTTCAATAATGAGAGCAATGTTTGAGTGATGCACTATTGTTGTCGATAAACAGTAATTGACAAGGGACCGCCCCCTCACTGCTCGCGTACGCGGTTCACTTCATCAAGTTCGCGGCGCCACAAGCGGTTCCAATTCGCCTTGCAACTCCCAGACCACAATTTTGCCGTGACCGACCGTGTAGAGCGTCCGGTAATCTTCGCTGAAACTCATTTCATGCACGTGCATGGGAGCTTTTTCGGTTTTGATCTCTTTGCCGTCTTCCATATTGTAGAACGAGACAAAGCCTCCATGATCACCACCCGCAGCCGCGAGCCATGTTCCATCGGGAGAGAACTGTAACTGTTCGACCAATCCCTTGAAGTTATCGTTTTCAATTTCGTGTTTGCGTTCTTTTGTCTGCCAATCGAACACTTCGATCCGATGCGGACCGCCGAGATGATCGATGTTGCCGATTTTCCCAATGCCACCAACGGCAATCTGTTTACCATCGGCGCTGAAAGCGAGAGACCGGATACCACCGATGGAATGTCGACGAGCTTTCGGATCCCAAGTGTACATAACGGGCGTTTCAACTTCACCGACCTGTTTTCCGGTATCGGCCTCCCAAACAATAACTCGACCGACTTTGTCACCCGTCGCGATGAACTTGCCATCTGCCGAGATCGTCACAGCATATAACATCGACGGATAACCGTGAGGCGTTTGCTCGTCATGACCAGAAAGTGTACGAATTTTTTTCCCATCGGAGACAGACCACAGATGAGCTTGCATGTCATCTGCCACACTGACCACATAACTGCCATCGGGAGAGGCAATCACGTTACGAATCCATAATTCGTGAGCAGAAACTTTGCGAACAACTGAATTGTTGACCGTACTCCACCAGATCAATTGTTTGTCGTACGCTCCGGTCACTAAAGTCGGGCCGACCAACGCAGCCCCCGTGACATAACTGTTGTGACCATCCTCGGCAATCGGTTTGAGCTCTGGTTTCTCGGCACTCGCATCAAATTGATGGACTTTGAAATCAGAGTTACCCACGAACAAAGTCGCCGATTCGGGACGCCGAGCCATACAGAAATTGACGCCGGGAGTTCCGTAGTCTTTCTGTTTCTTCAATGTACTAGGATCAATGTTTGTCATCATGTCGAACCCTGATTTTCTCAGAGAGTGATTTGTTATGGAGAGAATGCGTTACGCGAGAACGTCTTTAATCGGTTCGCATCCGAAGTCGGTAATCGGAATCGGTCGAGAGCCTTGGTGATATTCTTTCTGCCAGTCGATACCAAGGGCTGAGAAGATCGTCGCAAACAAATGCCCGGCTCCGACTTCTCCGTCAGCGACAGTATTCCCATCGGGATCAGTCTTGCCATAAACCGTTCCCCCTTTGATACCGCACCCTGAGAGCGAACAACTCCATGCCGAGGCAAAGTGATCGCGTCCTAAAGAAGGGTTAATGCCCGGCGTGCGTCCAAACTCACCCAATGTAATCACCAACGTGTTTTCCAGCAGTCCGCGTTGTTCAAGATCGGTAAGTAATGCCGACATGCCTTGATCGAGATCGGCACACAACTCTCGGTGTGTTTCAAAGTTCTGGCCGTGACTGTCCCACCACGCCCGCGCCACTTTTACAAACGGCACACCCGCTTCGACGAGACGTCGGGCAATCAGACATTGTTGCTGAAACTGCGTCGGACCATAAAACGCACGCATCGATGACGACTCTTCTTCGACATCAAACAATCGTTCGCTCGACATCAAACCGCGAACTCGCTCGTAAGCGGAAGTTTGTGAACTGACGACCAGTGATTGTCGTTTCGACTGAAATCGATCAGTGAGTAATTGACGAAGTTCGGCACGTTGAACATGATCGAGGTCGCTCACCTGCTCCAAGCGTGACAGGTTGGGAGGGATGACATCTTGAGTCAGAAACATCGGTGCATATCGACCACCCAAAAAACCTGAGGTACCATTACGCCGCCCTTCGGTTGACGAATAAATCGAGACGTAATCGGGAACTTTACTTTCTTTGCGTCCTAATTCACGAGCAATGATCGCTCCCAAGTCAGGAAACTCGATACCGGCTTCCGGGCGACGCCCGGTTCCCATCAGACTAAACCCGCCGCCGTGATCGGCGATCTTGGTATTTAACGACCGAATCAGAGCCGTCGTTTCCATCTGCTGTGCCATTTTGGGCAGCAGTTCTGAAATTTCGACACCGGACTGGTTAGTGGCAATCTTTCCAAACGGTCCGCCCGTAGGACGACCCGGTTTCGGATCCCAAGTCTCGAACTGGCTGGCTCCACCCGCCAGCCACAACAGAATCACACTTTTTTGTTGGCGTTTCAGCTCTTCGGCGAATGCCGGATTTTTCAGGACATTCAGCACCGTCATATCGGCGGCAACAGTTCCCGCGCCTGCGGCCATTGTGCCGAGAAATCGACGACGGTTGAATTGATCGATTTGAGGATGACGTATTGTCATGGGAATTCCTTACCAGTTGAGCGGATCACTCTGAAAGGCTTGTGAACAAAACTAATAATTAAATCGCATCTCGGGACTCGTAATGAGTGCCCACACAATCTGTTTCAAACCATCCACCGGGCGGTCTTGACGTTCGTTCAAATACTCAAGAAACCCTGCCGTCTCTCCCTCATCCGGCTCACGTCCCAGCGTCGATTTGACCGCCAGTAGAATCTGTTGCTCCGGCTGTTCCTGTTTCTTGAGATGACCAACGAGTTTGTCACCCGAATCTCGCAGGTAGTCGTTTTCAACACGCGAGTTATTGCTGAACAAGAGCGCCTCATCGACACTCACTTGAAAATGTTCGGACGGGCGTTCCAATTGATCGGCCATTCCCTCGGCAGAGTTTTCGTAGCGTTGTCGAAAGTCGGCCCATTTTTCATCTTCATTCGACTCGGGAAGACTCTCGGGAGAAGTCGTGGAAATCAGTAGTGACAGCGAATACTGTCGCGGCGTCAGCGGGCGAACTTCGCTCATTGCAAAGAACCATTTTTGAGGCCGTTCTCCTTCTCCATTCCATTCACTCGAACGAGCATAAGCCTGGCTAGCGACAATCCCGCCAATCAGCCGTTTCAGATCATAATTGTGGGCAATCAGATCTTGCTCTAACCATTTGAGCAACTGCGGATGGCTGGGCTCATTCCCGGAATGATTCTGATCGGGGGGATCAATGATTCCGCTACCAAATAAAGACGCCCACATCCGGTTGACGATCGACTGCGCGAAGAAAGACTGATTTTCGTCAGCCAATGCCAGCCGCACAAATTCTTCTCGCGGACTGAACCCCGGCTCGGGAATCGGCGCGTTTTCATCATTCTGAGCCTTCTTGATTTGCTCGTTCCGCTCTTTTTTCAGGTCGTCGGTCACTTCCACTTTCGGTTCATCAACTTTGACACCCGTCAGGAACATGAACTCAGCAGTTTTCTCTTCCCCTTCAGTCGTACGGAATTGCATGTCACCATCAAACTTTTCGGCCAGTCGTTTCGACTTGGTCAGATAAGTCCGATTGAAAAACGATGCGAAGCCGAAGTAATGATCCTGCTTCCATTCCCAGACCAACGGATGATCGTGACATTGAGCACAATTGACACTCACACCAAAGAACAGTTTGCTGGTATCGTTCGTCATTTTGTTGACATCACGAATACGACTTGCCAGAAACTCCTGTGCGGCGGCGGTCTCTTCATCAGACCCATCAGCCAGCATGATCTCTCGGAACATTTGATCCCACGGCTTATCCGCTTGAACCGACTTCAGCAGATACTCACGCCAGTTGTTGTCTTTTTTGATCTCGGCAAGTAGTAATTCGTCGAGACGATTCCGTTGATGAAACGCAAAATCGGGAGACGCCAACAACTGGCCAATCAACTTTTGTTTTTTGTCAGACTCGGTCGAATCGAGGTAAGCGTTCTGTTCATGCAACGTCGGCACGCGCCCCGCCAAATCGAGAGTGACACGACGTAAAAATGCCGCATCATCGATCTGTGGAGAAGGCGTGATTTTCTCCTTCATCAGTGTGGCATCAATATAATGGTCGATGGCTTCTGGGATCGAAGTCTCCGCAGGCAAAAGATCGTCTTCGGCAACAGCACCATCAATCGCACAGAGCGTGAACGCCATCAGCAACAGACCAAATCGAAATCGAACGAAATTGGACGGCATCATGCGGCATGCTCCGCTACGGGTGGGTCATCGATACCATTCATAAGAACGGTAGGAGGAACGATCAGGTGGGAAGACGACGGGTGGCCGTCCGGGATCTCCAATCGACATAACCCAAGATTCAACCGAACCTTAAATCGCCGCCAACGGACAGATCCGCAAGAATAGATGTTAACAATGCCTGATGTATCGAACAACAACATTTTGCAACAAGTACTATTCCACTGATCCGCACACTTTCACAACGACCAAAGTCCGTTACCCAGCCTCAACTTAATTCATTTCAACCGGATTTTTTTGATGTTTCAGAATATTGAATAAAACATCGCTGCCGGAACCTCCACTTGTGTTTTTGCAGAAATAGAAGTATCTTTTGCGTCAGAAGACGAGCGTTGACGCGACGCCGGATGAAGTTCGAATATCGCGTTTCTTCGGCCGAACTACACCGAGGTTTGATTCCGCCATGTCCCACACAACATGGCGGATTTTTTATGCGCGGTTCAAATGACTCCGCCATGCTCTCTGAGGGTCTTTTCGGTATACTCAATCGTTGTTTTTGGAGATTCTGGTGGCTCCAACAAATGTTCGCGAATCCACTCGATATCTGCTTCGCTAAGCTCGCCTTTGCGAAGTTCATCTCCCTCTTGCTCGACTAAACTACTTCCCAGAAGGGAAAAGCGAACTCGCTCTTCCTCTGCCGCATATCCTGCGATGTAAGTGGACTGGAACGGAGCAGTTGCAATCCAATGTCTCCATTTGGCGCGTTTGTAGATTTCTTCGAATTGTTGAATCGTCACCGAGTCTGAAATCTTTACGTTTTTTACAGTCTTACTTGTCTCAATTTGAATCTCCAGCGAATCCACGGAACCAAACCGTTGAACAATGTGTCGATCTGGTCCGAAGAGCGGAGCCGAGCAGCCGCTAAAAGTTAGTAGAATCAACAGTAGAATGAGTCGCATAAGTTCGACCTCACTGAATGGAGCGAAACCGGAGCATAGAATCAATCCATCAAATATGTCGAGACCAATGTGAGCACTCAGTTCACCCAGCCGCATCGGCGGCGACCGCTTCTCGCAAACGCTGTGGGAAGTCGGGGAACACAGTGATTACGCGCGACCAGTTCGGAATTGATTCTCCGCCCGCCGGATCATTCTGGAATGCTTCGCCAGCATCGACGATCCGCTGAGCAAATCCTTCGACGGCTTGTTCTTCAGAGTGACGGTCAAAGTTCAAGCCGTTCATCCGGGCATCGGTGTGATATTGCCTGACGAGATCCTGAGCCGACCGTAGATAAACGGATCGCCAATATTCTTGCGTCGAATTCCGCGCACCGGATAGACAAGTAAGCGTTGCTCGCTGGTGATCCCCAACACCTGATTGACTTTCTTTCGTGCTGCCTCATGCTCGGGGAGATCGTCAAACGGAAACACGGGGTTGGGAAGTGTGTGCAATCGATCTGTCGAGACTCCCGTTTGCTGAAGGATCTCGCGATCACGACCATTCAATACGGCATAATGAATCTGTTTAGCTTGTGGATAAAGCTGTTTCCCAAACGTCTCATCCTCGGGCGAAAGATGCCCGCGCAAATGTTTGTAGTTCGTTGGACGAAAGTCTTCCGCAAAATCATGAATTTGCAATAACCAACGCCAACCACTCTCGCTGAGACTCTCGATCGCGGTCAGAAACTCGACATTCTTGCCAAGCGAGTGATTGTGAGCGTGCAAAATGGTTTCAGACGGACGACAGTTTATGGCTTGAAGTTTGGACTCCAAAAGCTGCGGCAGTGCCTCCGCATCTCCTGCCCGTTCCGAATCATATTCGAGTTCTGGGAGCGGATGTGACTGAACAGACAACTCCGGGAACTCCGAAAAATCTTTCGGCAGTCCGTTCGTTCGACCTCCATGTAAGAGAATCACTTCTTCAATATCACCCGCCCCGACCTGCTGCAAAGCTCGCAGATGATTCAGGACCACCGAAGTGACTCCACCCCGGTTCAGATGAAAGTGAATGACAACAAGTTTCATGATGGCAACAACTTACAATGTCTCGGGACGAAATCGATCATACTCAATACTTGGCACAAAACACACCCTCAAGAGTGGGCAGTTCGTCTCATCGGACCTCGTCTGATTCGCTGTAAGACCTGTGAAAATCGGCCTTTCCGAAATTTGGCAACTCAAGTAGACTTCGCCGAGACACACATGGATGTGTTGTGGATCAACGTGCGCTCCCTGAGAAGATTTGAACTGGCGGGAAGGATTCTGCCATGCGACCTCAATCTGTTCGCCTATTATTGGTAGCCAACCTGCGCCTCGGAGAACCGTTGCGGACGGCTCTTCCTCTCACCGATGACGCACGTCATATCGTGCTGGATTCCACTCTCGATAGTTGGAGACAGATCCAGGATTACGCCATAGATCGTGAAGTCGATGCGTTAGTTCTGAATGGAAACACAGTCGTTGCCGATCAATTGAGCAGCCACGCAGAGTTCGCTTTGATAGAAGGTCTCGAACTTCTCGCAGAAGCAGAAGTCCCGGTCGTGATTCATCCCGGTTCTTCCGATCCGCTCACCTTCTGGAAAGAATTGCTCATTGACCTCGGTACGGCAAAATCGAACATCAGCGTAATTTCTCCTCAATCCACGAATCGCTATCTCCTGCTTCGCGACAAAGGTCGCACCGTCTCCGTTCCCGAAAAACCCTCCGAACATATCAACGAAGATCATGTCATCGCTCAGCTCGTGACTGCGGCAACGCCGTTACCTGATTTGTCTCGGAATGATGATAGCCGGTTTGAGAACTCCCCATCACCCATCATCGCGTTGGACGAGATAACGAGTCAGTCCCACACACTTCCTCCCGGTATTGATTTGATTTGCGCCGGACCTTCCGTGATTCACCAGCGGCAACACTCAAACTCAATCCAACAAGATCATTGCACATCGCCTCAACCACTCTCCCTTGCAGAGTCTCAAGCAGAGGGGGAAGCCGGTTGCATGCTGATCGACTTCACGACCGAGAGCCAAACGCATCTCCAAACATTGCCCACATCCGTTGTGCAATTTCACCAAATCGATCTTGACCTCTCCCCAAGCACTGATTGGGAAGATGCCGCGCTCGCCATGCAGACTCAAATCGAATCTCTGACATGGGGGCCGCAGGAACGACTCAAGCTGATTACCTGGAACATCCTCGGTAATGACCGGCTTTCCAACATTATTCTGGACGGTGACGACAGTCATCTTCTGGCGGCTTGGAATGAGTCTTTTGCCGCACAAAATCACAACGAAACGCTCGTGATTCATGGATTTCAGCCAGATGGTCAGTTCCCGCTTGACCACAACTCTGCCTGTTCCGGCAAAGAACTCGCTGAAGCCCTGTTTGAAATCGAACAATCGGCCGACCAACCCGACATCGATCGCTTGACCGCGATCTGGGCGACCGACAAATCTTCTGCCGCTTTGCTCACCCGACTTCGACCCGTTCTGAATCCCGCTCAGATCGGAAATCACTCGGAATCGGTGGTGACTCAGTGGTTGACCCAAAGTGACCCGGAGAATCTCTCGCATGAAAATTACACATCTTGAAATCGATCGGTTCGGCGTCTGGCGGAATCTTTCTCTGCCACTCTCTTCACCCGAACTGAACGTCGTATTCGGCCCGAATGAAGCCGGCAAAACCACTCTCATGCGATTTCTCCGTGGAGTTCTGTTCGGTTATGCCGAACAAGACTCTCTCGATGCAACCCATCCCGCGAGTGGAATGCTGGAGGTCCAGTATCGCGACGGAAATTATCTCGTCCAACGAACGGGCGACGTGCTCGCCATCACCGGAGATCGTGAACTCGAAGGCGACAATGCACAACGGTTTCTGACAGAAATGCTCGGCAATGTCACCAAAGATGTCTTCGACAATGTCTGCTGCTTCGGTCTCGATGAACTTCAACAACTCTCTGTCCTTTCCGGGGAAGAAATTGTCGAGAAACTGTTCGGCGTTTCACTCGGTCACAAAGGCAAATTCATACTGCAAGCTCTCAAAGATGCCGAACGACGCAAGCAGGAAATGACGCTCGGCAGCGAACACAAAATTTCGATCCGTCGTTTAATCAACGATCATGATCGACTGAGCCGCCAACTCGACGATCTGGGAGAGCCACGCAAACGCCTCAGCGGTTTGAAAGAACAACTGCTCAAAATCGAACAAACAATCGGCGACTTGCAACAAAGACAAAGTTCGTTGGAAAACGAACGAGTCGGCTATCAGTTTCTCCAAAGAGTACATGGCCCGTGGTCACAAGTTCGTGAATTGCAAACAAAGCTCGACACGATTCCCGTCGTCGATGAGTTTCCCGAAAACGGGATCGCGCGACTGGATGAACTCGAACACGATCTCAATCTTCTTCTCGAAGAGCGTTCTGCCCTACGTAGCGAACTACGACAATTGGAAGAAGAACTGTCGACAGCAACTGAGTCGCAACCGATCATTGATGAACTTCCCGCGATTCGCGTATTACTCGACCAAGCCCAGCAACTCGATGGACGACAAGAGATCCCCGAATCTGACCGGCACGAGTTACAACGATTAGAAGAAAAGCTTAATCAGAAATTGCCCGAACTCGGCGACAACTGGACTCTCGAACGACTCGGACGCCATGAACTTTCCCCCGAACAACAACAAAAACTCTCACACGCCGCCCAAAATTACGAGAAGACCTTGAAACGTCGTGCTCGCGCACGTCGAAAGATCGAGTCATTGTCCAAATCGAATCAGAAAGAACAACAAGATCTCGAACGCCAGTCGAGTAAATGGCAGGGACAATCCGGCGCACAGATGCTGGAACGGACCGAACGACTATTAAACTCGTCACGAGACCGCGAACGGCTCAACATGCGATCCGAGCAGCTCGATGACCGCATTGCTATGCTCGAGCATCAACAACAATCACTCATAGAAACCGAACCGCTTCCGACTGGAGTACAATATTTACTGACCGGTTTCACCGTGGCCGGTGCATTACTGGCCGTCCTTGGCATCTGGCAGGGAGTCAGCGTGAGCGGACTCGCGGGGGCCGTCTATTTCCTCCTCGGTTTGACGTGCGGTGGACTGGGACTCGCCCTGCAATGGCACTTCAGTTCCGAACAGGGAGAGACTCTCGGAAAAATCCAAAAGGAGGTCGACCAACTCAGGCAACAACGTGCCGAAATTCAAACTAAACTGGAATCGCTTGGCCAATCCGATCAAACGTCTGACCTCTCAGCTCTCACTGGTCAACTCACCACTTACCAACGGTGGATTGATCGCGAAGCCGAATGGCAAAACAATCGCAAAGAAGCCTCTCAGATTCGCGCCAGCTTACAAGAAATCCGCCGCGATCTCGCCAATCATCGGGATCGATGGTTGCAGACACTGCGCGAGATCGGCCTGAACGAAACCGTCAAAATCGCCGATGGTTGGAAGTCCTGGGAGTCTGCACTGGAACTAAAATCAGTTCAGCATCAAATCTCGGCACTTCGCGACAAACATTCACAATCGGGCGAACTGCGACAAGTCTTCGATTCGTCTGTCTTCAAAATCCAGGAAAAGATCACCAACGAACCGGTTCACTCTTCAGCTCATGGAATCATTGCCGAATGGCGAGAGAACTACGAATCCTGGAATCGATTATGGCAGCGAAAACAGGAGATCACCCGGGAGCAACGACAAGTTCAATCACGACTCGAAGAACTCGAAAGCGACATAAAATCCCTTCGCTCGCGGCACTCTCAATTACTCACAGCCGGCGGCGCTCACGACCGGCAATCCTTCGATCAACGGGCGTTGTGGTTTCAAGAAAGACAGGAGCTTGTCGAGTTGATCGAGATGTCTCGCGATGAACTGGATCGCGCCATCGGCGAGGAAAAACAACTCGCCATCTTTGAAGATGATTTACTGGAATATGATGCCAGCCATACTCGCGAGCGACTGAACGACCTTTCTCACCAACTCAATCAGATCGAATTGGAACTGACCGCGACCCACGAAAAACGGGGAGAGCTTCGCCAACAGCGAGACAGCATTTTGAATGATCGTCGCGAACCACATCTTCGTCAGGAGATCGCGGAAATCGATGAACAAATCAAGCAACAATGCGAACGCTGGTTGGGAATTGACCGAGCAGAACAGGCCATCTCTCACATCAAATTCAGTCTCGAACGCGAACAACGCCCCGCCACTTTGCAGCGTGCCGAACAATACTTCCGCATGCTGACGACGGGCCGTTACCAACGTGTCTGGGCACCACTCGGCGAACACGACCTGCATGTCGAAGATCATGCCGGCCTGGCACGCAAGCTCAATGAACTCAGCGGCGGCACTCGCGAACAATTATTGCTTTCACTTCGCCTGGCATTGGTCGAAGAGCAACGCCAGGAAGGGATTCATTTACCGTTCATTCTTGATGACATTTTAGTCAACTTTGATGAAACCCGGGTCAGTTCGGCAATGGAGACTTTGAAAGAGTTCTCACAGAACGGCACACAAACATTGCTTTTGACCTGTCATTCCCACTTGGCAGAGGCATTTGCCGATCAGGGAGTTTCGGTGACCAACTTGCCCAAACGGGAACAGCAAACGGAGCGTTTGGCGGGCTGACAGAATCCCCTCTCGCTCAGCCCGCGAAGCCGCCAAGCGGTGATAATGAATGTTTTGCCGTCACCTCGATCACATTTTCAATGTATCTTTGCGTTCGCGAAACGGACGCCTTCCGAATGAATGATCAAAATCGCTCATGCCGACAGCCGAATGTCGGCCCAAAAAACGCATTCACTTGCTCACTAAATGATCCGCAACAGCAGCGTAATCCGCGGTTCAATGACCTGAAGAAGCCTCAGTCGCTATAGATCGGTGTGTTATTCCAGAATTTCTCTATCACTCAACAGAATCTTTTCTGGTCGCCGGGCCTCACCCGTGAAATCGGAATTCAATCCGGTTAGAATCAAAATCCCTGCTCAAATCACACAAAACATCACGATCAACACATTTTGAAGGAATCAACAATGGGGATCAATTTTGGAATTATCGGCTGCGGCATGATTGCCAACTTTCACGCCGAGGCCATTAAACGAATTCGCGGTGCGAAAATCACCGCTTGTTATGACACATTCCCTGCCGGTGCTGATCGTTACTCGGAAGCTCAAGGATGCACCGCGTATCATAAACTGGAAGACATGCTGGCCGATCCGAATGTCGATGCAGTCAGCATCTGTACTCCCAGTGGCTCACACATGGACCCGGCTGTCGCTGCCGCCAATGCCGGCAAACATGTTGTTGTTGAGAAGCCTCTCGAAATTACCCTGAAACGGTGCGACAACATCATCAACGCCTGCAAGAAAAATAAGGTGAAGCTCTGCACGATCATGCCGAGCCGTTTTGGAGGAGCCAACATGGCTCTCAAAGAAGCGATCAAGTCGGGACGTTTTGGCAAGCTGACATTGGGAGACACCTACGTCAAATGGTATCGCTCGCAAGAGTATTACGATTCGGGTGGCTGGCGTGGAACCTGGGGTCTCGATGGAGGTGGAGCCTACATGAATCAAGCCATTCATAATGTCGACCTTTTATATTGGTTGATGGGCGATGTGGCTGAAGTGAGTGGACTCACCGATACGCTGTCGCACAAACGTATCGAAGTCGAAGATGTCGGCGTGGCAACCGTCCGTTTCAAAAGTGGTGCTTTAGGTGTGCTGGAAGCAACCACCTCCTGCTATCCCGGCTTGCTTAAGAAGACAGAAATTCACGGCTCGGAAGGAACTGTGATCGTCGAACAAGACGACATTTTGAAATGGGAGTTTGCCAAGAAAGATCGTAAAGACAATGGCATCCGTAAAAAGTACTCCCCCAAAGGCGAGAACACGGGCGGAGCGGCCGATCCGACGGCAATCTCGTACCAAGGACACCTCGATCAATTGAAAGACTTCATCGGTGCGATCGAAAATAATCGCAAGCCGTTAGTCGATGGAGAAGAGGGACGCAAAAGTGTCGAGATCATTCTGGCGATTTATTACTCGTCTCACAGCGGAAAACGGATTTCTCTGCCACTCAAGAAAGATCCCCCACTGAAATTCTTAAAAAAATAACCTTAATCACCGAGGCCATGCGAACATTTCTCAGAGGCGATTTTCAGTACCGACTGGAGATCGTCTTTGTTTTTATCGGAAGAATATCGATGCCCTCCTCTGCCCAGCTTTGATTTGACACCTATAATTTGGCGAACACCAGTCAGTCTACAGAATCGACCATCGCATGCCGCATTCGATTGAGTCCAGCAAAACACAATTTGACCAATACAAGGAAGAGCTTTTTCAAGCGGATCCGAATTCTCGACCTGGCGGAAAACACAAACGGGAACGATCTTCCCGCGAACTGCTGAAAAGCTTTTGGGAAATCTCAAAACCTCACCGAAACTCGGTGTTTCTGTTCCTCTCGACGCTCACTGTTGCCACCGTTCTGGCACTCATTCCTCCCGCTGCGACAAAATTTGTCGTGGACAGTGTTCTCGGCGATCAACCATTACCCATCTGGTGGCCGAAATCGCTACCTCAAGAACCGTGGCCATTATTGGTCACGATCATTGCCGGGGTGTTGGTTATTTCGATTGTCCGCGCACTGCTGGCGATCTGGGGACGTTGGCATGCGACGCGAGTCACCAAGTTGATGCAGATGTCGGTCCGCAAAGATGTCTTCGCTCATGCCATGCGGCTGCCGTTACATCGAGTGCAGGATCTCAAATCAGGCGGAGCAACCAGTATCCTGCGACAAGATGCTGGCAGCGTGGGTGAATTAGTATTCGGGCTGCTGTATAACCCTTGGCGAGCCATTATTCAACTAACGGGATCGCTGTTGATTCTGGCTTGGGTCGATTGGAAATTGTTATTAGGGGCAATGATTCTGGTGCCGGTCGTTTACATCACACATCGCACCTGGATCAGTCGGATTCGCCCGCAACACCGTCGCGTCAGGGCACAACGGGAGATGGTCGATTCTCTCGCCACAGAATCGTTTAGCGGAATTCGTGTTGTTCGGGCATTCGGACGACAACGGTCGGAAACCACACGCATTCTTCGCGGAAACCATCTCATGGGTCGGCAAGAACTGTTTGCCTGGTGGTGGTCACGCTGGATCGAATTAGCCTGGGAAACGCTGATCCCGTTCGCTTCTGCGGCGTTAATGGTGTATGGCGGCTGGCAGGTATTACAGAGTCAACTGACCCTGGGAGATTTAGTGATGTTCCTGGCCTATTTACTGATGCTGTTAGGACCGCTGGCTGTTCTCGCTCAGTCGGCGGCTCAGTTTCAAAATAGTCTGTCAGGGTTAGATCGTGTACTCGATTTGCTGGAAGAAGATCGCGAAATGGACAACGCGAATTCGATCAAGTTAAACCCAGATCAGGTTGAAGGCCAAATCACGTTCGACCAGGTTTCGTTTCGCTATCCGAACTCCGATCAAAATGCGCTCACAGAAATTGAGATACAGATTCAAGCGGGAGAAACCATCGCATTGGTTGGTCCGAGTGGCGCGGGTAAAACGACATTCTGTAATCTGGTCGCACGTTTTTACGACCCCACAGAAGGACGCATTCTGCTGGATGATCGTGATCTGACCACAATTGATGTCGAAAGCTACCGTCAGTTGATCGGCCTCGTCGAACAGGATGTGTTTCTGTTTGATGGCTCCGTCACTGACAACATCGGATATGGCAACCGACAATCGTCGATGGAAGAGATTATTCAGGCCGCAAAAGTGGCCAACGCCCATGAGTTTATTGAAGATCTGCCAAAGGGATATGACACCGTCATTGGTGAACGTGGCGTCAAACTGAGTGGCGGTCAACGTCAACGGTTGGCCATCGCCCGGGCGATTCTCGCTGACCCCAAAATTCTGATTCTCGACGAGGCGACCTCGAACCTGGATACCGAGAGTGAGCGATTGATTCAATCGGCTTTGAAAACATTGATCGCCAATCGCACCTGTTTCGTGATTGCCCATCGCTTAAGCACGATCACTCATGCCAGCCGTATTCTGGTGATCGATGATGGACGAATCCTCGAATGCGGCACCCATTCTGAGCTGATGGAACATAACGGACGCTATCGCGAGATGGTCCAATTGCAGACAAGCCCGGAACCAGTCATTTGATTACCGTCGCGGCGTTTTATCTTTACCACGTCCAGTTCCACTCAGAAACGCCAGAACTGCCGCAAACAGAGAAGCTCCCACAATCGACCAAATGACGGGGAAAGCTTTTCCGCCGATCGTGATTGGTAAGAATTCGGGGAGTTCCAGCTCTCGGGCGATCCACATACCAATCAAAGCGCCAATAAAACCGAGTGCGATTGATGCCAAGCAACCACTTCGAGTTGCCCCGACGAGACTCTGCGCAATGCTTCCGCAAATCCCCGAGATGACTAACAGCACGAGAAGTTCCAGAATGGACATGATTGTATTCCTATAGATAACGGGGTCGATTTCTCTATCCTGCCAAAGATCACAATTGATTAAAAGTCGATTCCAATTCCGTCTGTAAGGAAGCCGCGTCCTCCAAGCCGACCGACAACCGAACCAAACCGTCCTTGATACCGTACTCCGCCCGCTCCTCTGCCGACATAAATTTGTGAGAGGTGCCTGTCGGATAGGAAAGCGTTGTCCTGGCATCCGCCAACGTCGGAGAAAAAGGAATCGTTTCGTGCAGCGACTTCATGAATGGATTGACGCCAGTTTTTCCTGCCACCAGATCGAATGCCAACATCCCTCCAAAACCATTCGGCAATAATTGCTGAGCAATTTTGTGAGAAGGATGGGTTGGCAGTCCCGGGTAATAGACTCTGTCGACTTTCGGGTGCGAGTCCAACCATTCGGCTAAACTTATTGCCGTTTCTGAAACGTGCTTCATCCGTAAAGGCAAAGTCCGCAACCCGCGCGAAGCGAGCCAGCTCTCCAAAGGGTTTCCATTCGCTCCAAACAACGCCAGAAATTGACGTGTCCGCCGAATAATATACTTGTTGCCGACGATCACTCCCATCATCACATCACCGTGCCCGTTCAAATATTTGGAGGCCGAATGAACAACGGCAGCGGCTCCCATCTTCATCGGCTTTTGCAGGATCGGCGTGGCGAACGTATTGTCTACCACAACCGGGACACTGCCGGCCGCCTCAATAATTTTGGGAAGATCGGCCACTTCCATCAGTGGATTCGAGATTCCTTCCAGCAAACAGAGTTTTGTGTCTGGACGAACCAAAGTACTTAGCGAAGCGGGATCGTTCGCGTCAAAGAAAGTCACTTCCACGCCAAAAGATTTTTGCATCTGTTGTAATAGCTGTACCGTACGGCCGTATAACACGCGGGCCGCCAAAATATGATCACCCGTTTTGCAATGCGACATGACCAAAGCAGAAATCACGCCCATTCCCGATGCACCAACCACTCCTTCTTCAGCATGTTCCAGCCGGGCCACGTCTTCCGCAAATGCCGATTGGTTAGGATTACCGTCACGGGTGTAAATGTAACCGTGCTGCTCTCCTGAGACGACTTCGGCCAATTGGTCGAGCCCATCAAGATCGAATGCCGTCGTCTGATAAATGGGAGGATTACTGGGAGGAGTGGATGACGGCTTCGCCCAGCCTCCCCGAGCAGAGATCACAGAGTCATCAGATGGATATAGCGAATCGGTCACGAAATCACCTCATAGAGTCATTTTTCAGATCGGGTTACAGCTTAACCTAAAATCATTTCAGAGTCGCGGTTGACGAAAAACAGCAAAGGGACGAACATTCACAAAGTATGAACTGGGTCGCAATTCGACATTGGCTGGAATATGCAGTGTTTCGCGTACTCGTCTGCATCGTGCAGGCGATGACGTGGAAGCAGTCGGTCGCGTTCGCGCGTGGGTTAGCATACATTTTCACATTTGTGCTTCCCAGAAGACTGACCCGCTATGCAGTCGCGGAAGAGAACTTGCGTCACGCATTTCCTGAAGAAATGACAGATCAGAAAATCGAGCAGACAATCTACAACATGTGGTTGCATTTGTTCCGTATGGTGGCGGAAATTATTCAGGCCCCTCGTAAAATGCGTTTAGAGAACTGTTATGAATATATGACCTTCCCACAATCGGCCTGGGCTGTGCGGACCGCTTGCTCGGGGCGACCTGTCATCCTGCTGGGCGGACATTTCGGGAACTGGGAAATCGGCAACTTTTCTTTTGGTATGTTTGATTTCCCGATGGCTGCTGTCGCTCGGGACTTGGATAACCCCTATCTGCACAATTGGTTTACCCGATTTCGACGCAGCACCGGTCATGCACTCATCTCCAAAGAAGGCGGCTCGACCGAGATGACCCAATACATGGAGAAGAAAGGCATCCTCGGACTGCTGGGGGATCAAGCAGCCGGTCGGAAGGGGATACTGGTTGACTTTTTTGGCAGACCTGTTTCAACCATGAAATCCATCGCGTTATTAGCCATGCAGTATGATGCGGTGTTGATGGTCGCTTACACCCGCCGATTAGAAGATGACTTCCTCAACGGGAAATGGTCCCGGTTTGAAGTCGGCATGACCGATTTGATTGACCCAAGAGATTACCAAGGTACGGATGCGATTGAACAAATCACACAGCGCTACACAACGGCACTCGAAACAGCCATCCGAAAGTCTCCCGAACAATATTTCTGGGTCCATCGACGCTGGAAAATCGAAATCTCTCGTCGAGAAAAAAAGAAGCGACTCAAAGCAGAAATGAGCAAACAGACTGAGGCCGCTTGAACATCAATCACGCAGGAAATGACAAGAATGAGTCATCGAGTACGAGCCGCATTGATCGATGAAATTCCCGAAGATCACGGTTTGGAAGTGGTCCTCGAAGGAAAAATTATCGGCCTGTTTCGCGTCGAAGGAAAGATTGTCGCCTTGGACGGCATCTGTCCTCACGCGGGTGGTCCACTCGCCAAAGGCGCATGTTTCGAAGGCATCGTGACCTGCCCGTGGCATGGCTGGCAATTCGATGCGCGAACTGGTCAACATTGCCTGACGCCTCAAATAAGTCAAACGCCCTACGAAGTTGAAGTTTTGGAGCAGGAAATCTTCGTAATTTTTCAGGACACATAGGGAACAACCCTAAGCTCGTCAAATACTTCCCATCACTACGCTTACATCGAAAATTGCGCCAACGCTTCGCGCGCGACAAAACTGATCTTGAGTCGCTGACTGCCGAGAGCGCATTCGTAGTGATGATTTCTGGTGATCGGTGCCGATAAATCTTTTAGTGCATTGTTGAGAAATAAGAATCCTGCGCAGAAAGAGGATCGAAGCAATGCACAAAACCGATGTAACCCGAAGGGACCATGTTATGACCGGATTTTCAAAATCCCTGTTTGCCGCCGCGTTTGTAATGCTCATCAGTAGTTTCTCATCAGTCGTCGATGCACAAGAACGGTGCGATACTGACGTCAATGGGCAGGCGTGTCAGCAGTGTCAAAACGGATCTGGCCAATGTGACTATTGTGATGACTGTCATCACAAATGGCACTTGCTTCCTTATTGGATGGCTCCCGATTGCGTCAAAAAAGAAGATCAAATGCCGGGTGTTATGCGCTGGTCGAAAGAAGATTATTACCTGCGTGGACAACTCCCCATCGGCCAACGGCAGAAATGTTACAAAGGCAAAATCTGGCCCGCTCATCCTCGACCAACTGGCCCCAAGCCTCACATGATTCACCGCTTTCACGCGGCCCACTATTGGCCTCACCCTTATGATGTCTGGTCACGAAATACGGTCAACAACATGATCAATGCTCACCAGCAAAAAGGCTGGCAAGACGCAACCACAGTGTATGAGTATCACTTCGATGCAGATTCCAACGAACTCACCGATGCCGGTAATATGCATATCAAATGGATTCTGGAGAATGCACCGGTACAATACCGCACTTTGTATCTCCAAACTTCTGCCGCTGCCGGAGCCAACGATCTTCGAATGGCAACAGTCACACAAGTTGCCAGCCGTCTGACTGCTGGTGAGCAACCTCCTTCAGTCGTCTTCCGAAACACAACGGCGTACGGTCGTCCGGCCCAAGAGGTCGACACCATTCGTCGTGGAGAACTCCAAAGTCAACCACTTCCTCGCATCACTTACCCAAGTAGTGCGGGACCAGGCTACGGTTCTGGTGAAGGAAACTGAGAGTCGCAAATCCTGAATGATCCCTGAATTCGCGATCACGTCGGCATGTCTGGCGTGATCGTTTTTTTATGGTTTGTTCAATTGGAGACGCAACAAATTGAGTGCGGCTTTTGCGGCACGACTTTTCAGGAACGAGCGATCCCCCAGTAATTGATGCGGCACCACACTCTCTCCATCGGGAGTTGAAAGAGCAACATAAGCAATCGGTGGCGCATCGCCCGAACTCTCTGACGGCGACGATTCTGTGACTGCGAGTGCGCAATCTGTTTCAAAATGCTGGCGACATCGACGAGCCATTTCGAGAGCGGTTTCAGCGGAGGCCACAGGATTGGACTGAAACCAGTTTTCAGGAAACCCCAAGAGTTCCCAATGCTTGCTCCCTCCTGGAATAACGATTCCACCATGGTATAAATCACCATGCTCGATCACATCCGTTAATCGATGAGCCAGCAATCCCCCCGTGCCCGACTCTACTGTGGATAGCGAAAGCCGACGTTCTGACAATGTACGCAGAACGACGTGCTCCAGTTCTTCATCTTCTTCTCCGAACACAAGATGTTCGAGCCGCTTGTGAATTTCCTGTTTTGTTTCGGCAATCATTTGGTCACATTCGTCAATCGAATCACCGACCACATTGATGCGCAACGTGATTGTTGCCTCGTGAACGGTAATTCCCACTTCCGGGTTATTGCCTCTGGCTGTCAGTTCTCCCAATCGCTCCTCGCAGTCCGACTCGCCCACACCGAAGCAATTGACTCTGGCGCGTTTGATGATTTTCTTGCCAACGGGCAATCGGGGAACGATTTGTTCGAGGAACATCTTTTTCATTTCCGAAGGGACGCCCGGCATGGCCCCAATGGCGACGTGATGATCGGCATCCAGCTTGGGAACTTCGCACCACATGCCGGGTGCTGTTCCAATGGGATTCACCAACGGCTCGGCACCTGCAGGAAACATCGCTTGGATTCGGTTACGAGCCGGCATTTCACGACCCCGCTTTTGAAACATCTGCTCCACATGATTCAGTGAATCCTCGTCGAGTATCAGGCTCACATGCAGAAGTTCGGCAACCGCCTGTCGCGTGATGTCATCAAGAGTCGGTCCTAAGCCACCTGTGAGGAGAATTAAATGCGCACGCCTTAAAGCAACGCGCAACGACCACACCATCAAATCCATCGAGTCGGCCACAGCCGTGTGATAAATCACTTCGATGCCGCGCGCCGAAAGTTCCGTACTCAGCCACTGGCTGTTTGTGTCGAGCTTGGCTCCGTTTGTCAGCTCGCTCCCCACGGCGATAATTTCAGCTTTCATGCTTCGCACATCCTTGATGAGTGGCCGGACGCGACGCTCCGGCGAAAACTTTCCTGAACAGACTCTCGATTTTCAGAGTGTGTCATGATAAACCAGAGAGAGTCGCAGAACAGCTTTTCAATCTTAATTTCTTTCCATGAATTTCAGGAATCTACGCAATTCCACACACTCGGAGAACATCATGAAACGACCAACCCTGATCGCCTATTGCCTGACATTTCTGTTAACAACATACGGATTCTCCGCGGAACCTGTTCCCGATCCGGGGCCAATCAGCAAGATCCAAAAACTCCATTCCGACTTTCAATTTACCGAAGGTCCGACCAAAACGTCGGACGGCACGATCTATTTCACCGATATCCCCGCAGACCGGATCTATGAAATCTCGACCGACGGAAAGCTGAGTGTCTTCCTCGAACCTGCCGGGCATTGCAACGGCTTGATGACAACGGCAGACGGAACCTTGTATGCGTGTTCGATGGACGGTCAATTGATCACCATTGATCGCAAAACGAAAAAGGTCACTCCCCTCGCCTCAGAATACAAAGGAAATCGGTTTAACGCTCCCAACGACCTTGTCGTCGACAAATCAGATGGTATCTATTTCACCGACCCTCACTTCCGCGCCCCAGAACCTTTGCCTCAAGGAAAGACCGCCGTGTATTACCGCACGACAGAAGGCGAAGTGACTCGACTCATCGATGACCTCAAGGCACCCAACGGCGTCATCCTGTCTCCTGACGAGAAGACTCTCTACGTCATTCCGAGCATGCAATCCGAGATGATGTCGTATCCTGTAAAATCTCCCGGCAAACTCGGCAAAGGGAAGCTGTTCTGCAAACTCAAACAAAAAGAGGGACAAGAAGGACGCGGGGGTGATGGACTCACTGTGGATACCGACGGAAACCTTTACATCACGACCGGGCTGGGACTGCAAGTTTACAATCCCGCAGGAAAACTTCTGACCATCATTGAACTCCCTGAACAACCGGCGAACGTCACCTTTGGAGGTCAAGACAACAAGACTCTCTACGTGACGGCTCGTAAAAGTCTTTACACGGTCAAAATGAACGCAACCGGTCATCAGTTTCCTGGCAAGTGATTTTTCATTGTTCGTTCATTGCCTGTCGTGAATTCGAGGTTCGTCATATGCGCTGTTTGATCACGATTTTCATTGGTCTGTTGGCCTCACCAATTGTCTCTGCTGAAACTCCCGCGACTCCCAATCTGATCCTGCTCATCGCCGACGATCTGGGGTATGGGGAATTGGGCTGTCAGGGGAACGATCAAATCCCGACACCCCACATCGATTCGATTGCGACAAATGGCGTTCGCTTTACGGACGGTTATGTCACTGGGCCATTTTGCAGTTCATCGCGAGCCGGCTTGATGACAGGACGGTATCAAACCCGTTTTGGCTACGAGCGAAACCCCATTGGTGAGAAGAACGAAGACCCGAATATCGGTTTGCCGAAGGGGGAAATCACTCTCGCCGAAATGCTCCAGGATCGTGGATACGCCACCGGATTAGTGGGCAAGTGGCATCTCGGGGGAGCCGCCCCCTATCATCCGTTTCGAAACGGATTTGATGAATTCTTCGGTTTTATGCACGAAGGTCATTACTTCGTTCCTCCCCCCTACTCCGGCGTCACCACGATGCTGCGTCGCAAGTCTTTGCCATTTGGCAAAAAAGGACGCTGGGTCAGTAAAGACGGCCAACTCGTTTTGTCCACTCATATGGGCTACAACGAACCCGATTACGATGCCGACAATCCCATCTATCGCGGCGGGCAACCAGTCAATGAACAAGACTATCTGACCGATGCCTTCACACGGGAAGCGGTCGACTTCATTGCCCGAAATCAGGAACGCCCCTTCTTTCTCTGTTTGGCGTACAACGCGGTCCACAGCCCATTGCAAGGGGCTGAAAAGTATATGAAAAAGTTTGCGCACATTGAAGATCTCCATCGTCGCATCTTCGCGGCTATGCTCGCCAACATGGACGACAGCGTCGGTGAAGTATTGAACACGGTCAATACGTTGAAACTCTCCGAACGGACTTTGATTGTCTTCATCAGCGATAACGGCGGCCCGACGCGCGAACTCACCTCCGACAACGGACCTCTTCGCGGCGAAAAGGGACACGTCCACGAAGGCGGGATTCGTGTCCCCTTTCTGATGCAATGGACCAATCATTTACCTGCCGGAGAAGACTATCGTGAACCGGTCATCTCTCTCGATATCTATGCCACGATGGCTGAACTTGCCGGAGCGACGATTCCTCGAAACAAAGCTTTGGATGGCGTCAATTTGCTCCCCTTTCTGCAAGGCACTCGAAAAAGCGTTCCCCACGAGACACTCTTCTGGAGAAGCATGGAGAAATCGGCCTTTCGCGCGGGCGACTGGAAAGCCGTCCGTAATCCATATCGCGGTCAAGGAGCAGACTGGGAACTCTACAATTTGCGAGCCGACATCGGCGAACAGGACGATCTAAAATCACAGTATCCTGATCGACTGAAAAACCTGATTGATGGTTGGCAAATAATGAACGCAGAAATGATCGACCCATTGTGGTAATCTAATCGACTGACTCGAACATCACGACGATATTTCTCAAGATTGAACCCTGTCTCCATGACTGATCCCGATTCGCAAGCCGACTCATGCGAGCAAGTTCCCATTATTCGACTCTCCCCCGCGATGAGTTGGCTACTGGGACTGGCGGCGTTCGTGATTATCGTGGCCGGCATGAAGGCGGCTCAGGAATTGATTGTCCCGTTTTTGGCGTCGCTATTTCTGACAGTGATCTGCTATCCCGCTCTGGAATGGATGCAAAAAAAAGGCCTTTCGACTTGGGTGTCTCTGATCCTCATTATCTTCACAGTCTCAACGAGTCTGCTTGTTGTCGTCGCGATTGTGGGAGCTTCTCTTCAGGATCTGACCAGCCACTTAGACGGATATCGCAATTTACTGGAAGCCCGCAAGCAAACACTCATCACCTGGACCGAAGACCGAGGATATTCTGACCTGGCAGAAAATCTTGACAGACGGGAATTCGACCCAAAACGCGCAATGGCTCTGCTGACATCCTTCCTCGCTGACCTTGCCGGTTTGTTTGGCGATATCTTCTGGGTGTTACTGATCATGGTTTTCATGTTGATGGAAGCCTCATCGTTTCCTCAAAAAATCGCGAAGATGTCTTCCAATAATCCCAACCGATCAGCTCAAGCAGAACAAATCCGCAACGCAATCTGGCAATACGCCACTCTGAAAACACTCATCAGCATGATGGTGGGTGGCGGAGTCGTCCTCCTGCTCAAACTCCTCAAAGTTGATTATGCATTCTTGTGGGGATTAATTGCGTTCTTCTTTAATTTCATCCCCAATGTTGGATCATTTATTGCCGCGATCCCCGGCGTGGGGATGGCACTGATTCAATATGATGTGACGACCGGTATCTACGCGGTCATCGGATACGCATTGATCAATCTGATTTTCAGCAATATTGTCGAGCCGAGAGTCATGGGAAAAGGGATGGGAATTTCGGCTCTCGTGGTCTTTCTCTCATTGATCTTCTGGGGATGGGTGCTCGGGCCAGTCGGCATGATTCTTTCCGTCCCCCTCACCATGATCGTGAAAATCGTGCTCGATTCGTCCGAGCAAACTCGCTGGTTTTCGATTCTACTCAGTGGCGAATCTCCCGGCTCGGAACAAGTTCCCTCCGGTAAGTAGATCAACTCAGGCGAAAAGTTCTTGGACGGCTTCTCCTTTGGCATCCTTCGTCACATAAAACGGCCGGCCTTCAATGTCGTATCCCGTTTTCGGACTGACACCCATCGCCGTCATGATGGTCGCATGCAGATCCTCAATTGAGACAGGATTCTCAACGGCCATCAATGGACGCTCGTCGGCAGTTTTCCCGTAGACAAAACCGCGTTTCATCCCGCCACCAAACATCACCACGCTGGTACCACCTGTGAAATGCCGATGGAGACCGTAATGTTTCATTTCGGAAAGTTCATCGACCTTATCTCGTGCCTGATCGGCGGCATTCGAACCGGGCTGTCCTTCAATGAGCGCATCGCGACTGAACTCCGAAGCAATGACCACCAAAGTCCGCTCCAGCATCCCCCGTTCTTCCAGATCGAGGATTAATTGTTTGATGGGGGAATCGATCTCTTTGTGCATACGGTCCATCGTCGTATGCCCTTCCGAATGAGTGTCCCAATGCAGGAACGGTACATACTCGGTGGTGACTTCCACAAATCGAGCCCCCGATTCGACCAATCGTCGAGCCAGTAGACAACCGCGACCAAATCGTCCGGTATCGTATTTTTGTCGGGTCTCTTCCGGTTCCAAAGCAATGTCAAAGGCGTCACGCTCTTTGGAACTGAGCAATCGATACGCATTCTCCATCGACCTTAACATCGATTCCTGTTGGTAATCACTCATCAAGGCGCGCTCGGGGCTTTGATCAATCAACTTTCGATACAGACGATTACGATTCACAAACCGATCACCCGTCATTCCTTGCGGAGGCCGAACAGATTTCGCCGCTTCTTCAGGATAAGGCAAGTTGAGTGGTCCATATTCGCTGCCGAAAAAGCCAGCCGTTGTGAACGCCTTCAACTCTTCACTTTCTCCCACGCCTTCTAGTCGTTGACCAATATTGATAAACGCCGGCATCACCGGGTTTTGAGGACCAAGCACACGCGCCATCCAAGCACCGATATGTGGAGCGGCGACGGTTTGCGGCGGCACATAGCCGGTATGCCAATGATACTGATGGCGTGAGTGTAAGATACTCCCTAAGTCGGGCTGCACGGCTGAACGAATCAACGTCGCCCGATCCATGACTGAGGCAATTCCTTCCATCCCTTCGCAAATTTCCAAACCGCTGACCGCAGTTGGAATTGCCGGGAAGGTACTGAGCATGTCGGCAACTTTCAGGCCTTTCTCGAAAGGCAAATACCGTTTGGGATCAAACGTATCGGGAGCCGCCATCCCCCCACCCATCCACAACAAGATACAACTGTCTGCCGTCGCGGCGGGATGCGCAAAGTGCCCCACGTCGTTGGCCGATAATGAACGCGGTTCTCCCGCCATCATCGCAGCGGCCCCTGCGGCACTTAACTGTTTGAGAAAATCGCGCCGGATAATGTGCTCGGGAGCCTTAGGATCGTATTCATAATTCATCTGTAAACTCACAATCTGTGGAACTCATCTAGTCTCACATTATACACCATCGTCAGCGAATCAGGAAAAACTCTGGCAACATACAAATCGACCAAAGCAAATCTTCCACTTTGGAAGGCTCCGGTTTCTCTCCCAACATGTCACTGATGATCTGGGTTTCATTACTTGTTGGCTCACGAGACAACGCAAACAGAAACAGCTCCCGAGTGAGCCTCTTCGCATCGCCGTCGGATTGTGCAATCAAATGCCGGGCGCCGGTCTCGAATGCTCGCGCGAGTGAAGCTTCGTTGGACAAATCAATCGCCTCTAACGTCGTCAATTGTGTGGGTCGCATCGAGACAATCTGTTCCCGCATCGGCCGTCCCAACGACTTCATCAACGCCGTATTTTTCAACAAAGACGCTCGCACCATCAAGCTTTTCCCATCGGCGGCAACCGCCAATAATGCCGTCGCTTGAGCATTCACGGCCCCCGTCCAACTTTTGTTCGGTTCCACAATGGTCACAGGTTTCCAAGTCCCTTTAATGCCACCCAGACGTCCCTCTCTCGTCGTGGGTGCATTAGGATTCCACTCCCACGTTGCGTCTGAGGAAAGGGAAACCGTCTCACCGTTTTCTAATTGCAAACGAGCATCGAAGAAGAATCCTGCGGGATTCGGCGTGGCTCCTCCGTTCGTCACGATGGCCGTAATGTCGTTCTTGCCCGGTTTAAGTAATGTATGTAAAGGCAACGTGCGAACCTTTGTCCAATCATCACCCTTGTCGACTTCTCGACGGTTAATGAACAAGACGTGAGAGTTATCACAAGTCAGGACGGCTCCTCCCCGTTTCACGGCAGCCGGTAAATCGATGATTATCCGCACGACAATTGTTTCATTGGCGGGAGGCACCCCTTTCGCCGAATCCCCCCAAATCCATTCCGCCTTTAGTTTCAAATCCGTTTTTTGTTCGGCAGAGACTTTTGTACGAAAGACGGGGGCATCAAACTTATCGGGAGCGCTGCCCGTTATCTGCCAGACAGAGTCCAGAAATTGTTCGGCCGTGAGCCGTCGAGATCGTGGACCTCGAAAAACGTAATCCCCGCTTTGCGGTCCTTCAATGATTTCAACCTGCGACTGATACGATTCCGAGGTCGCGATCAGTTCCAGCAGTTGTTTGAGATCATAATTCTGATCACGAAGTGAAATCGCGAGGAAGTCGAGCAAGTCTTCATTCCAAGGCTTGCTTTGCATCGCATCGAGTGGATGAACAATGCCCCGACCCATGAGTCGATGCCAGAACCGATTGGCAATGGTTCGTGTGAAGCGTCCATTTTCGGGATGCGCCATCAAGCCCGCCAATTGTTGCAGCCGGACCTCACGACTTGCCAACGGATCAATCTGTCCCAATTCGGGGAACAACCAACCCGCTTTCGCCGTCTTTCCAATCGGTTTGTCGCAGCGATGAATTTCCAATTCCCGTTGCGAGTAAATCGCCGCCAAGCCGTACGATTCTTCCAGTGTCCAACGGTCAATAAAGCTGTCGTGACACGAGGCGCATTTCAAATTGATCCCCAAAAAGGCCTGTCCAAGAGATTGCGCAAATTGAATTTCGACCGTCTGACCGGCTGACACGTTGCCGCGCCATTTGATCCCGTCAATGAACCCTCGACTCGCGTCCGAAGACGGGGCAATTAATTCGCGGGCCATCTGATCGAATGGTTTGTTGTAGAGCAGCGATTCATACAGCCAGGATGAAACCTGTTTCCGTCCGCCGGTAATAAAACCGGTCCCGCTGTAATCATTTCGTAACAGATCATTGAAAAACGACAACCAATGATCGGCATACGCAGTATCGTCAGCCAACAGCTCGCGAATTTTATGAGTCCGTTTGTCGGGTGATTGATCGGCGAGAAATTTTTGTAACTCTTCAGGAGTCGGCAACAAACCGACCAAATCGAGATGCACACGCCTCAGAAAGGTCGCATCGTCGATAAGTCCTGGTCGCGGCAATCCATATTCAGCCAAATGTTGATCAATCAAGCGGTCAATCGGATGACTGCGATTTCCATCCGCGGCAGGAATTGTTGGCCGTCGAGGTTTGAGAGGCGGTTCGTACGACTGAACTCCAAACGAGAAGCCGGCTTCCCAAGGTAGGTCTTCACTGATCCATTGCTTCAGAATTGCCACTTCTTGATCGGAGACCCGTGCTTTTCCTTTGGGCGGCATCTGAGATTCGGGATCATCCGAAGTTACTAAATCGATAATATGAGATGCGGCGACATCATCGGTATCGACAAAGCCCGACTCCACCCATAAAGCTCGTGTGTTGAGTGAAAAACTTCCCTTGGCTTCTCGCCCGCCGTGGCATTCGACGCAGTGCTTTTGCAAAATCGGGACGACATCGTGAGCGAAGTCAATCGGTTTCGCCTCAGCGGATGTCGAGAGAGGAAGTAATAATGTGAAGAAAAATAATGAAGTCAATCGTGAGATCATCGAGCGAGTCTTTTTCAGAGACGATGTGAGTAATGAGGCAGGAGACTCATTATCTCATATTTCGGTGATGTTTCTCAACGTCGTTTTGGGAAGTTGTGAAATTCGTACTTACGATATAATGTTTGACGGGTTAGTCGAGCAAAGCGAGTCGTAACCCGACAACCGCAAATGATGAGTGCCCGAATCTCTCAACTTTTCAATTTCACTCTGTCGCAGGCGACGAAATCCGTGATGGTGATAATTTGCACGCCACTTTACTTTTCTTACCTTTTTTCCAGATCCGGGAATCGGAATTCGCCAGATCTCCCCAATTCCTTCCCGCTTCCGGGAAACCAGACCAAAACGTCATAAGTTGAGTTCTGCCGTTCCCTTGCGAACGACCGCCCCGACCATATAATTTGTAGAGTGAACGAGACCCTGATTGCCCCTCACTTGAAGGGGACAATCCCACGGAGAGAGCGAAAGCACCGACATGATTAACTGGATACGTAATGTTGTTCAAGCTGTCTGGACTGTCGCGAACGGCATGTTCATCACGCTGCGGACGATGAACAGTACCTATCGCCGTAAAACTTTCACCGAGACGTACGAATATCCCGAAACACCGGTGCCGATCAAAGCCCGCTATCGAGGCTTTCATCGTTTTGATCTGACAACGTGTATCGGTTGTGAAAAATGTGCAGTGGCCTGTCCGGTCGATTGCATCTACATTGATAAACAGAAGAGCCCGGTCGGTAAGGGCTTCCGAGTGGAAGGCTTCACCATCGATTACACAAAATGCATGTTCTGTGCGTTGTGTGTCGAGCCTTGTCCGGTGGACTGTATCTTCATGGGGTCCAACTACGACCTCAGTTGTTACAGTCGCGATGGTTGTATTGTCGATTACGCCAAGTTGCCCTTGCAGGTTGCCTGGGGTAAATCGACACTCAACCCAACCAACGTGGCCGAATCCAAAGTGCTCTCCGAGCCAGTCTGGGTCAAAGGCGAACCCAGCCCGTTCGAATTTGCTGAAGAAGCATGAGTTTGATTGAAACATGAAGTTACCCAAACCTGTCCCGTCACAAGAAACGTCACAAGGAGTTCCAGAGCGATGAATTCAACGGCTCCCCGACAACAACTCTTCACGGTGCAGGAAGCATCTCAACGATTGCCTCTGGTCACTTCAATTGTCAAAGACATCGTCGAACTTTACGAAGATGTCATAGATCGTCGCGAACGATTGGACCGACTCAAAGAAGGGCGTGGTGACAAACCTGCCGACAATGTATACAGCGAAGAACTCGAACAAAGTGAAGAATCGCTGGAGAAGGATTTGCAGCAATTGGAAGAGTATCGTCTCGAACTGGAAGCCATCGGGGCGGAACTGAAAGACCCTCAGCAGGGATTGGTAGATTTTCGGTCACAATTAGAAGATCGCGAAATCTACCTTTGCTGGAAACTGGGAGAATCAGAAATCGCTCACTGGCACGAACTCGAAGACGGGTTCGAAAGTCGGCAAGCGTTGGTTCCTCAAACACATCAAGAATAATTGAACACTTCACAACCACCCCGCCGGGTGGCTTGAGGATGAAAAACGATGACAGATCTCGTAGGTCACTTTCTTTTGTTCGGCATCATTATCATTGGTGCCTTGATCGTGCCGTTGTTGCTCGGTCGACTCGTTCGACCGAAACTTCCCACGCCTCAAAAAGACATGATTTACGAATGTGGTGAACCGACCATCGGCAGCAGTTACGTCCAATTTGACCTGCGATACTATGTCGTGGCGCTCGTCTTCATCGTATTCGATGTGGAAGTGATCTTTTTCTTCCCGTGGGCCATGATTTACGGCGGTTCAATGCATCTGGCTGACAGCCGTATTTCGGAAGCCGCCCGCACCGAACTCTCCGCCAAAATGCTGAATACTCCCGTTGCCGAACTCGCGTCCGAAAATGTCATCAATGCCGAATCAGCTTACTATCTTGGTTTAACCGGCTTCGCCGATGTGTTGGTCTTCTTCGGTGTCCTGTTGGTCGGTTTTGCCTATGTCTGGAAACGTGGTGATCTCGATTGGGTTCGTACCGTCATGAACGAACGCAAGCAAATCGAGACGGCACCTCCTCACAAAGATCTGGTCCCGCCGACTGCGATTCCCGAAAAACAAACTGCTAGTTAATCAACTCAAATTCAAATATCACTCATTCAGTCCCGGTGGAAAGCCAACCTGATGAACACTGAAGAGATACACGGAATTCTCGCCGAGCAATTTGGTGACGCCATTCTCGAACTGAAATCCGAAGCCATCGACCCCTGGATCGTGGTTGCAGGTGACAAGATCGTCGAAATTCTCACCTTTTTGCGAGATGACGAACGGTTGCAGTTCGATCATTTGAATGATCTGACCGCCGTGGATTATCTCGAAATGGATGAGAAAAAGGCGAAGAAGTTCCCTTACGAACCGCATCTGGAAATCGTCTATCACCTTTCCAGTTTTGGACAGAAACATCGCACTGTCATCAAAATCAGTACCACACGCTGGAAAGACGACGAACCAGGCAGCCACCCCGAGATCCCGTCTGTCGCTGGAGTCTTCGGTATTGCCGACTGGCACGAACGAGAAGCCTACGACATGTTCGGCATCAACTTCGTCGGTCACCCCAATCTTAAACGCATTCTCTGCCCGGAAGACTGGGAAGGACACCCGCTCCGCAAAGACTACGAATTCCCCCTCGAATATCACGGCATCCGCGGGCAGTAATCTCTCGTTCATTTTTTCGACAGAATTTCAATTTATCAATTATTTAAAACAACAACGATAACGAGTCAGCAGCCATGAGCATGCAAGTAGAAGACCCCCGCGTCATCGAATTCGACGTCCGTACCGACGAAATGCTCGTCAACATGGGGCCACAACACCCCAGTACGCACGGCGTGCTCCGTCTGCTGCTCAAGACGGATGGCGAAGTCGTCAGCGAAGTGACGCCACATATTGGCTATCTGCATCGCTGTGCGGAAAAAATCGGTGAAAACCTCTCACCGCCACAATGGATTCCCTACACCGACCGGATGGATTATCTGGCCGCGATGAATATGAATCTCGGCTTCTCTTTGACCATCGAAAAACTGATCGGCATGAATGTTCCCGAGAAAGCGATGAACTGCCGACTGATCATTGCCGAGTTGGGGCGTATCGCCAGTCACCTCGTCGGTATGGGCGCTTACGGCTTGGACCTCGGGTCATTCAGTCCCTTCTTATACGCCTTCCGCGAACGCGAAATCATTCTCGACCTATTTGAAGAAACCTGCGGCGCACGACTCACCTACAGCTACATGACTCCCGGCGGCGTCACCCACGACTTGCCCGGCATGATCACCATTCCTCCCGGACTCGCTCAACTCACCGGCAACAGTCCCGATATGGAATTGGAATGGAAGGACGCCGTCCTGATGTTCCTCGATTGGCTCGAAACACGTATCCGCGAATATCATACTCTGCTGACTCGCAATGCCATCTTCATCAGAAGAACCGCCGGAATCGGAGCGTTATCCCCAGAAATGGCCAAGAGTTTCGGTTGCACCGGACCAGTCCTTCGCAGCAGTGGTATCGACTACGACTTACGTCGTGATGGCGAAGGAATCTACACCCGTATGTATGAAGGATATAACTTCGAGATCCCCGTTGCTCCGTTTGATGCGGCTCCTCGTGGAGTGGAACTCGGCGACAACTGGACTCGTTTTTACGTCCGCATGATGGAAGTGGTTCAAGCGATCGGCTTAGTCCGTCAGGGACTCGACAAGTACGAATCGGCAGAGGGTTCTTACCGCGAAGGATTCAAACTGGGAGCCAAATTACCTGCCGACGAATGTTATCTCGAAACCGAATCCCCACGCGGACAAATGGGCTTTTATGTGGTTGGGGCCAACGCGGCCGAGCCTCTTCGCACCCGGGCGAAGAGTTCGTGTTTCTGCAATCTCTCGATCACTGCTCCACTCTGTGAAAACACACTCTTGGGAGACATCCCGTCGGTTGTTGGATCACTCGACATCGTGATGGGTGAGATTGATCGGTAACAGATTGCTATTTCTTAGCGACACTCACACTGTCGTGGCCCCTTGTTGATTTCCAAATCGCGCGATACACAAGGATGTGTAATTGTGAGCTTTCAATCAACCTTCGCTCAAAGTAAAAGCGACACTCTATTGGCCTCATTCATACGCTCGAAATCATTGATCCTTGAATAATTGACGATGGAGTCTAACGTTGAACAGTCCGCAGTTATGACTTTTGCGACCCAAGCAAAAAATCAAGATTCATTGAGAAATTCCGCGTCTACCAGAACAGCTCCTCGCCAATTCATCATAGATTTGTTGCGTAAAATCCGGGCAGCAAGATGACTATATAAGAATTTGAAAATCAATTCGAAATACTTTCGTCCAAGTGTACCAAGTGCCATAAGGCTCTCCCCGACCCCACCCAATGTGCTAGTATTTTCATTTGAATATTGCGTTTTTTCTTCGAGAGCACCTCCAAGAGTCAAACTTCTATCTGAGTAGACATCGACAACTCCTTCTGTTCACTCAGATTTATTTTGATAGGGGTATAATTTATGCATATGCTTAATCTAATCTTCTTTCTGTTAGAATCGAGATAATGGTTTGTTGATTGAATATTTCACTTTTTCTCCCGGGGACTAAATATGCTTGATTTTTCAAAACATTCACCTTCGCGACGTCAGCGAGGCTTCACACTCATCGAACTTTTGGTCGTGATTGCCATTATTGCCGTTTTGGTCGCATTACTGTTACCCGCCGTGCAGCAGGCGCGTGAAGCGGCTCGGCGATCATCCTGCAAAAACAATCTCAAGCAATTGGGATTGGCGATGCACAATTATCATGACGTGTTTACGATTTTCCCCTACGGGCAGCAAACAGAAGGTGTGACCCATCGTCGTGACAACTGGTTCCAACGAATCCTTCCGTACATCGACCAAGCTCCCCGATACAACTATTACGAAGGCTTTCAATCGGTCAATGCGTGGCAGAATGAATACATCCACCGCATTACCGACATGGGCGTTGTGGGTGCCGTTCCCGGCCAGTCCTGTCCGTCGGACCCGAACTCACCGGGCCGAGGTGGAAACGGTGGCATAACAGCCTTCCAGGGCAGTTATGCAGTTTGCGGTGGAGCCGGTGTGGTCACGATCGACCCCACCACCAATATCATCACCGTTACTGATCGAAACATCTGTCCCGGCACAAGAACGGGAACTGGACTTTTCTATCGAGATTCTTCCACAGGATTCAAGGATTGTGTAGATGGATCATCGAACACTCTCCTGTTCAGTGAGGGAATTAATCGCGGCAATACTACTGGTGCCTGGGGTGAATTGGGCGGCCATTGGGGAGGAGCACCTCACGGAGCATATGCTTTCTCAGTTGCCGAAGTCCCAAACACATCGGTACCAGACCGCAACTACAGCTGCAAAGCTGCCCTCACCCCTGGTGCCCCGAATGGTGCTCCGTGTGAAGACCGCAGTGTCGGTGGTGGTCGTTGGAGTTTTGCCCGCAGTTATCATGTGGGTGGCGTGCAAGCGACACTCGCTGATGGTTCCGTTCGCTTTATTTCGGATAACATTGATCGTCAAACCTATATGAGAATCGGCATGCACAAAGACGGTTTGTCCATCGGAGATTTTTAGGCGGCCCACTTCGTCGAATTCAGGAAAGGAGATCCGATCGCGGGTCTCCTTTCTTCCTGTTTTTTATATTCACACACCACTCATTTGAATTGATAGTGACACCCAATGCGAATTTTTTTGAAACAGCTACTCACATTTCAGGCCGTGTTAATCTGCCTAAGTACTCTCGGCTGCGGCGGAGGAGCACCGGATGGCCCTGAACTGTTTCCCGTGACAGGCACCGTAACATTCGACGGAGAACCCATCAGCGAAGGTCGGATTTTGTTCCGTGCCGATGGTGGAACGGGAAAAGGCTACGGGGGAGATATCAAGGATGGCACATACACACTAGAAACTGTTTCCGGCAGCATGAAGGTCGAAATTACCGCGTCCCGAATTGTGCCCGGAAAGTTTGGTGAGGCAGCCAGTCCCGACGAAGATCCTCCACCTCTCTCTGAAATGTATATCCCAGAAATCTACAACACAAAATCGACGTTGACAGCAGAGGTCAAAGAGGATGGAGAGAACACAATTCCGTTCGATCTGAAGACGCCTTGAATTTGATTTTGCCACGCTTCACAGTCGATAGCGTAATAGATCATCGTCTGAACGAAACATAGCCCGATCTGCGCAAGCAGTCGGGATGAGTTCGGTACATTTCCTCTGGTATTTCTGGGACTTGTCCCAGTCTACAAGCCTTTAGGGATGTGGTCTGTCACATAAAATTTTCACGACGCCGGGATATGCCCAAAATCATTATTCTTACAGGTTGTACGCGAGGTTGCGGTCGAGCCCTCGTTGATCGGTTTATCGAAGCCGGGCATACCGTCGTCGGTTGTGGCCGTAGTGAATATGAAATTGAGAAACTGCAAAACATCTACCCTGCCCCGCATCGATTTGATGCCATAGATGTGACCGATGATGCCTCAGTGAGCGACTGGGCGAAATCTGTGTTGAGTGAAGTCGGTACTCCCGATCTACTCATCAATAACGCCGCCGTCATCAATCGTTCCGCCAATCTCTGGGAATTGACTGCTGACGAATTCGAAAATGTGATTGATATCAACATCAAAGGGGTCGCCAACACGATTCGTCATTTCACGCCGGCCATGATCAAACGGCAGCAAGGCGTGATCGTCAATTTCTCATCGGGTTGGGGACGATCCACGTCTCCCCAAGTCGCGCCGTATTGTGCGACGAAGTTTGCCGTGGAAGGACTCTCAAAAGCACTCGCCCAAGAGTTACCAGAGGGGATTGCATCGATCCCTCTTTCTCCCGGCGTGATCAACACCGAGATGCTTCAAAGCTGCTCTCCCGGAGTTGCGGATAACGCTCCGACGCCCGAGGAATGGAGCCACAAAGCGGCAGCGTTTATTTTGAACATTTCCGCGAGCGACAATGGTAAGTCGCTGAGCGTGGGATAGCCCATCGCGCCGGTTCTGGCAGTAAACCGCACGCTGGCGCGTTGCGGCTGATCATGTCGAAGGGAAAAGAGCCCGGTTAGCCGTTTCAGGCCAACGTCGGTTGCTTGCAATGTCAGATGATTACGTCGACTGAAATTTCCGCCCAATGAGCCGCTTGGCGCTAGCCTGCGGTTATGTTCAGACAGACAATTCGGCCAACCGAATGTCACCGAGAAAGCGAACCTGCTTCTCGCGGTGAAAGCTCCGTGAGGACCATTCCATGTCGCTCATTCCGAATAGCGTCCCTTGCGGTTACGAAAAACAAGCCCCTGTTCTAACGACACCGATCAAAAAACGGACCTTCGAGCCGAATCTTTTCCAACAACGGCTCGTTTGCTTCCGGGAACTCCTGCCTGTAAAGCTCGCTCGCGGTCAGCCATTTGAAGCCTTGATAATCGGCTTGGAGATCGACCTCTTCCTTCGGTTTACAAAGCCAGAATCGGATGTCGACCACATCATGGTCGTACTCGAATTCTCGTTCCCCCAACAGCATCACCGGCTCGACTTCGATGCCGGCTTCTTCTTTGCACTCGCGCACAGCACAGGTCATCGGGGATTCGTGAGGCTCACATTTCCCGCCGGGGAACTCTGCCTTGCCCGGTAGTGTTCGGTCTTCGCTACGAACCCCTACCAGATAGCGTCCGCCGTGCTCCACCACGGCGACACCAATCATGACAATTCCTTCACGACCTGTCATTCTGCACTTTCCTGAACATCGTGAGGGGGAGCACCCATGATGTGATAACCACCATCGACGTGGAAGATTTCACCCGTCACGCCGCTACAAACATCCGACAGCAAAAACATGCCTGTCTTGCCAACTTCTTCGTGAGTCACATTTCGGCGTAACGGCGAAAAGCCCATATAGAGCTTCTGCATCTGATCGAATTCACCGACCGCGGACGCCGCCAAGGTTCGCAATGGACCCGCAGAGAGTGCATTCACGCGGATCCCGTTTGGTCCCAATTCGTTGGCCAAATATTCCATCGAACTTTCTAAAGCGGCCTTACAAATTCCCATCAAATTGTAACCGGGAATCACTGTCTCACCGCCGAGGTAGGTCATCGAGAGAATACTTCCTCCCGGGTTCAGAATTTTTTCAGCGCGATTGGCGATGGCGATCAACGTGTAAGCCGAGATATCCATCGAGAGCTTGAATCCTTCGCGAGACACATCCGTCACGCGACCTTTCAATTCATCAATGGGAGCATACGCCATCGAGTGCAAGACAAAGTCGATCTTCCCGAACGTCTTTTCCGCTTCGGCAAAAACGGTATCAAGGTCTTCGTCTTTGGAAGCATCGCAAGGCATGACCAGTTTCGCACCGATTGGATCAACCAGTTTACGAAGTCGCTTTTCGGCTTTCGGACGAGCGGGATCAGCATCGGGAAGATGCGTGAACCCCATTTCAGCCCCTTCCCTGGCAAGTTGCTCCGTGATTGCCCAAGCAATCGAACGATCATTGGCGATCCCAAAAATGAGTCCTTTTTTACCTTCAAACATTCCCATCACATAAACTCCTGTTTTCTATCAGTCGTGAGTTCAATATTTCGATTTCCCCCTCATTCGCCCCGCGGGTACCTTCTTCTGTGGAAGAAGTAAGGCTGGGATAAGGAAGATCATTATGACCGTTATCTTCGGTAGTCGTATTCACACGATACTCATCACTCAGAAAATCATCAATTCACACGGATTTCCCAGGCTCGTTTCCAGAGATTTTCCCCATAAAAAAACACGGGGCCACCAATCGGCAGTCCCCGCGTTTGTAATAATCAGGTTTCTATCAAGGAATCAGGCGACGTTTTGCAACTCCTGCTCGCGTGCCTGTTCGAGGGCTTTTTCTTCCATCTCTTCCATCGCATTCTCATCCACGAACCCGGCAAGATGCTTGCTGCGAGTTTCATGTTGCAGTTTCTTGAGAGCTTTTGATTCGATCTGGCGAATCCGCTCGCGTGTCACTTTGAAAATACGCCCGGTTTCTTCGAGGGTGTAACTGAATCCGTCTCCCAGGCCGTATCGTAACTTGATAATTTCCCGTTCACGATAGGTCAGACTTTTCAGGACATGCTGAATTTTCTCTTTCAACATCTCTTTAGTGGCCGATTCTGTTGGACTGGTTTCATGACCATCTTCCAGGAAGTCACCATAACTGCCATCCGCATTTTCACCGATAGGCATATCCAAACTGATGGGATGACGCCAGGTCTTCATGATCCGTTCGGTTTCATCAACCGGCAAACCGATCGCTTCTGCCAATTCTTCAATCGTGGCATCACGGCCTGTTTTCTGGCGAATCTTTTCTGCTTTATGTTTCAATTGCGAGATGCTTTGGAACATGTGAACCGGAATACGAATGGTCCGAGCATGATCGGCAACCGCACGAGTGATGGCCTGCCGAATCCACCAGGTCGCATAAGTGGAAAACTTGTAGCCACGACGGAACTCGTACTTCTCGACGCCCCGCATCAAGCCGGCATTCCCTTCCTGAATCAGATCGAGAAAAGAAAGACCACGGTTACGATACTTTTTGGCAATCGAGACAACCAATCGCAAGTTACCACTGGAGAGCTTCTGCTTGGCTCGTGTCCAGGCATCAAACCGTTCAGTCACTTCATCCATGCGATTCACAAACTCTTGAGGTTCTTCGTAAACCATTGCAGAGAGTTCATAGAGTTCCTGTTCCATCAAATCACAATCGCCACGTCGATGCGGATGCATTTCGGCAACTTTCAGCTCGCGATGAACTTCCCGAATGCGGTCTGCAATTTGTTGCATCCGTTTCATAATCGGTTGGACTCGATGTGTTCGCAGTGAAAGCTCTTCACACAACCGAGCCATCTTGCGACGACGAATCACCATACGCATTTTGGCTTCGGCTCTCTGCTTGTCGGACAACTCAAGGTTTCGAGATTGATCAAAATCATCCGAGTTTTCTTCCAGCATCCGACGTAATGTCGAGAGGTTCGTTGGAATACGGCCCAGCAACTGATCTTTATGAGAGTTTTCTGTGTCTGAGGTTCTCAAGGTCCGTTCAAAGGGCAAATCACCAACGAGAACTTTTTCAAATGTTTCCACTGCTTGACGAAGCAGAAAGTCAGACTCCACAGTCTTCCAGCGGAACAGACGACGAGTAATTTCAATCTCTTTCGCAAGAAAGATCTCTCGTTCCCGTGCCAGTAGTGGGATATGTCCCATTTGTGCCAGATACATACGAATCGGATCGCGGGACGACATATTGGACGCTTCCGCCAAAAAGTTCTTCTCAGCGTCGGTACGTTCGACGGGATTATTGAACGACGTGGGATCATTCTCTTCCGGGCAACCGGGATCGTGTTGAATATGCAAGGAATATTCTTCCATTGCCATCAACACCTTTTCCATCAACGTCGAGTGAGGCTCCTCATCGGGGATAAACGCGTCCAACTTTTGAAAAGTGAGAAAGCCGGTTTCAACGGCCTCTTCCATGAACTCCTGAACTTCGGGATCAAAACGATACATGAGAAACTCCTTTTTCTCTGTGATCTGCAGTTGTCACTCTACGGGATACGTGACAACCATGATTTACGAAGGCGATGACCAACATCACCTTAAAATTGTGTATGAAAGCTCGTGGTGAGACTTATCGATGTGGTATCGGTTGAACGCTTCGATCTGTTGTCGGAGCTGGAGGAATGTCTGGCATCACAACGGGAGCAGAACTGGGTGCCAGTAATTGGTCAACCATCGAAGGAAACATGGCAAGCGCGATATCGTTGAACGAGCTACCCGGCTTTGAGCGAGAAATGGTCCGGGAAGACCGGATAGGATCCGGTGAAAACATGATGATCGCCTCCTTGCGATGTGATGTAAAAAACAGTTTTCAGATGATGAGGCGACTTCTGCCTGGCCTCACTGTTGTTGATCAACGGATTCTCAATCCTTTGAGCCCAATTGAACCGCAACACGCATCACCGTAACAAAAGTTGGATCCCATGTACGAAATATTCAGGATCTCACAAAAAAAAACTCAAGTTTTTTTATCACCATTCGTACAGTATGTTTAAGAAAGAGGATGCCTTGATCGCTGCCACCTGAATATCTGGATCGGCAAGCGAGATTCCTTATTTCTCGCTTCAACCTGCTCTGGTCAAGCCCCCACAACATCCACTAAACTATCTGTCTTCACAGCCCGTTGAAAACTTGATGCTGCTGCGAATGATTTGATCAACAGACTGCTTCACTACATTTTCATACCGATTTTACAAACATAATTCCCTGAATAATTGAGGGTTTCAAACGTGAAGATTGCCATGATTGGGACGGGTTATGTTGGACTCGTTACCGGAACTTGCCTTGCAGACAGCAACAACGATGTCACCTGCATCGATATCGATCAACAGAAAATTGACAATCTGAATCAAGGAAAGATTCCCATTTACGAGCCGGGATTAACCGAACTCGTTGAACGAAATGTCCGCAAACAGCGCCTGCACTTCACTACAAATTACGATGAATCGGTTCCTGATTGCGATTGTGTCTTCATTGCTGTCGGCACTCCGCAAGGAGACGATGGGTCGGCAAATCTGAGTGGACTTTGGAAAGTGGCCGAAACACTTGCACCGTTGCTCTCCGAAAAAACCGTTGTTGTCATCAAGTCGACAGTTCCCGTGGGAACAAATCGGGCCGTCTTGGAGAAACTGAAAGAGCTCACGGGACGCGATGTCGCTGTGGCCTCGAATCCCGAGTTTCTGAAAGAGGGCGCCGCCATTGAAGACTTCACTCGTCCCGACCGTGTGGTCGTCGGGGTGGAAAAAAAAGAAGTTGGCGATGTGCTTCATGAACTCTATAAGCCATTCTTGCGAACCGATCATCCCTTTATCTTGATGGGGCTGGAATCGGCAGAAATGACCAAGTATGCCGCAAATTGCATGCTGGCCACCAAAATCAGCTTTATCAATGAAATTGCCAATCTGTGTGATCGAGTCGGTGCGAACATCAATGAAGTCCGTAAAGGAATTTGCCACGACGAACGAATCGGGTTTCAGTTTCTGTATCCAGGTGTCGGTTATGGAGGTTCCTGTTTCCCGAAAGATGTGCGTGCGTTGATTTCCGTTGCCGAAAACGTCGGCATGAACACCGAGATCTTGAAGTCGGTCGATGATGTGAACACGTTACAGAAGAATGTTCTCTTCTCGAAGATTGATCAATATTTTGAGAGTGATTTGAAAGGGAGAAAGTTCGGCATTTGGGGACTCGCTTTCAAACCTCGGACTGACGACATTCGTGAAGCACCGGCGCTCGTTTTGATAGACGGTTTGCTCGCCGCAGGAGCGGAAGTGGCTGTACACGATCCCGTCGCGATGGAAAACGTCAAAGAGATCTATGGCGACAAGCTTACGTATTGCGAACACCATTACGAGACAATCAAAGAGGCCGATGCTTTGGCAATCGTCACAGAATGGAGTGATTTCCGAAACCCGGACTTTGAATTCATCGCCCACCAGATGAAGACACCCGTTATTTTTGACGGTCGGAATATGTTCGAGCCTTCACGTTTGGAAGGTGAAGGATTTACTTACTGCGGAATCGGAATCTAGTCCGTCACCACGACACGTTTCATTCGCCAAAATCCGCTCGTGCCACCACCATCGTAATGTCATCGTGAAGCGGACGATGGTCGACATATTCGTTCAACTGTGCCATCAGTGTCTCGATGATTTCAGCAGGCTCTTTCTCTCGATGCTGAAGGATCGTTGCCATCATACGGTCGGTTCCAAAGAGTTCTCCGTCTGCAGAAATGGCTTCTTGCAAACCATCTGTCGCCATCACAAACAGATCACCATGCTGAAATTCAATCTCTGGGGAAATCTGATACTCGGAGTCTGCCATCAATCCGAGTAACAATCCTGTACTCGCCAGATATTCGACCTCTCCGGTTTGGCGTATGAGCCAACCATCGTGACCGGCCCCGACATATCTCATCCTGCGTGTTTCGGGATTGATACAGGCGGCCATCAACGAAATAAAACTTCCCTCGGGAGTGTCTTCGACCAAAAACTGATTCAATTTGGTCAGTGCGGTTTTCAAATTTCCATGTTGATGAATCATGGCTCGCAGATACGCACGAGTTTCCACCATCTGCAAAGCAGGACCAAGCCCATGTCCCGTCACGTCACCGATGGAGAGCACAATATCCGAACCATCGTCCGAGGTAATAAAGTCAAAGTAATCACCGCAAGCTTGAGTGGCCGGAATTGCTTTGCCTGCAAAGCGAAACCCGTTCACAACCGGAGGGACGGTGGGGTAAAGCTGTCGCTGGACAATTTGAGCCGTCCGTAACTCATCGGACTTGAGCTGTAACTGTACGAGATGAGACGTATCCCGAAGAGTCACCACCGATTCGATGGTCCCTTCATCATTCTCGGTCACTCCACACGTCACATCGGCGGGAAGCGAAGTCCCATCCTTAAACACAAGCGAACCCGATGGAAAGTGCAACGCTCCCTCAGGCTTCGAAATCAAATCGTGAAACAATTCCTGCATGGAAATACTGTGTCGATCGTGAGGAGTCGCCCGAAATCGAACATTGCTTATCATCTGAGAACCAGCTTCAGAACCCTCCTCCATTCGGAGCATCAGACGTGCAGCCCGGTTCATGTATTCAATATCGCCGGTCCGACTTCCACCGATAATGCCATCCGAAACCGAATCAAGTATCAGTTCGAGAGACGATTTGAGCCGCTCCACCTCTCGCTCTTGCTGGTCCATTTGCGTAATGTCTGTCGAGATTCCGGCAATCGCATGAATCTCTCCGTGCTGATTCCGAAGAGGAAACTTGGAAGAAAGGTACAAATGAGGGCCATCTTCATGAGGAGCAATTTCTTTAACCTGAATCGTTTCTCCTCGCTCCACCACTTCGATATCATTTTGTCGAAAAGTCTCGGCTAGTGACTTTGGAAAGATCTCTTCATCCGTTTTCCCAAGGAGTGCATCAAGCCGAAGCTGAAACAGTTCCTCAAACCGTCGATTCACAAATTGGTAGCGCCCCTCAAGATCTTTGACATACACACACGTTTCGGTGTTGTCGAGGATCTCTCGCAACCTGTTTTGACTTTCAATCAGGGCTTTACGAGATCGCTTGCGTTCTGAGATATCAATCACCGAACAAAGCAGTAAACGGTAAGACGACGCATAGACTCGACTGGTTTTTATTTCAATCGGAACTCGTTCACCCGTCTTCATTTTCAGTTCAAACTCGGCCGTCTCCTGATCGGAGGGACGAAACTCTTGTTTATATCGTTTTTTCAAAAACGATTCTGGAGAACCATGCGAAGATTCACCCAAGAGGGGCAGAACCGATTCACCGATGAGGGCGTCTTGCGAATATCCACTTAATGCCTGAAAGCAATCGTTGAGTGAAAGGAACCGCAAGCTGACATCGAGAGTGAACAACGGAATCGGAATCTCATCGAAAAGCTGCCAACAGAGTGCATCGGCTGAAACATTACAATCGTGCGATAATTGTTTTAACTCCGACGACTTTTCTGAAGGACTCATTCAGAGCCTCCTCTCGACCGATATTTATCGGGGCTCGACCCAAGTCGTCGCGAGACCACTCCCGAGGATTTCCCGAGAGGACATCCCTGAATCATTTTCCCTGCACAACGTGCTCAATCATGTTGTCCCTGGACGCCAACGGGTGTATCAAATCAGGCATTACGACTTATAGATGTCTATTGCAGCGCATTCGAGTTGTAAAAACAAGAGATTTTTTACGAAGACTCGAAATTGAGGGATTTCGCAGACGCAAACCCCTAGAAGTTCAGTGTTTGCCCCGAAGTGCCAAGTGCGGCTTCTTTCAGAACTTCTGACAATGTCGGGTGTGCATGACACACAGCCGCCAAGTCTTCACTCGACGCACCAAACTCCATAGCGGCACAGGCTTCCGCGATCAAATCCCCCGCTCGCGGACCGATAATGTGAACACCCAGAATACGGTCGGTCTGTTTATCGGCGAGAACCTTGGCTCTCCCTTCCGTCATCCCCAGCGCTCGAGCACGAGCGTTGGCCAAAAACGGAAATGTTCCTTTGTTATACTCGATGCCTTCTTCTTTGAGTTGATCCTCAGTTTTCCCCACCGTGGCAATTTCTGGATCGGTATAAACGACTCCTGGAATCACATTGTAATTCACGTGCCCATAACCTGTGACCAACTGTTCGACACAGGCCACTCCTTCATGCTCGGCTTTATGAGCCAACATCGGCCCAGGAATCACATCACCGATGGCATAAATTCCTGCAACGGAGGTCTGGAAATGAGCATCAACCTGAATGAAGCCGCGCTGATCGGTATTCACGCCGATGTGTTCCAGGCCAAGACCTTCGACATTCGGCTTACGGCCCGCAGAGAGCAACACGCGATCACATTTGATCGGGTCGATCCCTTTCCCTTCGACGATACACTTCCCTCGTGAGACCTTGGCCGAAGTGACGGCAACGCCCAATTGAAATTCGATCCCCTGCTTCTTGAAAATCTTGAGTGCCTCTTTCGCCATCTCCGAATCCATGCCGGGCAATATGCGATCAAGATATTCAAGAACGGTCACTTTCGCTCCCAGCCTTCGCCAGACGGTCCCCAGCTCAAGGCCGATATATCCCGCTCCAATCACGACAAGATGATCGGGAACCGATTCGTACTTTAAAGCCTCGGTACTTGTTCCGATCTTGTCATAATCAAGTTCAACCCCCGGCAACTCACTCGGCTTACTTCCCGTCGCAATCAGAATGTTGCCAGCTTCAAGAGTTTCCTCACCCTTGGAACTGGTGACAACAACCTTTCCGGTTTCAGGAATCGAAGCGGTTCCTTCGTAACGAGTGATCTTATTCTTTTTGAACAGGCCAGCAATTCCCTGCGTGAGCGTATTCACAACAGTGTCTTTATGGCCCAGCATTGAAGACAAATCGAGTGACATTTTGCCGACTTTAATCCCCCGCCCTTCAAACGCATGACCGGCCTGATCGTACAACTCGCTCGACTCCAACAGCGCTTTACTGGGAATACATCCCACCCGTAAGCAGGTTCCCCCGAGTGCAGGTTCTTTCTCGATGCAAGCGACGTTCAAACCCAATTGGGCGGCTCGAATGGCTGCTGTGTATCCGCCGGGACCGGCACCGATGATGACAAGATCGTGTTGAGACATAGGACTAAATAACTTTGATATTTCTCAGGTGAATTCGGGAGTTGACTGATTGGATCAGCATTCAATCAGCATGCGGTTCGGTTCTTCGATGACATCCTTCACTCGTTTCAGGAAGGTGACCGCTTCGCGACCATCGATAATGCGATGATCGTAACTGAGTGCCAGATACATCATCGGACGAATGACCATTTCTCCATTCTCAACAACGACCCGTTCCTGAATGTTATGCAAGCCGAGGATACCACTTTGAGGTGGATTGACGATTGGCGTGGATAGCATCGAGCCGTAAATGCCACCATTGCTGATCGTGAACGTGCCGCCTTGCAGCTCATCCATACTCAAGCTGCCTTCTTTCGCGCGAACGGCCAAATCGTAAATCGTCTGTTCAATTTCCGCAAAACTTAACTGGTCGGCGTTACGAATAACGGGGACAACCAGTCCCTTTCCGCCACCGACGGCGATTCCAATGTCATAGTAATTGTGATAAACCAAATCGTTCCCGCGAACTTCACCATTCACTTGTGGAACCAGTTTCAACGCATCAATCACCGCTTTGACATAAAACGACATAAACCCGAGTTTAATGCCATACTTCTTCGTAAACGAATCTTGATACTGTTTGCGAAGATCCATCACTGGCTTCATGTTGACTTCATTGAACGTCGTCAACAACGCTGCGTTTTGTTGAGCCGAAACCAATCGCTCGGCAATTTTGCGACGCAGCATGCTCATTGGAACGACATCCGAATCACGCTCTCCGAACGAAGTGGAAGGCAACTGCATTGATGTCGACGCTTTTTCAGAGGTCAGATGTTGCTGGACGTCTTCTTTCAACAAGCGACCGCCGGGGCCAGAGGCTGTGACGTCGCTGGCTGCCAACTTGTTCTCAGCGAGCATACGGGCCGCAGCCGGCATCACATGCCCTTCTGCGGACTTTGACTCCTGAGGGGACGAACTTTGTGGCGAAGCTGGTTTTTCGGCAGCAGGAGCCTTTGATGCTTCTTTGCTCTCTTCTGCAGGAGCTTCCGCCGTATCATCGATGATTACCAAAGTATCACCGATGGTCGCCACGGTCCCCTGTTCCAGGACAATCTCCTGAATGATTCCCGACACCGGAGCCGGCACATCCATCGTCGCCTTTTCCGATTCAATTTCGACCAATTCCTCGTCGGCCTTAATGTAGTCACCGACTCCCTTATAGAACTCGCCGACCATCACTTCTGTAATCGATTCTCCCAATGCGGGGATTTTGACTTCCTTCGCCATCGTTGAATGCTTTCCAATATCACTCGAAGAGAGTGTTCTTTAATGCTCGATAATTTGATCAGCGATTGCATCAGGTCACAACCTGACTAATCGACCATGAGATAATTACTCTTGCCCAAAGGCCTCGGAGATAACCTTCTCCTGTTCAATTTCGTGGCTCTTAAACGACCCCGTTGCCGGGCTCGCCGAAGGTGGCCGTGAGACACATGAAAATGGGAACCGGTTGAGCAAACGATGACCATAATGAACCATCATGAACTGCCAAGGCCCCATGTTTCTCGGTTCTTCCTGAACCCAAAATGCTTCGATATCATCTGCGTACGGCGAGAGTGCTTCCCCCAATTCTCCCGTTGGTAACGGGTAAAGCTGCTCCACACGCAAAATCGCAACATCGTCTCGTTCGTTCTCTTTACGGACATGATCGAGTTCAAAATAAATTTTCCCGGAACAAAGCAAAACCCGTTTTGTTTTCGCCGGATTGGCGTAACCATCATCCGCCAACACACGACGAAAACGTCCGGTCGAAAGATCGTCCAACGAGGCCATCGCCTTCGGATCACGCAACAACTTTTTAGGCGTCATCACGATCAGCGGCTTCCGCCACGATCGAACAATTTGTCGCCGCAGCATATGAAAATGCTGTGCTGCCGTGGACGGATAACAGATCTGCATATTGTCTTCCGCGGCCAGCGTCAGATACCGCTCAAGCCGCGCGGAAGAGTGTTCCGGTCCCTGTCCTTCAAATCCATGAGGCAATAACATCACCAAACCCGAAAGCCGACCCCATTTGTCTTCCGCCGACGAGATGAATTGGTCAATGATCACCTGTGCCGCATTGGAGAAATCACCGAACTGTGCTTCCCAGATAATCAAACCTTCCGGGCGATCCAAACTATAACCATATTCAAATCCCAAGACTCCCGCTTCCGAGAGTGGGCTGTTGATGATTTCAACAAAACCCTGATTGGGCGCAAGTTCGGAGAGAGTATTATAAGGTTGGCCATCTTCATGATCGTGTAAGATGGCATGACGCTGACTGAAAGTTCCGCGTCCTGAATCTTGTCCTGTAAACCGAATCGGGTGTCCTTCTGCCGCAATGGATGCCAGCGACATCAACTCGGCCGCTCCCCAATCAATGGGTCGCTCGCCCTGCGCCATCTCTCGACGAGCTTTCAACACCATATTGTCGAGCTTCGGATGCGGAGTGAATGATTCCGGCAACGTACACATCTGCTGCGTCAATCGGGTGAGTTCTGCGCGGTCGACTCCTGTTTCTGGTTCTTCCGCGACTCCTTCAGGCCCACCAGAATATTCCGACCACATCCCCAACATCGACATTTCGGGATGCTCGTATTCGGGACTATTCGCAGCCTGTAACTCGTCTTCGTAATAATTGTGCGATTCCTGCTCGATCTGCTCGGCCTCTTCGCGATCCACTTCCCCGAGATTTAAAAGTTGCTTCATGTAAGTGGCACGCACAGAATTGCGCGACTTGATTGCTTTGTACATCACGGGCTGAGTGTATGAGGGTTCGTCGAATTCGTTGTGTCCCAACCGACGATAACAATACATATCGATCACAGCATCACGCTTGAACTCGGCCTTAAAATCAATTGCCATGCGGACCACTTGAGCAACGGCTTCCGGGTCTTCTCCATTCACATGGAATATCGGAATTTGCAACATCTTGGCGACATCAGTGGCATACAGACTCGAACGGCCTTCGGCAGGAGAGGTCGTAAAACCGATCTGATTATTCACAATAACGTGAATCGTTCCACCAGTGGTATATCCGGGCAATTCGCTCAGATTCAAGGACTCTTGAATGATCCCTTCACCGGCAAAGGCCGCATCGCCGTGGATGAGAATTGTCATCGTCCGTTCGCGATCAAAGTCATCCACTTTATCCTGTCGGGCACGCGCTCGACCGACAGCCACCGGATTCACAAACTCAAGGTGACTCGGATTAAAACAGAGAGACAGATGAACCTTGCGCCCACAGAGAGTCTCACGGTTGTAGCTGTAGCCCATGTGATACTTCACATCGCCACGGCCACTGTGCAAATGCGGATCGATGTCGAGAAATTCGCGAAACACTTCTCGCGGACGTTTCCCCATAATATTGGTAAGCACGTTCAAACGACCACGATGGGCCATCCCCAGAAGAATCAATTCCGTGCCGCATTCGCTCGCTTTTTCGACGGCGAGGTCAAGCAACGGAATCAGAGTCTCAGCACCTTCAAGCGAAAATCGCTTGTGTCCTCTGAACTTGTCATGAATAAACGTCTCAAACTGAATCGCATGTGTCAGTTTTTTGAGGATCCGTAATTGCTCTTCGCGAGTTAATGTCGTGCGGTTCTCGGTTTGTTCCAAACGATACTGCAACCACTCACGCACCGACATATCATTAATGTGAGTAAACTGCACGCCGATCGTGCGGCAATACGTGTTTTGCATCCGCTGCACCAATTCGCGGATCGTCAACACATTCGGTCCACCAATCATGCGGGTGGAGATCGAAAGATCGAGTTCCTCGGCATTGAAACCGTAAAACTCGGGCGTCAGTTCTTTGGGCACGGGCCGAGACTGTCGCAGCGGATCGATCTGAGACAGGTTGTGTCCGAGTACGCGATAGTTGCGAACGAGCATATCGACTCGTTCCTGCAACGCCGCGGTCCGGGCCTCGGTCGAACGAGTGGAGGATGTGACGTGACCATTCGAGTAAGCCAGCCCGCTCCCTTTATGGAAAATTGACTTCGGCTTAAAGGAGGGCGCAAAGGAAATCCGACCGCTAAATTGGTCGGATTCGTTCATGTCTCGGAACGTCTCCTGCCAATTGTCCGGCACCGATTGCGGGTCTTGCAGGTATCGTTCGTAGAGTTGCTCAACGTAGGCCAGCGACTCGCTGTAGAGTTCTTCGTGTTCAGCGGAGCTCATTGCAGTTTGGCATATTTTACAGGCAGGAGATTGGGAATTTGATCGCCTGAACAGGAGCGAGTTTTGGAGACCATCACCGGTCTCCGTATCGATATCTGGAGGCCGGGCGCTAACCTCCAGCTTCTCTCAATCCGAGGTGACTCTTCGTAACGCCTTTATCGTAGTCACTCAGGCTGGGAGTGATAAGGACGCCAAGCCACTTCCGACAAGATTTTTTCCCAAAAATGTTCGTTCCCGGACCTTCAGAGTACAAGATCAGCCCCGGAGTCGAACCGCTGTCATTTTTTCGTCTCGCAAGTTGATCCAATCGATCCGAAAATCACGCTGCCGACAATTCCAGAACTCCCCATCCAGCTTCCCCTCCGCCTGCAACCCTTTGATCGTCGGTTCCTCCCCACAATCGGTCGATTTCAGCAAAATCAGCTCATCCGCTTTGACAATACTGGCCACCCAGGCAGAAATCGCATCCGTCGTGAACTCCCAACTTCTCGGCACCAACGCCCCCCGTTGCTCGCCATCATCGAGCAGATCGGCCACCGAGACCAACCCGGTCTCACCTTCATCAAGCCCTAACGCTTCCTGAAAATCAGTCACATTGACGAGCCGGGGAATCATCCGATCAATCAGCGACTCCGAGAGGCCGAGCGACATGACCGCCAATTCGTGAGCATCTTCATCCCCCAGCCCGAAACGGGCATCCCACTCACGAACCACATCGGCAAACTTCCCGCCGCCGACAATTAACAGCCGGCGTTCTTCCTCGGGCCGCTCACTCCACAAGCGCATCAAACGCTGCCCCAGATCGGGCAGATCGAGCAAAGAACCTCCCAGTTTGTAGACAACAAGTGACATGCTGCCGTTGTACCGAGAATCCCACGGCGTTCCAACTCAAGAATTGAGCCGCATCACAAACACCCAGGAAATCTTGAGACAAGTGATCAAACCGTATCATTAGCTTACTCCGTCTGCATTCAGATAGATGTATAAAGTTCTTGACGATGGCATTCTGCTGGGACGATGATGAGATCGCGTGGATGAATGCAGTAATGAACACCGGGTTCCAATCACATTTTGCCAGTGCCGTGAATCGACGAGTGAGCCTGAAACAGACACTCACTTCGTGATAAGATGAAAAACAATAACACCGAGGACTCGCTGATGTTTGGATGGTTTCGCCCTACCTGTCCTGTCGATCCTCGTGCCAAAAACTGGATCGAAACTCGTTTGGCATGGTTGGCCGATGAGTTCGGCCTCGATGTGTTCACACGCCGCTCGATCATCCTGCCTCTCCAGGAATATTTCCCTGACAACTATGATGGCTCCGAGGCAGCCGCGAAAAGCCTACTCGACCGAGTCTGTCGATACATGGATGCCGACATGGATCGTGTCGAACTCCAATTCTTCACCAATAATAATGAATTGTGGTTGATCAATGACCGAGGACAAGTACTTCCTCAAAACGCAGGCCTCTATGATGAACAATCACACAAAACGACCATTCATCTGGAGACATCCCAGTTGGATGACCCCATGACATTAGTCGGCACCATGGCACACGAACTGGCCCATTTGCGTCTTCTCGGTGAACGGCGTATCCCGGATGAGATTTTCGATAATGAACTCCTCACAGATCTGACGGTCGTTTTTCATGGACTGGGAATCTTTTTGGCCAATGTTCCCCGAGCGTGGGAGAGCGATTTCACGTATTGGCCAAGCAGTAAAGTCCCCAAACCTGAATATATGACGCAACCGATGTTTGGATATGCTTTGGCACACGCCGCCTGGTTGCGAAACGAAGCGAAACCAACTTGGGCAAAACATCTACATCTGGATGCCCGCGCTTCGTTCAAACAGGGATTACGATATTTAATGGAGACGGGCGATTCCAAATTCAAACCTCGAAACATCATCTAAGAAACTCAGCGAAACATTTGGCTGGGTAATGAAATCACAAAATGACTCTTGATGACCGTCGAATGAAGTCAGTCACGAATCTTCCCAAATTCAACCCGCAGGATGATTCATCTTGCTGCGACGAAGCACGTCCTGTTCAGGACGTGCCACCCAACGTGGTAAGTCTCTCTGTTTATCCGTGACATCCGCGTGATCCGCGGTTCTTTCATTTGATGGCCACAAAAAACACCAAAAGGCACAAAAAGTATTTCTCCTGTCTCTGCATGATTTTGAGGCAGAGTTTTGATCAGCGAACATCTTGCTTCTCTTTCTCCGCGCCGCTGCGCCTCTGCGTGAGTCTATTTATCAACAGATCTATTGGAGTACAATGGGTGGCGGGCGCTCTGCGCAGCAGAAGCACCCGTGAGTTGAAAGCTTCATGTCCATTCGAAATGTCGGATTACGGCTCGCTTCGCTCGGCTAATCCGACCTACGGCTCTGAATAATTCTCCGCGTTCTCTGCGAACTCTGCGGTGAAATCATCTACGGTCTATCTCCGGGGGCTTCCGTTTCACGGAGCGCCCCGCCACCCTGTTTTCATTCGCTTGATTCGTGTCGTTCGTGGTTCAAAATGCTAGTTGTGTCTTGTCGCTGAGTTTTCAAGAGGGAGTCATGCCGGAACTTGACCAACGCCACTTCTCTTATTCCTCTGCGTCTCCGCGCCGCTGCGTGAGTCAACTTCTCTCACTTGTGACAAGCCACCAGTGCCAACCGACTTCTTTTTCTTGGAGTGAGAAACGTGTCGGGTGGCTGGGGCTCAATCAAGCGTCATTTCTCAATTGACAGACTGTGAGAGCCGCAGCCACCCAACGCCGTGAATTTCTCTGCGTTCTTGCGAACGCAGCTACAACCTCTTTGCGTTGCTTCGCATCTTGGCGAATTTGCGTCAATAAATCTTTGATCCGTGACAATCCGTTTTCTCCGTTTCATCCGTGTTCTATTTCGTAGTCTGTCTGCGTGATTGCGATGGCCAGCCGAATATGATTCGCACCTGTCCCGACTGCTTGCGCAGTTCGGGCTATGATCACTCTTGATTGGTCTTGCCAAACTCTTCGTACCAGAGATACGGTTCAGAGTTCGCCTGAGGGCGAATTGATCTTTGGCAATTTGAACGTCATTTGAAACCGATAACGTGTTTACCAATGACGACCGCTGCAACGTGAGAAAGGAGACGATTTCGCGTGGCGTGGAAAATGCGCACCGACATTGGGGTACTTTTTCACTCCCCACACGTTTTGACACAAACCGAACGAGGCCAAGAACTTGCTCAAGATTCGGGAAGATTCGGAATCAAGATTTGGGAAGATTTGATTTCAAGATTCGGAAATGGCACCCCCCCAAATCATCGAATCTTCAAATCTTGAAAAGGCGGTTGAGTGTTCGGGAATGGAGGATTGATATCAACAGACTATTAAAGTGAGTTGCCGAACACAGAGTCCTTCAAAACTGCAACGGACTTTTCCAAGCCTCTCGTAGTTCTTCACTGTTCGATTCGATCAGAGTGTCGTCGCCAGACACGACCTTGAGTGTTGCATCGTCGGTCACGCTCCCGAGATTTACGAACGGGACCATTTGCATGGCCGCTTCAAACTCTGCGTGAAATTCTGGAGCCACTTCGACCAGAAAACGGCTATTACTTTCTGAGAAGAGGAGAATGTCGCTCTTGTTGATGCCCGTTTGTTCGGCGAGTTGCGACAGGTCGATGTCCGCTCCCAAGCCTCCCGCAAAAGCCATCTCGGCAGCCGAGACGGCAAGTCCTCCTTCGTTCAAATCATGACAACTGCGAACGAAGCCAGAAGTGATCGCGGTGTGAATACTACGGAAGACAGTCATGGCCGCATCGACATCGACTTGGGGGACTTCGCCTCCGCACAGATCATTGACCAGGGAATAATGGCTGCCACCGAGTTCGTCTTTGGTGTCACCGACCAAATACAACAGGTTGCCAGCTTCCTTCAAATCCATCGTAACGGCTTGTTCGATGTCGGCAATTTGTCCGAGTGCCGTGATCAGCAGCGAAGACGGAATCGCAACCGTGGTTTTCTCACCATTGTCGTCGAAGTAGGAGAACTCGTTGTTCAGGCTGTCTTTACCAGAGACGAACGGAGTGCCGTAAGCGATGGCCATGTCGTGACAGGCAAGCGACGCCCGCACGAGCGAACCGAGAGTTTCGGGACGTTCAGTGTTCCCCCAGCAGAAGTTATCGAGGATGGCAATTTTGTTTGGATCGGCTCCAACGGCCACACAGTTACGCATCGCTTCGTCAATCGCCGAGGCGGCCATCCAGTACGGATCGTAATCACCAAGGCAGGGATTCATGCCACAGGAGATAACGAGCCCACGATTGATGGTGAGGTCGGGGCGTACAACGGCTGCATCGGACGGCCCATCGCTTTTGATACCGACGAGCGGTTTAACGACAGAGCCCGCTTGCACTTCGTGATCGTACTGCCGAATAATCCATTCTTTGCTGGCGACGTTGAGTGAGCCGAGGATCGCTTTGAGGTCGTCATCGAAACGAGCTTTTCCTGGGAGGTTAAGAGCAACTGTTTCAGGAGGCGAGTAAACCGCTTCGCGAATGACGGGAGGACGACCATCATGGAGGAAGGCCATGGTCACATCGGCCACTTCTGTTCCCTCGTATTTAAGGACCAGTCGCTCAGTGTCAGTGAATTTGCCGAGGACGGTGGCTTCGACCCCTTCGGCAGAACAGATTTCGTGGAAGCGTTCCCAGTTCTCTTCGGGAACCGCGAGCACCATGCGTTCTTGCGCTTCGCTGATCCAGATTTCTGTGTAGGAGAGGCCGGCATATTTGAGAGGAGCTTTTTCGAGCCAGACTTCGGCGCCTGTCTTCTCTCCCATTTCGCCAACGGCTGACGAGAACCCGCCCGCACCGCAGTCGGTGATGGCTGAGTAAAGCTCTTCATCGCGGGTCTGCAGGATCACATCGGCCACCATCTTTTCGGTGATTGCGTTGCCGATCTGGACCGCGCCACCGGAGAGTGATTCAGATTCTTCGGTCAGTTCTGCAGAGGAGAACGTGGCGCCGTGGATGCCGTCTCGTCCAGTGCGTCCACCAACCGCGACAATGAGATGTCCCGGTTCGACTTTCCCATGACTTTTGCCCACGGGAATCATGGCAATATTGCCGCAGTAGACAAGCGGATTACCGAGATAACGGTCGTCGAAGTAGACCGCACCATTGACTGTGGGGATCCCCATTCGATTGCCGTAATCACGGACTCCCGAGACGACACCTTTCAGAACGGTCCGTGGGTGCAAGACACCAGGAGGCAACTTGGCATCAGGGTAATCGGGACGCGCGAAACAGAAGACATCGGTATTGCAGACGGGACGCGCTCCGAGGCCTGTTCCCAAAGGATCGCGGATCACACCACCCAGACCAGTGTTCGCGCCGCCGTAAGGTTCGAGAGCTGAGGGATGATTATGAGTCTCCACTTTGATGCAGACATCTTCCGTCTCGCTGAAGGTGATGATGCCGGCATTATCACTGAAGACACTGACACACCAATCGTCGTCGCCGAGCGTTTCACGAATTTTCATCGTGGCGGCAAAGACGGTTTCTTTGAGCATATTGTCGAACTGAATATCGCGCGACTCATCTTTGTAGTGAATACGACCGGCGAGTGTTTTGTGAGAGCAATGTTCGCTCCAGGTTTGAGCGACCGTTTCGAGTTCGACATCGGTCGGGTCACGGTCAAGCGATATGAAGTAATCGCGGATGGTCTGCATCTCGGTCAAACTGAGATAGAGCTGACCTTCTTTGGAGAGAACTTCTAACGCGGCGTCATCCATCTCGCGGATGGCAATGTGAGTCAGTTCAAACTGATAGGGAGAACCAAGCGTGATCGATTCGAGTTGTAATGGTCCTTCGAGTACATGTTCAATGGCGTCGTTGGCCAACAGCTTGGTGCTGATTCGCTTGATGTCGGCTTCGTCGGCAGAGGAGTTAATCCAGTATTTGCGACATGTCGAGACGGCCTCGGTGGTGACGCCCAGTTCAGTCATTGCGTTTCGAGCCGAGCGAGCGACGTTATCGGTGACGCCGGGCTTCAACAAGACATTTAGAAGGCGATGGCCGTTTGCTGTGGCTTGTGGGGAAGGGAGCGTGCGGAGATCGCAATCTTCGACGACGACATCGACTAACAAGGAGCCAGCAATGCGTCGGACATCGGCTTCCGGTAAGGAGGTTTCAATCAGAAACGATTTTGCCGTCTTGACGTAATCAATCGTTTGCGAACCGAGTTCCCGACTTTCTGCCAGGATGCGTTGTCCCTCATAATCGATGAGGCCAGCTTTTGGACGAATCTCGACTTCCCACAGCATGATGTGCTTCCTTGTGAATCAATATTGTGTGCCACCGCGATCAGAATCAGCCGCTGGGCGCTAGCCCACGGTTCAAGTTAAAAACCGGACGCTAGCGCGTTCCGGCTGATTTTGCGTCACTGCAACCAGCCCTTGAGAGGACTCTATGAGGTCTGCTGCACCCAAAGTACCGAATGATCGGTCAAGAGACGAGGGAATCACGGTGGGTTTTCGCGAGTTCGAGCAACTGTTCTAACTTTTGGTCGTTCCCCTGTTCGATGGCGTCTGACATTTCCCGAAGATTCTCGCTGAACTTGACTAAAGAAGCCGATAATTGCTCTCGGTTGTGCATTAAAATCGCCCGCCATAAGGCGGGATTACCCGACGCGATTCGGGTGGTATCCTGAAATCCGGTTCCCGTAAATGGTTTGAAGTCGTCTTCCAACAGCATGGCGAGAGCGGATGCGATGAGATGAGGGGCGTGACTGGTCACACTCATCAGCCGATCGTGTTCGTCAGGAGAGACTTGGTGGAGATTCATGCCGAGCTTGGTCCAGAAGTTTTCAACGCGAGCGACTTGATTCGTGGGAGTCTCTTTGTGAGGTGTAATGAAACAAAGTCGATCCTGAAACAGGTCTGCATCCGCGTGCTCAAAACCGTTCTTTTCGGACCCCGCCAGTGGATGCGAACCGATGAAGCTGACTTTACTCGATGACAGGTTCTGTAATTCATCACAGAGGGAGGCCTTCACGCTTCCCGCATCGGTAATGATGGTCCCCGGGGTGGCCGAATCAGCAAACTGACGGACATCTTCGACAATACGGTCAACGGGAGTACAGATCACAATTAGCGAGACATCACGGAGTGAGGCGGAATCTGGATCGGTTGAGAATTCGGTAAGCAGACCGAGCGATTGTGCTTTGCGGAGACGTTCTGCATTCCGGCCAAAGCCGACGATTTTTCCGGTGTAGCCCGATTTTTTGAGAGCAGCCGCGATAGACCCACCAATCAGGCCGACACCGACAATGCCGATTCCCGATTCGTCTAGTTTTTCGGAAGTCCCTGTCATGATGCGAGTTATTGTACGGAGGAGTTGGCAGCGATGCCAGCATTTCAGTGTCTGAGTTTGTTCGGGGAGAGAGGAATTTCCCTCTTCTGGGTTCAATCAGAAGAAAAATGGAAATTTCTCCGTGAGAACGGGTGGGTACGGTCTTTATCTTCAAGCTACAGACTCACTCATTCCCCCCTCATGCAGCGATTCCCAAGAAATACAATCATGATACGTGACACATCCCCCTCTGTTTCCCAAGCCGACGATCGGCTTCGCGATGGATTTACACTGATCGAGCTATTGGTGGTCATCGCGATTATTGCAATTCTCACTGCGTTACTGCTGCCAGCCGTGCAGCAAACCCGAGAGGCGGCTCGTCGCACTGCTTGTAAGAACAATCTGAAACAGATTGCTTTAAGTGCTCACAATTTTCACGATCTTCACAATCGCTTTCCGCCCGGCTTCTTGGGAGCCAACCCGCAGGACAAGTCTCTTACGTTAACGACGGGTGGGGATCATTCGGGAATTGGTCACTTGGCGTACTTACTGCCGATGTTAGAGCAATCGGAGCTTTACAATCGAATCCCGGATCAGTTTCTCAAATTGGGACGACTGGGAGGGCCACAGTGGAATGCCAACCCGACTGCCAATCAAGTAGGGCGTGCTCAATTAGAGGTATTTCTATGTCCTTCTGTCACTCACTATGTCGCTCCACGTTACAACACCAGGGCAAATTATTATCTGGGCCCCTACGGTGTCGGGATGGAAATGCGAACGGTGACCTCCAAATTGTTCGGACTCACAAACTATGTTGGTGTCACCGGATTCTGGGCAGATATGCCCGGTTACGAATCTCGGAAAGGGATATTCTATAATCGCTCCAAAACTCGATTCTCGGAGATTACGGACGGGACAAGTCAGGTTCTGATGTTTGGCGAGTACGCAAAGGGTGACATCGTGGGGAAACCCTATGTCGAACAAACCTGGATGGCATCGGGGCCCATGTCAGCCGCAGATGGATTGGGAGGTTCGTATGCTCGCCAGTTCAATAGTGCTCACGAAGGAGTTGTCCAGTTTGCCCTCGCAGATGGTTCGGTTCGACCGATCAGCGTCAATATTGATAAACAAACCTGGTATCAATTGTGTCAAATGCAAGACGGAGAAGTGGTCGGAAACTTTTAATGCTCTAATCTCAACTCAGGGAATATACAAGTATTCGCCGTTGTGCTTTTCCGCAAAGAACTTCATGAATGGCCCCGCTCCCCTTAGTCCAAACACAAAGGTATTCAACTTCCAATCTCCTGGATCATGTCTCAACATTTGCGATTGATAGTCGCTTTCGACTTCACCATCGGAAAGGAAGTAGATCATTTCGGGTTGGAGTTGCATGGCAAGTCGAATCGAACGGCGAGGATCTGTCCCACCAATCGCATCCGCAGAAGAAATCCATTTGAGATACTTTTGTTTGTTTTCTACGGTGGCCGGAACCAAACCCTCTGCCGGCATGCGGTTCATTTTGTCGTTGAAGAAAACGACATAGAAGGTTTGATCTGCTCTCAACTTGTCGATGAATCCAATCAGTTCGGTCTTGAGACGTTGGAATCGGGTCAACCCGTTACTCAATTGGTGAGTCTTGTTCATGCTCATCGATCGGTCGAGGACGAAGACAAATGACTTTGCCGCTCCCGGATCTCCAAAGAATCCTCGACCATCGCCTTGTCCATCTCCCTCACCGTTTCCGCCTCTTCCTGTTCCCGTTAATGCCCCCACATAAGTGGCAAGATTCGCAGAATTGAGATTTTTGTCTGTCGGGACAGGCAATGCCGTGTCTGCCAGAGGTGGGGCGGAGACCTTGAAGTTCGTGGAAGCCGTTAAAAAAACGACCGATGAAGACTCGCTGCCCCCCGTCTCTGCCGAGAATTCGGTCGGCTGGATGGGATCAGGTTCGAGTTCTTCAAATTTCTCTCCCGGATCAAATTGAACAAGCAGACCTTTTGCGAATGGAACGGGGGACTCCAACAGTGTGAAGACCGACAACAGACAGAAAATGACCGCATGGAGAATGGTCGAGATCCCGTACGCTTCTGCCGGGCTTTTCCAGGCAGCACGTTTTGAATCGACGACTTCTGATTCATTCCAGACGGTTGACATGAATATCCACGTACAGGGGCAAACTCAAAGAGAGACTGCAAAACATGTGTTGCATAGACTTGTATCCAATGTTCTCTCTATTATTTCACTATCGGCATGATGCAGTATCAAGTTCATCTTGGGGAATACCCATCAGGAGGAACCTGATAATCAGAGAAAGACCGAACAAGCGGCACCAATGTCGGGTTGTCAGACCAATTTGGCTTTTTTGGTCCTATATGATCAGCAAAAAATACGTTAAAGTGTTTAAGAGAATGCGGTTAGCAAGAAAACCCTTCCCCTTGAATGAGACTGCAACCATGCCTTCTGAGACCCATCCCATCCTGTTTTTTGATGGTGTTTGCGGCCTTTGCAACAAAAGCGTCGATTTCGTATTAATGAGGGACAAACGGGACAGATTCCGATTTGCACCTCTTCAGGGTGAGACAGCCGCTTCGATGCTCGGCTCAGACGATGTGGAAAACCTGAATACACTCATTTTGAAGACAGAATCGGGTCTCTATCGCCGCACCTCGGCAGTGGTTCGAATTCTGTGGTATCTGGGGGGGTTCTGGGCATTGTTAGGGGCTTTGCTCTGGATCATTCCGCTCCCTTTACGAAACTTGGGATACCGTGGTGTTTCTGCGTGTCGATATTCTCTCTTTGGTAAGAAAGAATCCTGTCGCATTCCGACTCCTTCTGAACGTGAGCGGTTTCTGGATTGATTCCGAGGACTTGTTATTCTGGAGAGTTCTCTAAGTCACCAATTCCTTCCACCATCATTCAATCAGGAACCTCAAATGCTGGCTCGCAGTTTCTTGCTTCTGTTTTGTCTCACCTGGTTCGCCACTTCGGTCATCGCCGAAGAGCAACCTAACATCATTCTGTTTATCGCCGATGATATGGCATGGAATGATTGTGGAACTTACGGTCATCCCCATATTCAAACCCCTCATCTGGATCAGCTCGCCAAAGACGGAGTTCGGTTTGATAACGCCATGCTGACATGCAGCTCTTGCAGCCCCAGTCGTTCGAGCATCATTACCGGGAGATACCCACACAACACGGGAGCACATCAACTTCACCTTCCCTTGCCGGGAGAGCAAATTACATTTGTCGAGAAGCTGAAAGCGAGTGGCTATTACACCGCGGCGGCAGGGAAATGGCATTTAGGAAACGAGACGGTTCCCAAATTTGATTCCGTCAATACGAAGCAATTTGAATGGGTCAAGACGGTCAAAGAACGACCTCGCGATCAACCTTTCTTTTTCTGGTTTGCCTTCGTTGATCCTCATCGTCCCTACCAGAAAAACATTATTCCCAATCCACACACTGCGAAAGATGCTGTTGTCCCACCATTTTTGCCAGATAACATAGACACCCGTAATGATCTCTCCATGTATTACGATGAAATCACTCGACTCGATGGAGTGGTCGGTGCCGTGCAGGAAGAATTGAAAAAACAAAAAGTTGCCGACAACACATTGATTCTGTTTATCAGTGACAATGGTCGACCGTTTCCACGCTGCAAAACCACCGTTTACGACAGCGGTGTGAAAACGCCCTGGATTGTAAAATGGCCGGGGAAAGCCCCCGCAGGGAAGACATCAGATGCGGTCGTGAGCTCTGTCGATATTGCAGCGACATTTTTAGATGTCGCCGGGCTTCCCGTCGGAGACAATTTCATGGGTAAAAGCTGCTTGCCGGTTATTTTGAAACCAGAGTTACCATTTCGTAAGTATGCTTTTTCGGAACATAACTGGCACGACTTTGAAGACTTCTCTCGCGGAATTCGTTCGTCACGATATCGATTAGTTCGCAACTTCTACACCGATATCCCATTGACGCCTCCCGCTGATGCGGTCAGGAGTCCCACGTATCGAAAGATGATCGAGTTACACGCGGCGGGGAAATTGCCCAAGTCACAAAGCATTTGTTTCGAAGCCCCAAGAGCGGAGTGGGAATTTTATGATTTGAAAACGGATCCGTTTGAAATGAACAATTTGGCCAACGATCCTAGTTTTCAAAAGCCACTGAATGAACTCAAAAACGCTTTGGCTCGCTGGCAGAAGGAAACGAACGATGTGTTGCCAGACGAACGGCGTGCGGATGGATTTGATCGAGTCACCGGCGAACGGTTGAAGACTCAAAAAAAGAAGTAAATCGCGACGCATTCAATGCTAAAGGGCTATCAGATGTCACAGGATGATCAACCCGTCAAGAATGGACAAACAGAGTCTTCTTCACGCACACCTGACAGAATTGAAACATCTTCAAGCAGCACACAAAGTGGAGTAAAGCTGCGACGGTTGTTTTTCATGTTGTTTCCGGTGGCCGCCCTGTTTGGACTGCTTTTTTACCTCAATCAAACCGAGTTTGTGATTGATGCGCTCAACATGAAACTGGATGAAAGCACCTTCTCGTTCATCAGTTTGTATGTGTTGTTTCCGTTAAGCATTCTGCTATCCCTCATCTGGTGGTCCTTTCTCTCGGGAGTCACCTGGAAATCATGGATTTTGGGAATGGCGGTTTTTGCGATTTCCTGCGTTGGTGTGGCCGCTTCGGTCCGAATTGAATCGATGGAAGGAGATATGTTTCCTCGATTTGCGTGGAGGTGGAGCCCCACTTCGGAAGATTTGGCGCGAGAATCGAAGGCGACACAAAAGAAATCGGATCTGGATGTCTCCCTTCGCGAACTTGAAATTGCAGACAGCGACTGGCCACAGTTTCGTAATGATAATCGTGAAGGTCGCGTGCTCGACGTTCAGTTAGATCGTGATTTTCAAAACAATCCTCCCGAAGAGTTGTGGAGAATTAAAGTCGGGTTGGGATGGTCATCATTCTCGATTGTGGATGACTTGTGCTGGACGCAAGAACAACTTGATGATGAGGAATTGGTTGTCTGTTATGAACTCAAGACCGGCCAAGAAGTCTGGTCGCATGCTGATATGACGCGCTGGTCGGAACCTGTTGGTGGAGATGGGCCACGAGGGACTCCGACGATCCATGAAGGCAAAGCTTACACACTGGGAGGCACAGGGTATCTGAATTGTCTTAATGCGTTGACCGGGGAATCGATCTGGCAACGAAAAATTCTGGAAGATGCAGGAGCCGACAATACTCAATGGGCGATGTCCGGCTCTCCTCTGATCGTAGGTGACAAGGTTATTGTCAACGCGGGAATTTCTCAAGAAGAACTTATGAAGGAGCCAACCGACCGTCAGCCGGGAAAAGCGGTGATTGCTTATGACAAGTTGACGGGAGAGATTGTCTGGGCCAAAGGAAATCATCCTGCGTCTTATGCGGGTGTCAACGTGGCCGAGATTCAAGGAGAGCAACAGCTTCTCGTTTTTGATGGCGACGGAGTTGCCGGCATTAACCTTGATGACGGAGATGAACAGTGGCGGTTTGAGTGGTCCAACATGCCGAAGGTGAATGCGGCTCAACCCCTCGTTCGTGGAGACCAGGTATTTATCTCCAGCAGCTACAATTCGGGGTCGGTTTTGTTGAATGTCAGCCGTGACGAGGAGACTTGGAGTTCGGAACCGGAATGGTCGAAGAAAAATTTCTTCAAGCTGAAATTCAATGATGGCGTCTACAAAGACGGATTTATCTATGGACTCGATGAAACTTTGATGTCGTGCATTGAGATGAAGACGGGGCGTCGAAAGTGGAAGGCACGTTCCGAGACCGGTTTCGGGCAACTGATCCTGATCGGTGATTTGCTGACAATTATCACTGAAAGTGGTGAGTTAGTCTTTGCCGAGGCGACGCCGGAAGAATGGCGAGAATTGTATCGCATGCCGGCAATGTCAGGTAAAACGTGGAACAACCCCGCCTTTGCCAACGGCTATTTGTTGGTTCGCAACTATGAGGAAGCGGTCTGCTATAAGTTGAAACTGGCAGAGTAGAAGGGCTGGGCGGATCGCATTGCTCGAAATTGGGTTCCCCGTTATGATTGCGTCCAGTTAATGAATGGATTCCAGTCAGACGAAACAGGGACGATGACCACGATTTCTCCAGCTTCGATACGAGTCGGCCTCGGCCAGGACGCACACCGTTTGGTGGTGGGTCCGCCGTTGATGCTGGGAGGAGTTGAAATCCCGTCTGCCAAGGGGCTCGACGGACACAGCGATGCCGACGTGTTGTTGCACGCAGTGACCGATGCTTTACTGGGAGCCGCTGGCCTCGGTGATATTGGAGAATGGTTTCCGAATTCCGACCCTCAATGGAAGGGAGCCTCTTCGGATGTCTTCGTCTTGGAAGCCGTCAAAGAGATTCAAAGCCGCGGTTGGGCGATCACCAATCTCGATTGCACCATTTCTGCCGAACAACCCAAGCTAACACCCCACAAACCGGCAATTCGTCAACGATTGGCTGAGCTACTGCAACTCGATGTGAGTTGTGTGAACGTGAAAGCAAAAACGGGCGAATTGGTCGGCCCGGTCGGTCGCGGAGAAGCGATGAACGCCGAGGCCATCGTGCTGCTCGTACGCATTGATAATTCCACGCAAACAGATTCTTGAATATCGGGAGTTGATCACAAGGATGACGATCAAAGTTTACAACACGCTGACAAGAACCAAAGAACCGTTTCAAACAATCGAGCCGGGCAAGGTCGGCATGTATCTGTGCGGGCCGACGGTTTATAAACCGGCCCACATCGGACACATGGTCGGTCCCGTGATCTTCGACACGGTCAAACGCTATCTGACCTACCTCGGTTACGAGGTCACCTACGTGATTAACATTACCGATGTCGATGACAAACTCATCAATAAGGCCAATGAAAAAGGGATGACGGTCGAAGCGTTGGCGAAAGAAATGACCGACGATTACTTCGAGAACTTGGCCACAATGGGTGTCGATACCGTCGATGAATTCCCGTATGCGACTGAGCATATTCAGGAAATGCTCGACATCATCCAAAAGCTTGTCGATGACGGCTATGCCTACCCATTGGATGGGGATGTTTATTTTGAAACCACAAAAGATGAGAAGTACGGATCTCTGAGTGGTCGCAAGCTGGACGAGATCATGGCCGGAGATCGGGTCGAAGCGACCGATAAAAAACACCATCCTGCCGACTTTGCCCTTTGGAAAAAGTCAAAGCCGGGTGAACCTTCATGGGAAAGCCCGTGGGGAGCAGGCCGGCCCGGCTGGCATATTGAATGTTCGGCAATGAGCATGAAATACATCGGCGAAACACTCGACATTCACGGTGGCGGTCTCGATTTGATGTTCCCTCATCATGAGAACGAATTGGCTCAATCGGAATGCTGTACCGGAAAACCCTTTGCCACTTACTGGATGCATAACGGTTTGATGCAGGCCAGTGGAGAATCAGGCAAAGTGGGTGGAGCTCACGATAAAACCGGCGATCTGAATACATCCAAAGAAGCCCAGGAAGCTGGCAAACTGGCCGGATCCAAAGGAGCCGATTCTGTCAAACTCATGTTTGAAAAGTTTGATCCCGAAACGGTACGCTTCTTTCTGTTAGCCACACATTACCGCAGTCCGATCGATTTCAGCGAAGGACGGATTTCTGAAATCGAGAAAAGTATCGAAGGATTTTATCGACTCTTCGATACTTATGATCGCATCAGTGGCAAGAGCTTTTATGATCTGGAAACAGCGACTTCGCGGGAAGAAAGCGTCAGCCTCGATGAAGCCGAGTCAGAACTGCTAAAAGAAATGGCATTATTCAGAACCCGCTTCTGGGAAGCCATGGATGATGACTTCAACACCGGTGGTGGAGTTGGCATACTGCACGAGATGCGAAAAGCCATCAATGCTTTCATTACTCAAGAACAACTCGGCGATAACTCCGATCAAGACGCTGCCGTGACAACGCTCACTACGGCGGTCGGGATTTTGAAAGAACTATCTAACCTGCTTGGTGTGTTCCGCAAACCGTTACAGAAAGATTCCGCCGCTGATGATGAATTTGTCAACGGGTTGATGAGTTTGATTATCGATTTGCGAGCCGAAGCGCGAGAGACCAAAAACTGGGGTATTGCCGACCGTATTCGTGATGGATTGGCTGATTTGAAAGTCACGCTGGAGGATCGCACAGGTGATACGTTGTGGCGTCGCGAGTAGAAGTTGGATTGTGTTCTGAGTTGTTTTGAGTATTTCACGGCTGGGCAAGCCAGCAGTGGCACCCATGATGATGTCGCAGTTTAGAAATACAGGGCCGGTTCCACCGGGCAAAAAACATCAAAGTTCCCGTAGGCTGGGACTGGTCCCAGCAAAACCAAGCACGGGAACTGTACAACGTCAGGCACAGCCCAATGCTGTCCGGGAAAATAATCGTTGCAATCAATAGAGTCGACTTCTTTTTCTCCCGTTTGACTTCTGGCCGGTTTGGTATGACGTTTGCCATGCTTCCCTCCTATGAAAAAACGTGCCCCTCAAACTCCCCAACCACCCCTTACCGACAGCGAAGAACTTCCTCTCTGGCCGCATCGGGTTCAGGGGGGAAAGTATGTCAAACAGCTCCAAAAATATGTGCAGTCGCTCCGCGCAGAAGACGCAGCAA
>Ga0222718_10000049_pt1 | contig 124224 bp, 101 predicted proteins | sample C33_27DmetaG_FD_165045 | JGI IMG/M metagenome (GOLD analysis project Ga0222718, IMG submission 165045) | Estuarine water microbial communities from San Francisco Bay, California, United States - C33_27D | ecosystem: Environmental > Aquatic > Marine > Unclassified | place: USA: California...
GCCGACGGCTCGACTCCTGGACCAGCGCGGTTTATGATTTCTCAAAACTATTCAGGCGGATCCAGCATTGGTCCCGTGAAAGTCTATCCATTTGATATTGGTGTTGGCAGTGCCGATTATCTGGACTTGCTCAATGCGACGGGTGACTTTCGGTTATTTGAAGATCCCGCTGCAGCAACTGACTACGAGGATGGTTCCGAGGTGACTGGCGCTTCGAAAGGTGCTGAAATTTTGGATTTGCCGGACCCTGCAACATTCACGCCCGCGAGCACTCGCCTTGTCGAAGTCGTACTTCGTCGGCGAGCCAATCCAAATCGCGCATTGACTGATCCAGAAGATGGCGGCCAGGCAGAAGATAATCCCTGGGTTGTCGTCGATCGAATGCAGTTTCCTCTCGAGTATTTTGGCATCGATGACGAAATGGATGATCAAACTCGCATCGTGAATTTTCTCCAGAACTTTGGTACGAATGGACGATTTCAACCGTTGTTTGGAGGCACTGAAGACACGGATATGGATGGTGTCTCCGATTCAATGAGCACGACCCCCTGGGACAGTTCAACCTATCAAACAAATACTTTAGGTGGGCTGAATGACTCCGCAACCAATCCGTTTACGATTTGGCACCATCATGCCAATCGAGATTATGTGAGCTTGGCAGAATTATTCAATATTCCGCTTTATGGGCCAGATGACCTGAATGGTCCAGATGCCCCCAATGCTCCTCTCGATGCCTCTACGGGGCGGGGACCATGGCGCGGTCTTGTTGTGAATCTTGGAGAGGACCTCAGCACAACTCCCGGCACACCTGATGTAAAGATGACAGGCACTAAAACATTTGGTCATGGTGTGCTTCATCCTGAAGGGCCGGATGGTGATCCCAATTTGACCGCGGACAACAATCGTTGGCATCGCGTGTTGGAATTTCTCGAAGTTCCCACGCGTCAAAATATCCCCGGTTTCACCGAAACGGTCGGTCGCGTTGCTGATGGAGGTCAAGACTCAATCTATCGCGACTATGGGCCATTGAATTTGAATACCATTCGCAACCCCGAAGTGTACGGCGGCATGCTGGATGCCTTCGACATCATGAATTTCACCAATCGGACCACGGACTTTCCGGGCTTACCGGATCGTTTGGGGGATGATCACCGTTCCGATTGGTGGGCGTCATTTGCGGCCTCTCGTGATCAATATGATCCTGTGCTGTTCAATGGTGGAACAGGAACATTTGCCGCGATTCCCGGTATTCCCGGTGTGTCACGTCCGTTTCGTTCGTTGTCATTCAATGGTGGTGGAGTCGATAGTGTGCAGAGCACAATTTTAAGAGACATGCCGTTTGATACTGAGAACCGTCACTTGCTGCAAATTGGTGCTGTGAATGCCGGATCAACACTCAATGATCCTGCTGACTACACGGTCGATTATGACCTCAAAAACAAACTACTTGGTAAGGTGATGAATCATTCGACCACGCAGAGCAACACATTCTTTGTGTTCTTGCAGGTTGATTACTTTGAAGCCACGGTGGTCAACGGCATCACTCGTGTCGGTGGGAAGCTCCCCGACTCGCCCGGCTATCGTGGGTTCTATGTGGTTGATCGTGCCAAAGCTTTGGAAACTTTGACCGGTGACGATTTGCCACCAACTGTCGACAACAACACCATGCAACCGACATTTTCCTTCAATCAAAACTTCAATTGGCGGGCGTTGGTGTTGCACAGACAGCGTCTTAACTGATTGAAGAGCAACGGTTTCGAAAAAAATACTTGTTCAGGGATGACGATTATCCCGTTTTTATCAAAAAATCAGGAATTATTGGATTAGGGAGACTTATATGAAACGAACGATCTTGTTTGGAGGCCGAGAGCGGGTATCATAGAAGTAACTATTCTTTACGCAATTCATGCACGTTAATCCCTTTTTAGAGTTAAGTTTGTCGCGGAGGCAGGGCCATGCACGCGACGCCGTGGGGCGTAGCCCACATCCGACACCAAATATCACACGATCACATGGAGATCCACATGCGTCACATTCAAACACGTCGGCCCCTGCCGAAGAAACGAGAAGGCTTTACTTTGATCGAGTTGTTAGTGGTGATTTCGATCATCGCTACCCTGGTCGCGTTGATTACCCCTGCTGTTCAATCGGCTCGTGAAGCCGCCCGCCGAACACAGTGCATCAACAACCTGAAAAACTTGGCATTAGCAATCAAAAACTTTGCCAGCCAGTCCGATGGGAAATTTCCTCTGGCACATGATCAATACAGCAATGGGAATGGGACTCGCGTTCAAAATTTTGGTTGGCCAGTTCGACTGTTGCCACTACTCGATAATGCCGCGATTTACGACAGAATTTCTTCAACTGCCCAACTTCCAAACTCTGCTGGTGGAATGGCTTCCACAAATACACCGGGCCTTGTTCTTAATGTCTTTATCTGCCCGGATGATATCGATAAGGACGGAATTGGTGGTGGTTTGAGCTATGTCGGTAATCTTGGATATGTCAGCAGCGCCATCTGGGGAGTGACCAACCAGGGAAGTAACAGTGCAGGAGTTGACATTACAACGGATGCACACAACATTCAGAATGCCATTGATTGGGACGGCGATGGGACTTTTGAAGGGTCCGAGCGTTCGACGACCCGAAATACTGGTGTTTTCATGTGTCGTGTTGGAGATCCTGGGACTGCGGGATTTGATGCAGTTCCGATGACGGAAGATGCGGTGAGCCGTGCAGATGGTCTCGGCAACACGCTGATGTTGGCAGAGAATCTGCAAGCCAATAACTGGGCTTCACCATACTATGGACATATTGGCTTTGGTTTGGGCGTAACAACCTCTTCGGGTGCTCCCACCCGAACAAATGGACCGGGTGATATCGGCACCGGAAATGCAACGAACCTTCGCTTACAAGCAGATTTCTCTTTGAAAGATCCCTCTGCTTCAAATCCTGATAATCGAATGAATACGGATTTAACTGCGGGGCAACAGGGTCGCTGGCGTCCCGCTTCAAACCATCCGGGAATTGTAATTGTTGCGTTCTGTGATGGACGTGCCAAGTCTTTGAATCAAGGGATTGACGACTTTGTGTATGCCCGGCTCATTACTCCTGCAGGTTCGCGGCGACATAGTCAACTACTGATTGGGGATTCTTCTTACTAATCGCAAGAGGATTTTGGGTTGATCTTTAGAGAACATGTTATGCAAGACGGGAAGAGCAAATTGCTCTTCCCGTTTTTTATGCGCTGTCAGAATGCTTCGGGGATGGTTGTTTTGTATCTCAATGAGAGTGGTCACTGGCAATCGCGTCAAAAATTCCTTCCCAAGTATGACTCTTGGCTACCAGATTAACTGGTAGCCCGGCTTCTTCGGCGGCTTGAGCCGTGATAGGGCTAATGGCGACGATATTGGTATTCTTCCCGAGGAATGCTTTGGCTGACTCGGGAAGTAAACGGGCCACACCACGAGCTATCGAAGGACTCGAAAGCGGTAGCCAGTCGATGGCGCCGGAGGTCAATTGAGCGATTGCTTCTTGTGACCAATCGAGAACATCGGCATTTCGATAAACGGTCAATTTTCTGAATTGAGCCGCATGAGGGGCCAGCTCATTTTGCAGGACTTCTCGACCACGGTCTGCACCACACCACAGGATATTTTGTCCTTGAATCGAATCAATTAAGGCAGCCGCGAGTCCCTCCGCATGGTAAGTTTCGGGCATGAGATCGGCGTTCAGATGAAACTGGTTTAAGGCTTCTGCCGTTGCCGATCCGATCACGGCAAGTTTGACATGTCCCAGTTGCCTCAAATCATAGCCGAGTTCAAAAAAGCGGTTCAGAAAATATATGACGCCATTTCGGCTGGTGAAAATCAACCAGTCCTGATGTGCGATCTGATCAATGGCCTCATCAATCTCGTCCCAAGACTCGGGAGGTTGAATCTCGATTGTCGGCAAAAGAATTGGGGTGGCTCCGTATTCTATTGCCAGGTCGGCTGTTTCGTAGGCCTGTTCCAGTGGTCTTGTAATGGCAATCGATTGCCCAAACAGAGGGCGATCTTCAAACCATTTCAGTTCGTCCCGTAGCTCGACACAGTGCCCAATCATGATCAGTGATGGGGCCGATATGCCCTCTTTTTTCGCCTGCGATGCCAGTGTTTCGACAGTACCACTGACGATACGCTGGCTGCCAAGCGTGCCGTGACTAATGATGCAGGAGGGAGTCTCTGGTGAGAGTCCATGATCAATCAATGAGGCAGTGATTTGTGAAATTCGACGAAGTCCCATATAGAATACGAGTGTCCCAGAAAAACGAGCAAGGTTTTCGTAGTCGAGAGACGATTCCAATTTGGTGGGGTCTTCATGTCCTGTCACAAATGCAACCGCAGACGCATAGTTGCGGTGTGTGACGGAAATTCCCGCATACTCTGCTGCTGCGACGGCTGCGGTGATACCGGGGACGATTTCATATTCGATACTAGCCTCCCGAAGTGCGGCGGCTTCCTCGCTTCCTCTTCCAAAGACAAACGGGTCTCCTCCTTTCAGCCTGACAACCGTTTTTCCTTCACGTGCAGATTGAATCAACAATAAATTGATTTCACCTTGCGGGACTTGTTTTCCCTCGTCGCTTATCTGCCGACTGGTTCTTTCGCAACGACCAGATGTGTGTTTGAGCAAGAGTGGGTTGGCGAGTCCGTCGTAATAAACAATGTCTGCTCGTTGTAGGCACTGTTGTCCACGGAGAGACAATAAACCCGGGTCTCCCGGTCCCGCACCGACGAGATACACTTTTCCGAGATGGGTCATGATTCAACTCTTATCCTGCTGATTCAAAAATCCGGCTGAGGACTCAAATATCTGACGCCTGCGTTGCTGGTCACTCGTTGAGTGAGCGGCTTGTTTGAGATCCTCATCGTTGGCTTGGCAAATGGGACAACCGACGATTTCTATGTGGAATTTAATATAATCTGAAGCCTCGGGGGAGAGATGTCCGAGTTGGTGCTGCTGAAGTTCTGGACGACTGGGGCAACTGAGCCGATTTCGTCTCCAGATTTCTCCGACGGAGTGAATCTGGTTTTCATTTTTCAGGATTTCAGTACGTTCTCTCAACTCACGGTTTGAACGCAGATCCGCCTCAAGGCGAGTCAATTCACTTTTAGGGAGATTGTCATCCAAGTAGGAAAGCAGTTTCTCTTTGGACCAGTGTTCACAGTTCATATTTGATGAATATTCATAATATGTCGCAGGGATTGAGATAGGGACATCGTATTCAAGTTGCGGACTGCTTGCCAGAGGTTGTCAGGATCGTTAGCATGTTCGGACGGCAGAAGGGAATCCTGTTGAGGATTCTCTGTCGCTCTTTGCGCCTATATCGGGAAGAGTATGACGACTGTTTTGCCGATTAAAAAGCATAAAACAAGCCGATTGATACGACTCTGATAGAGAGGATTTACCGTGGCTTTGGAAGCAATCAAGCTGAGTCAGGACGAGATGCTCGCGAAAGCGAAGGATCTCCGCAAACATATCATCAATATGACAACCGCCGCTGCCAGCGGACACCCCAGCAGCAGTCTTTCCGCTGTGGAAATTGTGACGGGTCTCTATTTTGGAGGTCATTTGCGGCTCGATCCCGAGAATCCGGGCGACCCTAATCGTGATCGTTTTGTGTTGAGCAAAGGGCATGCAGTTCCCGTTCTTTATGCCGCCATGGCAGAACGCGGATTTTTCTCTGTTGAAGAGACCATGTCTCTGCGGAAATTGGGAAGCCCGTTTGAAGGGCACCCAAACCTGAAGCGGATGCCGGGTATCGAAGCATCTACTGGATCTTTGGGACAAGGTCTCTCCATTGGAGTCGGACAAGCTCTTGGCCTCAGGCTGGATGGCAAAGACAGTAATGTTTTCGTCATGATCGGTGATGGTGAAATGGGCGAAGGGCAAGTTTGGGAAGCGATTGCCGCCGCTGCCAAATACAAGCTTGGTAACTTGATCGCGATCATTGATCAAAATGGTTATCAGCAGACAGGTGCCACAAAGGATGTGCTCGATCTCAAGCCGTTTGCCGACAAAATTGCTCCATTCGGTTGGCACACGCAAACAATCAATGGCAACGATCTTGGCGAAGCTTTGGAGGCGTTGAGTGTTGCTGCCAGCGTGACTGATCAGCCTTCCGTGATTGTCTCTCAAACTCAAAAAGGATTCGGTATCCTTCCTGTCCTTGAAGAAACGGGCGACCTGAATTACCACGGTAAACCGCTTTCCCGCGAATTGGCCGAAAAAGCCTTAGCTCACATTGGCTAAGTCGCTGGGTGGCTCAATGTGTGGGCTTTGAGGTTGTTAAATAATTATTCGATAAATACAGATAGCATTTGAACGAAAGATCGAACTATGGCGATCGGAGAGTTAAGCGGATATCAAATGGGGCAGGCCACTCGTGATGCGTTTGGAGACGCTTTGGCAGCTTTGGGAGATGAGTTTCCCGCCCTCGTGACTGTTGATGGCGATGTTGGAAACTCGACTCGTACAGAACCCTTTGCACTGAAGTACCCCGAGCGCGGCTTCAACGTCGGTATTGCCGAAAGCAATATGGTGAGTGTTGCGGGTGGGTTGGCCGGTGCCGGGAAAATTCCGGTTGTCGCAAGCTTTGCATGTTTTCTGCTCAACAATGCGTTTGATCAGATTCGCATGTCGGTCGCTTTTCCAAATCAAAACGTCAAATTGGTTGGTACTCACGCTGGCATCTCGATTGGTGAAGACGGTCCTTCGCAAATGGGAATCGAAGATGTTGCCTTGGCATGTTCCATGCCCGGTGTGGCTGTGATGGTTCCTGCTGATGCTGTGACAGCGAAAAAAGCGACCCGGGCGATGGTCGAACATCAGGGCCCAACTTACCTGCGCCTGGGACGCCCTAATGTTCCTGCCTTGTATGACGATAGTGTCGATTTTCAGATTGGAAAATCAATCACCCTCAAAGAGGGCAGTGATGCGACAATTATTGCCAATGGACTTATGGTTTCGATTGCGGCGGATGCTGCCAAGATCCTGAGTGATGAAGGAATCAATGTTCGTGTTATTGATATGCACACCGTGAAACCGATTGATCGTGAAGCTGTTGTGTCAGCCGCCAAGGAGACGGGTTGTATCGTCGTTGCAGAAGAACATTTGCATCATGGTGGACTCGGTTCGGCTGTGGCTCAGGTGGTGAGTGAAGAACATCCAGTCCCTATGGGATATGTCAATGTCGGTGATTGTTACGCCGAGAGTGGTGACCCGATGGGGCTTTTGGAAAAATATGGATTAACGGCAGAGAAAATTGCCTCTACCGTCAAAGCCGTAAAGGCTCGCTGAATTCCGAAGTTGGTTGACAGCGTTACATTCTCGTTCGAATGAGTTGGCGTCCCCTTTCGCCTTGTGGAAATGTGGTAAGATTTCGTGATTTCGTATCGGTCGTTTCGGAATACCGACCCTCCCCGATTGGTCAAGCTCTGGCATGAATGTCAGCTCGGTCGGGGAGCCGCTGACGGTCTTCGTTCAGACGCCTTTGAAGCAGTCAATTTCCATAAAACGTATTTTGACGCGCAGGGGCTCATTCTGGCTTTCGATGAAGATACGGGTGAGGCCATTGGCTTTGTCCATGCAGGATTTGGCACTCAGGAAGATGGGACAGCTCTTGATTATCGAGTCGGTGTTGTTTGCGTCATCATGGTGCATCCCGAATATCGCCGAAAAGGTGTCGGACGAGAGTTGTTGAGACGTGCCGAGTCTTATCTCATTGTGAAAGGTGCGACAGAAATACGAGCGGGTTCCGCTCCACCTCACGACCCGTTTTACATGGGGCTCTATGGTGGAACAAAACCTGCAGGTTTCCTGGAGTCTGATCCCGAGTCGAGACCTTTTATTGAAGCTTGCGGGTACGCGGAACACGAGCAACGAAACATTTTCTTCCGGGATTCAGAAAATAGCTCTGCTCCCATGAATATGAAGATCATGGATCTTCGCCGACGTATGCAGCTCGCAGTGACTGATCGTCTCCCAGACAGATCGTGGCGTAATGCGATTCGATACGGGAATCTGGATTATATTCGTTTTCTGTTACAGCCAAAAAACGGAGAATCTCCGGTCGCTGGTGTGACTATTATCGGGTTGGATTTCTATCTCCCGAAGTGGAACAGGCGCGTTGTCGGGATGACAGATGTGTTTGTTGTCGACGACCATCGAAAGCAATCGGTTGGCCAGACGTTAATTACCGAGGTGTGCAAGCGACTGAAAGATGAATTGATCACAGGCGCGGAAGCTCATGTTCGCGCTCTGGATGAAGCGGGCAACAAACTCCTGAAATCGGCGGGTTTCTATCAGGTTGATACGGGAATCGTCTTTCATCGAAAGATTGACGAGTTCGAGAGTTCAACCGTGAAACATCTTGTGGAAAGCGAGCAGGCGAACGAAGCGACTGAAAAGCCAGAGCGTTCAGTGTCTGATACAACTTTTGAAATGGATGCCTACAATCCAGACGACTTATGATGTCCTTCACAGAGACTTGTTAATCAACAACTTCCTGTACCCAGCGGATTTGCGATTTGTCGAGTTTGCTTTCTTGGAGAGCTTCCTCGAGTGCTCTTTCTGCTGAGAATAGAGAGGATCGTTTTCTCGATACTTGAACGAGAATACCGTCTTCGTTTCCGGCCATGTTGGGGGCGGTGTCCGAGATTTCGTCCAGTGTCATTGGCGATCTCTTTCCATCTTGCTGCGTTACCAGGTAGGTTTCTCCATCAATTACGATATCAAGAATTCCTTGAGTGCTCGTTGTGTTCGATGAAGTTGTGAGGTTGTTTGGTGAATTCTCTGAGGCGGCGTTGATCTCTATGTCTGATATGCCGTCTCCATCGCCGTCACCGTTTCCAAATCCGGGGAACAAACCGCCGATCATCGAGAGTAATGCTCCGGCAGCAGCGATGATGACTCCACCTGCAATCAGTTTTCGATTTGAGACCGCTTTATTGGCAGCCATGATTTTTACTCCTGTGATTCGAGAGAGAGTTTGAGTTCTCCCAGATAGCCGAGATCTCGATGGTAGTATCTTGTTTGACCACCCGATTCGAGTGTGAGTTCGCGAAAAACGTCATCAAGTAAAACGCGAAAATCATCACGTTGTCCACGGGTGAGTTGTTCGTCAATAAACCCAGACAGAACAATGACCAGGCTTTTGGGTTGTGGACGAGAACGAAGATATGCCTTTAGTTCTCGCTGAAAGTTCTCAATTTTATTGATCGTCCATTCCTGTCGATCTTCGTTGGCCCGGAAAACGACATTGGAAGAAATGCTTCCTGCCGCATCGTCGAGGAAAAATTCCCAAATGTCACAGCGTTTGAGCAGCTCATGATAGGAGACGGCGTGTTGAATGGCTTCTCCGCTCGACTGCTCCCGGAGTTCTTCGATAGCTTTTCGGAAGTTATCATCCTTGGCCAGTTCACTTTTAGAAATCATCTGGTCCACCATCTCTGGTGAGACTTTCAATGCCTGATTGATAAATTCCGCGAGAAGCTGCCGTTGAGTCTTTAGGTCTTGTAGAAGTTGGTCATTTACGTTTTGAGCTTGTTGCAGAGATTCGATTTGAGTCTCTGCCAGCGCGAGTTCCATTTCGACCTTCTGTCGGCGTGCAAGTTCTGCGTCAGCCGTCGAGGTCGCTTCTTGTTGGATTTGTCGTGCTTCTTTGTCGAACCATGCCTCCTGTTTTGCGCCAGCTTGTCGGACTTCCATATATTGCGCAAAAATAATGATCAGTAATAAGTCGAGCAGAGGGGTCAGTTGAAAGACCGTACGGCGAGATCGTAAGCTCATGCGGTCTCCTTGTCACTACTTAAGATTAGTTCGTGTTTGACTCGCGAAACCATTTCTCGAACTTGAAAGCGATTCTCTGACACTCTAAAAAATGCCGGCTCGACCAGGCTGTTGACGAACATCAGCAAAATGCCGCAGACAAGTCCGGCAAACGTGGACCAAATGGCTTCGCCAAAACGACCAACAATTGCTTCCACGCCTGTGATCGTTGCGGCTGCATCGGCCGGTTGCTGAAGAGCAGCGCCAATGGCCAAGATTGTGCCGAGTACTCCAAGGAGTGGGTAGGCATCGATCATGTTTCTGGCCATGTTATAATTCGTTTCAAAAAACATCGAATGTAAATACGAGCGTTTCTCGTCGAGGACATTGATGCGTTGTTTGAGACTCTCACGTTCAGCACTTTGGTCGGAGTGTCGTAAAATATCATTCACATCAGACAGAAAAGCATCCGCTTGTTCGGTCAAATGACCTCGCCGGTCGAGAACACTGCGATGTTTCAGCCCACGGGTGAAGTCATCGAGTGTACCGACAATTCCGTGTAGGTCGCGTCTTGACCAGATACGCAGGACGAGAAACAGAAACAGATGCGCTGCGAATAAACCACCGATAATCTGTGTTGAGAGACCGGAAATTTGATTGATCAGGTCATTCATATCGTCATCGATCATAAATGTGTGAAATTGCGCATGTTCTCAGTCATCATACACGCTGGATGAGAGGGCTGTGTGATGTACTTGTTCTTACGAGAGAAAACGGAGATAAGATGAGGCTATTATACGACTGTTGCCGGTTTTTCATTTCTTTCAACCACAAAAAAACCGCTTTCCGCCCTGATATTGGCCAGCCAAGCACGTTCGACCGCATTTCCTCGAATGATGGGCATTTCTTTCAGAATATGAAGCCCTAGCTCGTCCACCAGATCGCGGAAGTCATACAGTGACATAAAGTGCAGATTGGGAGTGTTGTACCAAGCATATGGGAATGCATTGGTGACAGGCGTTCGCCCTGATTTCAAAATTTGAAGGCGAATCTTCCAGTTGGCAAAATTGGGGACCACAATGATCGCTCGACGGGCAATCCGCATCATCTCGGTGAGGAGCTTGTTTGGATGCCGCACTTCCTGCAAAGTTTCTGAAAGAATCGCCCACTCAAAACTGTCATCGGGAACATCGCTCAAGTTTTCATCCAGATCGATGTTGAGCATCGGCAAGCCTCGGCTGAGTCCGGTGGTAAAGTTTTGGTAATCGAGTTCGACCCCGAGAACTGAACAGTCGAGGTCATCGCGGAGTTTTGACAGCAAACGACCATTTCCGCATCCGAGATCGATCACGCGACTGTTACGTGGAATCTCGCGCAGGATGATCTCATCGACGAAGACGTCGGCAGGATCTGGCATGGCGTAGCGTCGCGAAGCAGCCACGGTCACTGATCTCCTTGAGAGTTTTCGACAGATGCACTTGCAGAGTTGGCCTGTTGGGAAGCGGCTTTGGCCAATTCCTGAGCAGCTCGAAGGACATAGGAGAGACCGCTCCAGGCTGTGAACAGCGTGACTCCCCAGAGAATGACGTCTCTGGCGAGGATCAGGTTCGTGGCGGTTTGAAGAACTTCAGGCAGTGCCAGAAATCCAAGAGCCGTCGTGACGGCAACGCATTGGCCGATCATTTTGATTTTACCGACCCAGTTTGCCGAAAAATCGAGTCCCATTTGCTCCATGAGTCCGCGTAAGGTTGAGACGAACATTTCTCGTCCAACCACAATGGTGGCCATCCAGGCATTGACGCCGGAAGTTGGTTCACCGATGAGGAAAATGAAAGATCCACAGACGATAATTTTATCGACGAACGGATCAAGAATTCGACCGAGGATTGTAATTTGCCCAAGCTTGCGTGCGTAGTAACCATCCAGAAAGTCAGTGGAAGCCGCGACAACAAACAGGATTGTGGATGTCCACCATAGCCCGCCCGAATAGATCAAGCCGAACAGCACCACTGACAGGATCAAGCGTGTCAACGTGATGAAGTTGGGGAGATTGAGAGCCTCGCGATCCAGAAAACCGGTTGGCGGTGGCGTGGAACTGCTTGTTGACATCTAGGCAAAATCCTCTGCATCTGGCTCGACATCATCATCGAGGGAGACAGTCGCGATGAGGTCATAATCTTCGAAACCGACAATCTCTGCGGAAACCATCTGTCCCGGTTGTAAATTCTCGCCGTGTAAATAGACAACGCCGTCAATTTCAGGGGCGTCCGCATAGGTGCGGCCAACCCAGACACCTTCTTCATCGGTCGCTTCATCGATGATCACGTCGAGTTCATAACCGACCAGCGATTCGCCAAATTCGAACGCGATGGATTGTTGCAGTTCCATCAACCGCTCACGGCGTTCTTCTTTAATGTCTTCAGGAATATGATCTTCAAGTTTGACGGCAGGGGTGCCAGGTTCGACTGAGTAAGAGAAGACTCCCATCCGTTGAAAACGTGTTTCTTCGACGAACTGACACAGTTCTTCAAATTGCTCGTCGGTTTCTCCGGGGAAACCTGTGATAAATGTGGTTCGTAACACCAGATTCGGAACGCGTTCACGAAGTTTGTCGACAAGCTCACGTGTTTGTTGGCCATTGACCCGACGTTGCATTCGCTTCAGCATGGTGCCATTGATGTGTTGCAGCGGCATATCGAGGTAGGGAATGATTTTGCTGGATGAGGCAATGGTGTCGATTAAATGGTCGGAGAAATTAACCGGGTAAAGATACATCAGGCGAATCCAGTCAATTCCCTCCACCTGTTCCAGTTCTTTGAGCAATTCCACCAAACGGACTTCCCCGTACAGATCGAGTCCGTAGTAGGTTGTGTCTTGTGCCACGAGAATTAATTCACGTACTCCATCGGCAACAAGTTCTTTCGCTTCTTCAATGACCATCTCGATCGGTTTTGTGATGTGCTTGCCACGCATTTTGGGGATTGCACAAAACGTGCATGTGCGGTCGCAGCCTTCGGAGATCTTCAAGTAGGCGAAGTGTTCGGGAGTGATTCTCAACCGAGCACGGTCGTCCATTGCCTTAACTGGGGCAGGTCGGAAAAGTTCGCGCTGTTCGTTGAGTCCGCCAATGAGACGGTCGGCCACTTTGTTAATCTCATCACGGCTGAAGACGCCCAAAATATGGTCGATTTCTGGGATTTCGTCCCTGAGACTTGGCCCCATGCGTTCAGGGAGACAGCCGGCTACAATGACACCTCTTGTTTTGCCTTGTCGTTTCAGTTCCAGCATGTCATGAATCACAGATTTAGATTCCTGACGAGAACTTTCAATGAATCCGCACGTATTGACAATGACGAAGTCCGCCCCTTCGGGATCGGAAACGAGTGTGTATCCGTCAATCGCAAGCGTTCCCAGCATTTTTTCGCTGTCAACGAGATTTTTAGGACACCCGAGGCTTACAAATGCGTAAGTACCACGAGAATTCTCGGGAGCTTCCGGCATTTGCAGGGTCGGCTCGGCGGTGTCAGAGATGATGGGAAGTTGCGTCATGATCGGGTGTTAGTGAAGGTAGGCGACTTGAAAATCGGGCGAATTTGGTCTCTCTCAATTCTAACCGACCAATTCCGTGATCGATAGGGAGATACACGATTGCAAAACTCAGTCGGCCCTACAAAAAAAAGCGTGGCTTGTAAGCCACGCTCTGTGTGTACTCTGAAATCGTCAATAATCGGTCTGCCGTTTACTTCACAGGCCGAGAGTCGCTGACAATCGTTAATGATTGAGTGGGGACAACCCGGACTGTCCGTCGAACTACCAAAGGGCGACTCTTGGTAAGTTGTTGTCGCGAAGGGACTACAACGGGGGAAGATCGCCAAGTGATTTTCTGCTCGAGATGGCGTGTTGGTACAAACTGGGCACTGTTCCGTGGAGTGATTGGTTTTGGGAGGTCCAAGTTGAACTGATCGATTGGCAGGGCTGCCGGATTGGCATCAAGCGGGACCAGTGGATTGGTTTCATTCGCGGGAGTCTCTCCTTCGGCGGGAGTTTTAAAGCTTTCAGTCCCCAGTCCGCCCGGAAATGAATCATCAACGCCTCCGTTGTCTGGGGGAACACTCGGACGAAATGCGGGATCATCCATTGGAGGCATATCGTTTTCGTCGTAAGTGCGTGGGACGTTTCCGTTGTCGGTCGGAGGTGTGTCGGGTGTTGGCTTGAGAGGTTGATTGGTGGTGACACCACAGTTGCCGGTCGCGCATCCGCTGTTCCCACAGGGGGAAGGGCAGCCGCAATTGTTGCCGTAGGGAGTATATGCGGCTCTGTATCTGTTCAATCGGAACGGGGCAAACAGATCGAAGCGAGGCCCGGGTACCAGAGGAGCAAACGGGTTGTTGCCGTAGCTGCCGCCGCCATAATACGATGTGTACGATCCGTTGCCGCAACAGGCCCCACCTGATGGTGCGTAGTTGGAATACCCACCGCCGTAATAGGATGTCGAGGGACCGTAAAAGGTCGTGTAACTGTTGGAATACCATTGAGCGTCACTGGTCACACCAAAGAAGGCGATCAGTGATGCAAAGGTTACCAGACTGAAGAATTTGTGGGAAAACATAGGTTTACCTCGTGATATCAGGTCATCTCAGGGTTGGCATCGGGAAAGAGGTTTCAGATGTATCTATCTGACTCTGTTTGGTGGAGACTGTCAATAATTCCTCAGCGCGCGGAGAGAATCTGTCGAAGTCTCTCCCCAATCATAGCGATTGTTCGGGTTAGGTAGTTCTGGAGAACCACATTGAGAATGTTCACATGGTGTATTTGTGATTCTCATGAGGAGGAACTTTGCGTATCAGTATCGAGAATAAATCTTCTCAGTTGGTGTGCGTCTCTAAATGCTTACACCATAGTTATTATTACACTTTTGATGAGCGAAAAGTCGAACGCATACTGGTTGATTCCCAGTGCCAAGAAAAGATAAAAAGAGTCCCCTCCCGTTGCCTACCATTCTGCGCATTGGCGTGTAAGATAACCTCAGGAAGCAGTGATGATGTCGCGACTTCCGTCGGAAATTGTAACTTGGGATCTCTTGATGGGATTTCGGGTTGCACCTTGAATGGCGCTTTCGATATTCAATCCGACATTGGTGACCCGAATTAACACGGGTAAACTCAAGCCTTTACAGGCTTTATAATTATCTCCTCCGTTTCGAAGAGGAATCGGTTCGGAATGCACAGGATTAAAAAAGGGCTCAATCTTCCAATCAATGGAGAGCCCGTTCAAGAAATTGTGGCTGGGCCTGAAGTTTCGCAAGTTGCGATACTCGGTATTGACTATGTCGGTATGAAACCGACCATGGAAGTTCAGGTTGGTGACAAAGTCAAAGCGGGCCAGTTGCTCTTCACGGATAAGAAGACGGAAGGCGTTCGTTATACCTCACCGGGTGCTGGTGAGGTGATGGCCGTCAATCGTGGTCAGAAACGTGTCTTTCAGTCTGTTGTCGTGCAACTTGACGGAAGCGATGACGCCGAAACATTCACTAGCTATGCCGATGCCAAGTTTGATGAGCTCACTCGCGAACAAGTTCGTGATTTGCTGGTCGAAGCGGGAATGTGGTCTGTTTTCCGCACTCGGCCTTTCAGCAAAGTCCCCGCAATTGACTCTGCTCCCAGTTCAATTTTTGTCACCGCCATCGATACGAACCCGTTAGCCGTGAATCCGGCAATTGTGATTCAGGAAGCGGAACGCGACTTTGATTATGGTTTGCAAATCATTCGTCATTTGACGGATGGTGCCGTTCATCTCTGCAAGGCCCCGGGAGTCAAGCTTCCCGGCGTGGACTTGCCATTTGTGACGGCTCATGAGTTTGAAGGCCCTCACCCGGCAGGCTTACCGGGGACTCATATTCATATGGTCGATCCTGTCGGGCCGAATAAGACGGTTTGGCATGTGAATTATCAGGACGTGATCGCCATCGCTCGGCTGTTTCTCACAGGACAACTCAATTTTGAACGTGTGATTTCGATTGCTGGCCCGAATGCCAAAACCCCGAAGGTGATTCGCACACGAGCGGGAGCTTGTCTCGATGACCTCACAGATGGCGAACTCAACGGAGAAAACAATCGCATCATTTCTGGTTCGGTTTTGTCCGGGCGAAATGCCATTGCTCCCTTCAACTTTTTAGGCCGATATCATTTGCAGGTCTCTGCGTTAGCCGAAGGGACAGAGCGTGAGTTTCTTGGCTGGCAAAAGCCGGGATTCAACAAGTTCTCCGTCAAAAAGATTTTTGCCTCGGCGTTTAATGGGAAGTCAGACAAATTTGATTTCACAACATCAACAGAAGGCAGTAAGCGGGCCATGGTCCCGATTGGCTCTTATGAGCAAGTGATGCCTCTCGATGTGGTGCCGACATTTTTACTGCGGTCTTTGATCGTGGAAGATACCGAACAATCTCAGGCACTTGGCTGCCTGGAGCTGGATGAAGAAGACTTGGCGCTTTGCACATTCGTTTGCCCCGGCAAATACGAATATGGCCCCATCCTGCGGAAAAACCTGACACGGATCGAAAAAGAAGGATAACGGGAACCGACCTCCATGAAATTTCTGCGGCGTCTTCTCGACAGTCAACATTCCAAATTCGCCAAGGGAGGGAAACTTGAGAAGTTTTATCCTCTCTACGAAGCAGTCGATACGTTTCTCTACACACCGGGAGAAGTGACATCGAACGCATCGCATGTGCGCGACGGGATGGACCTGAAACGAATCATGAGCATGGTAATTGTTGCCTTGCTTCCATGCATCGCGATGGCCTTCTGGAATACCGGTTGTCAAGCCAATATTGCTCTCGCGGAAATGTCCGTCGAAGATGCGGTTGCCAATCAAGGATGGCGTGGGCCGATCTTTCAAGCTTTCGGCGGGACTTTTGATCAAGGTTCATTCTGGTCAAATGTGTTGCTCGGCGGCCTTTATTTTCTCCCTGCCTATCTGGTGACCATGACGGTCGGTGGATTGTGGGAACTGCTTTTTGCTACGGTTCGCAAACATGAAATCAACGAAGGTTTTCTGGTCACGGGAATGTTGTTCCCGCTCACTTTGCCTCCTTCAATTCCACTTTGGCAAGTTGCCGTGGGTATCAGCTTCGGAGTGGTGATCGGTAAGGAAATATTTGGTGGAACCGGACGCAACTTCCTGAATCCTGCACTCACTGCCCGTGCCTTTTTGTACTTTGCCTATCCAGGACAAATTAGTGGTGATTCCGTTTGGACGGCAGTTGACGGATTGACCAGTGCTACGGCCTTGACGGCGTTGGGGACTGCTCCGGGAGCGGCTGGGATGGCTGCCGTAGATGTGACTTGGTGGGATTCCTTCATCGGGATCATTCCCGGTTCAATGGGAGAAACATCAGCCTTGGCCTGTGTCATCGGTGCGGCCATTCTCATTGGATGTGGAATTGGCTCCTGGAGAATCATGGCAGGTGTGGTCATCGGTGCGATGGCTCTATCGACAATGCTTTGGGGAATCTCCAGTGATACGAATGCCGTCTTTTCATTGCCACCTTATTGGCATCTGGTGGTTGGCGGTTTTGCTTTCGGTACAGTTTTCATGGCGACTGACCCCGTTTCCGCTTCCATGACGGAGGGCGGGAAATGGTTTTATGGGGCTCTCATCGGAGCCATGACCATTTTGATTCGTGTGATTAACCCCGCGTTCCCGGAAGGGATCATGTTGGCAATTCTGTTTGGTAATGTTTTTGCCCCGGTCATCGATTATGTCGTTGTCCAGGCGAATGTGAAAAGAAGGATGGCCCGCAATGTCGCGTGAATCACCCATTCGTACAATTACTGTCGCGGCAACACTGTGTGTTGTCTGCTCGCTGATGGTGAGTGCGGCTGCTGTCTCTTTACGCAGTATGCAGGAAGCCAACAAATTGGCCTTGATGCAAAAAGAGATTCTCAAAGCGGCTGGAATTTTTGATGAAACAAAAGGGGCACCTCCTGTCTCCGAACAGTTCAAAGTGATCGACTCAAAACTAATCGACCTTGACACGGGCTTGGAAGTCGATGATTCATTGGTCAATCCAGAGACTTATGATTCACTTAAAGCCGCCAATGATCCCGAAATGTCTGTCGCAATTCCTTCCGACCAAGATGTTGCAGGAATTGGTCGACGTGAAAAATACGCCTTTGTCTACTTTGTTCAAAACGAAAGTGGCGATGGGTTCAGCAAGGTTGTTTTGCCGATTTATGGCAAGGGACTGTGGTCAACGATGTACGGTTATTTGGCGTTAGAAAACGACCTCAAAACTGTCGCCGGCATCACATTCTACAAGCATGGCGAGACGCCGGGGCTGGGTGGAGAAGTCGACAACCCTGATTGGAAACAATCTTGGGTCGGTAAGCAGGCTCGCGAAGAAACGGATGGTGAACTTGTTCCCGCCATTAATGTCATTAAGGGAGGAGTGAATGAATCCTCTCCCGAAGCCGATCATCAGATCGATGCCCTCTCAGGAGCTACGATCACGTCGAATGGTGTTAAAAACACGATTGATTATTGGCTCGGCGATCACGCGTTCAAGATTTATCTCAACAAGCGTTTGGGTTCTGAATTGGAGGCCAAATAATGGCTGAAAAAAAAACAAAGGATGTGTTGTTTGATCCGGTTCTCAAGAACAACCCCATTGCCTTGCAGATCCTCGGGATTTGTTCGGCTCTGGCCGTGACTACTAAAATGTCGACAGCAATCACCATGGCCATTGCCGTGATTCTGGTAACGGCCGTGTCGAGTGCGTTTGTCTCGTTAATTCGGAATCACATCCCCAGCAGTATTCGCATCATTGTCCAAATGACAATTATCGCCTCGATGGTGATTCTGGTCGATCAGGTGTTGCAGGCGTTCATGCCTGATATCTCTCGGCAGCTTTCCGTGTTTGTCGGATTGATTATCACCAACTGTATTGTGATGGGGCGAGCGGAAGGTTTCGCGATGAAAAACGATCCCAAGATGAGTTTTCTCGACGGCATCGGAAACGGTCTTGGTTACGGGCTGATTCTGATCGTGGTCGCACTCTTCCGAGAAATATTTGGTACAGGAAAACTTTTTGCGGGAACAAGGCTAGAGATTGTATTAGGTGAAAGCGTCAAAAACGGTGGCTGGTATCAACCTAACGGATTGATGCTACTCGCTCCTTCAGCCTTTTTCCTCATCGGATTATTCATCTGGGGGCTGCGAACCATGTACCCCGATCAAGTGGAACAGGAAGGATAAATCATGGAACATTACCTCAGCCTGTTTGTAAAATCCATTTTTGTCGAGAATCTCGCGCTGGCATTCTTTCTGGGGATGTGTACATTTCTCGCCGTCTCAAAGAATGTGAAAACTGCATGGGGATTGGGATGGGCGGTCATTGTGATTCAAACGATCACCGTGCCGTTGAACAACATTATTTATCAACACGTTCTCAAAGAAGGATCGTTGAGTGCGGTAGGGATCGATTTCGGACTCGAATATCTCGGCCTCATTTGCTACATCGGCACGATTGCCGCGATGGTGCAAATTCTCGAAATGACTTTGGACCGATTCTTCCCGGCTCTGTACAACAGCCTCGGTATTTTCTTGCCGTTGATTACGGTGAACTGTGCAATTCTCGGAGGGACTCTCTTTATGGTCGAGCGTGACTATAATTTTGCGGAGTCGGTGACATATGGAGTCGGATCGGGTGTCGGCTGGGCGATGGCCATTGTCGCGCTCGCCGGAATCCGTGAGAAAATGAAATACAGTGAAGTTCCTGAAGGCCTTCGAGGTCTGGGGATCACATTTATTACAGTAGGGTTGATGGCGTTGGCGTTCATGTCCTTTTCTGGAATCAAACTATGATCGTACATTCCGCACGTCTGTAAACGAAACAGCGCGTCAGGAATTCACGAAAGAGCATTTACATCATGGCTGAAATCTCTGAAATCATTACGGCAGTCTTGGTCTTTACCGGGGTCGTCGTCGGCCTCGTAGTGGTCATCCTTCAAGCCAAGAAGGTTCTTGTCCCCTCGGGTGAAGTCGAAATTCTGGTCAATGGACAGAAAGAGCTGCATGTTCCTGCGGGACAAAAACTGCTCGGTGCTCTCGCCAATGACGGTATCTTTGTCTCGTCAGCCTGTGGTGGTGGAGGAACTTGTGCCCAATGTCTGGTGAAAGTCTTTGAGGGTGGCGGTGATATTCTGGAAACTGAAACTGGTCACATTAATAAGAAAGAAGCTCGAGAAGGTTACCGATTGTCGTGTCAGGTGGCTGTAAAGCAGGACATGAAAATCGAAGTCCCTCACGAAGCTTTTGAAACGAAAAAATGGGAATGCACGGTTCGCTCGAATCGAAACGTGGCCACTTTCATTAAAGAACTCGTCCTTGAGTTGCCTGAAGGCGAGAATGTTGATTTCCGCTCAGGCGGCTACATTCAAATTGAAGCCCCCCCTCATCACCTCAAGTACAGCGATTTCAAAGTCGAAGAAAGGTTCCACGAGGATTGGGACAAGTTCGAGTTGTGGGACATCGAGTCGAAAGTCGATGAACCGGTGATTCGCGCCTATTCGATGGCCAATTATCCAGGCGAAAAAGGGATTATCATGCTGAATGTTCGCGTGGCCACGCCGCCACCGCGAGCTCCTAAAGGGACTCCTCCCGGAAAAATGTCTTCCTACATCTTCGACCTGAAGGAGGGAGACAAGGTCACTATCTCTGGTCCCTACGGTGAGTTCTTTATCAAAGACACCGAAGCAGAGATGGTTTACATCGGTGGTGGTGCCGGAATGGCTCCGCTGCGATCTCACATCTTCGATCTCTTTAAGTTGCAAGATACAAAACGCAAAGTGAGTTACTGGTACGGTGGGCGAAGCGGTCGCGAACTGTTCTATCTGGATGAGTTTGAGAAGCTCGAAGAGGAAAACCCGAATTTCAAACTGAATATTGCCCTCTCCGACCCACTGCCCTCAGAAAATTGGGAAGGCTATAAAGGGTTTATTCATCAGGTTCTCCTCGATGAATATCTTAGCAAACATCCCTCTCCTGAGGATTGCGAGTATTATATCTGCGGACCTCCTATGATGTTACAAGCTGTGCTGAACATGCTTGATAATCTTGGTGTCGAGCCAGAAAACATCGCCTTCGACGACTTTGGTGGTTGATATGCAGACCGAGTTCTACAAAATTTCACGGACACCTTTGGGTGTCCGTTTTTTTTGCATCAATCTTTTTTTGATTTCGATGATCGGTTTGGGGTGTGAGTCATCTTCTGGTCCCGTCACCGTTAAGTTCTCTGGGCAGACGATGGGGACGACCTATTCTGTCTCCATTTCAAATCTCCCCGATGGCACGACATCCGAAATACTTCAGGAAGGAGTCTCTCGGGTGCTTGTGGAAGTCAATCAACAGATGTCGAACTGGATTGATGATTCTGAAATCAGTCGTTTCAATCGGTTAGAATCGACCGACTGGTTTGAGGTCTCTCCTGAAACGGCAAAGGTGATTGCAGAATCGATCCGCATCTCCCAAGACTCCAAAGGAGCGTTCGATGTGACTGTCGCGCCACTGATTGATGCCTGGGGGTTTGGTCCTGTGGGGCGTGAAGTAGACCCACCCGACGAACAGCAACTTGAACGGTTAAAAGCCATCATTGGGTCGGAGAAGCTGGCCAGTCGTACGGAACCTGCGGCCATCAAGAAAACAGATGCAGAGGTGACTGTCAATCTTTCCGCAATTGCCAAAGGGGCTGGTGTTGATGCTGTCGCCGAGTATCTGGAGTCTCAAGGGGTGACTGCTTACTTGGTCGAAATTGGTGGGGAAATTCGTGTGGCCGGTCTGAAGCCAAATGGAGAGAAATGGCGTGTGGGTATCGAACGGCCGAATGAGACGGGACGGTCATTACAAAACGCGGTGTCATTGACCGACCAAGCAATGGCCACTTCGGGAGATTATCGAAACTTCATCGAATATGAAGGGAAGAAATACTCACACACAATCGATCCACGAGAACTCAAGCCGATTACTCATGAACTGGCGTCGGTCACTGTCCTTGCCGCAAATTGCCTTCAAGCCGATGCTTGGGCTACCGCATTGATGGTGATGGGGCCAGCGAACGGCTATGATTGGGCAGAAGACCGAGGGATGGCTGTCTTAATGTTGATTCATGCTGGCGATGGATTTGAAGAACGGGCAACCACGACTTGGAAACAGCAAATAGGAGAGAAGCCATGATGATCTTTCTGGTGACAACCGGAATATTTCTGATCGCCGTGGGGGGAATGTCGGTCGGCGTGATTATCTCGAACCGTCGCATTCAAGGTTCCTGTGGTGGTTTGGCCAATATGAAAGATTCAGACGGAAAAACGATGTGCGAAGTGTGTGTTGATCCGGCTCCTGATTGCAGCGGAGATCCAGCCGCTGAAGATTGCCCGCCCGAGTTGTTAGCAGAAGGGCGTAATTCTTCCGCTGTCTCATGATTTGTTTTTCGACGACTTATTCCTCCACAATCAGCATTCTGATTTTTCCAGTATGAATAACTCGACTCCCATTTATGATGTCGCCATTGTGGGAGGGGGCATTGTTGGGTTAGCGACAGCGTGGCAGTTTCAGCAGAAGTATCCCGATCGCTCGATCGTGTTGCTCGAAAAAGAGTCTGAGGTGGGGTTTCATCAGACGGGGCGAAACTCGGGTGTTTTACATTCCGGTATCTATTACAAGCCGGGATCGATGCGAGCTATCAATTGTCGCGCAGGTAAACTTGCGATGGAGCGATTCTGTGAAGAGCAGGGGGTTCCTTATGATCTCTGCGGGAAAGTGATTGTCGCCGTCGATGAAAGCGAGCTCGAACGGCTTGAAGGTATCTATCAGCGAGGACAACAAAACGGTGTTCAGTGTGAAATGATTTCGGCAGAACGGTTGCGCGAAATTGAACCACATGTGGCCGGTGTCCGCGCGATTCATGTTCCCGAAGCGGGGATTGTTGATTACAAAGCCGTGTGTGTGAAACTTGCAGATGTCTTGATGAATGGTGGGGCGGTCATTCAATTCAATGCTCGCGTCTCGGCGATTCGAAATACTTCCGACGAAATAATTGTCGAGAGTTCTGCCGGTGCAGTTCGGGCAAAGCAGATAATCACGTGTCCCGGTTTATATTCGGACCGTGTGGCGAGTCTCAGTGGGCATCATCCGCGAACGAAAATCGTACCCTTTCGCGGAGAATATTACGAACTTCTCCCACACGCCGAATCTCTCGTCAACGGGTTGATTTATCCGACACCCGATCCCAGATTTCCGTTTCTGGGTGTGCATTTCACTCGCATGATTCAAGGAGGCGTTGAGTGTGGCCCCAATGCCGTGCTGGCCTTCGCGCGGGAAGGGTACCGGATGCGCGATGTGAATCTTCGTGATATGTTCGAGGTGCTGACCTATCCCGGATTCCTCATGCTCGCCGCAAAATATTGGAAAACGGGATTGGGAGAGATGTGGCGGTCGGTGAGCAAGCGGGCGTTTGTCAAAGCGCTCCAGCGACTCGTCCCGGAAATCACGACAAACGATTTGCACGCAGCACCAGCCGGAGTTCGTGCGCAGGCTCTTCAACGTGATGGGCAATTGGCAGACGACTTTATCATCGAGCAGTCAGACCGTGTGATCAACGTGCTCAATGCTCCCTCACCCGCCGCGACGGCATCGCTTAACATCGGTAAAGAGATTGTGGATCGACTGGATGGCCGCTTTTAATATCGTTCAATCGTCGAAGTCATATTTGAAGCGTGTGGTTCCGTTCCACCAACTGGTTCGATACGTGTATTTGTGAGTTCCATATGGAGTATCCACACGATATCGGAGCTTGTCACGGTGCCCGAATGGCCATAATGGTGCTCGATATCGAACGGTCGTATAACCAGGGGCAGAGTAGGTCGGATAGTAGCTGCTCGTATGCAATTGTGGCACCGCAATGGGTTGGGGTGTGCAACACGGATTTGTGGCCACTGGTCGTACGGCGATTGTAGGAGCGGGAAGAGTTGGTCCCGTCATCACGGGAGTCTCCACAAAAACAGGCTCTGGATAGGCAACCGGCTGGGCCACATAAACAGGGCGTTGTTCAACAACCGTGGTTGGTGCCGCAAAGACTGGTCGATAGGCAGCAGTATGATAATACGCAGCAGGTCGGTAGTGAGAGGTGTAAGGATGGTAATACACCACAGCCGGAGAATAAGGCCTATAAAAACTCGACTGCTGTACAAACCGATGACCGGCTTCTGCCGTCGAAAGTCCCAACCCCACGGTGAATAAAGCAGCAACTGTGATTTGACGTATCATTGATAGGTGTCCTGGTGATCGACTCTCGTTTCAGCCGTGTCGTAATCGGAAAATCCCCTCCATGTCTCCTATATTGACATGATACGGCGAGAGTCGACAGTTTCCAGTATTCATCCGAAATTCGCTGGGATTTTTGGTGAAGAGGCGTGTTTACAAGTTCTTCAACAGCGTATCAGCCTCTTCTTTGAGCTCCACATCCCGATCTGGATTGAGAAAACGGTTGATGACCGATTGCATCTGCTCGCAGGCTTTTTCGATGCGTGAGGCGGCGATTCGATTACCGGATTTCAGGGAGGCACGAATCCCTTTTTCTTGGATGATCTCTAATCGGGACTGATAGGACTGCCGGCCGGGAAGTGCGTCGTGTCGAATTTTCAAACGGCTTGTGAGGTCGGCATCTCCTTGTTTGGCTGCTTGAAGAATCCGAATTCGGCTGATCGCACGACGAGAGACGTCGGCGACCAAATCAGTCCGTAATCGTTCCAATTCCCCTTCCACTTTCAGTCGGTCGGAATCATCGGGAAGATTCAAAATCTCCTGCTCTGCCCAACCTGGAACAAACGGCACTCGTGCCAAGATCGCTTCTCCACTCCAGACATAAAGCCAGACCAACTCTTCTCCATTGAGGGCCGAAACGGAGAGTTGCCCCTGTCGGTCACTCAGCAGTTCTTTTGGTTCGCCTGTGGCTTCTTCTTTAGGAAGTCGTTTTGGTTGGATCACAACGCGGTGTCCCATCAAAACCTGGTCGGGTGCTCCTTGCATGACGAGCTTGACACTTGTTGGTTGAGAGAGCGGGCGTTCTCCTAACGCCCAGAGGCTAACACGATTTGATCGGCCCCTTCCTAATGGAGCAGGAAATGCGGAGAGTAGTCGCGATGTGATTCTTGCTCGTGAGCGAGAATCCAAAGAAAGGTATGTGAGGGGAAGTGTTTGGACCTGTTGCAATTGTTGGTCTCTGTCACGATAGAGAATGACGGGTCGGGCGAGTCCGCGGGGGCGGAAGCAGGAAAAGAGTGGATCGTCGAGCGTCCATTCTCCTGCGATGGCAATCATGCCAATCTGATCTCTTTGTATTTGCGAAATTTGATAAACCGGTCGAAAACTTTCTCCGATCAGGCGGTGTAATGTTGCTGCGAGAAAACGATTGTCATCGATTTTCTGGTGACGAACGAGGCTCCATTGTTGAGTGGTTTGGTCGCCTTCACGGACTGCGATTGTGATTTCTTCGGCTTGATGAGTCAGCGTGACGACGAATATTTTTGCAGCGCGCTTGTGCTTTAGTAGAGTTTTTGAGTTGTCAGTCAGAGATGCAACACTCTGTCCGTTTAAGAACGAGTTGGATATGGTCAGAGTCCAAGAGTCTTTAACAGATCTCTGCATACGATTATTTAAGTCACTTTGTATGGCTTTGCGAAAGTCTTCGGACCATTCAGGATTTTGTTCCCAGTTGAGTTCAATCTGTACGTCATATTTGAGTGTGGCAATTTCTCGATAGATTAAATCTTCCTCTGACGCGCATAGCTCGATAGGACCGAGCATCATGATGAGGCTCAGGGAGAGGAATGACAGACTAAAAAATCGGCAGAATTTCATGGACGTGATTGATCGAACCAGGGGGAGATTACCCAGCGGTTGATATTTTGATAAGGGTGCAGCGGAGAACTGGGAAGCCCTGTCAGATTATGACGGGACAATGAAAAACGGTCGACTTCCCACAAGGGAAGGTAAAAAACTTCACTCCATAGAGATTGATGCAGTTCGTGCAATTGAGCCCGGGCATCATTCCAGTTGGTGGAAAGTTCCAGTTGGATGAGTTCTTGGCGTAGCCAGCCGGGTAAAACCTGAAGATCGGCCACACGAGTCATCGATTGAGTGGTCAGCAGCGGCCATAATTGAGTAAGGGGTTCGGTCATGGTGATCACACGATAGGCAAGATCCCAGTTTTCAGGTTGTGAATCGTCGGAAGCGATGGTGACAACTTTGACGCCAATGCGTTCCCAGTTTTCGATGATGCGATTGATGGCGGGGCGTAGTCCTGGGTCGGGAGGAATTATCATTCGCAAAGTCGGGACTTTTCCTTTCAACGCTTTTTCTGCGGCGAGAGTCAGGGATCGTGCGACATACGGATCAGGAGAAATCTCTTTCACAAGCGGATTGAAGGCACGACTTTGTGAGGGAAAAACGGATGTTGTGAGACGCCCGAACTGGGCGGGAGCACCTTTGAGGATAGTCGTGCGAAGAAGCTCTTCCCGGTCGAGGGCGTAGAGCATCGCGCGTCGTAATTCACTGTTTTCTGCTAATAATGTGCCTGGGCGTATCTGGATGAAATGTGCTTCCGGGATCTGGTACTTGCGAATGATCCAGTCTGATTTGCTTTCGAGTTGAGCCGCATGTTCTACGGGAAGTTCGGGGATATAATCAATTTCGCCCCGGAAGAGTGCTCTGAGAATTTCTTCATGATTCACAAATGACGATTCGTGGATTTCCGTCACATGACGTTGTGGGACATTTTCTGCTTCCGAAAACGCCCGGCGAAACATGGCTTGTTCGGAATTGACGGGTTTGATCTCCAGCCAGTTGTTGTTCTGAGATGTTGTTCGAATAGGTTGTGAGAGAATCGCCTCTGGGCGTAGCGGAGTTCGCTGAAATTTCAATTCCAGTCGATAAGGAGATCGTACTTGGATTTCTTCAATGAACCCGCTGAGTTGCTCATTGAAGAACGGATGGTTTGGGTCGAGTTGGAGTCTCAATGAATCGGCCAGTTGGACGGCCGTCAAAGGAGTCTGCGGATTCCAATAGTCGAAGGTTGTTTGCAGGGTTAGGTCGAGATTTCGTCCCAGTTCGGTGGGCTCCCATTGTTCGATGAGGGACGTGTGATAATGAGGAGAATCATCGAAACTATTTATCTCGAACAACGATTGTTGTGTGATGGATTTCTCGCGGAGGTCGGCTTTCGTTGGAAATGGATAGTGGCTCTTTGAGCCAGCGGGCTTGATGACGCCTGCTTTTAGAATCTGATATGTGGCTGCATAATTGCGATGGCTGTCTCGTAGTGCTGTCTCGTATGGCCAGATTGTTGCTGCTTGAGTGCTGAGAATGACTGCATTGCGATGATCGTCTGAACGTGAGGCTGAGCGAGCGGCGTTGAGAACTTCTTGCATCTGTGACTTCAGCCTGTTGGATTGCTGAGTAATCGTCGGGTGTTGAGGCAGCTTTTGTTCGAGTCGATGTAGGAAGTGACGCGCTCGCCTGTAGGCTCCTTCAGAAATCGCGATGTCAATGAGATCGACAGTTGTGGCTGCCAACATCTGAGAGAGTTCGGGATAGTCTGAGTTCTGCTTACGCAACTGTTCAAATCGGCCGAGGGCGGCATTGAAATCTTTTTGCCTACGGAGAGAGATCCCATTTTGGAAAATAAGTCGATGATGTGTCTCGTTGAGCTCTGGCCAGTTGTCGTCAATGTGCCGCAAGGCAAAGAGTAAGTCGTACGCTGAATCAAACTTTTCCTCGTTCGTCAATATTTCGGCACGCTTGAGCATCAGATCTTCGTGATGCCAAATCGATTCGATCAAATTCGTGAGAATTAAAAACTCGGGGGCTTCGGTGGCGTCAATGAATCCGCCTCTGATCCGACGAAGTTGGTAAACGCGATCTTGGAAGACTTTCAGCTTTTGTGGGTTCGTCGGTGCTCCCTCCAGCTTCATCTTTAACAGTTGCTCGGCTTGTCTTTCGAGAGTGTTCGGGCGCGGAGCGATAGGGCGAGAAATGACGACACGCTTGTTTGTCAGGATGATCCAAGTCACTTTGGGACCGGTCAGCAATTCTTGGGCAGTGGGGATCGTAAGATCGTCAAATAATGGGAGATCTGTGACACGGGAATCGTCTTCTTTCGGAGTTTTTGGCTCGTTCTCGGTCGAGGTGTCTGGAGGTTTGGGAGCTTCTTCGCTTGGTTGGGCGTGCAGCGTGAGGGACAATGCACAGATCAAGATGAACGAGTAGAGAGATCGGGTGATCATGGCCGATTCTCCGTCTCAGGCTCGATGGGCAACATGAAGAGGGAGCCATCGGCAAGCGGAGCAACGGGGGTTTCATTCAATAGAAACGGATTTCCCAAACAGCTACCGGGAGTCGAGAGTTGATGAATTATTTTTCCATCCGTGAGACTGACCTTCCAGATTCCAGAATGACTGGTGGGAATCAACCAGTGATTGTCGTGTTGTAGAGGAATACCCGCAATTGTGTTCCCATCCAATGGCAAGTTCCATTGCTCTGTGAGTTGCTCGTCAACTGAGAAACAGCCTAAACAGCCGTTATCAAGTTGCAGAAAGAAAACATCGTTTACGACGTGGATTTTCTTGTTCGGAGTGTTTGTTAGCTTCCGAGATGCCACAGCCTGAAGAGTGGTACTGTCCAGAGTGATAAGCATATTCGTCTGATCAATGACCACGAGATGATGGCTGGAAGTCAGCGTTGGCGCGATGGTGACGGGAGTATCAAAAGTGAGTTCACCTGCGATTGCAAGATGTTTGACGGGTTCAGAACGGTATTCAATTCGACGTAATGTGTGTGATGAATCGAGACATATGAGATGTTTTTCATCGACTCGCACTATGGCAGTCCACTGCTCCTGCTTGCCATCGATGACGGGTAACACATAGTCTTCACACGTTGATCCCGCGCGAGGAAAAAGATGTAGTCTTCCTGGCAAGCCGATTGTTGTACCTGCTTGTAGGTCGATGGGGATCGTTGTGGGTGAAGCGGAGAGTTTGTGAGTCGATTCAACTTGACCCGTTGGGCGGATGGTGACAACTTGTGGGTCGTCACCTCCCCACGCCACTGCAAAACGTCCGTCGCTGAATTGAGTGATGCGAGGCGGTGTGTCCAGTTCTTCGGGAAAGTCGAGGGACGCATTAGGGCTTGTTTGAAAACCATAATGTGAAAAATCGGTTTTTCGAAGCCGGAAAATTTCTCCAGAATCATGAAGAGTAATGAGTTCTCCTGCGCTATTCACACGCTGTTGTCGCAGTGGATTGCCAAGTGTCGTTCTCCAGGTCCCTGTGAATGTATTGCGGTTGTAGCGTGAGAGTCGGACCGACGAGGTCGAGGGAGAACGGCGAGCGACGAAAAGGTTCTCTCCAGAAAGCTGCATCGGCTGAGTGGCGTACCCGAGAGCCGTAATGTCGGTTGAAGCCTCGAGTGTTTCCGTCAATAATTTCAAACGTCTCAGTGCGGTGGACGCCATCCAGACTTGTCCATCGGGGCCTGCGGATAGCCAGGTCGATGTGGTCTTGGGATTGACGACTTGATGAGAGTCAACTTTTACTAAAGGAGGAACCCCTTGTTCTTCCGAAACGGTAAAGGCAGTGATACGCTCAGGGGAGGCCGGCACGAACAGTTCGTTTCCTCTCAAGACAGGAATGTCGAAAATGTTACCCGGAAGTCTTTCTTTAGCGACTTCTGCGAGCAGTTTGTTTTCGATACGTGTGTCAAACAGATGTAACAAACAGGAATCGCTTTGATCGTTCTCGGTGATTAAAACGAATGGCCCCAACCGTAACGGCGGCACTGAGATTGCTCCTGGACCATGACCGGTGTAGAGCACTTCCTTCAGCTCGAGAGGGTTTCGAGAAAGAAGATAAATGACATCCTTCTGGCCGACGGCCAGAAGGTGTTTCTTGTCTGTAAGCAGTTCGGCAGACGCCGAAAATGGCTGGGAAACGGTGAGTTGTGAGATGATGAGTCCGCTGTTGACATCCAGTTTGATCAATTGGCCTTGATCTGTTGTGACGAAGGCTTCTGTGCCGAGAATCAGTGGTGGCCCCGTGACCTTATCTTCGAGAGGTTGTCTCCAAATAACTTTTCCGCTGTCCCGCAGTAGAAATTGTAGTTCACGATGGAGAGGAGAATGGCACAGAATTGAGGGCTGACCAACGGTGATTTCAATCGGGAAAAAATCCATGTTCCAGCCGATGTGATGTCGCCAAAGCGGGGCTCCGGTCGCAGAGTCTACGCCATAAAGACAATCAGCAGCGTGTGCGATAACAGCGCGGTTGGAGGGAAGTTGTTCTTTGGAAATACGTGTAGAAGCGGCGAGTGTAATGAGTGAGTCATCTATCGTTTCGAGAGGTGCTTCGGCCTGTCGCGCTTCTTGGGACACGGTCTCAGATTTCTTTTCGAGTCGCAGGGCGTCGTTAAGTAATTTTGAGATTCGTGAATCCGTTGCCGCACTTGCATAGCGGGAGATCAGGTCTCGACGGGTTGACATTAACTCTGCTGGGAAACCTTGCTTTAGAGCGGTTTCCATCTTTTTGATCGACTCATCAAAGACATCGTGCCTCAAAATGGAAGCCTCTGCGGAACGGCGGGCCACTTTGACTTCTTCGTGAATTTGTTCCGCCCGTTCCTTTTCTGCTGTGTAGAGATCGACCAGTCGCAGTGCGCTTTCCGATAATTGAAAAATTGAAGTGTCGCGTTTATCAGCCGCTTCTTGGCAAGCCTCGTTGGCAATTTGTGACGCATATTGACTGATACTTCCGTGCATCTCGTTGAAGCCATCTTCATCACGATGACGGGCGATCAGTTCCTCTAATTCCTCCAATCCTGCAGGCAAATCGGGGACTCCAATATCAAGATAGGAGCGGACGTGTGTGAGGCTCAACTCTCGATAAGCCGTTTCGTTTTCGGCATCATAAGGGAACTTAAGCAAGTATTGTTCATAGTCGGTGATTGCTTGTTGAAACTTCCGTTGATCAGCTTGTCCCCTTGCTCGGGCGAGATATCTGTCAGCTTCCTCCAAATTGATCAAGGACCAAAGAACAACAGCACCAATCAATAAAAAGACTGCTCCCAAAGTCAGTCCCATCACCAAAGGGGATCGGAAAAGTTCTCGTTCCCCCGGACGTTGTCGAGAGGCTGACATGGCTTCTCGCAACTTACCTGCTGTGGAGTCTTCTTTCTTCGGTGAGTTTGTTATGCCAGAATGTGTTCCCGCTCTGGGGAGCATCGCATCAACTTTGTCGGATTTATCTTCCTTTTCCGCCAGTTCCTCAAAAACGGAGGGTTTCAATTCTGGAGGAGGAGTGATTTTTTCGGGAGTTTTGGGCTTCGGGTTTGCGGGAACAGAGGGTTTCTTCTCCGATGGTTTTGGGGGAGTCGGGACAGGTGCGAGTGGATTGAGTGATTGTTTTTCCCAGGCAGGGATTTCATCGGTAATTGGGGCAAGTGCTATATCATCCGATGACCGACTTTTTTCATCGTCGGATTTATTCTCGAAAGGATCTTCGCCGAGCTGATTAGCGTCTGATTCCGTGGTGAACAAAAATTGTGAGGAGCCGATCACAAATCGGTCTCCCGAATTGAGTCCCGCTGAGTTCACTGACTTGCCATTGACGAGAATACCTTGGTCGCCGGCGGAAGTGATTTCAAACTGCTTTTTAGACCAACTAATGCGAGCTTCAATTAACGCGACCCCTTCATCATCGAGTTGAATATCGCTGATAGAGTGCGAACCGATGGACAGCGGTTGGTTTTTACGCAACTCGAAACGCTGAAGAACGTAGTTTGGAGATTTGACCAGTAAAAGCGACATTTAGGCTAACAATCTGATGGGACGTGACATATTGAGTTTTTAATCAAAGAGAATGTGACTTAATCATCGGGGCCAGCAGCCAAACGTATTTTTTGCATACCAACCTCATTGGCAGTGTCCAACACGAACACCACCGTTTCCTGATGGGCGGCATCGGCAACTTTGACGAGTGCTTCGGCTTTTTGGTCTCGTTGCATTGAGGTGGTCAACTCGTCTCGTAACAACTGTGGGTCGGCGAGTTCTCTGTCATCCAGTCGGATGGAGTTTTCGGCAGTGATCTCGATTTGGATGGATTTTTCCAGGAGGTCGTCCTCGGGTTGAATCGGTTGGGCCGCACTTTGTTCATTAGGGTCAGGGACCGGTGTGGGGATCGTTTTTTCTAACGTAAACGAAGCGGTAATCATAAAGAAGATCAACAAGAGGAACGTGACATCAACCATCGGCGTGAGGTCCATGTCCTCAGACTCTTCTCGCTCGCGCCGAAATTGTAGAGGTCCTTCTTCGGGTGGTTGCGAGTCGGGCGTGATTGCAAAGAAAGGATCGATCTCTTCATTGCTGTCTGCTGTTGTCGGCGTCACTGATAATGTTTTAGGAGAAGCAGCGAATTCTTGAGTCTCTGGTGAGGAAGTCGCAGGTCCGTCTTCCGCCGGGGCAAACACGATTCCAGAGGCTGAAGATGGCTCGATAGAGGGAGTTAGTTGGAGTTGATCTTCGGTGGGGATTTCCGTCAATTCAGCGCAGACCGGACAGGCAATTCGCTCACCAATCTTTTGGCGCGAGATGCTGAGCTTTTTCAAGCAATGTTGACAGTAATATTGAACCGGCATGGAGGATTCCGTGACTTACGAACCGCGTTGATCTTCAACTCCAAACGAAAATTCGAGTTCATCAATGAGATTGGCTTCCTGTATGACACGTCGAACAAAGCCGTGTGGCACTTCTCGCCCTGCTCTCACTACCACATTCGTTTTACCGGTTGCATTTTGTTCGCGAATAAATCCGGCAATGTCGGCGAGACGACGTTCCTCGCCCTCAAGGATAATGATTGGTTTTCCGCCAGAAACGCGTGGCGACTGAATGACGATTAAAATCGCAGAGGCTTGATCGACGTTGACTCCGTTGCGTGCGGGAGGTACATCGACCTGTTGTTGAGAACTCATTGTCGAAGTGACCATGAAAAAGATCAGCAACAAAAAAGTGACATCGATCATGGGTGTGATATCGAGTTCGCCAGCGGCCTCCTTGCGGCGTTTTTTTCCCCAAGTGGCTGTCAGGTCGTCTCCGAATGAGAGAGGGCGACGGTTCATGAACGGGGCTCCTGTTGTTTCAGGAGTGATTCCCAAGTCGCCAGGAAATCTCCGATCGTCTGTTGGACAGAGTCTTGCAGTTTCCCGACTCGAATATTGATCGCAGCTCCCGCCATCACGAGAGGAATCGCAACAGAAAGCCCCATCGCGGTGGTAAACAGGGCAAACGAAATGTCGCTTGCGAGAACTGTCGGATCCATGCCTGTCTGTTTCATGGTCGCAATTTTTGCGAACGCATTGATCATGCCGATGACGGTCCCCAACAGTCCCAGCATGGGAGCACTTTTGACAATTGTCGAAACCCATTGGCTACGATAATCAATGTCTGCCAATATCTCTCGCTCAAATTTTTCACTGAGAACTTGTCGCATGCGTTGAGGGGGTTGAGGGTCGGCAATGGCAGTTAACACGAGTTGTGGAGCCGCCTTGTCCCAGAGTGAAGGATGGTCGCAGTAGGTGGCGAGACCTTCGAGGTCTCGGCTCGTCAGATGTTCTCGAACGGCACCAATAAATTCCTGCTCGGCTTCCAAATTGGCAAACCGTTTCTGCTTCACGCGAATCAACAACAGGATGACCAGAAATATTCCGGCCAAAGCCGAGAGTCCCAGCACGAGGTAAATCAGGTTTCCAGCAATATCGAGAATTTGGGTATAATTCAGCATGTCAAAGGGCTTGTCTTGAAAATGAATGCCGCGATGCGGTGATTGGCATCAAAATAAAGGACTTCTAAGATACTGCGAGGCGCTCATCTCTGGGTTGATAAAAGGGTAATTCCTGAAGTGTTAATCAAAATAGATGATTCGAGTGACCGTGAATTGATAATCGGAACCATCGCGACGGACCACAAAATAGGTGCGTCGAATTTCATCGACATCGCGTGTCGATTTTTCATGTTCCAACACGGCTAAGCGATTTTCTGTTTCGGGGGCGTAAAAGTGAAACAGGATTCCACCCGTCACATCAATACCAGCTTTTTCAAACAAGCCTCGGTCGGCACCTCGTAAGTTGCCTCCTTGCCAAGTCATATACAGTCGTTTTTCGAGAGACCCGTCCGTCACTTCGCGTGTTGTGGGGCGACCACCAGAAAGATCGGAAAGGTAAATCAGTTTTCCTGAGGGGAGTAACGCCCCAAGTTGAATCTTGAAGTGCTCGAGTTGTTGGGCGTATTCCGTGAGAGTGGCACCTTCTTTGAAGGTAATGAACCAGCGTTGTTCTCGTGGAAGGCCTCCTTCTCCTTCCCCGACGCCCAGTGGACTTCGACCGGTTCCAGTCGCAGAACCCATCTTGCCAGCATTTCTCAAATCGGTTTCGTATTGTTCCTGAGCCTGATTGTTGGCGGTGTCGGCAAGTTCAAGAACATTATCGAGCATTTCAGACACTTCGGTTTCTTCGGACTCGATCTCGGCTAGTGAGGGATCATCCGAGATGTCTTCGGGGTATTCGACCATTAAGGTCTCATCGGGAATGCCGTCGTCGCGACCGCCTGCAAGATCAACCAGTTCTACGGGAACAAAAGAATCATTTTCAGGAGGGCGGTTCGTTAACCAAACGGCGGTCAGCCAGATTAAAAACGCAGCAAGTGCGATTGTGCCCGCGATGATCCCTGCAGTCGCCAGATCGAATCGGGTGACTTTCAGTTCGGGCGGTGCAATCCGCGTTTCAGGTGGATGTTGTTGAGTGGGCATTCGCGAATGATTCACGCTGTGTGGAGAGATTCTCCGATTCGAATAGTCAATTGGCCCGATGAGTTATCATGCTATGGCAACAGGGGGCAGTCGGTCAAATTGATTCTGAGTTTCGTCTTTGATTTTAGGTGAAAATCGTTCATAACGATGTCTATGAGCAACAATGAGTCAGCAGGATGAGCATTTCAGACAGTTGGAGCTCTTCCGCAAAGGCGTGCCAATCACTTTCCTGCTGTGAGGGATGATGAGCTTTCTGAAAAAAGTCGACTGCAGCGATGCTGTCCCAACCAGAAGATGTCAGTATTTGCACAGCTTCCTGAAGCTCTTTGTCGTTGTAACGCTGCACAAGTTGATGAGCGGTTTCGGCTAACTTCACAAAACAGGGATGGTCTCCCACACGTCGGAACCAATATTTGGCGTTCCCGAAGTCAGGTTCTCGTCGATGCATGATTCCGTGCCAATAATCGCCGTTTCCATCAGCCCCCATTCCTTCGATGGATTGCGAACATTCGTGACTCGGATCCAGAAAGTCGTGGATGAGTAACAACCCGGAGAAAATTTCGGTCGTTGAATCTGGGCGATCAGTTTCGAGCAAGTTTTCGGGAAGGCGTTTGAGCACGGAAAGAAGCTTGGTACCCTCTGATGAATTGGAAGCGGGTATCGATGATTTCAGTCTGAAGCTACTCTGAGGGTGTTTGAGAATGTTCCAGGTACAGTTAAGTTGAGCCATTGCCAAAAGGATCTCGATTCCAGATTTTGGTTGAGCGTTTGAAAGCACCTGCCTGACCGATTCTGTTTTAATGGCGGTGACTCCCATAAAACCCATCGCAGCTTGTACGGTGCGAGGTGCTATTGAAAGGAAGTTGTGGATCCACTCGATGGAACAAAACTGCACAACTTCGCCAGAATCTGAAAGTTGACCCTCTGCGGAATTGATTACAGAGAGTGTCTCTTTCGTGCTGAACCAGAGATATTCTGAGCCAAAACTTAGTAAATCTTCTGGAGAACTGAAAAAGAGATTGAGAGAAACAGGGGAAGTCTCCGAGGTCACTGAAACGAGAATTTCTTCGCAATACATCAGAATTCCTTCACACTTAGATGGTTTCCAGATTGTCATCTGGTTACCGGTCAATATTACCTAAGTCCCTATATAGAAGATAGTAAGGAGTGTATTTCCTACGTGCTGTCGTGATGTGCGGAGTATGTGGTGCTCGAATAGTTCAATTCATTGACGATTATAGCGATTTTGGAAGATTGTTTTGATCTGATGATCACTATCGGTGATAAAACTCACAAGCCCCGAGAAACAGTCGTAAGGAGCAAATGATTCATTGAAAAAACATAGGTCAATGATAACCTGATATCAGAGAAGGTGAGAGAATCGGACGTAGTTTCCTCTCTCCCTAAATTCGAAAGACGATGATCGGCTGGGGAGCTGTGAGTGTTTCGAAGAATTTGATTCATACCTGCTCATTCACATGGAGCGATTTCACGATCAGCTCTATGGGACTTTTTTGCATGGAAGAATTATTAACGGGGTATCAGAGTAATCTCAGCACTTGGCTGTATTACTCAGGGTTGCTGACCATTGCGGTGTTCTTCAAGTTCAACCGTTTATGGTCATTGCGCAACATTGACCTACTTCTACTCTTGGCAATCTCTCCCGGCTTATTGCTCGTTAAACATGGGGAGGTCTCTGGCTATGTTCCTGAAGGTCAGCAGTTCCACACAGCCTACCTGGGCTATTGGTGGCTGTTTTTTGTTTCGATTGTCGTCTTGATGCGTTTGCTTTCCGATAGTCGATTCAAGCGCCGGCCACGACTCGAACAGAATTTGAATGTCTCAGGGATGTTGTTTTTGGCGGTTTCCGCTGCCGCATTCCTCATGGCAAAAGCGGCGACTGAGCCTCCTCCCCATGTGACAATGACGACCATCGAACGTGGTCAGCAGTTACTGGATCGAGTTGACAAGACGGCTGGCGAATATTCACAAACAAAGTTAGAGTTACCAGGGCCGACAACGGCTGCCGTGGCGAGTGTCTCAAGTGTCTTATCGGATGCAGTCGTTTCCGGCGATGACAAGTTTCATTTACAGACGATTGCCGTTCGCATTATGTCGATCCTCGCTCATCTAGCAGTAATTTCTGGGCTGCTTTTTGTCGGTTACCGTCAGTTTGGTGACATACAACTTGGTGTTGCGATGTCTCTGCTGTATCTCATTCTTCCTTGTACTGCCTTTGATATTCATCTGGCACACATGGTGATTCCCGCTGCCTTGATTGTCTGGGCGATTGCCGCCTATCGAAGACCGGCCATGGCTGGCGCTCTTCTTGGTTTGGCATGTGGGTCTGTTTTCTTTCCGATTTTTTTATTGCCGATCTGGATCATGTTCTATTGGAAACGTGGAGCCATTCGCTTCACGGGATCTCTGGCGGTTACGGGCGTTCTTCTGATCTCGACTTTGTTCATTACGAGTTCCGATGTTGTTTCATTTAGAACTCAATTGATGGGAACCATCGACTGGGAACTTCTCAAATTTGGCCCCGAGAGTTTAAGCGGATTCTGGTTTTATAATTCGCAGCAATACGCGATTCGAATTCCCGTATTCGTTTGCTTTGTAATTATGATCATTGCGATGTGTCTTCGGTCGAAACAGACGTTGGAATCCTTAGTCGCTGACTCTGCTGCCATCGTGGTTGGGATACAATTCTGGTACACGTCGCGTGGTGGTGTTTACATCCTTTGGTACTTACCGTTGTTACTGTTGGTCGTCTTTCGACCACGCCTGACACATCTCGTTCCGCCGGAGGCATCGAACTCTCAAGATGGAACCGTTCAGTTGCCGGCGACCGGAACTCCTCCCGGTCGACAAAGCCAAACCGGTGCACAGGTTTTGCGCTGACTAGCTCTGCAAACAAGTTTCTTCTACGTCACAAAAAACTCGAGTGGCCTCAATGATCGCATTTGCAGACCTATGAACATCTCTCTAGTCGTCTGAAACACTGGGTTTTCGATTCAGAACGGGAGCATCGAACGCATCGATTTTTGGGACTTCGACAGGCTTGTTCAGGAGCAGATACTTCAACGCCAGCCCCAAGATCAATCCACAGATAATGACCCCTAGGAAGCCAAACGGTTGCAACTGGTTCTCGAATCCATGACCTAAATTCATGCCAAAAATTGAACTCAGAGTGGCAAGAGGTAGAAATATCGCGATCAAAGTGTTCATACGATTCGCGGATGCGGCGAGTTCGAAACTATAGAGTGCCTGTTCTTCGGTTCGTTTGGCAATTGCGTAATCCATCGCCGCTTTGCAATCATTCAGTAACAGATCCGATGATCGTGATATTTCGTAGGCTTGGTCCCGGCAATCGATCAAACGGAAGTCCTCCGGCTGACTTTCTCGTGCCGATTGGATTGCCAAATACATGTTTTCCGCAGAGCGGTGCAAAGGGATTAACTCATCGATGATACTGAAATATTCATCTGCAGTTCGAGCAATGATTTCTTTCTCTTCCAGACGATCCAGCAGATCATCGAACTCATCAAGATGCTGATCAAGCGAGTCGATGGTGTCTCCGAGAGTGCTTGAACTCCAACTGCCGTCGGGTTTGCGCCAGAAAAATCGACCTGTAAACGAAATTTCAGAACCAGTTGGGGGTTCGTGTAGCACGAGTAAGAGATGGTTCTCTGCCGACATGCACCGTTGGCGTCCCGCTTGTTGACCGAGTCGACGTCTAATGGCTTGTGGAAGTTCCCATTCGCTGGGAAGCAGTGAAATCAGGTTTGCGGCCTTTTCTGATTGCATATTCGAATCCGTAGTGGAAGTTTACGTTTCAATTTAATGAAAAAGTATGAAGGCAATATGTGAAAGAGCGTTGTTTCAATTAATGGAAGCTTAAACTCATGTTGAATTGGACGTTGGTTGAAATCCAATAATCGAATGTCCAGCTTTTCCGCCCTGCTGGGTCATCTCGTTTTGAGATGTTCGGAAATCTTGATTTTCTAAAATGAATTTCCCATCCATCTTCTCTCGCAGGCTGCCAATCTGTACCGAACGATAAACAAATTCTTTGATGAATGCATGACTGGCTCCGTCAGTCAGTTTGACCAGCTCTTCGTAATCAAGTTCTTTATCCTCAAAGTCCTTTAAGAGTGATTTGAGATAGAGTTCCCTGAGCTTGGAACCCGGGTTGGGGACTTCGATACATTGGCTCACTCGCCCTGGCCGGTCTTTAATCGCTGATTCGACTCGCTCGATAGAGTTCGTCGTCAGCATGACGATCAAGTTGTCGGCATCTGCGGCTCCGTCCAGTTCGTCCATCAACGATCCCAGTTGAGGTGAGTATGGATTGATTTGTCGATCACTGTAAACGAGGTCGATGTCTTCCAAGACGATTAACGCGGGTTGAAATAAGCGGGCAACATTGAATATTGTCCGAATCTGGACGAGAGCGGTTCCCGCTGCAAAAATCGTTGTCGCGTCTTTAAGACAGCCAGCCAGGTACTTACAAGTATATGTTTTTCCATTTCCGGGAGGACCATATAGCAAGAGTCCACGTTTTCGTGGGACACCTAACGCGACGAGTTGTTCGCGTCGCTGATGGAAATCGATTACATTTCGGTCAATCAGTGACCGAACTTCATCTTCGAGAATGATCTCTGCAGGATCGATTTCGTGACGGGGAAGAAAGTGGACTTGAAACGCCTGTTCGTGATCGGTGCCGTATTCTTGTCCCGAGGGTTCAAAACGAATTTCGAAGACCTTGTTTTTGTAAACACTGTGCTCGTTGGAGAGATTAATAACTTCTTCGAGAAAGGTTTGAGCGAGTTCATTGGATTGAGAGGCAACCTCAATGAATGTCATTTGGTAAACATTGCGGACACGAAGAATATGTCGGTTTCCCGATTGACGTTCTTCGAAGATCCAGAAACTTTCTTCGGCAAAATATTCTGTCTCTTCGTGGCCTACCTGACGGGGGTTAGAGGATGCCACATTGATCCCACGACGATAATGGGCGTTTCCTGCCGTCGAAAGAATCGAGTCGAGTGGTTCTTCATGACGAGAACTGATCTGATGCAGAAGTCCATACTTTTCATTCAATGCATTCGCAGCGCGAAACACATCTGGGAATCGATACATGGGCATCATGCGAGTGGCAACAGAAACCTTGGAGGACGCACCGTAAAATTTGCGAAGTTCGTGGTCAATGTTCGGGCCAAAAAGTAAATTTCGCAGAAAACCCATAAGAGAGAATCCTTGTTGAATGGACGAATTTCGTGGTGATCGACGATTCATATTTGTTTGAATCACTTGCAGATAGCGACTGGAAACATTACTGGATCGTGGTGAGTCTCGATTCATGAGTTAGATTCGTACTTCAAAGAATGTTATCCCAGAAACTCACATACGATATCATATTGTTACAGAAGTTCCTGAAATGAATCTACCAGTCGGTCGACTTCTTCCAGTGTGTTGTAGTGTAGAAAACCGACACGTAAAGTGCCTTCAGGTTCGAGCCCAGCGGCTTCTGTGAATGGTATCGCATAATGATTTCCCGGCCAGGTCAACAGGCCATGTTCTCCAAGTTGCCTGGCGAGCTCCTGTGGGGAGAGAGAGTCGTGTGTGAAAGAGAATGTCGGCACTCGTTCTTCCCAACGATTCGGATCGTTGATTCCCCAGAGTTTGAGGGCATCCAATTCAGCCAAACGGTTGAGGAAATGTTTGCTCAATTTGATTTCATGTTGGGAAATCGCCTGCATGGCAACATTAATTTGGGAAGTGCGATCAGCCGTTCCACTGGAAATCGTTTTTCCCAGATTGGCAAGATAGTCGACTGCTGCGGCGGCTCCACAAATTGATTCGTGTGATTGCGTACCCGACATCCAACGACCCGGCAGAGAGTTTGGGCTGGGGCGTAGCTTATAGACCGGTAATGATTCCAACAGCTTTCGTTTGCCATACATGATGCCGATATGTGGCCCGAAGAATTTGTAAGCGGAACAACAAAGAAAGTCACAATCGAGATCGGTGACATCGATTCGGCGGTGTGGGGCCATGTGGACGGCATCGATGAATGTGATCGCTCCAACTTCATGTGCGGCGGCGATCATCTCTTTGACAGGGTTTACAGTTCCCGTTGCGTTTGAGGCATATCCAACTGCGACAAGTTTCGTCCGTTTTGAGAGAAGCTTACGATAGGCGATTTGATCGAGCGTATAATCTTCGAGGTTGACGGGAATATGATGAACGACGATTCCAGCGTCCTTGGCAGCCTGAACCCAAGGGGAGACATTGGCGTCGTGGTCGAGTTGGGAAACGATGATCTCGTCGCCAGATTGCCAGGTTTTGCCGATCGCCCGACTGAGAGCAAACGTCAGCGAGGTCATATTCTGCCCAAATACAATTTCGCCAGTGTCGGTAGTTCCGAGAAAGTCTGCTAAGGCAGAGTGGCCGGCATCAACGCGTTCGTCACTTTCCTGGCTGACGATGAATGGAGCGGAGCGGTTGGAATTCGTGTTGAGCAAGTAATCGCTCATCGCTGAGGCGACCTGTTTCGGAATCTGACTGCCTGCAGGTCCATCGAAATGGCAGACGGGACGGTCGTTAATTTGCCTTTGTAATGCCGGGAACTGTTCTCGGATTGATTCGACGGGAAAACTCATGAGCATATATCCGGGCAGAGGGGATCAAACCGTCTCATTTTGCTCTGGGACGTGATCAACTAGGCTGATCAGCGTTTGTTCATTTTTGGGAATAGATGCATCTTCCGCAGTGCAAATTCTGAGAGATTTGTTTTCCTCAATAATGATCAACGGTGTGGCTGACTCACCATAAAGATTCTTAAAATCCTCATAGCTAAACTCTTCGGTTAGCGGGGTCTTTTTGATGACCGCTCCGTTGGAGAATCGCTGTGTTAAATTTGGGTAGGTAGATGAGGAATTAAAAAGTTTGCGACCGATGAGTCGATCAGAGACCTCTCCTCGAGGTTTGTTTTTGTCGGCTGTGCGAGGAGTGACCTGAAAGAGATTAGCTTTTCCAAACTGATCGGCGAATTGACGGACAGCGAGTGCGTTCACTTCGTCGTTCGGGGTCATTGCGAACAAACGACCAATACCACTGAAATCGAGTTCGTTGCCAACGTATTCCGAGATGATACTGGCGTTTTGCGTGGGTAGCCCGAGCATACGAGTGGCGGAGATGTTTTCGTAGTTCGTATCCACCAGAAGGACGGTGTAGCCTTCTTTTGATATGGTTTCTGCAAGAGAACGGACAAATGCGTCGGCCCCTGCAAACAGAATCCCTTGTGGGTCGGGATCTGAAATTTTCAGCCGGCGAGCGATGGGAGCCGCGGCAAGACCGTAGATTGTCACCGTTCCAAAGATGACTAAAAACGTGATTGGTGCCAGCTTGTGAGCATCAGCAAGTAGTAATGGATCGACGTCACGCAGATGGCTTAACTCTTCGATTTCCAGAGCAAAAACTGAGGCAACAGCAGCGGCGACGATTCCCCGCGGTGCAAGTACCGAGAGAAAGGTTTTCTCTTGCCAAGAAATTTTCGTACCGATCGTTGATGCAAAAATCGAGAACGGACGAATGAGCAGAATCAATATTGCGAGAAACACCCCGGCTTTCCATCCCAGTCCTTCCAGATCTTCGAATGATAGTCGCGACGCCAATACAATAAAGAGTACAGAAATTAGAAGAACAACAAGATTCTCTTTGAACTCGACCACATGATGAATGCGCACTGTCTTCTGGTTGATCAGAAAGATTCCCAGCAAAGTCACTGTGGCGAGTCCCGACTCGGCTTGAATCAGGTTTGAGGAAGTGAATGTCAAAAAGATGAACCCCAGCATCACCGGATTTTCGAGATAATCGGGGATGAGGTGCCGCTTGAGAGTTTGCACGATGACCCAGGCAGTGACACCCGCAATGCTGACCGCAATCAGCGTCATCAAAGCAAAGCCAATGGCAACACTTTGCATGGCAGATTCACTTTGTGCCACAATGATTGTTTCAAAGACCAGGACGGCGAGCACCGCCCCTATGGGGTCGTTAACGATCCCTTCCCATTTGGCAATCGCACCGATACGAGATTTAGGACGGATGTGCCTGAGGAGGGGGATGATGACAGTTGGGCCTGTGACAACAAACAGGGCCCCCGCAAGAATTGACATCTCCCATGTCTCAAAAATGAGTTTGGCGGCAATCGCGGTTGGCACCCAGGTAAGAAAGACACCAAAGGAGCAGAGCCGTATAATGGCGGACCGTGATTGAACAAGATCGCGGATTTTGAGAGTGAGACCACCCTCAAAGAGGATGACAGCAACTGCGAGGGAGACTGCAGGAAACAACAATGTTTGTGGGATAATCGAATTGGTATCGACCAATCGACCCAAACTGAAGCCGAACACCAACAGGACAATCAGCGCTGGAAATTTGAGACGCCAAGACAACCACTGGGAAGCAACTCCAACCACCAGTACTGTGGTTAGATACACGAGAGGCGAGTCCAAAGCAGTTTTCCTGTCACAAAAAGAGTGATAGATGTCAGAAATCGGCGGAATCGTGCGAGCGTCGCCATTCCTCGACCAATTGTCTGTCAGTTAGACTATCCTCCCCCAACTGCTTCTTCAAGAGGGCCTTGAAATCGTCGTCAACCTGTGACAAAAATGCCTGAAAAGTAAGTGGTGCAAAGTTTGCCGACCACTTAGCATCGACAATTTCTGCCAAGTACCAATTGCGGTCACCGCTGTTCATCATATTCTCAATACGACATTCCAGCCAAGCGTGTGCATCTTTCAGGATGGGGGCGTTTGTCACAGATGTCGTGAATTCAAGGTCCGAAAACTTATCAATGTCTCGGCCAGATTGCGTGCCGAAGTGTTGGACCCATTCTGTTTGATCAGGGGCCATTAAATGTGCGACGAATGATTCTGATTGTCTGACGAGCGATTCTGTCTGATGATGCTTGGCAAGCCCGACGATCAACCGAGGGAGCTGATCATTGATAGAGGCTTGTGAGACGGATGTGGAGATGAGCCCGCCGTATTGATCATTCGCACAAGCGGTGATGACCCATAATTCACGATCCAATGCCCGAAACAGGGGAGTTGCCTGATCGATCATACTGGGGGGAATCCTGACTAGCGAGTTGTGATAAGAATCGCTTGTTGATATTCGCGAAAGGTCACTTCCTTGAGTTTCCCTGAACTAAGCTTGCTTTCCCAGTCAGTGAGCATCATGCGGTCGGTGCTGTCCAGAGAACGACTGATGCGATGTTCGGCCCGCAGATGCGACTTGTCGTTTGCGTTTTGAAAAAGACGAACTTCGGTTGGATACATTTTACGTTTACGAAGAGACTCGTTCAGTCTCAAGCGAGCATCGGGGTACATGGATTGTGGATGCAGTACAAAATTCAAGCGAGCCATCCAGTCTGCATAAAGCATATAAGCTTCGTGGATGGATGGGTCGTCTGAAGGTACGCAAGCAGCCGAGTAACGAATCGAATTGTTTTGTAGATTAAGAGTTTGGCTCTCGGGTTGCCAGTTCTCCTGAAATTGGGGTTCGAGTTGAGCATGAACTGCGTGGGCAGAGGAGGGGAGTTCGCCGCCATTTTTTTCTGCAATCTGCTCGAGGTATTGCTCGGTTTCATGACGGGCGACTTTGAGTATCTGGCGAAGTTCATCGAAGTCAACGGTTGTCATGAGTGACCGAGAAGAATTGATGATGGTGAACCGATTCTGTTTTGGTTCGAAGATGATGATTTCTTTCACACTGTCGATGTAATCGTAAGCGCGTCCCGCATGAAAGATGGTCAGGCTGACAGCGCGTTCCAGAGATTTGAGTTCTCCATTTTTGGAGGGAGAAACGTGGTAAATGTGTGTGCGTATTTTCATGTCCTGTGCGCTGAGAGTAGGAGTCCCTACAAAGGGCATCAGGCAAAAAATAATCATCAGGTGACACAAACGCATCTGTGACACTCCATTTTCTAAGGTGATATTTCGCAGAACAGTGATGTCCTGTGGAAATGGATTGAAAGGGTTGTTTGACAGGAAAACGATGCGAAAGAACTTCCCAAAATGTGTACATACATCGCTGGAAAATGGATTTACAAGGTAAATATGTGACAGGGAATGTGTTTGGACGAGGACTCGTCCGGGATGGGAGCGAAACAATAGTCCTTTCCCAAAAGTGCTGCAAGATGAGAAAAATGTTTTTTCAGAGATGAAATCACATTTTCCGGCCTGAAAAGGCTTGTCGGATTGATGCACAATCGGGATAGTTTGCAGATTCGATCACAACAGTTTTCAGGAAACGACTCCCCATGCCAATGAAAGCAGTCAGTTACGAGCAGTTCGGCGATCCTGTGCAGGTTCTCAAACTGGGAGAAAAAGATGTTCCCGAACCGGGACCAGGGCAAGTTCGCGTCAAGATGCTGGTGAGTCCCATCAATCCTTCCGATTTGATGAGTATTCGCGGTGGTTATACCTACACGCCCGATTTGCCCGCCACTCCAGGGTTTGAAGGGGTTGGCATTGTCGAGTCATCGGGAGGAGGGATGCTCGGCAAGATGATGATCGGGAAGCGAGTTGCCGTTCTGAATCGCGATCACGGAAACTGGTGTGAGCAAACGGTGACATCCGCCAAGCAAGTCATTCCAGTACCTAAACAATTACATGATGATCAAGCAGCTTCGTTTTTTGTGAATCCCGCAACCGCATTCATTATCACTCAAAGAGTATTGCAAGTCCCCAAAGGAGAATGGTTAGTGCAGTCAGCCGCCAACTCTTCTCTCGGAAAGATGGTCGTAAAACTCGGATTACACCATGAGTTCAAGACGTTAAACATTGTGCGGCGTGAAGAAGACGTTGAGAAACTCAAATTCCTGGGGGCGCATGAGGTCATCAAATTTGATGTCAATGAGGATTCCCCTGAGCAATTGGTTGAACGAGTCAAGGAAATTACTGGGGGTGGGGCTCGCTATATGATGGATCCAATCGGTGGGCAATTGGGCTCATTGCTGGTGAAATGTCTGTGCAAGAACGGCGTGATTGTGCTTTTCGGAACCATGTCGGGAGAGGATGTCTCTTTCTTCCCTCGGACTCTTATGTCGATGAATGCCAATGTGCGAGGGTTTCATTTGGGGGGCTTTATGGAGCCCCTGAGTATCTGGGCGAAGATGTCTTTGATACGTCAGATTTCCAAACTTGTCGTGGATGGGACTTTGTCAACTGATTCTGCGGAAGAGTATCCTCTGGAAGAGTTTGCTCAAGCGATCAAAGTTTCTCAGCAACCGGGTAATAATAAGAAAATTCTGTTACGCATTGGGCATGAAGACGAAAAATAACGGGCGATTTCTTGCTTTTGAGTCGTTATTCTGAATTGTTCAGAGAACTCTCTACTCAAAGCGAAAGAAATCTGCCGATGTCCGTTCAAATTCTGAAGTTGTTGTTGCTGATAACGGCCTTGTTGGTGACCAGAAGTGCCACCATCCAGGCCGCTCGGCCAAACATTCTGTTCGCAATTGCCGATGACTGGTCTTACGGTCATGCGGGCGCATACGGCTGTGGTTGGGTGGAGACTCCCGCGTTCGATCAGATTGCCAGAGAAGGATTGCTTTTCGAGAATGCCTTTACCCCCAATGCCAAGTGTGCTCCGTCTCGTGCGATTATTCTCACTGGAAGAAACTCCTGGGAGTTGGAGCAAGCCGCCAATCACATTTGTAACTTCCCGCCGAAGTTTGTTTCTTTCATGGAGGCGCTCGGTAATCACGGTTACCGGGTAGGCTATACCGGCAAAGGCTGGGGACCGGGAATTGCGAATGACGTGGATGGGAAGCGCCGCGATATTACTGGCAAGAATTATTCCAAGCGTAAGGCGACACCTCCCGCGCAAGGCATTAGTGCGAACAACTATTCAGAAAATTTTGCAGACTTTCTGCTAGAGTCCAACGGAAAAGAGCCGTGGTGTTTTTGGTACGGTACGACCGAGCCTCATCGCGGTTACGAATATGGAGTCGGTGTCCGTAAAGGTGGTAAGACACTCGGCATGATCGACCGTGTTCCCGCGTACTGGTCAGATAATGAAACCATCCGCAACGATATGCTCGATTACGGCTATGAAGTCGAACATTACGACAGGCATCTTGGTCGAATATTGCAGCATCTTGAAAAGAGCGGGCAACTCGAGAATACATTGATTGTGGCGACATCCGATCATGGGATGCCATTTCCACGTGTTAAAGGGCAGGCGTATTACGATTCCAACCATATCCCGCTGGCCGTTCGTTGGCCGCAGGGGATTAAAAAGCCGGGCCGTAAAGTGACGGACTATGTAGCCTTTAACGATTTGGCACCGACGTTTTTGGATGTCGCCGGAATGGATTCTGAGTCCGCCGGAATGCAGCCGTCGTCGGGACGAAGTCTGCGATCGATTTTTGAGTCGGGCGTGGATGGTCGAACTCATGCGGACTGGAATCATGTTTTAATAGGTAAAGAGCGACATGACATTGGCCGCCCTCACGATTGGGGTTACCCGATTCGCGGAATTATTCATGAGCAACTGCTCTATCTTCAGAACTATGAGGTTGATCGTTGGCCGGCAGGAAATCCCGAGACGGGATACCTTAATTGTGATGCCAGTCCGACTAAAACCGACATCCTGAACCTGCGTCGTTCGGGAGAAGATCCGGCGTTCTGGAATCTTTGTTTTGGAAAACGGTCGCCGGTGGAGTTCTATGATCTCGCTCAAGATCCTGATTGTGTTAACAATCTGGCAGAAAGCTCGGAGTTCCGGGAGGAGCGAGAAGTTTTGTCTCGTCGGATGGTCGAAAAACTGAAAGAACAAGGGGATCCCCGAATGTTTGGCAAGGGGAAAATCTTCGATGACTACATCTACACGAGTGAAGGAACACGCAATTTCTATGAGCGTTACATGAAGGGTGAGAAGGTGAAGGCCGGCTGGGTGAGCCCGAGTGATTTTGAACCGGCTCCCGTGGAATAGTCTTTTCTGGATCCGACTGTTTCGAACTTGGTTAAGGGCATGCTTGTGATGCGTCGGCGATTGTTAAAACTGTTGTTGTTGGTTGTGGTGATTTTGTTGCCGTTTCTGAGCCACTGGTTGTACTTGTGGATGACGATGTGGCCGAAGTCGATCACAATGGCAACCGGTCCGGTGGGAGGGCGCCATCGAATGATTATGGAGGCTTTGGCAGACGAGATTCGCGAGCAATTAAATATCGATGTTGAATTGAAAGAATCCGAAGGTTCGTTACGCAATTTGCGTATGTTGGAAGCCGGTGAAATCGATTTCGGACTCTATCAGTCGGGCGCTCGGCGTATGGTCGCCGATACGACTCAGCACATCCAGACAACTGAGATTCGTTTTGTTAGCAATCTCTACTCCGAAGTTGCACATTGGGCCATCAATCGGGATTCCAATATTGGGGATTCCGATGATCTCAGAGGGAAGCGAATTGCGGTTGGCCAACATGATTCGGGGGACTCAGCGATGTGCCTCGTTTTGGCCGAGCATTTCGGGCTCTCTGAAAGTGATTATGAAATCGCTTATCTCGACTACAATCAGGTTCGAGCACAGTTTCTTGACGATACTCTTGACGCCGCTTTTATTACGGTGGGAGTTCAAGCCGATGTGTTTCGAAGATTGTGTGAGGAAGGAAAAGTCGAATTTCGATCTCTGGAGAATATTGACGCCTTAGTTCGCAATCATATTTCTCTGACACCATATACCATTCCTAGAGGACTGTATCAGACCACGGGGAGAGTGGCTCCTTTGGCTGATATTCAAACGGTTGCACTCAAGTCTCAACTGCTTTGCCGGGATGATCTTCCTGATGGGTTGGTCGAACAGATTACAGAGATTGCTCTTAGTGAAGACTTCATGAAAGAGATGCAATTGGGAGAGCTTTTTTCGCAAGGTGTCGAGTTCGCCAGTGCCAAGCCGGAATTTTCAGTTCACTCTGGGGCGGCGCATTATTTTGACCCGCGATTAAAACCGATTCTCAACAGTGATTTTGTCGAGGCGATGGAAGGGATGCGATCTTTTCTTGTTTCTCTGTTAATTGCCGGGTATCTCGGGTAGAGGTGGTGGGTGAAAAGAAGCATCCGGCAGGCAGAGCATCGATTGGATCGCTACATACGCCGCTTGTTGGAAATCGTGCGGAGTCAGGTTGAGTTGGGAGAGTCTCCCGACAGTTTGAAACAAGATGGTCGTGAATTGCAGGTTTTACTCGATCATGTGACCGAACTGCGACAGGAATGCCTCAAGGATTTCACCGCGCATGAACTTAACGAAGATCGTTCGGTGGATTGTTTTCTGGAAATGTGTCACGCCCTGTCGGACAAGATCAACGCGAAGCTGACCCGCGTGACTTTGGAAGAAAAATTTGCCGAGCTTCATTTGTTGTTGCACGAAAAAACCGGCACGGAGGAAATTCCTCCGGCCGGCGATCAGAATGATTAAGCAGCTATGCTGATCACACTTCGCGGTATTTGTACTCGCGATCAGTGACGATACCCGGTTCGGGAACCGGGTAGGTTCCATCTGCATAGGCGGGAACTGGAGACTCTGATTCGAGAGTCAATTCAGTTAAACCTTCAGCAAGAGGGAACTCGTGGTTTAGGGCTTGGTCGTATGTGACGACCTTTCCTGTGTGACATGCCATTCGTCCCATGGCTGTGACGAGCGATGACTTGACTCCACGTTCGACTTCATTGTGAGGAGTATCGTTCATGATGGCGGCAATCAGCCGGTCCCACTCTACCTGATATGGGTTCGGTTCGCGGTCGGGGTATTTCCAGACAATCGAATCACGGTCACCAATTTTCTGGCCTTTGTAAATAGCCGTTTTAGGATTCAAGTGACCTGAAGCAGAGCAGACTGCAGAGTTTTTACTCCCATGCACATAGGTGGCGAACTCATTGTGACAGCCGCTCATGGTGCGGCCTTCCATGATCATCTTCGAGCCATCGGCAAAGGTATATTCAGTGGAGTAGGAGTCAAAGTTCTGGTCGATATAATCTCCGCGGTAATGTCGCCCACCAAACCCTTTGGCCTCGATTGGGAAATCGTTCTTCATCCAGCAGCATTCATCAATGTTGTGGATCAGGAAGTCGCTGAAGCCACCGCCACTGAGCCACAGGAACGAATGGAACCGACTGATTTGATACATCAGGTCGCTCATTTCTCCAGGGTTTTTGTTAGAGAAGGCTGAAGCGGTCGGCCCGGCACAACGATAAGCACGCAACAGGTTAATGTCGCCCAATTCTCCATTTTGGATGCGGTCAAATAGTTCGCCACGCGCCAATGAGTGACGACACATGAGGCCGACACCTACTTTGAGGTTCTTTGCTTTGGCTTTCTCGTTCAGTTCCAGCATGCGTCGAGCAGCAGGGCCATCTGTGCAGACGGGTTTTTCCATAAAGACGTTGAGACCCTTTTCGATGGCATAAGTAAACTGAACCCAACGAAATGCGGGTGGAGTTGTGAGAATGACCACATCGCCAGGATTCAGTGCATCCATTGCATGCTTATAGGCATCGAAACCGATGAACTTCCGATCCTCGGGAACGTCGACGATTTCTTCGTTACGACCTTTCAGTGTTTTGTAGCTGGTGTCCATCTTGCCTTCAAAAACATCGGCCATTGCAACCAAGCGAGTTGGTCCACTCGCGTTTTGAAGTGCTTGATCAGCGGCACCCGTACCTCGTCCACCGCATCCCACAAGGGCAACTTGGACAGCAGACTTTTGAGCGGCGTAGGCACCGGGGACAATTAAACTACTCAGCGTTGCTGCGGCAGCGACCTGACCAGTTGTTTTCATAAGATCACGGCGGGAAATTTGAGAATTATTCGGCTGAATCACGGAAAATACTCCTCGTTTGTTGTGGTTGAATCGGTCGATTCAAGTTGGGAAGGAATGTGTGTGGTTTGTTCAAAGCTCTTAAGGATTTCTTTGACATCGACAGTATTCATGGCCGACGTGAGAAATGAGTACATTCAGAATAGCGGCAAACTGGCATATCTGCAAAAGGATTCAGGACTTCAAAGCCCGCTGAAAAAGTCAATTTGCTGAGAACGGCTCTTTAAGTCGTGGAACAACGTCGTCAATTCCCGATGATTCACCAGATTCACCTGCGAATTTCCTCCTTGCCAACTCCTCAAAATCTCGTTCTCGCCGAAAACCCATTTCTCAACAGGCTGTTAATGATTCTGATTATTTTTTTGATAATCGGGAGAATTGGGATCTTCCTCTGGCTTCATCCGTTCGATGCGGATTTTTCCATCAAACATTTCAACTGTAGGGATTTTTGAAGCCAGTTCTCTCAGACATTCCAACTCGCTTTGGGAAAATTCCATTTCAGTATCTCCCAGTCTTGCTTTGAAATTGTCTGTCTGTGCAAGTTTCACGAAAATATCGATTCCTGTGATACTTGTCATCACTTCCGAGATGACGCCACCATTGATTTTGCTTTCTCTTTTGGGCAGGGGTAATTCGTACGATTCCCCACCACCGGCAAATTGTAATCGACGACTGTTGCTCAAATGAAATTGAAAACCACGTGATGTGGAACCGATTTCCCAGATGGCAATGAGCGACGTTTCATCTTCGTCATATGCCAACGAAACACGAACTCCCAAAGAAGAAAGATTGCGATTCTCGTGCTTGACTTTCAGCCACTCTGTTCGGAGCCAGGTGAGCTGATCGAATTAGTCTTCATCCTCTTCGATTTTGTAGCGATGCTGAAAACGACGCTTGGATGGGATTTTTATGACGATTGCTTTGGAGGGTGGGGCGCGGGGAACTCCTCCTGCTTTTTCGACGGGTGTGAGTAGCTCCAGTTTTCGCAAACGAATTTTTTTACCGACGTTGATGAGTTGATTGATCTGCACGCAAGAAATGGCGAAGTTCAGATTTTGAGCACCCTCCAAAGAGGAACTATTTACTCCGACCACTTCTCCTTTGAAGTTTAGTAACGGTCCACCACTGCTACCGGGGGAAATGGGGGTGCTGGTTTGTAACCAGGTGCCATCGAGCTTGGGGCCAAATTGTTTAAGCTCACTGCCTTCTCTGATGCCACTCACAATCCCCTCGCTGGCGGTAAACGATAAGCCTTGAGGCGCACCAATGGCCATTGTTTTGTCACCCTTCCGGGGAAGCACAATCGCGACTGGTAAAGCGGTCAATTTTTTGATGGTTTCAATTTTAAGCAATGCTAAATCGAAACCGGTGTAATGGGCGTTCCACCCCAATACTTTCGCGGTGGACTTGTCGGCAAATGTGACAGTGGCTGTTTTGGAGTCGCCCACCACATGGTAGTTCGTAACGATCCATTTTCTCTCGGTATCCACCACAAAGCCGCTACCAATTCCCTGGCTTCCATCTTTGTAAGTGACATCAATTCGTACGCAGGCTGGTTCAGTCCGCTCGATTAAATCGGCTATGCTTAACTCGTCTGCGAGCAGTTCTTTTGTCGAGATGAAAAAACAAAGCAACAGGAGGGAATAACTGGCTGTTGTGTTCATGAAATGTATCAGTGAATTATATCCTTCTGGGGCAATCTGTCTGGGCGGGTCAGCTTAACGCAAGTTGATTAGTCAGGAACTCGGTGACTCTTTGTGGGCTGACAATTCCCTGGATTCTTGCATCGAGGTCGATGATGGGGACATGACGACAACCGCTGACAGCCATGACGCACAATGCTGATGCCGAGGCGGCAGAAGTGTGGACATAAATAGGGTTGGCAGTCATGAATTCAGAGACGGGGCTGCCGCCTAGAGTATCGATGTTTGTTCCGATTTATAACAGGGCGTCTGTTTCTGAAAAGACTCCCACGAGGGAACCTCCCGCTTCGATCATCAAACATGAAATATCGAGAGCAGAAAGTGTTTTGATGGCGTCTCGGACAGGAGTCTCAGGAGAAATTGTTGTGTATGGGCGGTGTTGGATCGTCAGTACCGATTCCTCCGCGAGTGATCTTTCGACCGGGTCACAATATTCTTTCGGGTCATAGTTGGCGAGTGGATCCTGGAATTCTTCGATCATCTCAAGCTCCTTCTCGATTATGTAGATGGGGTGTCCCGCCAATGCGTTGAACCATCACTTGTTCCGGGAAATGGTCGGCAATATATTCCAACATGCTTCGCTGGCCCGTGAGTCCAGCAAGCTGGCCTTCCTCATTGATTACGATGATAAATCGTACGTTGTGTTTTCGCATTAATTTGAGAACATCAACGATAGGGGCATTTTGTTTGACAGTCGGCCAGTTATGAGACATGACCTGTGAAACCGGGGACCCGAAGTTCGATTGACTTTCGGCCAGCAACCTTACGAGTTGGCTTTCTGTGAAAATGCCAATCGGTTTGCTGTCTGCATCCACCACAATCGCACATCCGAGCCGCTGTGTTTTCATTGCTTCGACGACTTCGGCGATGGAGGTGTGCGGAGAAACGATGACCGGATCTCTTAGTGGAAGCGAGCAGACTTGCTCTGCTTGTAGGTTTTCTTGTAGACCCATGAGAATTCACCTCTCAATTCAAGAGATTGAAACACGAAAATAGGATGAATCTACAATACACTCATTTGTGGACTGCCAATATCATTATTTTGATGACTGCAAGGGATTTGTTGTGTCTGATGGCTCGAATTCCTTTGCTGTCGGTGATTTGGGAGTTACGACACGTTTTGGAAATCTTTCGGCTGCGGGTGGACCGTCAGCCCTTCCGGCTGCCCATCCGCGGAGTGAATTCAATGTTTCCCGCCCTTTGAGAAAATAGTAGTCGTCCAAAGAATCGTGATGATGCTTCCAGGCTTGCTGACGTTTATCCGATTCTGAATTGAAAACGCAAAGTCCCATGTGGCTCATTTGGTTTTGTAGTTCAGTAGCAATGGCTTGATGTCCGGGTACCGTTGGGTGGACATGGTCGGCCAGCCACTGGCTATCCAGGATACCGCTACGTGATTGCTGTTCCAGTATTTGAAAGGCATCGATCAAAGGGATGTTTTCCTTTTTCGAAATTTCGATCATGGCTTGTTCTAATTCAGACACAATGCGTAAAGGGCAAATGTCTTCATCACGGGCTTTGCGGAATGCCTGCTTTGCATCTTCGTGCCTTTTTCGCGTGAGGTAGCACTGTCCCAGCTCATACCACGCAAGAGCGAATCGTGGATCCAGTTCGACTGCTTCTTCGAGTGAAGAAATCGATTTTGATAAATTGTCACGATAATTTTCGCGAGCCGTATCCATTAGTCGTCGGACATTCTGTGTGTCTTCATCGCTCAGAAACTCTGAGAGTTCCGATTTGAAAGGAGGGGAGTCGCCCAGATTTGCGGGTGGACGAATCATGATGATGGGGACTTTCGCCTGTTGGCACAGATCGATCATTCGCCCGAGGTTGAATTCAAAGTGTTCGACGATCTTCGCTCGCCACTCATCATCCCGGTGATACGCTTTTAGACTGTCGTTGTAGTCGAGAATGGCATCCACCTCGCCATTCAATTCTGGTTTGGTTGATGCCGCATTTTTTGTCTCGGTGGTAGAAACCATGCTGCGAAACAGATGGAACAGATGTGATTTGGCGGACAGGTTCATCGTCAGGCGTTCGGCCTGTGAATCGGGTTTGAGATGATCGTAGCTACGATCTTCAAGGAACTCATTGTGTCCGGTACACACAACAATCAAGTCCGGTTGATAGGTAAGGCATTCTTCGAGGATAGATACCAGGCGATAGCTGGCATAAGAAAGCCCACCACAATTGACGACATCCCAACTTCGATCTGTATTGTCGGCTTCGAGTCCTAGTTGCAACCATGTGCCGAAGGTTGTCTCAATCGAATAGGGCCTCCCCTGAACGGTCGATCCACCGAGAACAAAAGTTCGGAATTGATCGTCCGGCTTTCGAACAGGGAATGATTCTGCTGCAAAAAACTTTAATCGAGCGGGGGCAACTTCATAGAAGTCGCCGTTCTGAGCAAATAGGGCGGTGACTTCAGAAAAGCCGACGTAAGGGTCGTCTTGTTGCGACGGTATGCCCCAGCCGAAGGCCCGGCAGGTCAGTTCGAGCCCGGCCACGACCAATAATCCGAATGTAATCGCGCCAAGCCTCAGTCCCCAGCGTTTCCGTTGAGAGACAGTTCCTGATTTGTCTTGTGTGAGTGATTCATTCATCAGATCGGTAATGTCAAGCTGGATCACGTGACGCTTATGGCTTGATTAACACCTTGAGTTCATCGGCTGACAAGGCTCGTGTAAAGACGGCAATTTCATCCAAGCGGCCTTCCCAATTATTTATTTGGTCGCTACGACCTCCGAAAAAGAGATTGGAGTAACGGGCTGGGAAACTGCTCTCTGTTTCGGTTGAGAATTCTGGTTCGCTGTTTCCGTTCAGGTAGACATGGATGGTGTCTCCCTTGCGGATGAATGCGATTTGATTCCAGGTCCAACGCTCAAGGACTGTTTTTCCGACAGCTTTGATGCCTTTGCCGGATTGGAAGATCAATTTGCCGGGATGATTATCGACCCCGCCGAGCCCCAGCGATTCACTGTGTTCATCCAGACCCCAATTTCGGCCTCGCCCGAACATCCAGCCTGTAACCTCTCGGGCGACGGTTGGCATGCCGTTCCAACACCAGAAGACGATTGTGTAATCAGTTTTCAACTCCGGCAGTCGTGCCGATAATCGACCTCCTGCAAAATGAGCTGACCGATTGAGCTCATGGTTCTGACAAAATATATCTGACGCAGGACCAGAGAGGAAGAATGCAATCGGTGGTTCGAGAATGGCGTCGGTGTGATTGGGAGAACTGTCTTTCGCACGGAGTCCTTGCATTTCATCGAGACGCCAGTAGGCGGCTGGTTTTGCATTCAGAATATTAGTGACTGCTGTGCCGTGGGATTGAACAAACGGCTGGCGGTTTTCTCCGGTCACGTTTTCGAGTAATTCCAGAGCCGTTTCGACAATCTTTGGTTCGGCGTTTTCTTCGAGCCCGGCAGAACGTGCGGCCCACGTGTTGTAACCACCCAGCATGTGCTGTTCGGGAGGCGGGATATAGCCATCGCCGCCATTGGCGAGTTCAATCACCATTGTCTGTTTGAGGGGAGATTGCAGTTTAACTTTGAGTCCTGTGAGTGCGTAAGTCTCGTTAGGAGTGGTGGCGATGCCGATATCTCCCATGCGCAAACCCTGAACGACAATTTCTGTCGATTGTCGCTCATGCAGCATGATCTGTTCACGAGCGTAAATTTCTTGCTGAGATTTCGGTAATCGGTCTCCCATTTCCGTCACAATCTTCTGAGACCATTCCAGGAGTTGTTTGTTAGGGACGCGGTAATTTAACTCCATTCTCGCTTCCGCCATGTTGACCGGGACATCGGATTGATATTTGATTTCGTCGTAGGCTTTCATCGCAAAGTTGGCGAGTCCGGTGGCGTACTGTTCAATCTTTAATTGTTCGACTTTGATAGGCTCGGGGTTCTTGTAATCCTTTCGCCAGATGTCGCCGCTGCAGCCATGCGACATGATGGCGACAAACGGGGGACGACCATTTTCCGGTTTACCGGCAATGCGAGTTTGCATTTCATTGCAGAATTCGCCGAAGTAGTCGGCGCTCAGTGGTTTTGGGCCACTAAAATAATGCATCGAAAAGTTGGAGAGTAATGCCAGAGGTCTGCCGCCTCCTTTGGCACGAATAGAAATCATCGCAAGTTGGGGATCCTCCGGTCCTGATTCACCCACCACTTCGTCCCAGTTTCGGCCCGCGTGCATATTGGCTCGGACAGTGGGGTTTCCAAACGGGTCGTCTCGCAGTTTGTCAGGACGTAATATCCAGCGTCGAAGTGCGGTATAATCGGGAGCGTCGATACTGCCCCAGCCAATCTCTGCCGGTTCGAGGTTTGCTTCAGCAGTGGCGATGGCTTCGGCCAGTTTCTCGCGCAAGTACGGAACATAATTAGGGTCGGCGTCGGTACCCAAACATCCCATACTGGCGGGAGCCGAATGGGTATGTGTTGCCGAGATGAGCATGTGGTCGGCTGAAATCGAAGTACGAGTGGCGGCGAGTGCTTTGGCATCATCCAGTAACGGGCGAGGCATCATACAGCTATCGACGACAACGATGGCAACACGCTCATTACCGTCATCAACGACAATGGCTCTGGCATTTACGGGAGTCGTTACTTGATCGGCATTTCGGCTTGTCATCCCACCATTCACGAACACCGGAAACTTTGCAGGAGTGACATCAACAATCGCAGCACCCGCACGGAATTCGGCATGTGTTTGTGTTGTGTGAAGCAGCAAAAGGGGGGTTGCAAGAGTTATCAGAGAGCAGATCGTATATTTCATCACTACAAAATCCTTTGTCACTCATGTGTTTTACGGCGCTGGCAGTTACATGCACTATAAACAGAGAATTTCTCTCGAACATCCTTTTCCTGGCAAATAAATGCAGGAAATTCACATCGCATTGTGGTGTTTTCGCGCAAAATGAATCTGTTCTCAGTGGTCCTGATCCGATAAGATAATCGGTCCCACCACGTTTGCCCAATTTTTTTAAGCCTACCCGATGACGAACCAATCTCCCTTTGAAATCAATCGTCGCAAACTTCTGCAGCTTGGTTCTGCCGGTGTTCTTGGTCTCTCATTGCCAGAATTGTTGGCGTTGAATGCGCAAGCCTCTGGTAGCGCAAAACCGGCTGTTGCCAAGAATGTGTTGGTGGTTCTCGAACAGGGGGGCATGTCTCATCTCGATACTTGGGATCCCAAGCCAGAAATGCCTGTGGATCACCGTAGTCCGTACAAACCGATATCGACTGTCGTGCCGGGGATGCAATTTACCGAGTTGCTTTCAAAGACAGCCCAGATTGCGGACAAGCTTTCAGTGATTCGCTCGATGTATCATCCTAAGGCAGGAGCCAATGGTCATCCGCAAGGCACGCAATACACTCTCTCTGGATCGCATCCCGCCAGTGTGCCAGAACGCCCGGATATCAGTTCGGTGGTCACGCATTTGATGGGAAGCGAATGTGGATATCTGCCACCAGCGATTATGGTTCCCGGAAATCATGAGCAGGCCAAGGAGTCGCGAACCGGGTTTCTACCTGGCTCTACGCGAGTTTTCAAAACGGGTGGTCGCGATGTCTCGGACGAAAACTGGACGGTTGATGGATTACTGGCCCGGCAAGAGAACAGTGCTGATCGGTTTGCTGCTCGACAGAAATTGCTTGGGCAACTCGAACAGAATTTCGCCAGCAAGCAAAACTCAGGTTCTGAGTTTGGAGGCATGGACTCATTTTATCAACAAGCCTTTGAAACGCTCGGCAATCCACAGGTGTCGGCCGCGTTCAATTGGCGATCAGAATCGGAAACGACCAAAAAACAATATGGGGCCGGTCATCGCGGGGCGTGCTATCTGGTCGGTCGTAAATTGATTGAAGCGGGCGTTCGTTTTGTCACGGTGGATGTCCGTTGGCCGAGGAATGATGAATATCCAATGGGAACTAACTTGAATTGGGACCATCATGATTTCATTTATGCTTCGGGGACCTGTAATCTTCCGGGAGCAGGTGGAGGAGGCCGAGGGCGATATGGGATCGGTACTTGGCCCATGATGGGAAGTGTGGACCGAGCCTTTTCGGCATTGATCACTGATATGGATCAGCGAGGACTGCTTGACGAGACGTTGGTCTGTTTTGTGACCGAGTTTGGTCGGACACCGAAATTGAATAAAGCTCAGGGACGCGACCATTGGACTCACGCTTACTCCATTGCAATGGCAGGGGCAGGTGTTCCAGGCGGTCAAATCATTGGCAAGTCAGACAGCGAAGGGGGATACGTCGAAGAGAATCCTCACACTCCCGAAGAATATGCTTCAACGATTTACGAAAAACTTGGTATCAACCGAGATCAACCCATCTATACTCCCGCAAATCGACCGGTCTTCTTTGGTCATGCGGGGGAACCGATTGCCGAAGTCTTATAACAGGATCATTTATCGATAAAGACGCGCTCTCATGAAAACAAATTATTACGCGGCGTTGTTTGTTATCTATTGCTTGTCAAATACTTCAATCTTGAATGCGCAGCACGATAATTCCCGTGATGCTGTTCGGCATATTGCTGATGGAAAACTGAATCAGGTTGAAAAAACGCTGGCTGGTAAAAAACCTTATGGCGGTGAGGCTGAGCAAGCATTCGTCCAGATGCTGGCGCTGTTGAAGCAGGACGATGTGAAAGCCGCTTTTGACAAGGCAACAGAAGCTGTGGATCTCGGCTTACCCTTCGAGCGATTGTTAGTTGGACCTCGCGAAGAACTCTCAAAACTGCATGGCCTACCACGCTTTCAAAACTGGAAAAAAGAACATCGCCCGTCAAAGCTCATTCACGGTCCGATGGTCGGTAATGTGACCGGTACGTCTGCATCGTTCTGGGTGCGAACGGACGGCGAAGTGAAAGTTCGTTTGATTGTGGGGGGAGGGACGGCGATTGCCGATGAGCAAACGACTCGAAAAACGAACGACTTTACTACGGTACTACGTGTTGACCGTTTGCAGCCGGAAACTTCGTATGGGTATCGTCTACTGATCGAAGGGAAGTCAGTTGCTCAAGGAAAATTTAAGACCTTTGCCGCGATCGGGCAGGGGAGTCAGTTTTCAGTCGGCTTTGGTGGCGGGGCCGGATATGTCGTCAAATGGGAGCGTATGTGGGACACTGTGATGAAGTTCCAACCGAACGCATTTCTCATGCTCGGCGATAATGTCTATATCGATCAGCCCGAGAGCCAGATGACTCAAAAATATTGTTATTATCGTCGTCAATCGCGACCGGAATGGAAGCGAATGGTTGCCGACACGCCCATCTATTCGATCTGGGACGATCACGATTTCGGGACCAACGATTGTGTACCCGGACCAGATATCGACAAGCCCGCCTGGAAATCGGAAGTCTGGAAGACATTCAAAAATAATTGGGTCAACCCGGCTTACGGCGGGGGATCCGATCAGCCAGGCTGCTGGTATGACTTCCACATTGGAGAAGTTCATTTCATGATGCTGGATGGTCGCTATTACCGTGATCTCAAAGGTGGCTCGATGCTCGGTCCTGTCCAAAAGAAATGGCTATTAGAGACTCTCAGGAAATCTGAGGGAACATTCAAGGTGATCGCTTCGCCCGTTCCATTTACATCGGGGGTCAAGCCGGGAAGTCGCGATCCGTGGGACGGTTTTCCTAAAGAGCGCGAAGAGGTCTTTTCGTTCATCGAAACAGAAAAAATCGAGGGTGTCTTTCTGATTGCTGCGGACAGGCATCGCACCGACTTAAGAATCACTTCTCGACCCAATGGTTATGATTTGTACGAATTGGAAAGCTCGCGGTTGACCAATCATCACACGCATGGAGTCGTCAAGACTGAAGGGATGGTCTGGGGCTACAACAAACAATGTTCGTTTGCTTTCATGAAATTCGACACTCAGGCTAAAGACCCGCAGGTCGAATTTCAGTGCATTGATATTGATGGGACGGTGCAGGAGTCGTCAGTCCTCAAACGCAGCGAATTGAATTTTGACTGAATATGCCTCGTGTTGACTACGGCCGGGAATTTATCCAGCACAAACTTCTGTTCATCGCTATAATGTACTCGATGAATTCACGATAGCATTTCTCAATTCTTCAGTGAGACGGTACGGATGTCGTTTTTTGGATTTCACCCGGTGATCGAAGAGTGGTTTCACAATCGCTTCGCAGGTCCGACCGAACCTCAAACCGCTGGCTGGCCTCATATTGCCAAGGGGAAAAACACTCTTATTGCGGCCCCGACAGGTTCAGGTAAAACTCTCGCCGCTTTTTGGCGTGCATCGACCGGCTCATCAAGTCGGCTCCGCTATCAGAAGAAATCCGAGTTGTCTATCTCTCACCTCTGCGTGCCTTGTCGAACGACATGCACAGTAATCTTGAAGAGCCTCTAGCAGAGATTTATGAACTCGCTCACGAGCGCGGCCTCAACATACCGCCGATCAACGTCGGCTTGCGAACAGGTGATACTCCAGCAGCAAAACGAGCGGCGATTGTCAAACATCCTCCTCATATTCTGGTGACAACACCCGAATCGCTTTACCTGATGATGACCGGTCCCAAAAGTCGCTTGAAGCTGAAGCATGTCGAAACCGTCATTGTCGATGAAATTCATGCTCTCATTCGAGACAAACGTGGTTCACACCTTTCACTGACACTCGAACGACTGGAATCTTTTTGTGGTCGAAAGCTGCAACGCATCGGATTATCGGCAACTCAAAAGCCCCTTAATCTTGTCGCAAAGTTTCTCACGGGTGAGGGAACCTACCCATTGCCGCGCTCCATCAGTCAGAAAGAGTCACCTGACGACCCGCAGCAATTGTTGTTTGACACATTCGATTCGGCAGGCGGGAGCCTGCCCTACAACAACTTGGCGGAAGAAGTAGAAGACCCGCAGGTGGGTGCCTGCCCCGCGTCTGAAGAACAATCACACTGCGAAATCATCGACATCGGTCACGGACGAGAACTCGATCTCGCCGTTGAAGTTCCCGAATCAGAGTTACAGGCCGTTTGTAGTCACGAGCAGTGGGCAGAGATTTACGGACAGATCATCGAATTGATCAATTCGCATCGCAGTACTCTCATCTTCGTCAACACACGACGCATGGCAGAGAGGGTCTCTCACCAATTAACCGAAATGCTGGGCGAGGAAGCAGTCAGTAGTCATCACGGATCACTCGCATACGAAATCCGACACAAAACAGAGCAGCGACTTAAAAACGGTCAACTCAAAGCAGTTGTCGCAACGGCATCACTGGAACTCGGTCTCGATATCGGTTACATCGATCTCGTGATCCAGATCGGCTCGCCAAGATCAATTGCGACGTTTCTGCAAAGAATAGGACGTTCGGGACACTCTCTCGGTCTGACACCCAAAGGACGGCTGTTCGCTCTGACTCGGGACGAACTATTCGAATCGCTGGCACTCATGCGGGCTGTCAAGGATGGTGTTCTCGATGTCATCCGCATGCCGGAATCTCCGCTCGATATACTCGCTCAGCAAATTGTTGCCGAACTTGCGGGGGAAGAATGGGAGACCGATGAACTGTATCGCCTGATGTGTCGCGCGACCCCTTTCAAAAATTTGAAACGAGACGAGTTTGATCGCACGCTCGAATATTTAAGCGAAGGCATTTCCCACAATATGGGACGCAGTCGCGTTTACATTTATCACGACCGCATTCAGGGGCGTTTGAGAGCTCGCAAGGGGGCGAGAATTGCGGCGGCATCAAATGGTGGCGCGATCCCTGAAATTGCCAATTACCGAGTTGTCGCGGAGCCAGAACAAACAGTTGTCGGCACACTGGATGAAGAATTCGCGGTGGAATCAATGCGGGGAGATGTGTTTCTGCTTGGAAACACCTCGTGGATGATTCAACATGTGCGCGGTGGTAATGTGACTGTGGTTGACGCTCACGGTGCTCCACCTTCGGTTCCCTTCTGGCAAGGAGAAGCTCCCGGTCGATCGCTGGAACTCTCTCTTGAAGTGACACGATTACGAGACGATCTGGATTCAAAGCTGAATGATGGTACCTCTGTCGCTGAAGACTGGCTTATTGAAGAGACCGGTGCTTCGCCCGAGGCGGCCGCACAAATTGTCCATTATTGCAATGCACAGAAAGCCGCACTGGGACTTGTTCCCTCTGGCAGGCGAATTGTCTTTGAGCGATTCTTTGACGAAACGGGCGGCATGCAACTGGTTGTTCATGCTCCGTTCGGTATGGCCATCACGAAAGCCTGGGGCTTTGCGATGCGGAAGCGTTTTTGTCGCTCATTCGATTTTGATCTCCAGGCGACAGCCGACGATGATGGATTCATTCTCTCATTAGGTCCACAACACAGTTTTCCGATCGAGAGTCTGTTTCCGTTTCTGACTCCTGAGAATGTTCAGGGACTCCTCGAACAGGCAGTCTTGACGGTTCCCGCGTTTCAGGTCCGTTGGCGTTGGAATGTGACACGGGCATTGCTCGTCCATCGGATGAACAGCGGCAAGAAAGTCCCGCCACCGTTACAACGATTTCGGGCCGACGATTTGCTGACCGCCGTGTTTCCGCGACTCACCGGCTGCCAAGAAGAGCACACGGGCGACATCGAGCTTCCCGATCATCCACTCATCAATCAGACAATGCACGATTGTCTCACTGAATTGATGGACATTGAAAACCTGAAACTGATCCTCGGCCAGATACAGCGTGATGAGATCGAGTTGATTGCCCGCGATACACGAGAGCCGTCTCCCTTCAGCTATGAGTTATTGAACTCCAATCCGTATGCCTTTCTCGATGGGGGCGAAGCACAGGAACGCCGAGCAAGAGCCGTGGCGACTCGGCGGTCGTTTGACATCGAATCCGTTCGCGATCTTGGCAAACTGGATGAGAATGCAATCAAGCAAGTCTGCGAAGAAGTGGCTCCGCTGGTGCGTGATGCCGATGAATTACACGACTTGCTACAAGGTCACATTATCCTTCCAGCGGAAGATGGGCGAGATTGGAACAAGTACTACTCGCAACTCGTCTCACAAGGAAGAGCCACATCGATTCTCATTACCGATCATCGGACTGCATGGGTTGCTACCGAGCGATTATCGATGGCCTTAACTCCCTATCCCAACGCGAAGCCCGATCCGCCTGTTGAAGTTCTCGAACAACTGGAAACCGAGTGTTCTTCGGTGGAAGCTCGAATGGCCATTCTTCGAGGATGGATCGAAACGAGTGGGCCGGTGACTTCTGAATTCCTCGCCGAGAAACTTGGATTGACGATCTCACAAGTCGACGCCACGCTTGAGGCACTGGAAGGAGAAGGGATTGTTCTCAGAGGACAATTCACGCCCTGTGAAGAAAATTCTCCGCCAGTCGAATGGTGTCATCGTCGGCTGCTGTCTCGCATCCATCGACTCACTTTGGATGGCTTGCGGAAACAGATTTCTCCGGTCGATGTGCCGACTTACATTCGCTTTCTCGCACGGCATCAAGGCATCGATCCTTCGGCGAAAAGAACATCTGCAAATGGTCTTTTCGAAATCATCTCCATGTTGCAAGGGCTCGATCTTTCTGCGGCAGCCTGGGAAGAATCGGTCTTGCCTTTACGAGTCAAAGGATACGATCCTGGCTGGCTCGATGAACTCTGCCTGACGGGCGAAGTCGGTTGGGGAAGACTCTCGCCCCCCAAGCAAGATGCCGACAATCCGTCCCCCTCTCGTGGTGTCTCTCGCTTGGCTCCATTGTCTTTGTGGTTGCGTGAAGATTTAATTTGGTTGAGAAGTTTTGTCACATTGCCCGAATCAGAAATGTTAAGTGGCCAAGCCACCGACATTCTTGAATTTATACAGAAACAGGGCGCGAGCTTCTCGACCGACTTTCTACATGAATTCAGCTTGGTTCCCGCCATGTTGGAATCCACTATCAGTGAGTTGGTGACGCGCAGTTGGTTGACAGCCGACGGGTTTTCCGGTTTACGACAGTTGATTGCCAATCGAAATTCCGCCTCACGCAACTCCCGTCGAAACAGACCTCGATTGAATCGTGCTCGGCGGACCATCGCCGGAGCCGGTCGATGGTCATTGATTCCACGGCCAAAGGTCATTTTGGATCACGACACACATCGAGAGCATGTCGAACAATGGGCCTGGCAACTTCTACGACGCTGGGGCATCGTCTACAAAGACTTATTACAACGCGAGTCGGCGGCTCCCTCGTGGTTTGATCTATTACAGGTGTTCCGCAAACTCGAAGCACGAGGAGAAATTCGGGGAGGACGATTTGTTGCCGGCGTTGCGGGTGAACAATTCGCTTTGCAGGATGCTGTCAGCAAGCTGCGTAAGCTCCGCGATGAAGGCCCGAACCGGGAACTACTCGTCGTCTCGGGCGCCGATCCGGTGAATCTGGTCGGCATTCTCACGGATCATGCTCGTGTTCCCAGCATTGCGTCCAACAAGGTCGCCTATGTGGACGGCGTACCGCTTGCCGCACTTCAAGGAGGCGAAGTCAATTTCTTCACGGACCTGACCGAACAGATGAAGTTGCATCTGAATGAAGTTTTGAAACACGGCCGCAGCATACAGGTCGAAAAGGTTGAAGACAAAGTTGTATCACAAGAGACTGGTCAGGCAGTTCCTGACGGAATCAAATGAACCCTGGGCAGTTGAATGATCAACAACACTCAGGACTCGATTTCAGATGTGGCATATTTCACCTTGTCGAAATTTCACCTCCCCCTTAACATGTTATCCGCGTACAAGTTCGCAGTTCTCAATTGTGCGTCGTTCCCTCTGTGGGAGCGACTTGAAACAAACTAATATAGGGATTACCTGAAATGAGTTCAGGCTTGCCCGATTCGCAAGGATCGCGATTCGATTTCAATGATTCTCCTGCGACGCATCGTTTTTCGACCGACGATGCCGACGCACTTTCGACGACCATCAAACGGACACAGCGATATCTGATTGAGCGTCAGCATGGTGAAGGTTATTGGGTGGGTGAACTTGAAGGGGACACGATCCTCGAATCCGAATACATGTTGCTATTGGTCTGGTTGGAAAAAGAGAACGAGCCGGTTTTTCAGCAGTGTGCTAATTACATTCTCGATCAACAAAATGACGATGGTGGCTGGTCGCTGTATCCCGGCGGGCCATTGGAAATCAGTTCGTCCGTCAAAGCCTACTTCGTTCTCAAAATTGCCGGGCACGATCCGCACTCCGAATATATGATCCGTGCGAAGGAGGCCATTCTTGCCGCAGGTGGAGCCGAGACGGTCAATAGCTTCACGCGGTATTACCTCGCGCTGTTGGGAGTCATCGGCTATCACCAAGTCCCTGCGGTGCCACCAGAACTGATGTTGTTACCCAGTTGGATGCCGTTCAATATCTACGAAATGTCGTCCTGGTCGCGAACGATTATTGTTCCTTTATCATTGTTATGGCATTACAAGCCTCATCGAGAATTGCAGGCAAAGTGGCGTATCGACGAACTGTTTCACAACGGTGTTGAAAACCTCCCTGTCTCGATGCCTCCGTCCGCGGTTGTCGATGAGTTGAAGAAACCGACTTGGATTGATTGGCATAGGTTCTTTGCTCGGGTTGATCGTGGTTTGAAATTCTGTGATCGCATCGGTCTGAGACCGTTTCGAAAAACAGCCGTCAAAAGGGCTGAGGAATGGATGCTCAAGCATTTTGAAAAGTCGGACGGCATGGGAGCCATCTTCCCGCCGATCATTTGGTCGGTCGTTGGTTTGCGGTGTCTCGGCTATGACATCGATTCTCCCGAAGTCGCTGCTCAATTGCAGGAATTGGAGAAACTCTCCATCACTGAAGGAGACCGTACTCGGCTGCAACCTTGTAAATCACCGGTTTGGGACACCGCCATCACGACCATCGCGATGAGGGAATCGGGTTTGTCTGCCGAACATCCGGCTCTCCGCAAATCTGTCCGCTGGCTACTCTCCAAGGAAGTGAAAGAGAAAGGGGATTGGTCGCTTCGTTCCCCGCAGCAACTTCCCGGCGGCTGGTATTTTGAATTCAATAACGAGTTCTATCCTGACGTGGACGACTCGATCATGGTGACCATGGCATTGTGGAGATGTTTGCCACACGAGCCGGGGCAACGGTATCAGGTCCAATGGCTCGAACAGGGTTGGTCTCCACACGAAGCCGATCATGACGCGGTTGCTGTAGTTTCAGGAACCGCCCACCATAATCTTGCTGCCGTAGATGATGTTGATCTGGCATCGGCCTCTTTACCGGCGATGAAGCGGGCCATCGATTGGGTGTTGTGTATGCAGAACAGTGATGGAGGTTGGGGAGCTTTCGACCGCGATAACACACGCGAGCTCTTCACAAAGGTTCCCTTCGCCGATCACAATGCAATGATCGACCCCAGTTGGGCCGATATCTCGGCTCGTGTCCTTGAGATGCTGGCCCTTGTTGATTGGGACCGTCGACACCCGGCCATTCAGCAAGCCCTCGATTATATCTGGTCGGAGCAGGAAGAGGATGGTGCCTGGTTTGGTCGATGGGGAGTCAATTACATCTACGGGACTTGGCAAGTTCTTGTCGGCTTGACCGACTTGGGTATCCCGACAAACGATCTCCGTATTCAAAAAGGTGCGCAATGGCTCGTCGATCATCAGCAAGATAATGGTGGCTGGGGCGAAACGGCCCGCAGTTATGATGACCCCTCTCTCAGGGGGCAAGGTCCAACCACCGCGTCTCAAACCGCTTGGGCTCTCCTGGGGCTCATTGCTGCGGGGCGTGCCGATTCCGAATCAGTACGTCGTGGTGTCGAATATTTGATAATCACTCAGAACGAAGATGGCTCATGGGACGAACCGTGGTACACCGGCACTGGTTTCCCGAAAGTCTTCTATCTGAAATATCACTATTATTGCCTGACGTTTCCCTTGTGGGCGTTGGGGAAATACCGTCAAGCGATGACGAAATCTGTGGGTGAGTGAATTTGCACATGGACAATATTGTTCCCTCTGCGACTGCCTCGCATTTCCGAACACTCAAAGCCGTTTTCAAGATTTGAAGATTCGATGATTTGGGGGGGTGCTATTTCCGAATCTTGAAATCAAATCTTCCCAAATCTTGATTCCGAATCTTCCCGAATCTTGAGCAACTCGTTGGCTTCGTTCAGTTTATGTCATATCGCGGTTGGTGTGAAAAATGACCCCAATGTCGGTGCGCATTTTCCACGCCACGCGAAATCGCCTCCTTTCTCACGTTGCAGCGGTCGTCATTGATGAACAATGAATGACACTCGAACCTATCCAATGTGCTTGCGCACAATGGCTATGTGTAAGTCAAATTGCCAAAGATCAAGTCGCCTGTCGGCGAACCACGAACGCTAACTCTGGTAGTGACAAGTTGGCAAGATGAGTTTGAGCGATGGTTTTTGGCGCAAAGCCGCAAAGGGGCAAAAGAATCGCAAAGAGTGAACGCAGTGAGCCATCCAGAGCTTTCGGATGGGCTTTTCAGCCGGCGTTTTTTTGGGCGATCATTGCCATCGACGTGACAAAGAAACACATTGAAAATACGAGCACCAACAATGTTTGGAGCGATGGGTATCTCCAGCCGAGCCGGAAGGCTTCGTCGGTTTTGTCACGATCTGCCGAGACAAACGGTTCGGGCATTATTTTCTGATCGTCATCACTCCAAGTGAATCGAGTTTGCCAGTAGACCCAGCCAATCATGAGGGACAACAATGCTGCGGCGAGAGTTGCCCACCAAGGCAAAAAACCTTCGAGTGCTGCTGCCTCCGCTGCCGCGTCGGCGTCCATGTTGAGAACAACACCGACAGCGAGTGAATTGTTGAGAAAATGAGCCAGCATGGGGATCCAGATACTTCGCGATGCCAGGTAACTGACATGAATGGCCACCGACAGCGGTAGTAACGCAATGATGTGGACGGGGTGAAGATGAACGGCCGCAAACAGCAGGGTGGTTAAACCGATACCGATAACGACTCCATGTCGAGCCACCAAGCCGCGACCAATCAACACTCGAAATAATAACTCTTCCGAGACGGCAGGGCAGACGGCGATCAACAGGTAAACCAACCAGTGAGGCATTCCGGCAATCACATCGCCGATAGATTCCATGATGTTGAGATCGTCCATACCACGTATTGATGGTATTTGTTCTGCCAGCATCTCCCAGCCCACTCCGGCGTACATTCCCAGTTGTCCGCACAACACAGACAGAGGTAAGACCCATAGAAAAGTGAGCAACACATGCCAAGACGACGGGAGGTGAATTGGGATTGCCCGCCGACGATGAGAACCCAAACGAATGAGAACGATTCCAAAGATTGTGAACAAAAAAGTGCCCATGATGATGCCGAGGTTCAAGCCTGCATAGTTGGTCATCAGAGACTTCATGAACTCAGGTTCCTGAAGCTTACCTTGCAGTTGTTCTGCGGGAACTTCCGAAGCAGTGGCGTAAACAGCCAGAATCACAATCACGGCTATGATTGAACCGATGACTTGTGAGATCATGGCGGCGACAGTCCAGCCCACTGACTCCAGAAAGCCGGGCCCCGGTAATCGTTCGAGGAAAACGTACTCGGTTTCTTTTTTATCCTCGTAATATTCAGAGAGAGCTTCGTGCAAGGGCTCTTCATCTTCAAAAATCGGTGAAACAGGCTCGGTCACAATAGGGCCAATCTGGAGAAACCCGTGAAGAAATTTGCGTTAAAGACGGGGAATGCTGTAAACTGTTACACGGCACTTTGACGGTGCAGTTCTCTGACAGTGCAACTTTAGACGCGTTGTCGGCAGCGGTCAATTACCGAGTTCAACATTCCCAGAATCAGACAGTATCTATGGACTCTCGCAGCGTTATCCTGTTCTGTGTCTCTTGCAACGTGCAACGCATTGTTGAATCCGATGGTGATGCATGCTCAGAATGTGGGGCGCAGCTCTCCGAATTAAAAAACTCCAGTACACTGGAAACAGTCTTGTTTTCAGCAGACGGATCACTCGACGAGACGCAAGAGCTCTCACCCGACAAAGTCCTCAAGCAACTCTTTCAGGAGCAGATCTCGGTCTATCAATTTGACTCGTTGCTTGGTGCCGGTGCGATGGGGAAGGTCTTTCTCGCGACTCACGAGCATCTGGATCGTAAATGTGCTGTCAAAATTCTGTCCCCTAAAAGTGGTCAAGCAGGAGGAAGATTATGTGGCACGATTTCAGAATGAAGGACGGACGGCTGCTGCGTTAGTTCATCCTAATATCGTGACGACTCATGCGATTGGCGAGCATGAGGGGTTTCATTTTCTCGAAATGGAGTACATTCCCGGAAAAACATTACGACGACTGATCGAGGAAGAAGGCCAATTAACACCGCTTCGTGCCACCGCTTTAACGGCTCAAATTGCCGAGGGATTGGGGCACGCTCATGCCGTCGGAATTATTCACAGTGATCTGAAAGCGGAAAACGTCTTGCTGACATCTCAGGGGGTTCCCAAAATTGTCGACTTCGGGCTCGCCAAGCAAGTCAAAACTCATGATGTGACGACGACAACACAATTGGTCGGTACGCCACACTATATGGCCCCGGAACTCTTTTCTGGTGTTGCTCCCAACAGACAAAGCGATGTGTATGCACTGGGGGTTTGTTACTTTGCGATGCTTACCGGAGAACTTCCTTATCAAGGTGAGACACTCACCGATGTGAGGAAATCAATTCTCGATGATCCTCTGCCTTCACTGAGAAAAGCGGCGCCCGACATGAGTCTCGAAATGGGCGAGTGCCTTTCGTTACTGCTCTCCAAAGCCCCTTCGAATCGTCCGCGAGACGGTATTGAAGCGGCACAGTTGTTGCAAGCTGTGATGGGGGGAAGTCGAGATCTGGAGTCGCTCATTCAGGAAGCCTTTGGAGGAGCAAAAAACATCACCTGGACTCGTGATGGTCTCAAATACACAATTCGCTTAACACTTCCTGATGGACGTGGTCAAACATTATATCTGGAACCAAGTCATCATCGGTCAACCGACCGTTTGTTGTTGATTTATTCAACGTGCTGTCCCGCGGATGCCGAATTTTACGAACAGGTGTTGAGGATCAATGCCGAATTGTCACACGGATCGATTGCGGTTCGTGATATTGACGGGAAGCCATACTTTGTGATGGTCGATACTTATCCCCGAGCCACGGTGGATGCGGAAGAAATTCGACGGACTGTGCTGGAACTGGGCTATCACGCCGATGATTTGGAAAAAGAATTGGACGGCAACGACCATCATTAGTTTTCCAGCTTGGAAATTTTTGCGTGATTGTGGAATGAATGACCCCTCCCGGTCGGGAAAACCTTATGGTGTTGGGGTTGTGAGGATTATTCGGGATGCATTGCTTGACGCCATGAATGAAGCCCGGAAGGTCGAAAAAAACAGGATCGAACCACGAAGAACCTGCGGGTTACGACAGACTACAGAACCGACACAGAAGAAACTGAGGCTTGACCCCCTTTTGAGCCGACTGATAGAGTAAGAGTCCAAATTTGAACTGGTCCATCTTGAGTGGACTGAGAATTTACCTGGGAGAGACCCTCCATGTCTAAGCGTGCCTGTTTACTAATGTTGGCTGTCGTTATCGGAGTGTTCGTATCGAATTCTCAACAAGCCTTCGCACAGAAATATGATTTCAATCAAGGATTCGATGTGATCGCTCCGGCGATTGCTTCGGGAGCCGAACTGAACAATCAAACGAACTTGTTTGTGATGGAAGTCCAATTCCGCCCTATGGGGTTGGTCACTGTTCCGATCACTGATCCGAAAACCGGGAAAGTCTCTCGACAACTGGTTTGGTATCAGGTCTATCGAACTCGTAATGTGACTTTGGACTCTCCCGTCGATGACACCGATACGGCTCCCGTGAATCCCAAAGACCCGATTCCGCGTCCGTATTTGATCCCGGAGTTTTTTCTGATCGCTGATGCGAAAGATGCCGTTGAGGTGTATGCGGACCAAGTCATTCCAGAAGCCGTCTCTGCCATTGAACAACGGGAAAAAATCACCCTCAATAACTCGGTCGAGATTATTCAACGAATCCCGGAAGCGGTCACTGAAGGGGATGATCCTAAATGGATTTATGGAGTAGCAACGTGGGTCGGCATTGACCCTAACACCGACTATTTCAAGTTGTTTGCTGAAGGTTTCTCCAACGGCTACCAGATTGCCAAAGTGGAGGACGAATCTGTCGTTTTGCGAAAGACAATCGAATTGAAGTATTGGCGTCCCGGTGATGATTTTCAGCAGGGAGATGAAGAAATTCGTCGAAACCCCGAGGATCCCAAACCAGGTTGGCTTTATCGGCCTTCGGGAATCGCTCCTCAACCGGCCAAATGAGTGATATTCGGCAATAGCCGATAGGTTCGAGTCGTGAGAACAGACTGTAGTCCTTTCGCCCGCATGCTCTGGAAAAGAAATCTGATTTCAGGGCAAATAGTAAGGCGTGAATGGCTTGCCGCTTTCGGGGAAATTGCCTAAACTGCTCGATCTGGATACGATATCCACACAAGAAACAACTAAAAGACAGCATAAGGTCGAGTACGATGGCACATAAGAAGGGACAAGGTTCCAGTCGAAACGGTCGCGATTCCAACGCTCAGCGTCGTGGAATCAAGAAATTCGGCGGAGAATCCGTCATCTCTGGAAACATCATTGCCCGTCAATGTGGAACCAAATGGCATCCCGGCAAGAATGTGGGCATGGGGAAAGATTACACGATCTTCGCCGTTGCTGATGGAAAAGTCTTTTTCGACCAAAATGGTCGTCGCATCAATGTGGTTATCGACGAATAAATCGTCCTCACGTTGCTTTCAAACAAACAAAAGACGAGTCGGTTCTCCGGCTCGTCTTTTTTCGTGCGCTGTTCCATCATGAGTGCCAAGCATTGTTGATCAGCTTACAGTCTATCGCTGACCAAAATATGATTCACCGGCGGGAGGTGGCGAGTGTTTGCTGCAAGAACGGTTCGACCAGGGCTCCCAGCTTGTCGAGTTCGATCAGGAACGAGTCGTGGCCATACGGGCTGCTGAGTTCCGAAAATGTGACATGCTTTTGTTGCGACAGTAACGCAGAGACAATCTCTTTGCTTTGAGTCGTCGTGAACAGCCAATCGGTGTCGTAGGAGACGATCAAAAATCGGGCGTCTGTCTTCGAGAGAGCCGCCGACAGGTCTCCGGGATTAGGGGCAAGTTCGAAGTAGTCCATCGCCTTCGTGAGATACAGATAGCTGTTCGCATCGAATCTTTCGACGAAGCGTTTTCCTTGATAGTGTAGATAGCTCTCAATTTGGAATTCGGTTTCGGCATGCAGTTCGTGAGATAACGAATCATTATCCTGCAATCTCCGTCCGAATTTCAATTCGATGGAGTCTTCCGACAGGTACGTGATGTGGGCGACCATTCGTGCCAAAGCAAGACCAAAGCGCGGGCCTTCTCCTTCATCGTAGAATTGACCTTCTTTGAAGTTGGGGTCGGCGTAAATTGCTCGGCGACCGACGGCATTGAACGCGATCCCTTGTGCTGATAGACGAGCCGCGGATGCCAGCACGATCGCGGCACTCAATTGATCAGGATGCTTGGCCGCCCACTGCAAAACCTGCATTCCGCCCAGAGAACCACCAACGACTCCCAGTAATCGCTCGATGCCGAGATGTCTTACCAGTTCTGAATGGACGTTAACGATGTCTTCGACGGTCACAAAGGGAAATTCAATTCCGTATGGCGTTCCCGTGTCAGGATTGATGCTTGCTGGCCCGGTTGTTCCCTGGCAGCCGCCCAGAACATTGGCACAAATCACGAAGTACCGGTTGGTGTCCAGTGTTTTTCCGGGACCGATGCAACCATCCCACCAACCCGATTTGCGACGTTTTTCCATTCGTCCGGCCGCGTGCATGTCTCCCGTTAAGGCGTGACAGATGTAGATGGCATTATCTTTTTCGGGGGAAAGTTCTCCATAAGTTTGATACGCAACGGTAATCGGACCGAGTGTGGTCCCTTCACGCAGTGTCAACGGATTCGGCGGAGCAAACAATTCCGCGAATTGAGTTTCCACCAAACCGACGGAGTCGATATCGGAAGAAGATGTTGTCTCCGTTTCTGCGCTCATGAGGGTTGATTTCTTCGAAAAAATGCCAGTTTTCAATCTCTCGTCAGCGTCTCACAAGTTGTCGGAGAGTTCAAGGAATCGGTTCAATCGCGTTTCTACGATTTGCAACGATTTTCGCCAGAACTCCGGGCCTCGTAAATCACGATCAAAGGTGTTCTGGACAGCATCTTCTGCACTGCAACAGCCGGTGTTGATCAACAATTGTTTGTAACGTGCGGGGAATTCGTCGCCATATTCATCTGCCAAAGCATACACTCCTAACGAGAGTAGATAGCCAAAGGTGTAAGGGAAATTATAGAACGGCACGCCGGTGATGTAGAAATGAAGTTTGGAAATCCAGAATCCGGGATACCATCCATCGTCTTGCAACGCACCTTGATAGGCTGACTTTTGGGCGTCTAACATTAACTCCGAGAGTCTGTTTGCAGAAAGTTCTCCTTTTGCCCGTTCTTGATGGAAAGCATCCTCGAACAGGAAGCGACAGTGAATATTCATGAGAAATCCGACGGCATCCCCCAGCATTCCTTCCAGAATCGCGAGTTGCGTTTGATCGTCGGCCGTTTTCAGTCGGTGTTCTCCCAGCACAGCTTCCGCAAAGGTGGAGGCGGTTTCAGCAAGGTTCATGGGATAATCCTGCTGCAGCAGCGGCTCATCTTTGAGTACCCAGGAATGATAAGCGTGCCCCAATTCGTGAGCCAGTGTCGACATGCTGTCGGCAGTGTCGTTGTACGTCATAAAGATGCGGGACTCTTTCAGTAAATCGAATCCGGTGCAAAACCCTCCCTGGCGTTTCCCGGCTCGCGACTCGGCTTCGATCCATTGTTTGTCATAAGACATCCGGGCGAACTCACCGAGATCGGGACTGAACTGGTCAAATGCCTCCGAGATCAAGTTGCAGGCGGTATCGTATTTAATGACAGGATCAACTTGCCCCAGATACTTTTGCGGCAGTGGAGCTTGCAGGTCGTACCAAGCCAGCTTGTCCTGCCCCAGCAGTTTGGCTTTCCGGTCGAGATATTTCTTCAATATTGGTTGGAACGCCGAAATTTCGTTCCACATCGCGTCGAGTGTCTCTCGCTGCATCCGATTGCGTGCCAACGGCATCTCCAGATGATCCTTGAGACCGGCCCGTTTGTAGATCGTCAGTCGAGTTCCCGAGAGATGGTTGAGGGCATCGGCACAAGTGTCGGCGATGGTGTCCCAAGATTTGGAGGCTGCGAAGAACTTGTTCTCCCGGACTGAACGCAAGGGATCGTCAAACTGCACCTGACCGGGTGATTTCTCAACCAGCTCGCCTTTCTCCATCAAAGTCACTCGCAGATCTCCCGAAAGTCGATCATAGAGCCTTCCCCATGCGGAAAAACCATCGACGGAAAGTTCCGATGCCAGCAACTCCTGTTCACGCGGCAAACGGAGATCGGCCATCTGTTTTTGTTCGGTGAGAAAGAAAGAGAGTTCTTGCAGTCGTTCATCATGTGCCAGAAACGCTTCAAATGTCTCCTGACTACATGGCTGGAGTGCAAATTCAATCGCCGAGCTAATTTTTTCTGCTTGAGGACTCAAAGCGGCCAATTTAGCCTCCAGAGTTCGATACTCGGTGTTTCCGGCGTCAGCAGCCGCATGGCAGCCGGCCAACGAACTGAGTTCCCAGTATTGACCACGGACTTCCGCCCAACGGGTCAGAAAGTCGGCCCAGATTTTCACACTCTCGGCTTCCTGTGCGATTGCCGGTAGCGAATCTGACTCAGTCGATAATGATTCCAGCTTTGTCAGAAACTGGTCCCAAACCGCTTGGAATTCGGCAGTTTGGGGGTTTGGGTAGAGCGAGTCGAGGTCCCAGATTTGCGAATATGTCATGGCTAATCCTGATCGAAGTCACGTCGGTGTAGTTGGTCGTGAAAATGTCTCGTCTACAGATACGTGAAATTGGGTAAGAAATCCAGTTGTTGGGAAAAGTGGGATATCAGATTTTGCGCAGTTGAAAAACGAGTATTCGCTTGCAAGTCATTGCCAAAACTCCTTATTTCACCTGATGTTGCCCAAAGCGATCAGGTTCGCACGAGATTGCAGATGCGAGCAAACAATGCTTGACATCAGAGACTTCAGAAATCATGATCAGGTACTGGGGTGATAGGGATATTGTATTCCTGAAATTCGTTTTTGTACGGGCCACGTGAATCACGCAACGTCACATCAACGAGACAGTTTCGAATCAATTGAATCAAAGTGAGATACATATGTCAGCAGGTAGTACACGACGAGTCGAAGTCGAAGAAGTGGGCGATGTTTCTGTCGCTCGTTTTGTCGATAAAAAAATCCTCGACGAAACCAACATTCAGATCATCGGAAACCAGTTGGTTGCTTTGGTCGATGAAGACGGTCGCAAGAAAATCGTTCTCGATTTCTCGAACGTTGAGTATCTTTCTTCAGCCGCATTGAGCAAGTTGCTCATTCTGGAGAAGAAGTCCAAAGCGGCTGGTGCCAAACTTCGTTTTTGTGGAATTCGCCCAGATATCTTACAGATTTTCACACTGACAAAATTGAACAAACTTTTTGATATCTACGATTCTGAAGATCAGGCCCTCGAGGGCCTATGATCGTGATTCGGTTTTTTCCTCTCATCCGAATCCGGCCCTTCATACTTTGTTGATCTCCTCATCGGTTGTTTCATTGCATGTCCGATCAAGATTTTGAAATCTCGTTTCCCAGCGATACTGTCAAAGGACAAGAGGTCCAGGAACGGATTATCAATGCTATGGATGCGAATGGCTTTTCGGACAAAGATGTATTCGGAATGCGACTCGCCTTGGAAGAAGCGCTGGTGAACGCGATCAAGCATGGTAACGGCATGGATCCCAACAAAGAGGTCCACGTCACTTGTCAGGTCGATGACATCCAAACACGAATCACAATCCGGGATGAGGGGACGGGTTTCAATCCGAGTGATGTTCCCGACCCGACGGACGAAGATAATCTCGAAAAGCCGGGAGGCCGAGGCATCATGCTGATGAAGGCCTTCATGACAGAGGTCAGTTACAGTGAGGATGGCAACGAAGTACTACTGGTCAAAGAGCGGGAAGTTGAGACCGCGGAAGAAGGATGAATCTGGCTTCAAGTCGCGAACCATTCGCCTTATTCTGGCGTCTGTCGAGTGACGTGTGGAAAACCGCATTTATTTGGTGGATGAGACTTGTCAATTCTGCCGAAATTTTCTATTTTTGTAGCCCTGTGCCACAAATGTGTGACAAACATTCCCCGATAGCTCAATTGGTAGAGCGAGCGGCTGTTAACCGCTAGGTCGTAGGTTCGAGTCCTACTCGGGGAGCTCGTTTCTTTTCTGCGGAAAGAAACCACCGACCAGTTAACGCCCGGCGTCGAGAGATCGGCTGCCGGGCGTTTCGCGTTCTTGGCCAGTTCTGGCAAGGGTTTGCGACGATCCCGCTGGCGGCGTCGCGCTCTCTGTTTCGAGAGAGAACTTTTGGGGTCCGAAAGGGACCTTCAAGGTACCTTCCGCACCCCGAAATCTCTCGCCCAAACTCTCTGAGTCTCTGATTAACAGACCCCTCAAAGTTAACAGGCCGGTCCCTTTCGGACCCCGGTTTCGTCAATTCGAACTCGCGCCGGGTAGGTTAACAGATAGAGGCCCCGCGTCGTCGTAAGCGGAAGTGGTCACGCGGTTTAGTGGGTCTTCGAGAGTCAGCTCGCGTCCCGCCGCGTCGAACGTGAAGGTGGCCTTCAACGACCTATGTCGCCACGTCCGATGTCTGGAACCGTCTCGTCAAACTGACTGACGGCAGCGACACCATTGCCGAGTTCGAATATGACCCGCTGAAACACCGTACGATTCCCATGAAATGCCAAATTTTCTGCACAGTTCGATCATGCTTGGATTATTGGCTGTTATCTTCGTATCGAGTTGCGTTGTTTGGTTTGATCCCTAGTCGAGGAAGATGAAGTTACTCAAAATGAACATTGACAAGTCTGCGTCATCCCGCCAGACTTAATTCCTTAAGGGGAATGCGTTCTTTATATGGAATTTCAGGATGGCGAGTGTATCAGAACCAAAAGCGGTGTTGGCACCCGCACTTGAACGTGGCATGAGAATCCTCGAATACTTGTCTGCACAGCGTCAGGGCGCAACTCTCGCCGAAATCAGTGCCGAACTCGAAGCCCCCAAAAACTCGACATTGCGTCTTCTTCAAACACTCGTTGACTGCGAATACGTGATCCGTGAGGAGTCGCCTCCTCATTATATGCTGACCGAAAAGCTTCTCCGCATCAGTCATCCACATGTTCGAGAAGTGAGCTTGGTCGAATGTTCTTTGCATGCGATGCGCGAGCTCAGAAATCTTGTCGGAAGAACGGTCCAGTTGGGCATTCCCACGGGTGACGAAGGTGTCATCATCGAGAAACTGGAGAGCAAATCGGCGATCCGCATCGGTGTGGAGATTGGGCTGCGTTTTCGTTTACACAATAATGCTCCTGGTAAAATATTTCTGGCCTATCGCCCAGACGCGGAACGTCAGGCGACCATCAAGCGACTCAAGCTGGATCGGTTCACCAACCGTACAATCACGAAGCGGTCTGATTTGAAAAAGGAATGCGAGCAAATTGTACGCCGGGGATACAGTACCGATTGGGGAGAAGCGGACGAAGGGATCAATTGCCTTGCCGCCCCTATTCGTGATCAATCGGGATTATTAATCGCCGCCATCTGGGTTTCAGATATTGCCGGCCAGATGCCTGAAGAGAGATTTCCAGAACTCGGAAAAGAAGTCGTCAACGCGGCTCAGGAAATCGAAAGGAGAATTAAACGATGATTCGATCATCACTCATTCTGTGTGTTCTCCTGGTTTCCAATACGAGTAGGTCTGAAGACTATTTCGCCTCAAAAATTGAACCTCTGTTGCGTAAACGATGTTTTGAATGCCACTCTCATGAGCAATCTATCGAGGCAGGTTTGGCTTTGGATTCACGGTCTGGCTGGGAGATTGGTGGAGACTCCGGCACAGCCGTAGTACCGGGCAAACCGGAGCAAAGCCTGTTAATAAAAAAAGTCCGCTGGAGTGATGCCGAGCATGAAATGCCACCGGATGAGAAGTTGCCTGCTGAGGAAATCGCTTTGTTGGAAGAGTGGGTGAAACTGGGGGCTCCTGATCCGAGGAAGTTGACAGCTTCAAAGTCGGATGCACTCGATTGGTGGTCGCTCAAGCCTCTCAAGCCGGTGGCCATTCCCGGCTCTGACGTTCACCCCATTGATGCCTTTATTCAAGAGAAGCTGACAGCAAACGATCTCAAGCCATCCAGGCCAGCAGATCGAAGAACGCTGATCCGCAGACTTTATCTGGACCTTCATGGCTTCCTACCAACACCACAAGAAGTCCATACATTTGAGACCGATAACGACCCACAAGCGTGGGAGAAACTGGTCGACAGAATGCTTGACTCACCCCGATATGGAGAACGGTGGGCACGACATTGGCTTGATGTGTTTCACTATGCTGATTCTCATGGCTGCGAGCATGACGTGAAACGCCCCAACGCTTGGCGATTTCGAGATTATGTGATTGACCGATTGAATTCGGATGTCCCTTGGGACCGTTTTGTTCGCGAGCAGCTTGCGGTGGATGTCTTTTATCCCGATGAACCGCGGCTTACTCCTGCATTGGGCTTTATTGCGGCAGGGCCGTTAGAGCTGAGTCGAGCTTCTACTGCTCCGGTTACGTTTGATTACCTTGATCGCGACGACATGGTGACTCAAACCATGGCGGCGTTCGCAAGTACAACGGCCAATTGCGCGCGATGCCATACGCACAAGTTCGATCCGATTACTCAAGAGGATTACTACTCCCTTCAGGCCGTTTTCGCGGGGGTGGGGAAAGGAGATCTCGAATTCGATGCGAATGATGATGTTCACAAACGTCGAATTGAAATGCAAAGTCTCCTCGCTGCGACCGTCTCGCACGACTCAAGCTATTTGCTGCAATCGAAATATGCCGAGATCGTGAATGAATGGGTTCAACATTGGGAGATCGGTCAGAAGAATCCGGTTCAATGGCATCCACTTGACGGAGACGTGTTTCTTTCATCCGGTGGTGCGACTCTCACCAAGCAAGACGATGGATCAATTTATGTGAGTGGTAAGCTTCCCGATCAAGAGGAATACACCATCACATCCGACGTTAAACAAAAGCGAGTCACATCCATCCGCTTGGATGTCCTCAAGGATGACCGTCTTCCCGAAGGTGGACCTGGACGCGCTGGAAACGGAAATCTTCATTTGTCAGAAGCCAATTTTCACTGGTTTCCAGACGGGGCAAAGACACCGGTCAAGCTAAAGATATCGCAAACATCGGCAGATTATGACCAAGATGGATGGACATCCGCCCAAGCCATCGATGGTGACCTTAAGACGGGGTGGGCGATTTATCCTGAGGTCAACAAATCACACTTCATTGTGTTTGAACTCGCAGAACCCATTGACGCCACTACTCGGGGGCGACTTGCAATCACCCTCAAGCAACTCTATCCACCAAAACACGTGATCGGACGATTCCGCTTGTCCGTTACGGATGCTGATGCCGTTGCGACACGCGTTCTTCCGAAAACAGTTCAAGATGCACTGAAGAAACCGGCAGAGATGCGTACGCAGTCAGATCATACTGCAATCGCGGAAGTTGCACTCCATAAATACGCCAGCAAAAAACTTGCCGAGCTTCCTGAACCGGCGGTTGTATACGGAGTTTCGCCTTACTGGTCTCATGCAAAAAAACAACCTGACCCCATCGCCCCGAAAGTCGTCCATCTGTTACGGCGGGGTGAGTTTAATAAACCCGTTCGAGAAGTGAAGCCCGGCGCACTGTCGGTGATTTCTGGATTGCCGGGACGGTTTGAGGATTTGCATTCGCAGCCAGAATCGTCACGCCGCGCGGCATTGGCCGATTGGTTGGTTCATCCAGAAAATCCACTGGCGTGGCGCAGTGTCGTGAACCGAGTCTGGCACTATCACTTTGGTCGGGGAATTTGTGATACCCCCAATGATTTCGGTCGCATGGGGGGTAAGCCGTCTCACCCGGAGTTGCTCGACTGGCTTGCGGTTTGGTTTCGGGATCAGAGCCAAGGTTCGCTTAAAGAACTTCATCGATTGATTTTGACGAGTCACACATGGAAGCAGGCGAGCGTTCTGGAGTCTGTTCCAGCTCGGAATTTGGAAATAGATCGAGAGAACAGATTGCTCTGGAGAATGAACCGCTCTCGTCTTGATGCGGATTCATTCCGTGATTCGACGCTTCGCATTTCTGGTCGACTGGATCTCAGCGTCGGAGGAGAAGGAATTGAACAGTTTGTGAAAACGGCCGGTCCTCAAGCCACACCCGCACTGAATTACGAGCAATATGACTGGAATCGCAAACCCGCGCATCGTCGCAGTATTTATCGCGTGGTCTGGCGCGGTATTCCAGATCCTTTTATGGATGCTTTGGACTTCCCTGATTTGGCATTACTGACGCCGAAGCGAAACTTCTCAGTTTCCGCACTGCAATCACTCACATTGTACAACAATCATTTTGTCCTGCATGCCTCTGGTTGGATTGCCGACCGAGTGAAACAAGAAGTACCGACCGAACAACAGGTGCAGCGTGCGGTACAATTATGTTGGCAGCGTACACCCACCAAGACTGAACTCAAATCGTTTGAAGATTATGCCGAATTACACGGACTGACAGCACTCTGCCGAGTGTTGCTCAACAGTAACGAATACTTGTTTATCGATTAGCCATGATAGAAACACTCAACAGCTTGAATCGTCGGGACTTCCTCTCGAACACAGGGGGAGGTCTTTGTGGGATTGCGTTGGCCGATATGTTCGCGCGCGAGCAAGGAGTCTTGGCTGCTACCGGAAGTCTGGCTCGTGATGAGGGTTTACACCATGCTCCAAAAGTACGACGTATCATCCAGTTGTTCATGACGGGCGGTGCCAGCCCCATGGACACGTTTGATTACAAACCGGAACTGGAACGACTGCATGGCCAGAAACTTGGCCCTACAGATAAACCAGAAGGCTTCACTGCGATGCCGGGCGCAATAATGAAGAGTCCGTTCAAATTCAAACAGCATGGTGAGTCTGGACGCTGGGTCAGCAGTGTGTTTCCACATCAAGCGAAGTGGGTTGACGAAATGGCCTTTCTCATGGCGATGGCTTCGAAAACCAACGTGCATGGTCCCGGTACATATATGATGAATTCCGGTTTTGTGTTGCCTGGTTTTCCCTGCATGGGCGCGTGGATTTCTTACGCGCTTGGTAATCTGACGGACAACCTGCCGACCTTTATTGTTTTGCCCGATGCCAAAGGTCTTCCGTACAATCAACGTGGGCCATTCTCAGCCGGTTTTCTTCCGGCTGTTCATCAAGGGACCGTCATCAATGCCGCCTCTGGAACGCCTGTTCCCGATTTGTTCGCCAACGAACATTTTGAGTTCGCCACCAAAGCGGCCAATCGAGAGGGATTGGCGCTTTTGAATCAGGTTAATCAATCACACGCTGAACAGAGAGCCGATGACTCCCGGCTTGATGCCCGGATTCGTTCGTACGAACTGGCAGCCAAAATGCAGTTATCGGCGCCGGAAGCTTTCGACATCTCGAAAGAAAGTCAATCGACACATCAAGCGTATGGTTTGGGACAAAGTGAAACAGATGATTTCGGTCGCCGGTGTTTGCTCGCTCGTCGTCTTGTCGAACGCGACACACGTTTCGTTCAAGTTTGGAGCGGCCCACAAGGGGCAACCGGCAATTGGGATAATCACGGTAGCATTCCCAAAGAATTACCACCGATTGCCAGAAGTGTTGACCAACCGATTGCTGCGTTAATTGGTGATTTGAAAACCCGTGGATTGTTCGAGGACACATTACTCATTTGGACAACTGAATTCGGTCGGACACCATTCGCCCAAGGAGGCGAGGGGAGAGACCACAATGGCGGAAGTTTTGTCACCTGGTTAGCGGGAGCAGGAATCAATGCTGGTGTGGCACATGGTCAAAGTGATGACTGGGGTTATAAAGCAGCAGAGGGAAAAACCTACTGCTACGACTTTCATGCCACAATCTTGCACTTGCTCGGTATCGATCATAAACGCTTGACCTTTTTGCAGAATGGTATCGACCGGCGATTAACCGATGTGCACGGGCATGTAGTCCATGAGATATTGAAATAACCAATTCAGAGATTGCTACCAGAATCAGTTCGGACCACTCTTCGCTCACGCCGACTTCAGGCTCTCAAAAAACATTCTCGTGTAGGGACGTAACAGATATACGTCAGAGTTAGACATTGTCGGTGGTGGCGAGTACGCTATAGAGCTGAAAATCAATTAACTTCACCTGCAACCCAACAGGCACCCTGATGAGTGATCGAATTGTAATGCGTACCGGAGAGTCCCTTGTCGCTGGCGGGCCACCATTTACCGCGGCGGAACCAGAAGTTGTTATTGGCGAATTGGACGGGCCTGTTGGCACGGCGATTGCCACTTTGACCGGCGGTCAATCGGCTGGCCACTCGAAGGTCTTTGCCATTCTCGACACCGATATTCAGGTGCGACCGGTCACTCTGATGGTCAGCAAGGTGACCGTAAAAAGCACCGCCTACACAAATATTTTAATGGGGACCGTGCAAGCGGCTATTGCGAACGGGGTCCTCGATGCAGTCCGAGCGGGTGACATTCCCAAAGAAAAAGCCAACGATCTCGGCATCGTCTGCTCAGTCTGGCTCAATCCCGGCGCTGCCACCGATGAGAACCTTGATCACAAAGCGTTGTTCGAGATTCATCGCAAGGCGACGGCACAAGCTATCCACAAAGCCATGCACAACGAACCTTCCATCGACTGGCTGCTGGAGAACCAGGACAAAATCACCCACAAGTACTACCAACGGGGTCTCGACGGGAAACTGTAATCAAAGTCTGTTTTCGCTGCGAGTGTGTGAACGTCAGAGAAAATCATCATGGTAGAACGAGACGAGCTTAAACCGAACACGTTATTTGTTGAGGTGTCTGGGGCAGGACTTCCCGAAGTGGATGGTCTGTTCGTGCCGTCAACGGCTCCTCCCGCCGAATCGGAATCGGGGACGGTCTCAAGTCTCGGTTACTGGAATGGGAAAATGGCGTGGGATCGGGCCGATGGCAAAAGCGAGAGAAGCCCGGCCCTCTCGTATTCCAACAGCTACAAGTCATGGAGAATCTGCCGTCTCGATGGACATCTCGCCTACGACATGACCTGCGACGAGGAATTGCCGCCAACCGACAGGGAATGGCACGTTTACAAGAAGGGGGTCGCACCGGCCCCCAAGGTTGTGGTTCATCATTATGATCCTCGGCAACCTTGTCCAGAACCGAATGTGGTCTTTGTGCTGGGAGGCCCTGGTGCCGGGAAAGGAACGATGTGCGAGCTTGCCGAATCTCAACTTGGCTGGATGCACCTTTCGACGGGAGATTTACTGCGAGCCGAGCGCGAGAGTGGAGGTCCAACCGCCGCCACCATCGAAGAAATTCTTGCTGCGGGAAAGTTAGTCCCCAACGAGATAACAGTGGCGCTGCTCAAAAACGCGATGGAGCACATCACCAGAACGACGGGTAAGAATAATTTCTTGCTCGATGGATTTCCACGCTCTCTGGATAACTTGGAAGGTTGGTACGAAATCTTCGGTCGAGACGCGGAACTGCCGAAAATGTTGTACTTCGAGTGTCCCGTGGATGTTCTCGAACAACGAATCCTGGGCCGTGCGAAATTCACCGGCAGAAGCGACGATAATGTCGAGAGCTTGAAGCTGAGGTTCGAGACGTTCAAGACGGAAACAATGCCGACGGTTGAACATTTCAAGAGCCTCCATAAGTGTGTGGAAATCGACACCTCTCAAGACCGGCAAACCGTCTACGCTCTCGTCCAGACCTGCCTGGCTGAATACACCGACAGCGAGATCGCCGCCAAACCGCTTACCGAAAGAGCCGAGATCCTTCTTGGCCTGCGACCTTATCCCGACTAGATCATGCGGGTTCGGTCCTTTCAGTGTTGCTCATCTATGTGACTTTCACCTTATCCGAGTCCTCAGCGCGATTTTCATGACTCACGTTGATGAATCCGATGACTCAAACCAATTCGGGGATCGGTCGGCCACCTTCTTGGATGATCGGGATCGGTCGGCCGGAATGGTTGATCCATTGCGATTCGAGATCGATCCCGAGGTGTTGAAATGTTGTCGCGGCAAGGTCCTGCGGACGTACGGGAGCGGTCAAGATGGCTCCTCCGCGACGATCACTGCTGCCGATGGTTTGACCATGTTGGAAGCCACCACCCGCCATCACCATCGACATGCTATTTGTCCAATGGTCTCGACCGGCTTCTTTGTTGATGACCGGAGAGCGTCCGAATTCTCCCAGCATCATGACGAGAGTATCGTCGAGCAGTCCGCGTTCTTCCAGATCAGTGATGAGTGCGTACAAAGCTCGGTCGACGCGAGGGATTAACGGTTTGAGCCCTTTTTCAATTCCCCCCCAGCGAACATTGTCACCATGATGGTCGAAGTAGCCCCACGCTCCGCTGACAAGAACGTATGAGACGCCGGCTTCCACGAGACGACGGGCTTGGAGAGTTTTAGTACCAAGACTCTCGCGACCATATTTGTCACGTGTCTCGTCACTTTCTTGAGAGATGTCGAATGCGGCTTCGACTTTCCCCGAAAGTGTCATGTCGATCGCATTTTGTGAATAGCGGTCCATGCGTTCCATTTGATCGCTTTGGTCCAGTGATCGACGTAACGAATCGAAGTGATTTCGTAACACGCTGCGATCTTGCATTCGGGATGTCGTCAATCCGTCCGGCAGATGAAATTTGCCAGCCAGTTCGTTTCCTTTGACGGGAGCAAACGCCTGTCCCATATCGCCCGCTTCCCAGACATCGGCTTTCCAGGAGTCGGCAAGTCCGACGAACGCGGGCATGTTGGGATCATTCGGGCCTCGGAACTTCGCGCAGACAGATCCCATGGAAGGAAAACCCGCGCCATCCTTGCCGTCATTGGTGCGTTGAGCGAGTGGATTGCCGGCTTGCAATGTAATGGGGGTATGATTACTGGCAGAGCAGTCGACGGAACGGATGATCGAAAGTTTGTCGGCGATGGAAGCCTGTAGTGGAAGGTGTTCGGTGAAAGCGACGCCGGGAATCTTTGTGTCGATGGTGCTGAACGGGCTGCGGATTTCCTGGGGAGCCATCGGCTTGGGATCCCACATGTCAATTTGCGAGGGACCACCAGAGAGCCAAATGTAGATGACCGATTTGGGGGATTTCTGGAGACGCTGCGTTTCGTCACCTGAAAGATTATTTGTGAGGGCCATGCCTCCCAATCCCGCAAATCCTGCTTGCAGAAATCCTCTGCGAGAACACGATTCCAGAATTGAGGGAGCTAGCGGAAGAACTGGTGACAATCCGGCAGATTGATGATGACTATTAAACACCGTTGCTCGATTCTTCATGACAAAAACTTCCTGAGAGACAAATCAGCGAGCATTTATATAATATATCGAGATTTGTCGTTCATTTCTATGCCAATTTCTTGGAGTAATGATCGATCCGTTATCAGTATGAGCATCTTTGGGTGTTATTACATCTCGTTTGCAGGAATTTGATCTGATAAAGTAATGTTTCAACGCGAATCTCGGGCGTAATATCGTACAAAAAAGCCCAACGTCGAAAATGACGATGGGCTTGTGTTCTCACAGTGGCTGTGTTTTCGACTTTCAGATCGCCGTGTGGCAGTCTTGATTGTCGATGTTGACTTCCATAATCGGCTCCGCTTTATTGAGCATTCGCAGGCAATCATCGGAGAGGCTTTTCAGGACCACCGTTTTGCCGAGGTCACGATATCGAGCACAGACGCCGTTGATGGCTTCCAAGGCCGAGTGATCGTAGACGCGAGTGTTCTTGAACTCGATGGTGACTGTCTCAGGATCTTCCGTGGGAGTGAAAATCTCTTTGAAGGTTGTGACAGCCCCAAAGAAGAGTGGTCCCGAGAGTTCATAAAGTTTTTCGTCAGCGCCTTCTTCAATGGTGGCTTCAATCTGATGGGACTTGTTCCAGGCGAAGACTAACGCAGAAATCACGACTCCCGCGGCGACGGCAATTGCCAAATCGAAGGCCACGGTGATGGCAGAAACCATCACAATCACGAACATGTCGCTTTTTGGGATTTTGTTCCAGAGACGAAGGCTTGTCCATTCAAAAGTCGCGATCACCACAATGAACATCACCCCGATCAGGGCGGGAACCGGGATCATGCCGATACATTTCCAAAGTGGCGGAATCATAATAAATGCAAACAGGCACAATGCAGCCGTAATGCCTGAAAGACGATTACGGCCTCCCGAGCGGATATTGATCATTGACTGCCCGATCATGGCACATCCCCCCATACTTCCGAAAAACCCAGAGACCATGTTGGCGAGTCCTTGAGCAATGCATTCACGATTGCTGGAGCCGCGAGTTTCGGTCAGTTCGTCAATGAGAGTGAGCGTCATCAGAGATTCAATCAAGCCGATTGCGGCAAGAGTCGCGGCAAGTCCGAAGATCACTGCAAATGATTCCCAACTGAAAGGGATCGAAGGAATCGCGAAATGGCCCGCTTGGCGTTCACTGACTGTCTTGGTGACTGCGATGGTTTTACCGGCAATTTCGTGTCCTCGGTCGTTGACTTCTGAGTAGATCAGATCAGGCTTTTCAGATTCAAAAAGACGTGTTTTTGCGACCTTCTCCATCGACAGGACATCCATCTGGTCGACACTATTTTGAACAGTCACAGACTGTAGCGGTGTGAACTGAACGAGCAATGTGACGGCGACAATTGCAACCAGAGTCCCCGGGACGGCTTTAGTGAGTTTCGGCAATAGATAGATAATGGCCATCGTAAGGGCGATGAGGCTGATCGTAACCAACATCATACCGCCAGTCATCCATTGTCCGACAATTTCAAAAGAGTGCGAATGGTCGTTGAACGTGACTTGATGATTGGCCTTGAGTTGGCCGAACTGAGCAAGGCCGATGACGATGGCTAAGCCGTTTACAAAACCGAGCATGACAGAGTGAGGCAGAAGCCGAACATATTTTCCGACTTTGCAAACGCCACATAATATTTGGATGATCCCAGAGAGAATCACCGCAGCAAACAGGTACTCGAGTCCGTATAAAACCACAAAGGCAGTCATTGCAACAGCCATTGCTCCGGTGGCACCAGAAATCATTCCGGGACGACCACCAATGAGAGAGGTGATGAAGCCGACAAAGAAAGCAGCCCACAATCCTACTGAGGGATCGACTCCAGCGACAAATGCAAATGCGACAGCTTCGGGGACGAGTGCCAAGGCGACCGTCAGGCCGGAGAGCAGCTCGTTCTTGAGATTCATTTCTCGTTTAATCAATAACTCAATCATCGTTGACTCTGACTTTCTTGGTTTGCCGGTTCTTCGACGCAGTGAAGGACACGGCGGGGTTTCATGTTCGATTCTTACAACATGAGCACAGTGATGTTTCTTATGGGTTTCCTGCGATGAGGAGCTTGCTGCTTGTGATGCAGCACTCTGTTCGACAGGTTGTTGCGAAGCGGCTTGCTATGACACTTGCAACATACAGGAGCCCAGTCCTTCTATTTGGACTGTGGGCCAAAGCAACGCGATGGATGTGTGAGGTGGTCACATAATTAAATGTATGTGACGAGTTCCATCACGAAATAATCGCAGTGAAGAGTGACATGTGGTTTTGTTACTGGAAAATCCATTTGCCAGCCAAATTGTTGCTGCGATTCAACACTTCCTCCAACTCTAGCATTATAAAAAGAATGGGCTGCAAGCGTAAAGCCTGGAAAAGCAAGTGGAGTTCTAACCTTCATAACACGCATTATCGTCGATATTTACAGTTGTCGGTAGTTCAGCATCGACTCTGTATGAAGAATTCTGATTTGAGGAGATCAAGCAGAGAAGTGCCGCTCTCGAACGTCATAAAACGGAGATTTGTTGCACTTTTGCATGATAATTAGCTTGCTCCGTGCTGGATTTTCGATGCGGTTCAAACTTTATCGAATGGTGGCGAGTTTAATTTCGACCAGTTCCAAACACAATTCCATCAACTCATCGCGAGACATCTTGAAAGTCATGGCGGCTTGCAGATTGTCGAGAGTTGTGGGGCCACTTTCATGAAGTACGTCGATCAATTCTAATCCGTCGTCTTCCAGCAAGGCCGTTCGAATATCGTTCTTCACCGGATAAAACTGAACAATGGCGGGGACTTCCGCATCGTCGCCAAGTAACGCTGTTGTTTTGAAAGTCGTTCGCACGCAAATCGGATTCACTTGGATTTGTAACTTATCATCTTCGCCAAAGTCTTCAGCCAATTTCTCGGCAACGGTGAGTTGTCCCTGAAAAGAGACATGTGCCAATCGGTTCTCTCGGGCGACATCTTCAATTTTATGGCGTGCCTGCTGGCAGCGAATAGCGTCTTTCTGTTCTTCACTCAGTTCCAGTTGGCTAGGGAGCCAATCGAGAAATCGCTCGCCGTCAGAAATTCCTGTATCGTACGCCAACAGAGGCAATGTTTTGACATAGGTCACAACTTGCTCTTCAAATTCTTCTTCGTCAAAAAATTCGGCCACAAACTCAACCTGGTCTTTCACCTTGTTGAATCGCTTATCGAGATTTCCATCGGTAAACATTTTGAGCATGTCGGCCGTGTTACCGGACTTCAGATCCCCCACGACTTCGTCGTTATGTGCGATGGAAAGAGCTTCGGCGTATTTATCGAGTTGTTTCCGGTATGGGTCTGGCATGGCGTTCTCATCTGCTGTTGTGGATGGCATTACGCAGAGACAGCGTAAACTTCTTCCATAATGTCACGAACTTGTTTGGCTTCACTTCGCCATCCGGCTTCGTCCGGGAACTCCTGGTCTCTTTCAATGAAGACCGCGGAGACTTTGCCTTTGCTTAGCTCCAGAGCGAAACGATACAAGTCGAAGACATCGTCGGGAATCGGATGCGAATGACTATCGATGTATTTTTTCACCTTTTCGTCGTACACACCACCCGCCAAGTGCATCTGGACAGCATCAGCGTGGGGCATCACTCCTTTGATAAATTCATAGGCATCATAGCCGAAGTTAACGGAATTGGCGTAAACATTGGTCACATCGAGTAGCCAACCACTCCCGGAGCGTTTCAGGGTTTCGGTCAAGAATTCTTGTTCGTTCATTTCTCCCGCAAACTCGAATAAGTACGCCACGTTCTCAAGATAGAAACGACGGTCTCCAAAATAATTCTGGACGACATCGAGGTTTCGGACGGTCGCTTCGAGAGCGTCCTGGGTGTATGGCGGTGGAGCGAAGTGTCCCATTTCGACCCCTTCGTGAGCATTCCGAGTGAAGCCGAGATGATCGCTGATGGAGTCGGCGCCGTTCTCGTCGGCAATCTCTTTCAGTGCCTTCATATATTTTTCGCCGGGAGGATCGGCAGACGCCACAGATAGTTTTAAGGCGTGGATACTGACATGATCGAAATTGAGATCTTGTAGATACTTCTCGACACGTAACGGGTCATCGGCCCGTTCAAATGTGATTTCACAGCCGTTAATAGCTGGATCTGTCAAGATCGGTCGATTTTGTTCGCGGAGTGCATATCCGATGGTCGGTAACATTCGCAGCCCCTTTCCAATATCCCTGAAGAAAGTTTTTGGTGACCTCAAAGGTGAATCCGGTATTTGACTCTTTTTGGACATCGCCTTTCGCGGTTTTCTCAAGCAGTCTCCGAAAATTATAACCATGAAAAAACCCCGGAACGATCCGGGGTTCGAATTCTGAAAACACGCAAGCCGTATTACAAAATAGCAGCCGCTTTGACGTTGATTCCTTTGAGCTGCATTTTGAGTTCTTCGACATTCGGGGAAATTTCGAATGCGGCTGCACGACTGACCAACTCCTGATTGATGAAGTAGTACAAACTATCGTTAAACAACTGCATGCCGTCATCTTTCCCGATGCGAATGGCGGCCGCTAATTTTTCGTCCTGTTCTTCAAGAACCAATTTGCGGACCGTTGGATTGAAACGCATAATTTCGACAATCGGCACACGGGATGGGGTATCTACAACGGTTGCTAGAAGCTTTTGAGCGACAATTGCTCGCATGTTAAAGCCCATCGAACCGCGGATCGCATTATGCATGTCTTGTGGGAACAAGTCGAGAATACGACCCACGGTACTCGCGGCTCCCGATGCGTGAATAGTCCCGAACACCAAGTGACCGGTCTCAGCAGCGTGAAGAGCCGTTTCAAATGTTTCGCGGTCACGCATTTCCCCCACCAGCATGATGTCGGGGTCTTCACGCACAGCATGTTTCATAGCGACATGAAAGTCGACAACATCTTGCCCGATCTCGCGTTGATTAATGAGGCATTTATCGGATGTGTAAATAAATTCGATCGGGTCTTCGATGGTTAGAATATGTTTTCGATAGTTCTTATTCACCCAGTCGAGCATCGAAGCAATCGTCGTTGATTTCCCCGAACCGGTCACTCCGGCGAGCAATACCATCCCCTGATCGAATTTGCAAAGTTCTTCCATAACAGGTGGAAGATATAGCCCTTCGAAGTTCGGAATCGAACGCTCAATCTTACGAGCGACCATACCAACCTTGCTCAATTGAGTCATCAGGTTGACACGAAAACGCCAAGTATCTCCATCCTGAACGATCGTTTTGGCGAAGTCCGCCCCCCCATCGTTATGGAAGATTTCCAAGTTCCGCTGGTCCATCATCGGGAAGGTGAGCTTGATCATCTCTTCCTCGGAAATTGGATCCATTTCCAAAGCACGCAAGGTTCCTTTGACGCGAAAGATTGGTGGACGGTCGACTTGAAGGTGAATATCGGAACATCCATGTTTGATCGCCAAGCGAAAGATCTTGTCGATCTCAATTTCTTGTTTAGGGACGAAAGTCGATTCGGTCCAACTGTTAACCGTTATTGCCATCAGACAAGCTTTCAGAAAATATTCAAAAGATGGGAATCAAAATTACGTGAGTTGATTATACCGTCAAATTAAAGCGGACGGGAACCCCCTTTTCGGCAAGATAATGCTTTGTTTCATCAATCGTGTATTCATTAAAGTGGAAGATGCTCGCCGCTAAAGCCGCACACGCACCGCCTGCGGTCACTGCTTCATACAAATGATGGGGGCTACCCGCCCCTCCACTCGCGACGACCGGGACTTGAACCGCGTCGGAGACGGCTTTGGTGATTTCGAGGTCGTAGCCATCTTTCGTCCCGTCCGCGTCCATCGATGTCAGAACGATCTCTCCAGCACCAAGTTTTTCAATTTCCTGCGCCCACTCCACAACTTGTAATCCGGTCGGAATACGACCGCCATTGATATGCACATCCCAAAACTCTTCGCCCTCCTTATCGATGCGTTTGGGGTCAATATTCACAACAATACATTGACTGCCAAACCGGAGGGCGGCTTCTTTGACAAAGTCGGGATTTTTCACTGCAGCCGTATTGATCGAGACCTTGTCGCATCCTGCACTCAATAATTGTCGGATGTCTTCAAGAGTTCTGATTCCTCCGCCGACCGTTAACGGCATGAAAATCACTTCTGATGTCCTACGCACGACATCCAATATGATTTCTCGCTCTTCATGCGATGCCGTAATGTCGAGAAAGACTAACTCATCAGCGCCCTCGTCCTCGTAGCGGCGAGCAATTTCGACCGGATCCCCCGCATCTCGCAGGTTCAAAAAGTTGACCCCTTTCACGACTCGTCCCGCGTGAACATCAAGACAAGGAATAATCCGTTTCGCTAACATGATCTCTTTACCAATCCTGTGATTCTTATGTCTTATGGCATTCTTGTATTAATCAGATTAACAAATCATGCGTTTGTTCGGTATTAACCCAATCGGATTCTTATTCTGCCATGAGATACTGCGAGAGCAATTCGAGATTTTCACTGAACAACTTGCTGGAGAGATATTGATCTCCCTCTCGGAATTTCGGCTGGCCAACCAATCTTTCACCCCCGTATCGCGACACCCAACGCCCTTGGCCGTCAAGATCGGACAAAATCTGCTGAATTTTTGGCTCCAGATATTTTCGAGAGCGATCTTGGGATTTTAGTTGGCCATCTCTTGTTAACTGTCGATAATGCCCCTCTAACGTCTCGAAATGGAGGTTCGTTTTCCATCCGTAATGGTCGGGGAGATTTGAATCATCGTGAGTCAACTGATACTTTCCAGCAATTCGCTCCATGTAGAGAGGACGGTTTGTTTTCAGCTCGTAATAACGTGCGGAACGACCATCTGGCAGGCGGGATTTCTTCAGGTAGCTGAGAGCCCTCGGTATCGGCTCCAAAAATCTCTCATATCCCGTTAGCTCGTAGGCTTTCATCAAGACAGCAATAGCATCCTCCGATTCTCTCCCGCTGATTGCCGGTGGTTCGAATGCGCGTGCCCAACAGGGTTGCATGTCGAAGTTATATTGTTGGGCCCAGGCGGGTTGAGGATTGGGCATTTGAGCCAGAATCAGAAAGTCTCCCAGTGAAACGATTGCATCCCGATACCGAGGGTGTCGATAGATTTCCCAAGCATCGTTGAGAGTCTCAAAAACATAACCGCACAAATCATCATTAAGCGTGTAGAGATCCCAGTACTCTTTAATACGGTTCTCGGTACGCCAATCATAATCCGGGTAGTTCGCTTTTTTGAGAGGCTGCACGCTGATTCCTTCTTCGTCCCAACCTTGAGGAAACGCGCCGTTCGGAAATTGAGCAGCGATTAAAGCATCGAGAGCAATTTGAGTCGCTTCATGAATCTGTTTGTGATTGAAATGCAATGCGCGATCCGTCTGCATTAACAAACGAAGTGCCGATTGACCGATCCCGTCATCCAGAGTTGAGAAGTTGCGATTTCTGCCACCACCTTTGCCGTTTCGATAGCGAGAAAGTTGTGTTCCCTTCGGATCGAAATCAATCGAGTTCGTCCAACCCCCCGACTCTAGCTGACCATAAATTAAAGATTCTGCCGCAGCGGTGGCGGCTTTCAGATATAGCTCATCACCAGTGGCTTCCCAAGCACGCAGATAGGCCAAACCAACCGTCGGTGTGCCGGGGGGTTGCACCCAAACCTGATCCTTTGTCGCGGAACCTTCACCCCAGCGAATCTTCAGGTCGGGAGAATAATGATAAACGTAACCACCATGTGTAGAGACGGTTTCGAAATAGTACGTGGTGGCCTTTTTTATTGCCTTGCGTACGTCACTGGGCAACGTGGATGATTGTGCCCAAGCACCTGTCCCTACCAGCGAGCAGCTTACTGAAGACAAGATACAGCCAAGGTAAATGAACAACCGTCTCATTTCAGAATTTCCCGAGTGAAGTATGGTCGTTCCATCTTACCCCGGCTCCACGCGACCCAATAATAAAATCGCGACAGAATAATAGATCACGACACCAAGAATATCGACGATTGCTGCAATCAACGGGTTTGACATGAGTGCAGGGTCCATTCCAAATTTTCGAAATAGAATCGGTAGCATCGCACCGCTACACGTCCCCAGAGTGACGACCATTGCCACAGTGACCGCCACAACAATACCTTCGACCTTGCCAACAAACATCCAGCCGAAACTGAAACCGATCAGTGCCAGAAATGTTCCCAGCGTGAGCCCCATGATTAACTCACGTCGGGCAAGCCGAAGATGGGGGGATTGTGTTTGTTGATCATCAACGGCCAAAAATCGAATGATTAAGGTTGCAGATTGTGATCCTGCGTTTCCACCACTTGCTAATACCAGAGGCAAGAACAGGATCATCCAAGTGTAAGCTTCCGAAACCGACTCGTACTGTCTCAACATCGCGGCAGTCGCCACGGCAGCCGACGAAAGAATGCCTAGCCAGATACCACGTTTGTGTAACAATGTGAAAAGAGGTGTTTCCAGATAACTGTCTTCCAAAGGGGCAACGGCACCAGCCATATGAGCATCTTCGGTGGCTTCCTCTTCCAGAACATCCATTGCATCATCGTGTGTGACAATCCCGACAAGTCGATTTTGGTTATCGACAACAGGGATCGCGATGAAATTATACTTTTGCATTTCACCGGCAACAAATTCTTGATCGTCGTCAACGCGTACCGAGATCACATCTCGCTTCATGAGTTCTGTTAATACCGTCTCTGGTTTGGCTAAAATGAGATCGCGTAAAGAAACAAATCCCAACAGATGACGACCATCATCAATGACGTAGACATAGTAAATGGTCTCGCGATCAGGAGCCTGTTTGCGGAGTTTTTCCAGTGCATCCCGAACGGTAATATTTTCAGGCAGCAAGGCATACTCGGTTGTCATGATTGCGCCGGCTGATTCCTCGGGGAAGGAAAGCAGCTTGCGAATATCGTTTCGTTCGGCCTGAGCAATTAACGGCAGTAAGCCTTCGACTTGCTCATCGCTCAACCGGGATAGCAGATCGACCCGGTCATCGGACGACATTTCCTCTAACCAGCGAGAGAGTCGTTTACGGTCATTACGTTCAAGATCTTCAACAAGTGAAAGTTGTAGCGGTAGCGGTAAAAACTCGAGTATTTGGACTTGCTTGAGAAGTTCGCAGGAGTTCAGAACCTCGAGTATCTCGACAACTTCAAAACCTTCCAGGACTTCCGCAGTGACCGCAGGGTGGAGAACATCACAAAATTCTGACACTCCCGAATGATCAGTTTCGATCAACATTTGCTGTAAATCAGGTTTTAGGAGTGAGTGATACATACTCATGTCTCTGGATCGATTCCCAATGAAAAAAAGTTTGTTTCAAAGTGAAAATGATTCGACGATAAAAAACCCCTCGCGGAATCATCCGAAAGGGGTTGTTATTCAAACTGAAATGTGAACCAGAAGGCTCAGCGTTTGGAGAACTGGAAGCTCTTGCGTGCTTTCTTGAATCCAAACTTCTTACGTTCAACCATCCGAGAATCACGAGTCAGGAAGCCGTTGTGGGACAGTATGGAATGTAGTGAGGCGTCTTGAACGTGCAGAGCACGGGCGAGACCTAAAATGACAGCACCACTTTGGCCAGTGATTCCGCCGCCATCAACACGCACCCAGACATCAACCTTGCCCGTTTTTTCAGTCTTTTCAAGGACTGCCAAGATTTTCTTACAATGTCGTTCAACTGGGAAAAACTCGGCCAGTTCTTTACCGTTGACGGTGAACTTGCCCTTACCAGCTTGAACGCGAACACGAGCCACAGAAGTCTTACGACGACCCGTTCCCATCGCGACGCCGAATTTGTCAATCTTCCCGCGAACAACGGGTTCAAAATCGGGATCGACTTCTTCGGGAATGGCGTCAGAACCGATTTCCAAACCGTCCGCTACGGATTCGGTCGTCTCTGGTTCCGCAGCGACCTCTTCAGTTGCGGCAACAGGTTCTTCCGTTGTCTCAGTCGTGGGAGTTTCATCCACTTGTGCTTCGGGAGTTTCTTCGACAGGTTTGTCTTCGGTGTTGTCGGTCGACATACGAATCATCAATTCCGTTTATAAAGTGTGCTGTGATTCAGAGAAACAAGCAGGCAGATTTATGGTTTCAGGTAGTCAGGCAGTTCAGTCGGGCATTGAGCTTGATAAATGTGCTCGGTGCCGACAACAAGTTTGAGCTTGCGTAACATCTGCCGTCCCAGTTTGTTTTTGGGGAGCATGCGACGAACCGCTTCGTGCAAGATTTTTTCAGGGTGTTTTTCCCAAACTTGCAGAGCTGACTCAATCACACGACCACTCGGGTAGCCCGTGTAGTGGTCGTAGGTCTTTCGCTCAGTTTTTTGAGTGTAATAAGGCATCTTGGGATGTGTGATCGGTTTGCCGCTAAAACGGATGCGATCAGCGTTCAATACCACCACGTAATCACCTGTATCAACATGTGGCGTGTACGTTGGTTTGTGTTTTCCCATCAGAACGGTGGCCAGTTTGGCGGCCAAACGTCCAACGATCATGTTGTCGGCGTCGACAACAAACCATTCGGATTTGTGTGTTTCTTTGCGGGCCATGGTAGACTTGCTGACAGTCATGGCACATCCATTTCGTCGTAAGGTGTTGCAAACAATACAGATATGCCACGCTCAGGAGAGCAACAAAGGCATCTGTGAATCTTTAGCGCAATCAACTTGCGCTGGAATCGCAAAATCGTAGCGTTTCAGGCAGAGCTCTTCAACGCAAACGGGACAAAAAAACCGTCATTTCTGGGTCTTTGTCGAGTCGTTTGATCGGCTCAAGTCTAAATGGTAGGCCATCTTCCGTTTTGCATACCAGAGAATGCAAGAATAAAGGGAACAACCGAACTTACTTGGCGCACTGCGAGAAGTGTGGGTCACACTTCCTTCTCTCCGTAGGAGACCGCAGTCCAAAACCGAAACTTACGGTACTCCGTCCGCGTAAGACAACAGTTGAATTAACCTTGGCTTGCCCTCCGTATTGGCAAACGCTTCGTGTGTTCGGCCGTCCCCGGGGTTGCGGAGATCAGCACCTCGTGAAGCACTCGTGGCAAGATGCCGCAAGTTATCATTCCAACAATGAATCACTCACCAAATGCACCATCACACTTCATCGAGATGTTCTGAAGATATCGCAAGCAACACTCATTGAAAAGGAGTCTCCCCGCACTTTTTGAGAGTTTTTAATTCCCGTTAAAAAACCGAACTGCAAGCTTGATTCTTGGTCAGTAATCTGACTCAAAAAAACGTCGCATCTTTTTCTCAAGTGTTCAGTCAGTCAATGTCCCTTTGGATGAGGGGACACCACTCTGGCGAGGGTCAACAGTCACGGCGATTCGTAACGCTCGCGCGCTGGCTTTGAATAATCCCTCAGCAATGTGATGGCTATTCGACCCGTGATGAACGACTTGATGCAAGTTCATCAAGCTGTTTGCGGATACAGCAGACCAGAAGACTTCGACAAGTTCGGTATCGAATTCACCGATCTTCTCACTCGGATATTCTGCTTGAGAAACAAACCACATACGTCCGCTCAAATCGATTGCGGCAGTCGCGAGTGTTTCTTCCATGGGTAAAGTCATCGATCCATAGCGTGTGATTCCTGCTTTGTCGCCAAGTGCTTCATTGATCGCACGTCCCAGACAAATGCCGGTATCTTCAACGGTGTGATGCGAATCAACATGCAGATCTCCGACGGCTTTGACAGTCAAATCAAACAGGCCGTGACGGGCAAATAAGGTCAGCATGTGATCGAAAAAGCCGACACCGGTATCGATCTCGTGTTGACCGCTGCCATCCAGATTCAAAGAGAGTGTGATTTGAGTTTCGGCAGTTTGCCGAGTGATTGAGGCGGTTCGTGTCATGACAGACTCTATTAACAGAGAAAAGTGTTTGGTGTGGTAAATTGGCCAGACTGTTATTCGACCAGTTCTTTCAGAGATTTCAACAGCATGTCGATTTCTCCTTCTGTCCCTATGCTGATGCGCAGTCCTTCGCGGTGCTCGTTTTCTTCGGGACCGCAGTAGGGGAATTTCATATAGCGTACGAGAATCTTTCGTGATTTGAGTTCCTCGTAAATCTTTCCTTCTGCATGATCGGGATGCGTACACCAGACGAAATTTGCCTGAGTCGGTGTCACTACAAACCCCATTTCTGACAATGCCTCTGTCAGACATGTGCGAGTTGTCACGATCTTCTCCCGATTCGTCAACATCCAGGTTTGATCCTGAATCGCGGCAGTTGCAGCGGCGATGGCGATGCTGTCACAGTTATAGCTGTCTTTGACCTTACGCATGCCGGCAATGATGTCGGGATGTGCGATGGCAAAACCGAAACGAATTCCCGCGAGAGAGTAGGATTTGGAGAGCGTTCGTGTAATCACCATTCGCTTTCCAATTTCCGACTGAAGCAGTTCGGCTTTGTGTGGTTTGTCGGCAAAGTCGCCGTAGGCTTCATCGAGTACAAGTAACCCTTTTTCGGGTGTCAGCCATTGGAGTTCTTCATCACCCCAGCGATTTCCCGAGGGAGAATTGGGATTGGGAACAAAAGCTAACTTGCTGGCAGCGACCCGCGGGTCGGTCGTTTTCCAATCGAAATGCCAATCGGGCGTAAGTGGCAGTCGAGCCACCTTGGCTCCCTGAATTTCGGCCAATGTTTCGTAGAGGACATAACTGGGGTAGGGGTACGCGATCTGTTCTCCTGCATCGACAAATGATCTCATCAAGATCGTCAGGTTCTCGTCACTTCCGTTTGCAGGCAGAACCCAATCTGCATCGACACCAAACAATTCAGCCGCCGACTCTCGAAACGCTTTCACTAACGGGTCGGGATAAATATTGAGCCGACCGTCAGAGGCGGCCACGATGGCTTTCTTCACTTCGGGGGAAGGGGAGTAGGGGTTTTCATTCGTGTTCAGTTTAACCCAACCCGCTTCGGTCGGTTGCTCACCGGGAATATACCCCTGCATGGCATCGATCACGGGACGAAACAAGCTCATGGTGTCACTTTCACAGAAAACGCGGCATCTCATTCAGGTAGGCTTCAATCAAATGATCTCGCCTTGCTCTGCCTTATTATGCCTTATACCGACAACTCTGACAGTGCGAGAGTTACGAAACCTCCACAGAGAACAGAGCCAGCAGGCTATTGTGAGGTTCGTGCGGAATAATCAAGACGCGTAATATCGTTAGAACAGGCTCGAACCGTCCGATGCGGAATCTTTCTCATCGTCGTCCTCACTCTGCTTTTTCCGCCTCCCAGCCGACTTCTTGTTCGCTTCAATCGTAGAGGACGCATCAAAATCAGCCAGAACGGGGTTTCCGTCGGCATCAACGTCCGTCAAAACTTTGATCTTACGTTCGGCTTCTTCGAGAGTTGTGTGGCAACCACGTATTAATCGGACGCCAACTTCGAACTTCTGTAGCGATTCATCAAGCCCTAAGTCTCCGTCTTCCAATTGACGAACAATGTCCTGGATTTCTCCAACGGCATCTTCAAAATTGATATTGTCAGGCGTTTCCTGAGACTTTGCTTTTTTCTTGGCCATTTGATTGCCATTCACTTTCCGTGATTTATGATTTTTCTGCAATGTCGTGATCTAAAATGTCATGAGAAGTGATCTGATTCACCAGGCACTCCACTTCGCCGTCAATGAAACGAGTCACAATTTTGTCTCCCTCGACAACATCTGAGACACCTTTGATGACTTTCCCATCGGCCTGACGCGACACCGAATAGCCGCGATTCAATACATTCAACGGACTTAAAGCATCGAGTCGCGAGGCGAGTTGTTCGACTTCTTTTTGTTTGTTGAGGAATGATCGTTGTAAGGACCGATTGAGATCCGCGTCCCATTCGTCCATTTGTTGTCGTAATTCGTCGATCCGTTGCAGTGGTCGAGCAAATACGGGGCGCGACGCCAGACTTTCCAACTCTAATCTTGACTGGTGTGCGCGATTGCGTAAAGCGGTTGCCATCTGATTTTGCAGACTGATCAGCCCCTGATTCAAATCTTCCGCAGACGGTGTCGATAACTCTCCCGCTTCACTGGGGGTCAACGCCCGGCGGTCGGCGACCAAATCTGAGATACTGATATCGATTTCGTGGCCAACGGCACTGATAATTGGTGTTGGGCAAGCAAAGATTTCTCGTGCGACAATTTCTTCATTAAATGGCCACAAGTCCTCCAGGCTTCCCCCACCACGTCCCGTGATGATCAGGTCGACTCCCGGAATCCTCGGTGCATAATTGATTGCAGCGGCAATCTGCTCGGCGGCTCCCTCTCCTTGGACTGCCACTGGCAACAAGACGACATCCAAGCCGGGCCAACGTCGGGTCATTACCTGTAGCATGTCCCGAACGGCGGCCCCTGTGGGGCTTGTCACGAGAGCAATTCGACGAGGAAATCTGGGGATCGGTTGTTTGTGTTCGGGATTGAATAGCCCTTCTTTGGACAGTTTTTCCTGTAATTGCTGAAAGGCGAGCTCCAAGCCTCCCATGCCTTGCGGCGTCATGCGAGTACAGATTATCTGATAGCTGCCACGGGCCGCATAAACTTCGAGCTTCCCAGAGACAACAACTTCCAGCCCATCGTGAACATCAAACTTCATCCGGGCTGCGTTCCCTCTCCACATGATGCCACGGAGTTGAGCGTTTTCGTCTTTGAGAGTGAAGTAAAGATGCCCTGAAGAGGCACGCGTGAAATTGGAGATCTCCCCGACGACTGTTACTCTATCAAAGTTCGCTTCGATCAGATCTTTCACCTGCTGAGTGAACGCAGTGATTGTCAGTGGTGCAGGCTCGGTCATAGCTATAACACGTCAAGAGAGACTTGTCGTCCGTGCAAATTTACTTGTCGATGGTCGTTCGCCCCAAGGCGGCGTCAAATTCGCTGACTGTCGGAATCAGCATGGCAAGTGTCGTAAATCCATAGGCGGCGGTAATCGCGAGAAACACGCTCAAACTTCCACCCAGAATGAACTCTGTAATTGCGTAAAATGTCAGAAACGGCAAGATGCCAGCTGACAACGTGAGGGCTCCCGATGGATTGCTATGAGTCAGTGAAGCATACAATCCAATCGAACCGACACCGATGAACAGAATGAACGATTGAAACTGAATAAAGAAGGAGGACCGTGCTTCCAGCAATAGCACCATGAAAATAAAGATTCCCACGAAGAGAAAGAACATCGTTCCCAAACTATTCCCGATGGCCGAGCGAGAGTTATCAAAGCCCAATCCCGCGTGCAGCCCCAGAATGGTGGCGAATGCGACGAGCATCAAATATCCCATACACAGATAAAGCAGTGGTTCAAAGCCCACCGAAAATGAGACGGCGATGTAAATCAACATGCCAAGAGGCAGCAGAATTAGCTCTTTGGAGTTATACAGAATCCCGCCAATTTTTCCGTAGACAAACTCTTTGGCTGTCAGGTCGGTTGCCAGCAGCAGTACCAGCGTTTTTGCGTCTTTCTCGGACGTAATGGCAGTCACCGCTTGCGCATTGATCAGCAACAGGCTCAAAATACACAACCCGACAAAACAGAATGTTGTCGGTTGGACGATCCCCATGAGTTGATCACCACTCGATGCTGCGCCCGCCAAAAAGTAAAACAGAAAGCCGGCAAGTAGCAGATAGGCGGCTTTGATGGCCAGCATCTTCTTGCCGTAAGCGCGCGTGCAGATTTCTCGCCATAGAACGGGATTTGCCCAGATTTGACGAGTCTTCACTCGGGTCTCGCCGGTGGTGGCTTCTTTTTCTTCCCGAGGTCGAGAATAGCGGAGGGTGTTCCAATGTCGGAGGGACAATGTCGTCGAGACATTCAGGATCGCCGATAATGCCAGCAACATGATGACCGACTTCGCTCCTGAGACATGAGCCAAGCCTGTGCCGGTGACGGTCTTAAATGGATCAACGAGTTGATTTAAGGCGGCATAGGGATTGAGTCCGGCAATCCATTCTCCCGCCAATCCAGGGAGAAACGACGAGATGGCTTGGATCACTCCGAGAAAAAGCACTGCACCCAACACGCTGACCGCGAGAGTTTGAAATGTTTTCTCTCTCCAATAAGCAACCAAGCTTCCCCAACTACCCGCTGCAAGGACAGTGGCTCCCGAGATCGCCAATGACCATAAAATTTGACCCAAAGAGACGCCACCCAGTAGATAGATCGAGAGGAAGACCGGGATCGAGGCGGCCCACGTCACACCCACAATCAGCAACGAGGCAAACAGTTTCCCGAAGACGAGTTCACGTTCACGCAAATCGGTAAGTAATAACAGGACCAGCGTGCCGCGATCTTTTTCTTGAGCAACACTTGATGCAGAAAAGAGTAACGCAAAAAACATTAACAGCGACAATTGCACAACCGAGAAAATTTTGAAGAGCAACGCACCGAAGCGAGCATAATCACCGACACCAATCGCTTGTTGCCAACCGAACGTCGCTTGAGACGCTGTGTACATCAACACCATGAACGCCGCCACGTAGCCGACACGAATCAGGAAGTGTCGCATCTTGCGTGGTGAAGTCAGAGCTTCGCGGCTGAAAATTGGTCCGGCAAACACAGATTCTCTCACAAATAAAGGGGCCTGCCGTTCCGTACGACAGGACCCTTGAAATTGTGAGCTTTTGCCTCGAATTAGTCAACGAGGTCAAAATTCAAATCGGTCACTTCTCCGTCTGCCGGAATTGTAGCCTTCAAATCGGTGGTTTCTGCGGATGAGTATTTCTCGGGAATTAGATGTTCCGGCTCGTCAGAATCATCGGCGGCTTCAGGGTCGTAATTGGGGTCATCTTCACTAACGGTACTTGACGCAGAAGTTTTCAATTTGGTGACGGTGACTTTGTACTCTCCAGCAATGGCACCATCATCAGTTTCAAAGGTTCGCAATGTGAACATTCCGCTTGCATCTGTCAGGCCAGTGGCGGGTTTTCCATCTTGAGACGTTGGGGAGAGAACCACGGTCGCCCCTTCCACAGGATCCCCGCCATAAGTCACTTTTCCCGAAGCGGGTGTCCGGGCTGGTCGATCAGCCTCACCTTCAGCATCACCACCAGCACACCCAGATAATGTTACGAGACCAGCAATTAGAGCTAACGTCATGAGGTCAAAGCTCTTAGTTGTAATTGAACGCATAGTTTTCCCTGTTTACTTAGTAGGATTGATGATTGAAAAGGACATTATGAGTTGAAATTGCCAAACTATGATGAATAGTGTATAAGTTCAACTCTAAATCGATTCTGATTCGCAAAGTTTTTGAGTGAGGCATATCTGCCAATATCTTCAATTTTTCCAACTCAGACTAATACGTGACCCCAGTGTGGGCTATCGTAACATTTTTGTATGTCTTATTCGTTTTCCTTAATTATGGAGTGATCAAGATGAAAAAACAAGGTTTTACACTTATTGAATTGCTGGTGGTAATTGCCATTATCGCGGTTCTCGTTGCGTTACTGTTGCCAGCGGTGCAACAGGCACGCGAAGCGGCTCGACGCTCGAGTTGCAAGAACAATCTCAAGCAGTTGGGCTTGGCTTTGCATAATTACCACGACACCTATGGGCGGTTTACTTATCGCAAGGGTGGTACCAATGGTAATCCGGCAGCAGGTGGGCAAACTCGTGGAAACGTGAATCGTCTGAGTGGTTTTATGGGCTTGATGCCATTTTTGGATCAAGCACCACTTTTCAATCAGGTTCAGCGTGGTGGCACAAAAGGAGGCAATGTAGTTCCTCCCGGAGGTCCCGAGGGTTGGACCGGCTGGCCCACTTGGAATGTTCAAATTCCTGGATTGCTGTGTCCTTCTGACGGTGTTAGCTCTGTTGGTAATCGACATCAAAACTATGTTTTCTGTATTGGTGACTCAGCAAGAAACCCACGCGATTCAAGAACAGTACGTGGTCTTTTCGGATATCAACGATGTAATAGATTCCGAGATGTCACGGACGGAACGAGTAACACAATAGCCATGAGCGAACACGTTCGAGCTAACTTTGGGAGCACCGCTGGAAACAATCGACTCATTATTGAATCGATTGCTCTGGGCCAGGATCCTATTAACAATCCCGCTGGATGTCTCGCTCTGACAGATGGCACTCGATTTTTAGCGTCTGTCAATGTCAAAGGTCGTCACGGAACTGCAATGTGGGATGGGCAGGCAGAGCGTGTCGGATTTTCCACAATCTTGCCTCCGAATGGACCGTCTTGTGCCGCAGGTACAAATAACAATGCCGACTCAACCCATGCAGCGTTGGCTCCATCCAGTGTACACACTGGTGGAGTGCAGGTTTTAATGGCGGATGGAGCCGTCCGCTTTATCAGCGAAAACATTGACACTGGGAATTTGGCAGCAGCGAGTCCCGGACAAGGATCGACTGCCGCCAGTCCTTATGGGATCTGGGGAGCACTTGGAACGAAGTCCGGTGGTGAGCCCATTGGCAACTTCTAAGTCGTCTTAACATGTGATGATTTTATGACCGCAGTCGGAATTTCCCGGCTGCGGTTTTTTTATGCGCTAAGGTGAATAGAGACGTTCGTCACCTTCACGTATTGTCAGCAGTTGATCAGTGGAAACTTCGTCAAATGTTTGAGCCTTGCCGCTGGGCCAAGTGACTGACAACGAATCGATATTTGGGTTATCTTTCAAACCAAACAGCAGCAGTTTTTCGTTACTGCATTGATAGCCATCTCCTGCCGTGAGTTGCTGAACTTGAAATTGGCCTCCTGCTTTGATGCTGACTTCCGTCCCGATGGCATCACGAGAACTTTCCAAACCTATCAACCTGACTGCCAGCCAGTGATGCTTGCTGGCCGTTTTGTTTTCCACCAACTGAGAAGGTGTCTCCAGAAAACTGGCCACAAAATCAGGCTTGCCATCCCGATTCCAATCGAGACGAGCGACTGACCGCCCGATCTTTTTTTGCTCGAAAAATGATCCAGCTTGCTTGGCGTCAACCTGAACAAAAGACTTTCCTGATTGGTTGTGCAAAAAGAGCGGGGGCATTTTCTCTTCCCGTCCTGCGAACGTGAAGTCATCAATATCTCCATTGAGGATAATCAAGTCCTGCCAACCATCCAGATCGGCGTCCAAAAATTGCGTACCGAATCCGAGCAAGTCGTAGCCGGGTTCATGGAGAGAGAGATTCACGGTTTCATCGATAAACAAGTGTGGTTGTTGTTGCCGATAGAGAGTGTTCGACTCTTGAAAAAAGTTGGTCACGAACAGATCGATGAGTCCGTCACCATTCACGTCTCCTGCTGCGATTCCCATGCAGGCTTCCGCGCGACCGCTGGAATTGACGGCTGCTCCAGAAAGTAACGCAGATTCATTGAGCTTCAATGAATCAGTCGATTGATTGATCCAGTAATGATTGGCGACGGCATCATTGGCGATGAACAGGTCAAGTCGAGAATCTCTGTCGAAGTCGGCAACAAGAAGCCCCAAGCCATTTCCTTGAGCTGTGATGAGACCGCTGGTCTCTGTCTGATCGAGAAAATGTCCATCTCCAGAATTCTTGTAGACTCGATCTTGGGCGGGGGAGAACACAACTGGAGTACAAACGCGGGCAATGCCATTGGAGTAGCATTGCTCGGTCAGCAGATTGTCACCAGTCAGGTAATTGACATCAAAGAGTTCTGGAAACCCATCGCCGTCTAAATCGGCAATGGCACAACTGGTCGTCCAATCTGTGCCTTGAATGCCGGCTTCTTCAGTCATGTCGGTGAAAGTTCCATCGCCGTTGTTTGTCCATAATCGATTTCGACCAAAATTGGCAACATACACATCGGGAAAACCATCGTTGTTGATGTCTCCTATCGCTGCACCTTGACTGAAATTCAACTCCCGAAGTCCGGCTTCGTGTGTGGCACTTTCAAATGTTTGCCCGTTGCGATTTCGATAGAGCTGATCGCTTTCTGTGGAATCTTCCGTTGGTCCCCCCTTGCCCCCTTGTGTCATGTAGAGGTCGGGCCAACCATCCAAGTCATAATCGAGAACTCCGACTCCTCCACCGGTGTACTCGAAGATACGACGCCCGTCGGTCGCTAGATCGGAATCATTCTGATATCGGAAATCGAATCCTGCTATCTCGCTCACATTGTCAAAACTGATCACAACCGAATTTGGTTCGGGGGTAACGCTCTCGTTTGTCGTTGGAAAGAAATCCAAATCCTTCCATTCCGGGATTAAAAATTCGGCGAAATTTAACACATCAGCTGGTCCAGAAGGGAAACTTATTGGGTTGGATTGATCTTTCATTTGATCGAGCTTGGCGAAGAGGTTGGCTGCTTCTTCGGAAGCAGGATTGGCCCGCGTCGCGAGGATGGCCCAATTCCAGGCTTCATTGACACGATTGAGTTTCAAAAGCTGGTCACACATCTTCTGGATTCCGGGAACTCCGGGAGTGTTTTTATTGATTGACCGGGACAGCGCAGAGAGATGCGAAAGTTGACTCGCCCAATTTGCCACACTTTCGGCCTCTTGATTTCGCCCTAACTCTTGTAGCGTCTGACTGAGTTGATAATGGGCTTGGATTTCGTCTGGAGCTATCTTTGCGGCCTGCAGGTAGCAACGTGCTGCAGCGCCGCTGTTCTGGTTTCTTCGACAGACATCTCCTTTTATGATCCAATACTCGGGAGTCTTTTCGACATCCTGGGGCTGACGCGAAAGTAATCCATGAACTGTTTTCCGATCCTCCAGACGTATCGCCGTGGATAGCGATTTTGTCCATGCGGCTGCTAAGTCGGGATTGATGTCGAGTGCGAGCTGATACTGTTGTAGCGCAGCTACGTCATTTTGTTGTGAGTCTTGAACTAATCCTTCGGCCAGATGGACAAGCGGATCTTGCGGAAACGCAGCGAGCCCCGCAGCGATCAACTCTTCGTTGCGGCGAGGTGTGGTCATATCACATAAAAGCAACAGCAACTCGGGGTCGGCCTGCCCAGAATTCACGAGTGTCAACATCTCCGGTAGGGACTCCCGAATCAGTCCTGCCAGGTTGAGAATAAAGACCAGACGGCGGCGAACGTCTGGCTGTCGATCATTATCTGCGAGAGATTCGGTAAACAAGTCGCGTGCTGCGCTCAGATGGCCGAGGCGCATGTTGGCTTCGGCGCGAAACAATAATGCCTCCGCATAAATGTCAGGCGAGTCTTCGGTGATCTCGCTCAGATATTTCAGGGCGGAGGGAAAATCCCCTTTGATTCGATTAATATTTCCTACAAACAGCCACAATTCGTCCGGGACATCCCAGAGGTTCAACAACGGCTTTACCGTTTCCTCGGCAGCATCCAATTCCCCCGCTTCCACCTGAGAGCTCGCCTCGGCAATCAATGCCTCACGATCGAGAAACATCCCGGATTTGTTTGCATAAAACCAGAATGCTGTCAGAAGAATCAACAGCGGCAAGCCGAATTTAAGCAGATTGACTTTCATACTCTCTGCCTTCTTCCCGGGCCGCCCCGTTTCGTGGAGCCCGTCCGTTGCCCAATGTCTTTGAGTCGGCTCATCTGTTCAACGAGCCGCGGTAACGAATCCATCCCCATCATGAACATCAAGACATAACGGAAGACGGCAAAGATGTCTCCCGCTTCGGGAGTGCCGTGCGAACAGAATCGTATCAAGCAGGCGATGATCACTCCCAAGATGAATAATTCCATCAGTCCGAAATTGGCCGCTTCCGCATCCGAAAGTCGAATTCTCCAACTGGCCGCCTGATCGAAATGCTCTCGAACATCTTTCTCTTCACCATCTTTAATGATCGCAATTTCGTGTTCGAGTTGATCGTGTAAACCAGTGCTCAGCATCAAGGTCTTACGCGAATACCAGCGATTCAAAATCATGGCGGGAACGATCAGTCCTCCGCAATAGGCAATCAGCCACGGATCGTAAAGCCCCAACATTACCATTGCTCCGATGACGGAATAACTGCTGCGAATGATCATGGGGACATATCGTTCAAAAAAGTCGACATACTCTCTCGACATGGCCGACCTCGCTGCGATACGAGAAACCTCTTCGTCTCGCGCTTTCTGACGAGTGATCACGTCGGTCGCGAGTTCAGAATAAATCGAGGTGAAGGCGCGGGTGTCGTACATTTTCCTCACGGTGCCGATCAACATGTGCGAGAGATGTTGCGCCACCAATATCCAGACACCCAACCAACGATCATTCAGGAGGTCGTTAATGGCCCATCCCAATGCGGCCGGTTGTGCCAGACGCAACAAATTCTCAATGTTAAACAGTGAATAGGTCAAGAACATCTTGCCACGATGTTTACGGAAGAGACCTTTCAGGGTGATTTCGCTCGTCGCGATCTCGGGAGAATTGTCCAATTGTTCGAGATCAGGCTCTGACATCCCGGATTCCATCCGATAACAGGAGAAACAATACTGCACTTTGAATATTCAGGAAACTTAAGGGTCCCTGTTCTTCCAGATTTGGCTATGAATACGTTTGTGTTTGACTATGATAGGTGACTCGGGAGCCAGTTCATGAAGTAGCATGACGATCCCTAAACACAGCCTACGCCACAATAGACACAACCTCAATGACTGACATCTTTATCTTGATTCCCGGTCGAACCAGCAAACAGGGCACGACTCTCAATGAGGGGAAGTACACTGAAGGCTATCAGACTGAAATCAACACGCTCAAAATGAATCCCGACGACATGGAGCGACTCGACATTGCAGAAGGTGAAGAGGTCCGCATGTGGAATGAGCATGGATCAGTCGTGGTTCCCTGTTGCACTGGTAAAAACGAACTTCCTCCCGGCTTGCTATTTATCAGCTATGGCGATAAGTCGTCTCAGTTAATGCCGGGAGAAACTCACGGCACGGGGATGCCCGACAGCAAAGGTCTCGACGTCCAGATTGAAAAGATCGCCACTTAACCAACTTCTAGTTTCTAATTGCTAGCAACTAATTATGAGTATCGCCGAACAACCGACAAACAAAACCGACAATCCTCTTAAGATTGTCGAAGACGCCACCTGCACCTTCTGCGGATGTGTTTGCGACGACATCAATCTGACGGTGGAAGGCAATCAGATCACCAAAGCGCAAAATGCATGCGTGTTGGGCAAAGCCTGGTTCTTTAATCACCACATTGAAGAGCGTCCAGAGGCTTTGATTGATGGTCAACCGGCAACATACGAACAAGCCATCGACCGTGCCGCTCAGATTCTTCTTGAATCGCAATACGCCATTACTTATGGGCTGTCGGATACGACTTGCGAAGCACAGCGGGTGGCGGTTGCCATTACAGACTGGATCGGCGGATGCCTCGACACCACAACATCTGTCTGTCATGGCCCATCTGGAATGGCGTTTCAAGGTGTGGGTGAAGTGACCTGCTCATTGGGCGAACTCAAGAATCGTGCTGATTATTTGATCTACTGGGGAGGCAACCCGGCTGAGTCGCACCCGCGACACTTCACGAAATACAGTTTGATGCCGAAAGGAGAATTTGTTCCCAACGGTCGTAAAGATCGCACTGCCGTGCTGATTGATGTCCGTAAAACCAAAACCGCCAAAGCGGTCGATATTCACCTGCAATTGAAGCCTCGTTCGGATTTCGAACTCGCCTGGGCATTGCGGGCTCTCGCCAAAGGATTAGAGCTTGATGACAGCGTCGAAGAAAAGACAGGCATCCCTCTTGCACAACTCAAAGAAGTGATGGAGGGGATGAAGAAGGCCAAGTTCGGTGCGATTTTGTTCGGCATGGGCGTCACTATGACTCGTGGCAAACATCTCAATAGCGAGGCGGTTCTCGCGTTGGCTCGTGATATGAACAAGCACACGCGGTGGGTTGCCAAGCCAATGCGTGGACATGGCAACGTCACGGGAGCCGACAATGTTGTCTCGTGGTCAACCGGGTATCCTTTTGGGATTCATCTGGGACGCGGCTACCCAAGATTCAATCCGGGCGAGTTCACTAGTTCGGATGTTTTAGGGCGTGGCGAAGCGGATGCTGCCTTGATCGTGGCTTCCGACCCGTACTCCAACTTCAGTCAACCGGCCCGCGATCATCTGAAGGCAATCAATACCATCGTACTCGACCCAAAACTTTCGGAAACCGCCAAGATCGCCAAGGTGGCCTTTACCACATCCACTTATGGCATCAACGAACCGGGTACCGTTTACCGCATGGACGATATCCCGATTCCGTTGCGACCTGCCTTTGATTCTCCCTATCGCAGCGATTACGACATCTTGAAAGCGATCGAAAACAAAATCCGCAAACATCAACTTGAAGCGGTCAACGCCGGGTTGAAAGCTGGCGAGTTCAGAATAGTTTCGGGATGTAGCTCAGCCTGGTAGAGCGCCTGCTTCGGGAGTAGGAGGTCGCAAGTTCAAATCTTGTCATCCCGACTTTCTTTCAAATTAAGCCGTCATCGTTTTCGGCTGTGGGGCTATTCGATTAAATTCTCATCGTACTTGATGTGTGATGAATACATCGTTTTATAGTCCGTTCGGTTACTTCAGCTTACGAAATATCAGCATTCTGATATCAACGACGGCGTCGCCGAGAATCTCAATGGCTTTCAGCGAAAGCTTTCCACGTTTTTTCGTCAGTTTTAATTGGCCCAGCTTCCATTCTTTGAAATCTTTCACGTAGGACTCGCTACCGCGGTTGGCTCGGTCAGCTTCGGCTCCTCGAAGCGGAGGATCGTGTGCTTTGGTGACCGTCGCAGTCAGAGATTCATCGCCTATCTTCAGTTCAAACGTAGCACCGACATTCTTGGCGGAACAAGTTGACATCATAAAGACTTCGTAAGTTCCGCTTTCGAGGATATCGACATCCCACCAGATTCGGTCTTCGGTCGATGACCAATTGGTGAAAAACGAACAATTGGGAGCGCGTCCACTGCGAGCAACATTGCCAGAGGAATCACCATCGCGAGCAGGAAGTTGAGTTTCGGGAGCCGATACAAATCCGACAGTGAGTGGGCGATGCTCTTTGGTGGTTTCACCCGCCATTTCCGCTTTCCAATCGGTCACGGCCTGGCGAAGCTGTTTGGCCAACTTCGGCATGCGTTGACTGATGTCTTGGTCTTGTCCCGGATCGACGATCATGTCGTATAGTTTTCCGGTGTGATCCAGCCTGTGTGTTTGAGTCCGCACACTGACTTTATTGGACCATTTGGAAAAAATCATTCGTTCTGGCCAGTCATTAGAATCTCCCATCAAGAGTGGCTTGAGACTCTTTCCGTCGAGTGGTTTTTCACCGATGTACTTGATGTCTGCCAAGTCAGCAAGAGTCGGCAATAGATCGATCGCTCCGGCAATATGAGGAATTTTCGATCCAGCGGGAATTTGTCCCGGCCAACGAATGAGACACGGGACTCGGACACCACCTTCATCGGTGGCCCCTTTTTTCCCTTTCATGCCGCCGTTCCATCGCCAGGTGTTGGGCCCATTGTCGGTGAAATACACCACGATCGTGTTCTCGGTAAGTTTGAGGTCTTCAAGTTTCTTCAGAATGCGCCCGACGTTTTTGTCAATGTTTTCGCACATTGCGAGAGCGGCACGAGTTTTATCGAGTTCTTCTTTTCCGGGATCACGGTTTTTCATTTCGAGATTCGCATCGGCAAACTTTTTGTAATCCTCATCGGGAACCTGAAAGGGAGAATGTGGTGTGTTGTATGGCAAATAACAAAAGAAAGGTTTGCTTTGGTTCTCTTCGATGAATTCTACCGCGTGGTCGGTTAGGTCGTTGATGACATAGCCGTTGCCTCGCACAATCTTTCCATTGTGATCAAGGATGGGGGAGAAGTAATGTCCCCAATGTCCTGAAGTCATGCCGTAATACTCATCAAATCCGCGTGCACAGGGATGATAAGGATATTGCGTTCCATTGTGCCATTTCCCAAATGCGGCTGTCGCATACCCGGCTTCTTTGAAGGTGTCGGCAATTGTGGTTTCATCAAGATCCAGACGCTCTGCGCCGGTGCTCACGCCTTTGACTCCACCGCGTGGGTGATATCGGCCTGTGAGAAATTCTCCACGGGTTGGTGCGCAGACGGGACACACATAAAAGCGATCAAAAGAAACGCCATCTGTTGCCAATGAATCAATGTTGGGTGTAGAGAGATTCATGTTGCCATTCATCGAGAGGTCACCCCAACCTTGATCGTCGGTGAGAAAGATGACGACATTAGGGGGGGCGGCTGTGAGTGGTGATGTGACAGCATGAAAGAACAGGGCGCAAGCGAGTGCGAGTGAATACTTCATAAGAGTCTCTTCAAGGAATAGAACGGAGAGTGTCGAGCAAAAAATTAAAAGCCGAGACCTTCACCGTTTAAAAGGCCCGTTTCGACAGTGCCATCGGTGATCTCGAACATCCCAGGATAATGATTGGCCCATTTTTTGTTCGGCTCAGGGCAATATTGACGAGCGTTTCCTTCAATGGCAGCCACTGTCGGAATTCGCGCCGCCAATGAGGCCGAATGCAGGAACGAATATCCAGGACATGTAAGATCCTGAACGCACAAGAACATGTCATACTTTTGTGCCGCTGCGGCCATTAGTAATGACTCGGTTTGTCCTTTGCAGGCTTTCAAGGCGACACCCGAATAGCCAAGTTCGCGGCTGAGTTGGAGAGACTCATAGTCAACGAGAGCTTCGTCGATAACGACTGGTTTGAGTTTTGAAGCTTCGGCCACGTTAATGGCTGAACTTTCTTTGATGTGTCGACTGGTGGGCTGTTCGAGGTATTGAATTCTGTCGTAGGCAGCGGGCGACGATTCCTTAATCTTGTTGAGGAAGTCGATTACGTACTGTATGTCGGGACACTTTTCATTGAAGTCACAAGAATAAAACCATTCACTGCATCCAATGTTGCTTTGGGCTTCGGAAGCAACTTTATCGATGGCCAGGACGCGGTCGATGTCCCAGTCTAACTGATCACCGGCGAGCTTGATTTTCAGATGGGTTAACCCTTCTGCTGTAATCCATTCTCCCAGTGTTTCGGGAAGGTCGTCGTCGATGCGTTTCTCGATGTCTCCGTCGGTCAAAGGGTCGATTGCCCCAACAAGGTGGTAAAGGGGCATTCGAGCTTTAGGATCGCGTGTTGTGTATCGGTCAAGGTATTCCCCAGCAAACTGTTCGTCCAGATATTCCGACAGATCGTAATCAACGAAGTCCGAGGAGTAGCCGTTGTAACAATTGATGGCATTGGCTCGCCCGAAGGCATCGTGCAAAGCGGCATCAAACGGACTCGCCGAGACCAGTTGTGCCAAATCGGGCATGACTTCATCGACATGTTTCATCGTCGAAATGGCTTTGCCGAGATGGTGGTATTCGGCAGAAAGCTGAAAGACAATGTCCAGGGGGTGGCCATAGTTGGGGAACTCTCCATAGAGCAAAGCGGTCTCTTCCGCGAATTTCTTCATCAGATTGGCTGTGGTCTCTCCGTCCAGTTTGTCTGAAGGCCAAGCCCAGATATTACCGACCGGCATGCTTCCCATGCCGATTCCATGGTGTCCCGCCTGCGTCTCGACCTGCATCGTTACATCGATGGAGAAAGACCGATCAACAATGCGACCGCCAAATTTCAGAGGAGCTCGAAACGGAATCGGCTCGAAAGTGAGTTGCACATCTGTGATGCGTATGTCGGTATCGCGGGACATCTTTCTTTCAGACTAGACAGAGGAATTGATATTAAAAAATCGTAAACCGGTTGTGATGATCGATCAAGCAATATTTTCAGCAATTTGTGAAGAGATTTCACGGGAAAGGGTGCTCGCCAACTGAGGATTCCATTCTAAATTGCCAGCAATCGCTGTCAGAGATTGAAATGCGGCCTTTGATATGTCTTGCCTTTTAGCGCCCATAAGGAGCAGTGTGCAAACAGGGTCATGCTGTGCGATCGTGTTTCCAGGTGCTGGCAGGTCGGCTATTCGTGTGCCTTCGACTTGATTCAAGCATTCATGGAAATGATTTGTAACGACGGTTTCTTCTGGTGCATAGAGGATCAATTTCAAACTGATTCCCGAGAAATGATAAGTTGGTATTGTCGAAAGAAGGCCTTGTTGGCATGCCGTGATATGATCGGCGATCAAAGAGCGGTTCAACAAGGTTTCCCACAGTTCTGTCGCTGCCGTGTATCTTGGGTTCACTTCCAGTAAATATGGTGTGTTTTCGGAAACGATGAAATCGCATCCGAACAGACCACGCAGAGATGTTTCTTGAGTCAGCAACTCTCCAATGTTGCTGATGGTGTTCACGGTGTCATCAGGCAGAGGGAGCGGAGCGACTGCGCCACAGAATTGATAGGGCTGAGAACTGTCGAGTTGAAGTGCTCTGAGCTGCTGATGGCAACCGATCAGTTGGCAATGTTGCCCATCGGCCAAGAACATTGCTCCGACTGAGAGTCCGCGTTTCAACTCTTGATAATATTCATCGTGTTGTGCCGGTGCTCCTAAGCCGTTGCGAATCTGCAATCCATGTCCTGAACGGAATGGTTTGATCAGCCATTTTTCGGCATTATCGGGAGGAGCGTCGTGAGTTTTCAGGTCAATTGTGGGGAGCGAAGCTGATTGCAGAAAATCACGGAGCCAAAACGGATCGCGTATTTTTTCCATGGAGTCAGAGCCAGTTCCGAGCAGCGGATGATTGGCGGATAACTTAGCGAGGACTTCGGGGTAATTCTCTAACGCGCCGGTATAGAGATACGGTATATTCGCGAATTCACTCGCGAGTCGATGGAGATCTTCGGGGTACTGGATGGAGAGTCGGCAATCGGCAATCTCTTTCAGGTCTTGGTCACTAAACAAGTCAATGGCTTTGACTTGGTATCCAGCAGCATGGGCAGATTCCGCCGCAGCTCTAACAGATGCTCCAACAATCAACAGCGGGGGATTCACCCGATTACCTTTCTTCTAACTACTACAGATCGTCAACTGATCTCGCTACACTGCTGACATTATCATTATCTCATGACAGGAGAATACCGGTGGAGTCACTCAAAGGCAAAGTGGTCGTGATTACTGGCGCTAATCAAGGGATTGGCAAAGGATTGGCGTTAGCATTTGCGGCAGCCGGTTGTCGGTTAGCGATCTGTGCGCGAAATCAGATTAAGCTTGCAGCCGTTGCGGATGAAATATCAAATCTTGGGGTTGATGTTTTGGGCATTCCCACGGATGTCTCTGACGAAATGGCAGTAAAGTCATTCTTCCAACAAATTGATGAAAAATATTCTCGGATCGATATTCTAGTCAATAATGCAGGAGCATTTGATGGCGGTCGGTTGGACGAAGTTTCTCTGGATGCCTGGAATAATGTCGTGGGAGCGTGTTTGACGGGAGCCTTCCTTTGTTCTCGGGAAGCCTTTACCCGCATGAAAGACACAGGAGGAGGCAGGATTCTGAACATTGGTTCGATTTCCGCGCAACGTCCACGAGAGAATTCGGCTCCCTATGCCTCTGCGAAGTTTGGTGTCTGGGGATTGACTCAAGCCACAGCCATCGACGGACGGCCCTTTGGTATTGCCTGTAGTTGTTTGCATCCCGGAAATGTTGGGGTGGAGCGGCGACAGGAATCCGACACCGAATCTGATCAGGAGCCCATGATGGCAACCGAGACCATTGTGGAAGCCGCGATGGCAATGCTCTCTGTTCCTTCGCACGTCAACTTTCTGGAAGCGATCGTGTTGCCGAATGATCAACTCTACCTGGGACGTGGATAAAGTCCTCAATTTTCGGAGAGTGATTTTGGGATTCCTTCGGTAAGAATAAAGATGATCGCTCGCTCATCTCGCCAGAATTCAGTCCAGTTCGGATCTGTAGAGAGATTCGATACCAGTTTTTTATGTCGATGTCGATCAATGAGGGCAGCCCGAAACGGATATGAGTCCCATCGTTCTTTCCAGCCCTCAGTCTGTCGGATGATCGCCATATAGTCGCGCCACGCCTTTTCTTCAATCAAAGGAACGTGCGAGTACACGAAGATGGGCAAATGACCTTCCGATGACCAGATCAGCCAGTCTCCCCATTCCATCGTATTGAAGAGTAGGGCGTCAGGGTGATTTGTGAATAACTGGTCTGAAAGTTGATTGAGTATGAGCGATGCCTTAATCGGTGTTCTGGGATGATATGAGCTTGCAGGAGAGAGATTTAAAGAACCGGATGAAGTGATTTTGGACCAAGTGATGAAGCCGACGATCGCGACGGGTATGGCTAACAGAAACACGCCATTTTTGATGGGTTTGTCCATGAGTGAGGCGAGTTGTGTTCTCCAGCGAGGAGGGAGACTGCGACGTGCAAGGAGACAAAGTGGCGGCATGGTAGCCATCACAAATAACGGAGCCCACCAGACAATGTATCGAGAGGTTTTTAGCATCAACCCACCAAGAACAAGCACCGGCAACCAATGTGCAAAACGAATTGAAGGGCGAGCGATTAGTAGAAGAACTCCGACAGTGATTGCCGAGATCAGGACAACGGTTCCTTGCTTGGGGGTTTTCCAGAGAGGTTTCCATTCGATCAAGTTGTACAAGTTCGATGATTGAGAGAATGTGGCCACTTCCCACCACAGTTTCATTCCGAAGGGAGTCAGTAGGCTTGCGAGTAGCATGACGCCGAATGCTTGACACAACTGTTGAATGCGTGAATTCCTGAAAATGCTCCTCACTGATTCTGAGAGAGGCTTCCCACGCTGACTTTGAAGACGCAAGATGTCCAAACTATAGCCGGCTATGACCAGCAATATTGTGACAATCGCAATCACAAAAGAACCGTGCAGGTTGGCCCAGGAAAAGCTCAGTACGCCCAGGGCAACAATCGACCAGCGTTTGAGGTGACGTTGACTGAGCAACATATTCAGAAACAGAAGGTTGCAAAACAGGCCCGCTAATTGCGGCCTGATGACGGTGTATTGCTGATGTTCCAGCCAGAGAAGCCAGCCAGTCCCAATCAATGCTGCCAAATGATGCGAACGTGTTTTGCGGCGTAGTGCGATCAGAAAGGCAGTGAAGGCTCCCGTGATCAGCAGGGCGTGCGTGAATTGCAAAGCGACTTTGCCACCAAATTTGTGGATTCGAAATCCGAGCCACTGAGATAACCAGGATGTCGCAACGAAATCGGAATTTGTGGAATGATTTAAAAAAGGTTCCGTTACGGGAAACCCATTTTGTTCATAGTGGCGACCGTATGCGAGATGTCCCCAAAGATCGGTATGACTGAGAGGACGATCAACCTCGATCATAAAGAGTAGAGCGAGAAAGAGACCGGAAACAAGCGAACCGATTGACAGGTTCCTGCGAATTCTCACGGATCGTGGTTCGTAGATGATCAATCAATCAGATCCCTGGGCCAAGTGGTGAGAGATCCAAAAGTTTACAGAGGATTATGCAATGGGGGAAGGGAGCGTCCTATCTCAGCTTGCCAATGCCTGCTGAGACTCTTCCTCCGATTGAGATTCTGTTTGTGGAGATTGAGCATCGAGCGCTGAGATGAGTTGGTCCATCTGGTCGATTAGCCTTTGTTGCGTTTTCAGAAGCGACTCGGCAGCACGTGCATATCCACTTTCTTCGGATTGCAATGTTGAAGTGCGATTTTGAAGCGAGCGGGTCACTTCTTCAATACGTGAAACAAAATCGTCCGACTCGAATTCTTGTTTATGGGCAATCGGAAGAATGACCTCATCCGTATGCTTTTCTACTTGTTCGAGGTCGAGCTCTTCTTGCGCGTCACGTACAGATTCCATTAAGCGAAGCAGTCCTGCTTTTTCACGGGATTCCTGTTGTTCAATGGTGTGCATCTCTCGCTCAAGCAGATCGACCAGTTCTTCGGCAGACAACCTTTCTGTGTTTTCTGTTGGTTTCTTCAATTCATTCTTGAGATTATCGAGTTGCTGAGGAGTCAGATTTGGCTTCAGCCAAGGTTTGTCGGGTTCGTCATTCACGTTGACGTGAATTTGAAATTCAAAAGTTCCGATCTGCAAAGACTCTCCACCTTTCAGTAGCGCGAATTGAACTTTGGAACCATTGACTTGAATCGAGGGTTCTTCTTCAAAGACATACAGCGCAACTTCTTTTCTCCCAACTTCCATCCACGAGTGAATCTCGGGAATTCCTGGACCTCCCAATTGCAGCCAGCATTTGGAACTGGCTCCGATGGAAAGCCGTCCACGAGGCATGGGGCGGTTTGGGAATTTCGTCTTTCCACTCATGATTTCGAGAACGAATTCTCGTGTCGTTGGTGGTTCATGTCCTGATCCTTCTGAGGAGAATCGGAACTGACGAGCTGACGAAACGGATGACATAGTAACTCCTGTCAACATCCTGTTGAGGAAGGAAGAGTGGTCGGTGGCGAAATTGCACGATGACCCGATTATTGATTTCGTCCAGATTCATCGGGAAAGTTGAGCCTTTTGGGCCCCGCTTTCTCTTTAATGTCAGCCTGACAACGGTGGCTTTGGAGAACTTTTCCGACTGGGGGCTTTGTACGCAAGCATTTATGAAAAAACGACCTCAGGTTGTGTAATAGCGGCAATCTTTGCCGACTGGCTACGGAAAAACCCCATTTTGTACAATTCGTGCTTTTGAGTCCTGTAAAAGGTACTGGCGATTGGGAGCTTGTTCAGTTCATAATACTCAAAGTCGATGACAAGTCTCTGAAAAGAGTGTTCTTCGCGATTTGTTACATTTTTCGATTTGATATTGAGGATCTCTTTGTATGAACGGAACGTCACCGCGGATCCGTATTAAAGTGACATGCCATACGTGTCACGAACGCTTGACGACTACCGCTAAGCCTTATGCACGCAAACTCAGATGCCCTGAGTGCGAGGGAATTATCAATATTCCCGCATATGATCCAGTGGAGGCAGAGTTCCTTAAGAAGTTGGCAGAACCCAGAAATGTTGATCCCGGCGTGTATGGAATTTCCACATCTGACGATACAAAAAATGATAACATTTCGTCTATCACAACGGTGACGATGAAGTGCCCTCAGTGCCTGTCTTTGCTTTCTCCTGAATTACGTGATGACTCCTGGATGGATACCTGTCCCGATTGTCTGGAAGAGTATCGCGTTCCGTCTCGATCTGAGATACCAGAAAAACCAAAACCAGTTCCCATCCCTGATCCCGGACAATACGCACCGGGAGAGGCTTCCAAGCCGACACCACTCAATACGCACGTCTATGAACACATCAGTCACATCAGACAGGTGGCTGTCGATCCTCCACCCAAGCGGGTCTACTTTTCGAATGTCTTCAACTATCCCTGGACCAGTCACGTCTGGCCGAGATGGGTGTGGACCTCAATTGCCTGGGTGATTAGTTGGGTGTTCGTGACGATTACTCTGCAGTTTTTGTTGTCGTCTGGTGTGGGGCCAGTGGTCGCGGCAATGATCGGATTACCCTCATTCTGGATTGTCTTCTGGACTCTGTCTTACACCTCTGCATGTGGCATGACCATTCTCGAAGGGACGGGTTCCGGTCAAGTTGTGATTGATGAATGGCCCGAGCCAGATTGGCGCGAATGGGGTGTCAATTTGATGTATGTCGCGTTTCTCGGTTTGGTGGCTCAAGGGATCAGTCTACTGATGGAGCCGGTAGCTCAGTTTTTGCCAGCTCCCTGGTTAGTCTCACTGGTGCAAGTTCATCTCATCTACCCGATCATTCTTTTGTCGGCACTCGAGTCCGGTTCGATCATGTGGCCGGTCAGCGTTCCCCTGTATCAGACTCTCTGGTCGCATGGCAGATATTGGGTGAGTTATTATCTTCTTGCGGGAGCGTTGTCTGCGGTCTATGTGACTGCTGTCGTTTTCTCGATCATGTTCGAGCCGATCTTATGTGCTCTATGGATGGGACCATTGACTGCGGCATTTCTGTTCATTCAGGCTCGGTTGTTAGGACGACTTGGTTGGCGTGTGCTCGTTGAGCCTGATGGTGGAAAGAAGCGTCTCGCCAAAATGGAAAAGATTCGTAAGTACCAGGAAGAGCCTTTTGGAGACTTTGAACCTGTTCCACCGGAATCTCAATCGTGATGACCGAATACGCATTTCTTTCAATCACGGAATTGGGTCAACATCTTCGCGATGGCAAGGTCACTTCTCGTCGTCTCGTGGAATACTTCTTGAAGCGATTGAAATCTCGCGGTCGTGAATTAAATGCCGTTGTTACCGTCACTGAAGAAACTGCCTTCGCTCAAGCCGATCTTGCGGATGCAGAATTGAAGTCAGGAACAGATCGTGGTCCGTTGCACGGTATTCCTTATGGCTTGAAAGATTTATTCTCCACCAAAGGTATCCCAACCAGTTGGGGCTCTGCACCTTACCGAGAACGTATTCTTGATGACGACGCCACGGTTTATACGCGATTGAAAAAGTCGGGAGCCGTTCTCGTTGCGAAACTTGCGATGGTCGAAATTGCGGGAGGCATGGGGTATCGACAAGCGAATGCCGCCGTCACTGGTCCCGGTCTCAATCCCTGGAACACCAATTACTGGGCCGGTGGTTCTTCCAGCGGAAGTGGTGCGGCGGTGGCAGCCGGCTTGGTTCCATTTGCTCTTGGGACTGAAACCTGGGGGTCGATCATGTGTCCTGCCAGTTTCTGCGGCATCAGTGGTTTGCGACCCACCTATGGTCGTGTGAGTCGAGCCGGGGCAATGGCGCTCAGTTGGACGATGGATAAAATCGGACCGATGACACGTTCCGCAGAAGACTGCGCGATGGTCTTAGGTGTCATCGCCGGGCCCGATGACCGCGATGGATCGGCACTTGATGAGAGTTTCGTTTGGGATCATGGGAGTTCTCACAAAGCTCCCTTTCAATTTGCCGTAGTGAAGGGAAGTTCTGAGTCGGCACATCCTGATGTTCGCCGGAACTTTGAGCGGTCGCTGTCAGAGTTAGAGAAACTCGGAACGATCACCGAAATCGAAATGCCGGACGACTTACCTTGGCACATCGTGCCAGCGACCATCATCGATTGTGAAATCGCAGCGGCCTTTGAAGGAATGATCACTTCGGGAGAAGTCTGGGAGTTGACCGCTCCCGAAGACCACTATGGCGCTCACGCTGGCCAAGTGATCCCTGCGGTTGATTATATCAACGCATTGAGGATTCGCAGTAACCGCATGCAACCAGCCATCAATCAACTGGTGAAACCATTTGATGCGGTGGTTGCACCGAGTCGTTCGACGCCCGCATATTCGGCCTTAAAACCGTTCAGCGAATCGTCTCGCGGATATTCGGTTGGCACATTTGACGGAGCCGCCAATGCGTGTGGTTTACCCGCGATCTCTGTACCCAATGGGCTCTCAAGAGAACATCAACTTCCGACCGGTTTGCAGTTCACCGGTCAGGCGTTGAGCGAGGCGACATTGCTGTCCATCGCGGCTGCCTACCAGCAGCAGACGAACTGGCATCGGCAACATCCCCCCAAATCGTGATGGTCTGGTTCTCGATCAGGACCATCAATTCACAGGGATACGGACCAGCTTGATGATGCGGCCGGAGACATTCCAATCTTGCACATACAAGTTGCCATCGTGATCCCAGTACGAACCATGAGTCCCGCTGAAAATTCCCTCTTTCCATTGTTCTTGTGGAACTTTGAAGTTACGCCCGAGGTTGGGGTTCGGGTTGTTGCCGAGGACCGAAATGATTGTGTTGTTCTTGTTGAGAATGACCACACGGCCATGCAGGTCGGGGACCGAGACAAAGTCGCCGTGGATGGCGACAGAGGTGGGCATGCCGAGACCGGTGACGACTTCCGCAATGAAATTACCATCGAGGTCGTAATGGAGCAGGCGTCCTTTGGGTTGATGATTACGGTCGCAAATCAGCAAGCGAGGGGGATCGTAACGCGTGTCGAGAGTCATGCCGTGAGCCGTGTGAAACTCTTTGAGGCCATCTCCCTTTTTGCCGAAGTGCATGAGGTACTTTCCGGTCTTGTCAAACTTGAAAATCGTATCGCTGCCATAGCCGTCAGACATAAAGATGTCACCATTGGGGGCGACGGTCACTGCCGTCGGTCGAATGATCTTCAATTTCAATCCTGATTCTTCGGGGAATCCAAGCTTCATCACGATGTCACCCGTTTCCGCATGAAACTTGACGACTTCTGCGGCGTTGTTGCGGGCTCCGTAAATGAACTCGCCCTCTTCTTCATCGCGGACTTCAATATCGTGCATCGCCGTATATTCATCGCCGAGAAATTTGCGAATCATCTTTCCATCAGGGGAAAAGACAAAGACGCCGATGTTGGCGCTGGTGTAAACATTACCGGCTTTATCGACCACAACTCCGCCATGCGTAGAACCAATGATGGAGCGTCCGTCTCCTCCCAGTCCCCATCCTGGTACAGTCTGGAATGTCATTGCACCCGAGCCCATTTGCACAGGAGCCGTTTTCTCGGCTGCGGGTAGCAGTGTTGAGAGCGTGAGCATGAAAACAGCGAGTGTCGAGGCGGAAAGTCTCAGCATGATGGGCGTCCTGAATGATCCAAGTGTGCAAAGTAATATGACGGGTTGTCGATCCATCTAGTATCAGGGACTCAAAGCAGCAATGCAACGGGCAGTTTTGAGAAAGAGTCGGGCTAATAGGGGGGCATCTCAACCAAATTCATTCCCGAACACTGAAGCGCCGTTTTCAAGATTTGAAGATTTGGAGATTCGGGGACAAACCATGACCGAATGTTGACCAAATGTTGAATCAAATCTTCCCGAATCTTGATTCCAAATCTTGTGTACTCTTGAGCAAGTTGTTGGCACCCATCGGTTTACGCTGATGACCTCGTTTTGGTGAGTGGTCACTTTTTCGGGGTGCGCATTTTCCGCGTCACGCGAAATCGCCTCCTTTCTCACGTTGCAGCGGTCGTCATTGTTGAACAGTGAATAACACTCGAACCCATCCAGTGTGCTTGCGCACAATGGATATGTGTAACTCAAATTGGCAAAGATCGATTCGCCGTCAGGCGAACCACGAACGCTAACTCTGGTACAGCGCATTTAGCAAGACGAATTTTGAGAGCTCTATTTTTTTGACGTTCTGCCGCCAGGACACGAAGGGTGAGAGTGATTATAGCCGACGACGGAAGTCGACAGGGGAAGACTATCAATCACGCAGCGGCGCGGCGGCGCAGAGAAAAAAGAAGTCATCTTCGCTAATAAACTCTGATTCTGATCTGTGTAGATGAGCAATCATTATTTTGACGCAAAGCCGCCAAGAGGCGACGAAACGCAAAAGGTTCATTCTCTTCTTGGGTGGCACTGGCGGCTTGCCCGCCAGTGATATGGGAGGGAACCAACTTTCATTCACCGCGGAGTTCGCATAGCCCGATCTGCGCCAGCAGTCGGGATGGGGGAAGTGTCATTCGACGTGCAATGGAACTCGTCACCCGGAGCCGTGAGAAAGATTTCACCACAAATGACACGAATCTGACGAATGGAATGAAAACCGGGTCGCGGCGGGCGCACCGTGAAACGGAAGCCCCCGATGATTTGTGAGTGAGCGGATAGCACCCATTGCATCGAGGGAACACTCATCTTCGCTAATAAACGCTGATCAGAAGATTTGTCACTGTTTAGTGAAAATCAGCGGTTATTAGTGTTCTTGAAATTGTTCGTGACTAATTTTAACGCAGATTACGCGGATCTCACTTACATGCTCACACAGGTGAGAGCATGGTACTCGGCACCTGATTGTTTTTTGTGGAGGTTTGCAAGACACACCCTAATCTAGTGGGATTTCGTGGTATCTCGTTGCGATCTGTTGTCAGAATTGGTGAGTAACAGATTTACCAGAAGTACAATAGCCATCGAGACGAACGCGAGTTTGATCAACATGTCCACTTGGTAGGGGACTATTTGGTTCCACCAGAAACGAACATACCCGGAACAGAGCGGGGCTACTAAAACTGAAAGTAGTAGGACCAATAGCCCAGCACGGCGAACTGTTAATAGCTGTGGAGGCCGATTTCGTTCCCAGAGCTTCAGGACAATGGCGACGTAGGTAAGAATGAGGGATGCGACCAAGAGATCTATTGCTAATGCCCATTTATCAAAATGATAGATCAGTGAAGGTCTCAGGGCAGGGCAATCGCATGAGTTGAGTCTTATTTTCCCGAGAGAATCTGTTCCAGGACCGCCGGATTCCAGCCCGCCATCAGGCGTTTCCCGCGCAGGCTCGCTTTCATCGTCGTGTTTCTCTTGATCAAAGACAACGCCACGCGACGAAACCCGCCCGCGATTTCCTGGCCGTTCCCCTTCCGGATTCGGCTGGCATCCTCTGCAAATGTTACATCCAACGACCAGTGCAACTGA